>Ga0315904_10011622_pt1 | contig 11209 bp, 9 predicted proteins | sample LakEriMetagenome_6_FD_203529 | JGI IMG/M metagenome (GOLD analysis project Ga0315904, IMG submission 203529) | Freshwater fungal communities from buoy surface, Lake Erie, Ohio, United States - Buoy 12 MA120 | ecosystem: Environmental > Aquatic > Freshwater > Lake | place: USA: Lake Erie, Ohio... | reverse complement strand
GTTGATCCGATCACTTCTTCCGTGATGAATGTGTGTGAGGAAACTCCACATCCGTTCGCGTCTTCTACGAGGTGTATGTAGAAGACGCGAACGGATGTGGAGTTTCCTCACACACATTCATCACGGAAGAAGTGATCGGATCAACATCCGGTAAGGACGGTGCGCAGAATACAGGATCAACAGAGAGTGGACAGACGAGCGGGATCGAAGAAGCAGCAAATGAAACAGCACTAAACGTATATCCGAACCCGTCTGAAGGCGATGTAACTGTAACATGGTCAGGCGAAGTGAACGAAGTACTGGTGTTCGCAGCGAACGGGCAGTTGGTACAGCGAGTGAATGTAGGAGCCAATGAATCGATTCAGATCAGCGGATTGAGCACAGGGATTTACACTGTGATCGGAGTTGGCCGGGAGGTGAAGTTCAGCAAGAAGATCACCGTACTATAATCAACGCACGTAACAAGACATAAAAAGAAAGAAAATACACTGAGTCTGGAACCAAAGAAGCATTAAAGTCGCTTGATTTTACCGAGATAGTAGAGAAGGGGAATAGGCGATGAAAGAGAACATAGAAGGTCAAGGATCTCAGTTAGGAAAAAAGTAGTTCTTTTCATAGCGGTTAGGTTTAGGTTTATCAAAGATCCCGGGGTTATGATCCCCGGGTTTTGAAAAGCTTAAGGGCTAATCAGGATCAAAGAGAAGCAAGAAGGAATATTTTTCCTGGAGTTAAGATCGGGCGGGATCTGGATCCGGAAAAGAGGAGTTTCAGTTTTCACAGTGGTTAGGTCAGGTATAATGGAAGTGATGGGGAATGGATTATTCCCCTGATCTTCTAACCTGAAAAGGCCGTTAGAAAAGAATCAAGAGATAGTAATAGAGGAGGACCATCCGGGCGGGTTGGATCCTCCGAAAGCAAGGTTTAGCAGTTTTGGTTTTATGTTAGGTAGAGCATTCAAAACACGTCAGTTTTATGCTCTTATTTTTCAGAGTTAAGCACTCAACCACTGACCTGTGACCAACCTGTTTGAGGCACGTTTACCCGGATTGAATATTTCATGATTCCCTTTATTTCTCTTCTTGATCAAATCAAAAAATATCTAGTATACTAACGAAATGAAGGATTACCAATACGTATAACTACGTAGTGTAATTACGAATAGAATACGCAATTTATTGTCTCAATCCCTTCAGTTTTTCCATGATCCCCTGCACAGGCATTTCTTTGTAGTGAATAAACCAAACCCCATGTGTAACAAGATCAAATCAATTATTTTAAGCCTTTTCATATGTGTTCTTCCGGTTACTGGATCCCTCTGTTTTGCACAAAATACTGTTGCTGTTCCTTATACGTCCGGTTTTGTCGGAGACAATACGGGAAATAACACATGTGGAAATACGGTATTCATGAGCAGCCTGGGATGGACGAATTTTCAGTTTGCACAGCAGACGTCAGGGACGGTTTTTGTCGCACAGGGCAATGATGTCCCGGGATTTGTGCAAATAACGGATTACGCTGGTGTAGAACATACAATTCAGGGATCGATCAAGTGGAGAACGACAACTGGGAGTACTTCCACATCCGTTGTTTTTGCACCGGCGATCACAGCGAATGCCGTTTTGACGACGAATACAGGAAACTACACTATTAGCAGTGCCAAGTACATTGGGATGATCTTTAACGGGTATTCTGTAACCATTAATGGAGGGAATGTTTCCGGAAATGCCGCAGGAGCATTAGACGCCTTGAATAATTATCTTGTTCTGTTGCCCGATATTTCAGTTAGTGATTACACGGTTAATGAAAGTGCGGGAACGCTGTCAATGGTTGTAACCTTGTCAGCCGCAAGCAGTTTGGAAATCAGGGTGAATTATACTTCGTCAAATGGTTCGGCAACAGCCGGATTGGATTATTCAAGCTCATCGGGTACTCTGATCTTCGCCCCAAATCAGACTCAAAAAATTGTGGTCTTCAATATTTACACAGACCTATCTGCCGAACCTACTGAGAATTTCTTTGTGACCTTGTCAGACCCGTCAAATGCTTCTATTTTGAAAACACTTTCCACAGTTTCAATAACAGATAATCCTCCATTACCTGTTGAATTGGTCTTCTTTGATGCCCTGTATGAAGAAGGGAACACAATTTTGGTTTGGCAAACAGCATCAGAGATCAATACAGAAAAGTTTGTCCTGGAGAAGCGTTATCAGGATTCAGATTGGGAATTTATAACAGAGCTTCAGGCCATGGGATTCTCGAGTGAGCCCATTGATTATCAATATATCGTGGAGGGTTTGCGCTCGGAGGTTTGCTACTTCCGGTTGAAGCAATCAGACAGAGATGGAAATATTGTGGTTTTTGACCCAATATCTGTTCAATTTAGCCCGAATGAAAATCCTTTTACGATTCATCTAAATCAGGAATCAAAAGAAGTTTTCATCCGCGTTCAAGGATCCGGCGATCACGAAGGAACAATTAAGGTCATAGAATCTACAGGACGCGAAATGATTAATCAATTCATACCGAAAGTGGAAACGATAGAGATCAGGATAACGGAGCAACTCGTTTCAGGTGTATATTCAGTTGTACTGATGCGTGAAGGTAAAATGAAATTGCAGCGCTTTGTATGGTAATGGTAGATTATTCATCCCTATACTCGCCCTACACGAATCCTTTTTCCTTAGCCCAATTGGTTAACTGAGCGGCGTTTGGAAGTTCAAGTTTTTTGAGGATGTTGTGCCGATGCGTTTCAACCGTACGTTGGGAAATAAATAGTTTGTCGCCTATTTCCTTAGATGTAAGACCCACTGCAATTAGTTTAACGATCTCAATTTCTTTCAAGGTGAGTTCTTTTTTTCGGTCTGCGTCGTTTTTCATGAGCAAAGAAGAAAAGTACCGGTCCTTTAATTCGTTGGCAATGTATATTTCACCATCCATCACCTTGCGAATGGCAGCAGTCAGCTCCGCTCTATTGGTGTTTTTCGTGAGGTATCCTTTCGCACCAACAGAGAGGAATTTTTTAACGAACGCAATATCGTCATGCAACGAAAGTCCAATTATTCGGATTTTAGGAAGGGTATTGCAAATTTCTGCGGTGGCTTCAATCCCGGAACCTGATTTAAGGTTGATGTCCATCAGCACGACATCAGGTCTTAGGTTCACCGTATATTTCACGGCATCTTCGGCATTATCTGCAGTCCCGATAACCTTAATATCCTCTTCATCCTTCAATAGATGCTTCCATGCTTCTGAAATTAACTGATGATCCTCAACAATGAAAACTTGTATAGTTACACTCATATTGCCGTATATTGTATGATTAGGAAATGGTTCTGTTTGGCTTATTTTAACTTCGAAAACTAATAAAAAAATATATTTGTTTAACTTTCGGACAAGAATTTCCATGAAAAGAGCAGTAGTAGTAGAGAATTTTCAATTGATAGCAGATATCTGGGTATCGTTGCTCAAGCAACTGGATTTCACGGAAATATTGGTACTGAATGGAGAAACAGAAACGTTCAATGAGATCCTGGATTGGGAGCCCGAAATCGTTTTGATGGATGTGAACCTCGGAAAAGATCTTAATGGTTTTGACATAACTGAGCGTTTGACAAGGTTAAAACCGGAATTGAAGGTCTGTGTAATTTCTATGCACAGTGGTGAAATGTATACCTCCCTTGCCCGTAAAGTGGGAGCAAAGGGATACGTTTGTAAAAACAGATCATTGTCGGAGGTTCGGCAGTGCATTGAAAAAATAATCGCGGGGGAGACCTGTTACATAGGTTAACTTTTCTCACATCTTTCCTTGTAATCCGTGCTATTTTTCCTGTAAAGTCTTGCGGTTTTTGTCAAAATTGCTTCAGATTTCTGACTTTTATAGCATAAATCTCAGGTCTACCCGGTTCGATACAAGTCGCCCGAAGTCAGTATGTCTGATAAAAGTTTTTTCAAGCTGTAGCATTGATTCGTGCAGTTCCAGACTTAGTAACTGTTCATCATTCCATGAAAAAAAGGGACGGCAGGGTCTATTAAATGGGTTTTCCTTATAAAAACCGAGTAATATATTTTAAAAGGCACTAAGTATATTGGTTACGGAGTCCGATGATTACTCAATGTAAACTGTTTCAGGCCTCATGAAGGCACTAAGGTTATACACAACTAGCCGTACTTTAATACGTTGGGTTTTGGACCATTTTTGACGTATTCAACTTTCTTTCTTCTTTCTTGCTGCATGCAATGTGAAGGTTTGGTTGTCCGACGAATCTTCGAACTGGTCACTTCCCGGATGATTTGGATTAAATTTCGCATCAGTGATGAACCGATGAGCGTAACACAGGGATTAGTTAACCAATGTTAGCACTCTATCTTGAATCTAACCGGGTTTTAAGAAAACATTTCATTCTAATCTTTAGTTCCCTTCAATGTTGATGTTTTTGCAAATACTTCAGTCTATCACGGAAAGTATGGAAGATGACATTGGTAACGCTTTCTTCGGGTGCAGTGTTGGAATAAGAATTTTGACAAGTGGCAGGCCATTGTAACGTAGCTTAGGATCATATCCATCTTCAAAATAGCATTCTGTGAATTCCACGATCGCAGTGACTGGAAAACGAAAAGTACATCCGGAGGCATCCTCAATTTCCAGTGTCATTGTCTGTGGTCCATTAACAGGAATCGCTTCATGAATAATGTTACCATTCAATCGGACAATGTAACCGGTATCTTCCAAAGGTTGGCCTCCGGAAATGGAAAAGTCGCTCAAAGCCATTGTACCGTTTACATTCGTAAGTGGATTACCGAAACTTACACTCATCGGTTCCGGAGTATCAAGTTGTAACTCGCCGGTAGTTATATTTCCTTTAACATCTGTGACGGTCCATGCGTAAACTCCGGGATTTAATCCCTCGCGATAAGTTCCAAGGGCCCCGTCATTCCACATAACCAGGTAAGGTTCCTTGCCACCCTCAATGTGCAAGGTGATGCGACCATCATTTTTTAATCTGCAGCTGGGATTCGATTTGGTAGATTCAACCTGAATCGCCTCAGCTGAAATACTCACCCCTGTGAGGAGGCAAAAGAATATTGTGTAATAGATACTTCTTATCATGACATTTCTTTTTTCAGCAAATAGACAGTATTGTACGTTTATTACAAGTGTATTCTCTTTCCAGTCATTCATTTTCGATATTTCCCTAAGTGTTTTTCTAAGTAGAAACACGTAGTGAATTGTTCTTTCGATTGTTGGATCGGGAATGGGCTTTTAGGATGAACATACTCTTGAGCATTCAAAAACAGAAGCCTGGAGGAGCAAGAGGATGAAAAAGGATCACTTCTCCCTTTCCATTACATCCAATCTAGCTCAATGTATGTTTTAAAGTTTCGTGTCTGTCACGCAAAAGTTTGATAATGGGACCGGATTGATCGGGGGATCTCTGCTGTAATATATCTAAGTGGTGAGCACCTGACTACACATAATCCGCCATTTCATCCTCCACCTTCCTGAAATACAGCAAGCCCGTCACGAAGATCACCACTACCATCCCGAAGGATACATACATAAGCGTTCCCGGAGCTTCCCCGCCAAAGAGCGACCAGCGGAAGCCCTGGATGACACCTGCCATTGGATTCAGGTAGTAGAGAGTGGCCGCCCATTTCGGCAGTTGTTGCATGGCGAATTCCGCCGGATAGGCGATGGGCGTGAGATAGAGTCCGATCTGAACCATGAATGGAACGATGTGCTGGAAGTCACGGAAACGAACCGTGAGTGCACTCAGCCAGATCCCCACGGCAAGCGCAGCCAACATGCCCATGAGCAGGAAGAAGGGCGCAAGCCACACATTGGCTGTCGGAGCAATACCATACCAGATCATCAAAGCGATCATGATCAATAGTGATATCCCCAGGTCGATGAGTCCCACTGCCGCTTTGGATAAGGGAATGATCAATCGTGGGAAGTAGATCTTCTTCACCATACCCTGGTTGGCAATGATTGAAGAACCAGCATTCGACATGACAAAAGAGAAATAGGTCCATATGGCCATTCCCGTCATCGTGAAAAGTACGTGTGGAATCTCCGTTTTCACTCCTACAAAGCGACCGAACACAAGTGAAAGGATGGCCAGTGTCACCACCGGCTGTAGCAGCGCCCAGAGGAGACCGATCGTGGTCTGTGCGTAACGTACGCGGAAATCACGCCAGGTGAGCGTCAGAAACAGATCGCGGTAGCGGAACAGTTCCTTGAAGTCAGGAATGATCCTTTTGTCGTTGGCATCTATGACCTTGTAGTTGTCGGACATGAACCAAAGGTAGTTACTAATAACAAATTAAGAATGATTAATGACTAATTAGAAGTGGACTCAGTTCCCTTTGTAGGGGGACCAATCCGTTATCAGTTCTTCTTTCGTGGTAAACAAAAAATAAATCTGAATATGGGTTAAGAGTTTTTGTTGCTTCACAAATCCTCCCCCTTAGTCCCCTCCGAAGGGGGAATTAGTTCACACTTCGAGTAATTGATCTAACATAAAAAAATCAGTTATGTCGAGAACCATAAGATAATTCCGTTCTTTCAGTTCATCCGTGGTGAATGCCTATGTGTCCTCCATGCCTATGTGGTGAAGAAATTCTGTATTTTCAGTTCCTCTGTGGTGAATTTCTAATTGGCTCATGTCTCGCTTCTCTCGCTTATATTTCTTTCCTCCTCCAGGTAATGCGCCGTCAGCACCATCACCAAAAACGGCAGTACCGGCGCCTTGAATCGAACCAAAACCCCGAACAGGATCGACGTAAACCCTGCAAAAAAGGCAAGGATAAGCGCAAAGAAGAAGGCGTAAATGAGGAACTCGTGGTTCCGGATTCGTCGAATACGAGCAAAGATCTTCCCTGAAAAGAAAAAACGAAAGGTGAAATACATCAATACCAGACTTTCGATCCCGTTGAGGATAAGGGTAACATTGAGAGATTCCCAAATGAACGGGCGATAGAACCCTGCAATCACTGACGGAGGAAAAGCCATGATCATACCAAGGGGTGTATAGTCAACTTCTCCCAGGGAATAACGGTTGGCGCCATAGGTTTTATTATAGGTCATGTCCTGATTGATCACCGCCGCTTCTTGCAAGTATTCGTCTGCGATTGGTGTCTGAAAGAATAATAGAATACCTGCGATGGCAGCAATCGTGATACCAAGTCGTAAGAACTTGATTTCAAAGCTCTTGGTGCCATAAAGGCGACCGATACGTGCGATGTAGGCGAACATCACTGGAACGAACACTGTGACGAGCATGAAGGATCGCACACGGTACATTACATACAAGGTTAATAGAACTGCGATCCAGTTCCACAGACCTGCTTTTTGTTCCGGGGAAATGATCTTGTAGATGTTGATCAGGAAATAACACACCGATACCCACATGATAGTATCTTTGGATATGCCGCCGCACCAGAAGGACAACGACGGAATGAAGAAGATCGCTAGCGCCAGGTGCCAATCTGAATGTAGTTTGAAGCTCCTTGCCAGTTCGAAAAGCCGCCAGGAGGCATTCGTAGTGATGTAGGCAAAGATGAGCGACATCAGGATGTAGCCCTTGAAGGTAAAGAAGGTAAATATCGAGGCCACTTTGGAAATGAAGAAACTCGCCGGTTCCTCGTAGATGTGAGAGTCCGGATAACCCGTCACAGCATCAAAGTTCTTGTATAAGTTCCTGACATCACTGTACTCAAACAACTCCTCAAAGTACAAAAATGGGTCTTTCCAGAAGAGGTTATTCAGTTTAACAGATCCGTCCCAGAAAGCAATCGAGTCTCCACCGCCACCGTAGAAAATGATGTAAAAGAGTGCATTTGCCGCAACAAAAGCGATCTTGAACAGAAAAGCGGGTGTATAGTAGCTGTAATGCAGTTTGTCACGTTTATTACGGCTGCGCAGGTACACCATAATCAGCAAAACAGTGAAACCCAGAAAGGTGGAGATAATATCCAGCGGAGTAAAGAAAAGGTAGTCCTTTACGAATGCAACCGTAGCTTCATTGTTATACACCCCGATGAGATTTTTGGTAAAAGTACTTTATTCAATGAACATTTGGCAATGAACAACGGACTTCACGTGTGTCCAAGTAATTAAAGATTTAATCCTTCAATTTTCAAATCTTTCAATCTTTCAAATCTTGAAAAAACAGCGCAGCGAGGTAAGCTCAATTCTTATGGTAAGGCTGACCGAGTATTCGCCGTGGAGTTGTACCGAGGTCAGCGCTCTATCGTCAGGCTCTCCATCTTGAACTCGGATGACTCCTTCTTGAATTGCATGGTGACACGGAACACTTCGCTCTTGCACTCGTAATTCCCGATCGCGAAAGTGCCTTCGGAGGATTCTTTTCCTTTGAGTATGAACTTGAAGGTGCCGGATGGCTTTTTGGTGAAGAAATCCTTGAGTATCAGTCCCGCCTGTGAGCGACTGTAAGCACCTTCCTTTCCCAGCACATTGAGGAGGACCTTGTCCTTTCCGAATGATACGATCTCTGCAGCATTATTGGAGTTAAATGCCTTTTCGATCGACGAATACTGAATCCCCGATTGAATAGCAAGCGAAATAAAAACCGATGCCAGGAAATTGTACAGAAAGTTCATACTGCTTTTTTTGACGGCTCTTGCCTACCAAAAACCGTACCTGAAAATAATGCGTCCAGGATCCACGAATTAAACTAATTAAGCCAATTACCTCGAATTTTACTTTTACACTATCCACTATGCACTATGCACTATGCACTATGCACTATGCACTATGCACTATGCACTATGCTAAGAACTAAAGCTCCTCCCCCTTCCCCCTCCTGCGCCTTGGCTAAAGCTTTCACCGGCGGCCGCAGCCTTTGGCGAAGGACTCAGCTCAAGCGAAAAGAAGGAATCCGATCTCACTCTGCAATTTGCACCATGCACCTATTTCTATGTAACCTTTAGCTCTATTTGGTAATAAAATTCTGCATCTTCTCTTACTCTGTGGTGAAAGCCAAGGTGAACTAATACCTTTGCACTATGAAGATCAAATTCATCTGCATCGGTAAAACCGGTAAAGACTTCCTCGAAGCAGGGGAGAAGGAATACCTCGCCCGTCTCAAGCACTACGTTTCTCTGGAGCGAATCGAGATCCCGGATCTGAAGAACCAGAAAAAACTAACCGTGGATCAGATCAAGGAGCAGGAAGGAAAAGAGATCCTTTCGAAAGTGCTTTCCGGTGAACAACTCTACCTCTTAGATGAGAATGGGAAAGAATTCTCTTCTGTGGAATTCGCGGCCTTCATCCAGCAGCGCTTCAACTCCGGCGGAAAAGGACTTGTCTTCGTGGTTGGTGGTGCCTACGGTTTTTCCCCTGAAGTATATGCCGCCTCTCAGGGTAAGATCAGCCTCTCCCGCATGACGTTCTCCCATCAAATGGTCCGCATGATCTTCTTCGAGCAGCTGTACAGGGCAATGACGATATTGAGGGGGGAGCCGTATCATCACCAATAGGAAGGAGGCACCACAGAGGAACAGAAAGAACAGAAGCCCTCGCTTTGCTCGAGTTACCTCAAAAACTAATTTTGCACTATGCACTATGCACTATGCACTATGCACTATGCACTATGCACTATGCACTATGCACTATGCACTATGCACTATGCACTATGCACTATGCACTATGCACTATGCACTATGCACTATACACAATGCACTATGCACTATGCACTATGCACTATGCACTATGCACTATGCACTATGCACTATGCACTATGCACTATGCACTATGCACTATGCACTATGCACTATACACTATGCACTATGCACTATGCACTATGCACTATGCACTATGCACTATGCACTATGCACTATACACTATGCACTATACACTATGCACCTGTTTTCTGTTTCATCAGTTCATCTGTGGTAAAAAATCAATTCTCACTACCTTTGCCCCATGTTAGAAGAAATTATCGACCTAGCCCTGCGCGAAGACATCGGAGAAGGAGATCACTCGACGCGTGCCTGTGTGCCTGAAAATGCAGTTGGGACGGCCCGTTTGCTCATTAAGGAAAAGGGAATTCTCGCAGGTGTGGAACTGGCGGAAAAGATCTTTCACCGTTTTGATCCCGAACTGAAGGTCGAGGTGTATGTGAAGGATGGAACACCGGTTTCTCCCGGTGACATCGCTTTTACGGTAACGGGAAGTTCGCGATCCATCCTGAGTACAGAAAGACTGGTGCTCAACTTTATGCAGCGAATGAGCGGGATCGCAACGCAAACACACCGCATCTGTCAGCTGATCGATGGCACAGGAGCTAAATTGCTGGATACGCGTAAAACCACACCGGGGATACGTTACCTTGAGAAATGGGCGGTTCGGATCGGTGGAGGCTACAATCACCGTTTTGCGCTGTACGATATGATCATGCTGAAGGACAACCACATTGATTATGCGGGAGGGATCCGTCAGGCGATCGAACGCACGCACGATTATCTTAAAGAGAATGGAAAAGATCTAAGGATCGAGGTGGAGGTGCGTAGCGAAGATGAATTGCAGCAGGTACTGGAAGTGGGTGGTGTTGACCGCATTATGCTCGACAACTTTACACCGGATCAGATCCGGGCGGTTTTACCGCTGATCCCTGAAAACTATGAGACCGAAGCTTCAGGCGGCATAACGGAGCATAACATTCGTGCTTACGCCGACACCGGTATCCATTATATTTCTGTAGGTGCACTGACACACAGCGTGAAAAGCCTCGATATGAGTCTGAAGGCGAGTTTTTCCTAATGGCTTCGGGGACTAGTTAAATTCGAGGATCATTACACAGACATCGTCAGTTTGTTCCTGTTCTCCTTTCCAGAGAAGGAATTCATTGCTAAAGTGATCAAGCATGGTCTCTGTCGGGAGTTCCTTGCAGACGTCGATCCATTCCCTGAACTGCTTCTTGCGGAGCTTCTTTCCGTCCGGTCCACCAAACTGATCGACGATCCCGTCCGAGAACAGGAGAAGGCGGTCACCGATTTCCAGTTGAATTCTTACCAATTCAAAAGGGTCTTTTGAGCCTCCGAATCCGATCGGTCTGCGAACCGCGTCGTATTCGATCAGTTCTCCATTTCTCAGGATCCAAAGTGGATTGTTGGCTCCGGCCCAGTAAAACTCACGTGTTTCGGGCTCCAGCACTCCGAGTGAAATATCCATTCCGTCGTTGATGGC
>Ga0315904_10011621_pt1 | contig 11210 bp, 8 predicted proteins | sample LakEriMetagenome_6_FD_203529 | JGI IMG/M metagenome (GOLD analysis project Ga0315904, IMG submission 203529) | Freshwater fungal communities from buoy surface, Lake Erie, Ohio, United States - Buoy 12 MA120 | ecosystem: Environmental > Aquatic > Freshwater > Lake | place: USA: Lake Erie, Ohio... | reverse complement strand
AGAGATCATGATGGAGGGCCAGAGTCATAGTTACCTTACTGAACTCATCCTCAAACAAAAAAAATCAAATGATGTGGAAGGCATCATGGGATATTATTTCAAGAACCAGTACCAGAGTTTTTTTGTAAAAGGGAAATTCAATCCCAAAACAAGATTACTGGTGATCAAGAATGTACCGATCGTTTTCTTCCGTTCCAACGAGTCAAAGCCATCTGTTAACTGCACCATGGATTTTGAAGCTACCCTCACGGCGTCAAAAGCTAAAAGTAACCTCAAAGGCTATTTTCATCGCGATCCCAAGTACAAATACACCTGTCCGGATCTTAACCTCCTGTTCACGCTGGATACCCAGGAAAAAACCGACAGTATACTCAAAGAAGCAGTTGCCGTTCAACGCGTTTGGAGACCAAACCCTGAAGAAGTGGTGATGACCCCGGAACTGGTGACAGAAAAGAAATTAACAGCCGCACCGGAAGTTGTAATATTTGAAAAAAGAAAGATCGCGGTAAACAATGAGATCGTTGTGAAATCTGATTCCCTGCGTATCACTTTTTATGATAACGGCGATGTTGACGGAGATACCATCTCCGTATTCTATAACAAAGTACCGGTATTGCAGAATCAGAACCTTTCTGTGCAGGGAGTCAATCTTTACCTTAAACTGGACTCCACCAGCACTGTACACGATATTAGTATGTTCGCTGAAAACCTCGGCCGGATACCGCCAAATACCGCTCTGATGATCATTCACGATGGCATCAACCGCTATGAGGTCTTTTTGACCAGCACATTTGAAACCAATGGCACTGTAAGGATCAGGCGACAATAATTTTTGTAGCAGGGCATAACAATTGAACAGTTATCAACCGTCTTAAGTTACCTTCGCATATATGAGTTTACATCCCTCCCGTATTGAGGTTATGCATTATTTGGCGCAGAACATGGATACCATTATCGCCGAATACCTCAAGGATATTGAAGAGAACTGGCAGCCTTCAGACGTGCTGCCCGTCAGCTCTGATCCTACATTCTTCGATCAGATCAAAGAACTGCGTGAAGCCTGTAAAGAATTACCATACGATTACCTGGTGGTGCTGGTAGGTGATATCATCACAGAAGAAGCACTTCCAACTTATGAATCATGGTTGATGGACGTTGAAGGAATAAGTAAAATGGAGCCCCAGGGATGGAGCAAATGGATGAGGATGTGGACGGCCGAGGAAAACAGGCATGGTGACGTGCTCAATAAATATGTATACTTGTCAGGCCGCATTAACATGCGCCAGATGGAGATCAGCACCCAGTATCTGATCGCAGATGGAATTGATATCGGCACCGCAAGGGATCCGTATAAAAACTTTGTTTATACATCATTCCAGGAGCTGGCTACAAACATCTCCCACCGCCGTACCGCTACACTGGCAAAGCAATATGGCAACAATCACCTGTCAAAGATCTGTGGTATCATAGCTGCCGACGAACTGAGGCATGCAAGGGCCTACAAGAGTTTCATCAGCGATATCTTCAAAGTGGACCCCAGTGAAATGATGCTGGCGTTTGAAGATATGATGCGGAGAAAGATAGTGATGCCTGCCCATTTCATTCGCCAGCAGGGCGAGAAGATCGGAAACGCATTCAGCTATTTCAGTGATGCCGCACAAAGGTTAGGTGTGTATACCACTGCAGATTATACTGACATTATGCAGGGCCTGATCGACGACTGGAAGATCGGCGATCTTACCGGGCTGACCGATAAAGCAGAAAAAGCCAGGGATTACGTTATGACCCTGCCAGCAAGGTTCAGGAAAATTGCAGAACGCACTGCCATCGAAGTTCCCCTGGATTACAAGTTCAACTGGATCGCCGGACATTAGCCAGGACCTTGCTCATCCCGGCTCACGCGGTTCCTCTTTGGCGTGAAAGGATAAGCTTAAAACAATTCGCCTTGTATATCGATCTCTTCAGGCTTGTGCACCCATTCAAATTCGGTTGATTTGGAAAAGTCGGCCAACTTATTACCTACTGCCCTCCAGCCCATCACTTCAACGAAATTGTTGATCTTTATCTTGGTCGACCGCTGCTGGGTACCCCTGCCGGATTTAACCAGGACAACCGGGTCAGGATGGCTGGTCACAGACTCGAGGTAATTTTCCGGGCCTTCTTTGATGAAGAAGAATTTGTTATTGAGTGTTTGCGTTTCGATCCTGAAGCGCTTCACATTGAACTGAAGCTTCTCGTTATCGTAATAGATGGCCGTGATGACCTTGTCAGGGTTGAACTTCTCGATCTCCACTACTTTCTCTGCGTCAAACCTTTGGGTAAGCTCGGTATCTGTGATCTCATAATGTCCATCGTGATAGATCACCAGCAACCTGTCCTCCGGCTGGAACGAACCCAGGTACTCCCCTTTTTCCTCCGTATTCAGTCTGCCGAAAGTGTCATCAAACCATATCTTGCGTCCGCTCAAAGTTGACTTCCCTTTTTCCTTCAGTTTGATATTCTTGATCGGATATTTTGTGACCTGGTTCCCCATTGAATTGCGCCCCTTGATCTCCAGTGCTTCAAAATAGAAGTCCAGCATTTTGTTACGTGCTGAGCAGTTAGGGCTAAGGACGATAGTGACCACTTCAGCTTCTCCGTTTGGATTGGCAGAGAAATGATTCACCTTGCTCCTGTCGGTCCCCTTAGTAAGATCGTATTCCTTATCCCGCGTGATGCCGGTAACGTTGAAGCGCTTCGCGAAAGAAACGCCGGTTGAACCGTCTGAATAGATCATGTTATAGGTCATCCGCTCATCGTTCTTCTGGAACACTGCGATGTGGATGATGTCTTTTCCGATATATACTTTCTCCCCTATCCTCACTACTTTCATGATACCCCTGCGCGTGAACACAATGATATCGTCGAGATCAGAACATTCGGCAACAAACTCATCTTTCTTCAGTCCTGATCCCACAAAACCCTCTCCCCTGTTCACATAAAGTTTAGTATTCGCTATAGCTACCTGTTTCGCTTCGATCACATCAAATGGCCGGATCTCTGTTTTTCTCTCCCTGCCCTTGCCGTATTTACGAAGCAGCTCCTCAAAATAAGATACTGTATAATCCACCAGGTTCTTCAGGTGATGCCTGGTTTCTTTGATCTCTGCTTCTATGCCACGGATCTGATCGTTGAGGGCATCAATGTCGAGTTTGTAAATTCTACGTACAGGCTTCTCCGTTAGTTTGAGGATATCTTCCCGTGTGATATCCCGCTTCATCTTTTTCAGGAAGGGCTGGAATGCCGCAGCAATGGACTCTATGACCTTATCCCAACTGCTGAGTTTTTTCTCCAGCTCTTTGTAGATCTTTTCTTCAAAGAAGATCTTTTCCAGCGATGTATAATGCCATTTATCTTCCAGTTCACCGAGCTTTATCTCAAGCTCCCGGCGCAGCAGGTCCATGGTATTATCCGTGGAGATCCTGAGCAGATCACTCGCACCAACGAACACAGGCTTGTTATCGAGGATCACGCAGGTATTTGGAGAGATACTTACTTCACAATCTGTAAATGCATAAAGCGCGTCGATCGTGATATCAGGCGAGATACCGGGTGCGAGTTCAATGGTGATCTCCACTTCGGCCGCCGTATTATCGGTTACTTTCTTGATCTTGATCTTCCCCTGGTCGTTGGCCTTCACAATGGAATCCATCAATTGGGATGTAGTAACGCCATAGGGCACGTCGGTGATCTTGATCGTTTTCTTGTCCACCTCTTCTATATGTGCCCTGCACTTGATCTTGCCGCCTCTTTTACCGTCATTATAAGCATCAGCATCGATCATCCCTCCTGTCTGAAAATCAGGATAAAGCTCAAATTTCTTTCCCCTCAGGTGCTTGATAGAAGCATCGATCAGTTCACAGAAATTGTGGGGCAGGATCTTGGTCGACAATCCTACAGCTATACCCTCAGCGCCATGTGCCAGCACCAGCGGGAACTTCATGGGCAGCACAACCGGCTCTTTTTTCCTGCCGTCGTAACTCAGCTGCCATTCGGTAGTTTTTGCATTGAACGCTACATCCAGCGCGAACTTACTGAGCCGTGCCTCAATATACCTGGGCGCTGCCGCATCATCACCGGTACGCACATCACCCCAGTTACCCTGGGTATCGATCATCAGGTTCTTCTGCCCCATATTCACCAGGGCATCCTGTATACTGGCATCGCCATGCGGGTGATATTGCATGGTTTGGCCAATAATGTTGGCCGCCTTATTGAGACGGCCATCATCCATTTCTTTCATCGCGAAAAGGATCCTCCTTTGTACAGGCTTCAAACCGTCCTGTATGGCAGGCACAGCCCTTTCGAGGATCACATAAGAGGCGTAATCAAGGAACCAGTTCTTATATTGCCCGTGAACACCCGCCTCCATGGTATTCACATCATTGTTTCGATTTTTCGCAGCACTCATTGTGCCGCAAAATTATTTTATTTTCTTCGCTTCCCTCGTATTACTACCCTGTCTGAATACAAATTTTTCCACTTTCCCATCGCTTCCTTTCACAAACTCGAGTGTGGCTTCCATATGTGTGAATGCAAATATGTTGTCTCCTTTGGGCAGGAGTTCTTCCACGGGGTCGTGGCGGGTATCTACAAGCAGTTTCCCTTCCTTGACCATGAAACTGGCCGTCATCCCCGGTTCAAGCTCGTATTCGCCTTCGTATTGCTTCAGAACGGCAACATCCACCCGCACTCCTTCCTTCTTCACAGGCTTCTCTACCTGTTGGCCCAGCATGATGCCCAGCAGATCAGTCGAAAATTTACTAGGATCGAAGCTTCCCACAGTTCAGATAGAGAGATAGAAAGATAGAGAGATAGATAGCATTCTTTCTGCACATTGCATCAAGGAAGCTTCCTATCTCTCTATCTTTCTATCTAACTATCTCAATCTTGGGTGACCGCCGCCAGTTTGATTTCAAAATCCTTCATCCCCTTCACCTCTCCCTGCACATCAATATTTCCGGCAGCCAATAGTGTTTTAAGCCTCCAGAGGAGAAAGGCATCTCCCGTAGTGTGTTTATTCTTATTCAGGAACTGGTGTATCACTTTGGACGCCTTTTGCCATTCCCCTGTGATGAATTTCTTCAGGTCGGCGTCATAAAAATCCACATCGAACTGGGCAAGTTTCTTTCCTCCCTCCAGGATGCGCACCATTTTATTTTCCCCGCAAAGCCGCTTCCATTCATCAGGGTCTACTTCAAATTCAGATAAAGTGATAGGCCTCGCAAGCTTCTTTGCTTTCATGAACTCCTTCGGAGGTATCACATGGAGCCATTCCGGATAGAAAATATTTCCTTTCTCATTGATGAATGGCAGGTTGTTCAGGTAAAGAATGAACACCCGCGACTGGTAATCCTTCAACTGGCTCATCAGCCAGTAATAACCACTCACGTCGTGCTTATTCTGCGCCGCCCAGATCCACAGGAATTCCTGCTCATCACTATCCAGTTTCTCTTTGATGGATGCAAAAGTGGCATCATCATTCACCACACCTTTCTCAACCAACCCATCATAGTCCCCGCCCGCAAGCACTTCCTTCCACCACTCATTCCTCGCATTGCGTCCTTCTTCGCTATAAATATCATTAATAGGCCCCACGGCATAATCATCCCTGATCTCTACAATGTCACCTGCAAGAGATTCATCCAGTTCAATGGCTTTTTGTAAAACTTCACGATCGGCTGTATTAAAAACAATGTGAATCATAAATAAATAAAATCAAAAATTAAAAGTATTATTCAACAACCTCCACAGCTGCCGCTACTCCTTCCACTTCGTCAGATTCAATACGAAGGTTGCTTACAATGAAATCCTGTCGCTCAGGTGTATTCTTGCCCATATAATATTCCAGCAAATGCTGGATATGGGTATGCTGTTCAAGGATCACGGGTTGCTTGCGCATATCCGGACCAATGAATCTTCCAAACTCGTCGGGCGAGATCTCTCCCAACCCTTTGAACCTGGTGATCTCTGCTTTTTCTCCCAGCTTCCTGACAGCATTATGTTTTTCCTGCTCGTTATAGCAATAGATCGTCTCCTGCTTATTCCGGACCCTGAACAATGGCGTTTCAAGTATGTACACATGCCCATCCCTGACAAGGTCAGGGAAGAACTGCAGGAAGAAGGTCATCAGCAGCAGCCTGATGTGCATACCATCCACGTCAGCATCCGTAGCGATCACAATGTTGTTATACCGCAAGCCTTCTATGCCCTCTTCTATGTTCAGAGCATGCTGCAAGAGGTTGAACTCCTCATTCTCATATACGATCTTTTTGGTAAGACCATAACAGTTGAGAGGTTTACCACGAAGACTGAAAACCGCCTGCGTTTCAACATCCCGCGATTTGGTGATGGATCCGCTGGCAGAGTCCCCTTCCGTAATGAATATAGTAGTAGTAAGCTGCTGTGCTATGAATTCTTCACGGTTCTTTACAGGAGGTTCCACATTCATGTGAAGCCTGCAGTCACGAAGTTTTTTATTATGCAGATTGGCTTTCTTGGCACGCTCGTTGGCCAGCTTCTTGATGCCCGCCATATCCTTTCGCTCCCGCTCACTCTGTTCGATCCTCTTTTTCAGCGCATCGGCTACTGCAGTATTCTTATGCAGGAAATTGTCAAGTTCCTTCAGCAGGAAATCACTGATAAAATTCTTCATCGAAGGCCCGCCTTCAAATACATACTGCGACCCCAGTTTGGTCTTGGTCTGGGATTCAAACACTGGCTCCTGCACGCGCACTGAAATGGCAGCAACAAGAGATTGCCTTATATCTGAGGTATCATAATCCTTTTTGAAAAATTCGCGGATGGTTTTAACATACGCCTCGCGAAATGCAGCTACATGGGTACCGCCCTGGGTGGTATACTGCCCATTGACAAAACTGTAGATATCTTCCCCGTACTCGTTGTTGTGCGTCACAGCGATCTCAATGTCCTCTGCCTTCAAATGTATGATGGGGTAACGTATCTCATCCTCATTCGTTTTCCGCTGCAATAAATCGAGGAGACCGTTCTTACTGACGAACTTCTTGCCGTTGAAATTGATCTGCAACCCCGCATTCAGGTAACAGTAATTCCAGATCTGATTTTCAAGATATTCCGGAATGAAATGAAAATTACGGAACACCTGGTCGTCAGGTATGAAGGTCACCATGGTTCCGTTTGACCCGGACGACTTCGCCTCCTTGTGTTCCTTGATCAGAACACCTTTCTCGAACTCAGCGGTTTTCTCCTTGCCTTCCCGGTAGGATGTCACTTTGAAATAATGACTCAGTGCATTCACTGCTTTTGTACCTACACCATTCAAACCCACACTTTTCTGGAATACACGGCTATCGTACTTGGCACCCGTGTTGATCTTGGACACTACATCCACTACCTTTCCGAGAGGAATACCGCGTCCATAGTCGCGAATGTTGACCGTATTGTCTTTGATCTCAATTTCGATCTGTCGGCCATAACCCATGGTGTGTTCATCGATACAGTTATCGAGCACCTCTTTCACCAGCACGTATATACCGTCGTCAGGACTGCTTCCATCGCCAAGCTTGCCGATATACATGCCGGGCCTCAGCCTGATATGTTCCCGCCAGTCGAGACTTTTTATGGAATCTTCAGTATACTCAAATAAGTTCGTTTCCTTTTCTTTTGCCATTGTTACGAATTAAAAATTGAGGCATAAATAGTAAAAAACAGAGGTTGGGTAAGGCTTTTTTACATTTTACTGCCTGCTTTTTTTACCTGCCCGCGAATTTAAGCTTTAAACTATTGTGGCTCTCTTTGCCGCTCGCTTTAGGTTTTCCACATACCTTGAAAGCATTATAATATATTGATTATCAATCAAAAATATAATATTCTGTAAAAACCCGGCTATTTAGGTGTAAGCCCCTTGCAAAAAATCCCATTATTTGTAATTTCGTTTTAAATCCCCCTATGAAATAATCCCATTCTGCTTAGCTACGCTACTTACTACCCATTACCCATTAGTTCGATACTTACCCCAGACTGATTATTTATTGTAAAAACCGGAGAGTGTATGTACACGTATGCGTTGTTGGAACCTGGATGTTATTATCTGGTTCAGGAGAAGAAGGAATCCCCTATCAGCCTGATCAGGATCAATGTTGAAAGCGATCACTGTGTTTTTATTTCGCGTTTCCAGGACAATGAGGTACTGGAATGGAAAAGAAAATCAGACCCGATCCTTGATATCATAGAATTGTTGAGTGATGATGCCGTTGCGAAATGGGAAGAGGCTTACAATGCAACTTTCTTTTTCAAAGAGGAGGATGATGAATATGAATAGTTAAATTATTGATTTTTATGGCTCATGGTTTTGGGTTTACAGACGAGCGTGTAATTTCATGAGCATCAGTATACGCAAGGTATCCTGCCGATGTAACTTGTTCAACGTGTGCTATGGAAACGACTAAAAAAAACAATCCCGTAAAAGATTTTTTCTATCACCTGGTGGCGGTGTTATGCATAATACCACTGGCACCAATGATCAACCGGGTGATCCCACCGGTGTTATTGGGAGCATTCAACCTGGACCTTATCATTGCCATCCTTCTTTCGATCGGCTTTGTGCGTTTTGTGCTTTGGTTATTCAAACCACTGATCATACCGTCGTTTGTGATGATAGCACTCATTATGTTCTTCAATATGTATACCAATACTTACACCGTATCCGGCATGGTGACCGATTACAGGAACCTGGTATCAAATAATTGGGAGAACCGGGCAAAAAAAGATAAGAACCTGTTCCTGGTAAAACCTTCACTGTTCGATTCGGAAGTGGAGAAAGCCGTAAAGGGCATGAGATCACAGATGAATTTCAAAGATTCGATGCTCCGGAATTTTGCGGTGAAGAATTCTACAAAATTTTTCGATGACCATTATAAGATCCATGGCGCGTCAGTCAGGTATCTTTCCTTATTCAAGCACATCAACCGCAACTTCAAGTATGTGCAGGATCCGGCAAAGAAAGAATACTACGCCACACCCATGGAAACCATTGAAAATGGCATGGCCGGAGATTGCGACGATCATACCATCCTGATGATCTCGGCTTTGAACATCATCGGTGCCAGAACAAGGATGGTGCTAACTGAAGAGCATGTGTATCCTGAGTTGTATTGTGGCGACAAAAAAGCTTTCCTGAAGTTGCAGTCGGCCATCATCGACCTGTTCCCCCAGGATAATCTCTCAGGATTATATTACCGCGAAGAGAACGGCAATTACTGGATCAATCTGGACTATTCAGCACACCATCCGGGCGGCCCTTACGTGAATAACAAGGCCTATGCGGTAGTGGAATTTTAATACACAGAGGGCAAGAGGAGGACGCAGAGACGCGGAAAATTTTGTACATTTCATTTCTCAAACATCGGAAAATGAAATACCTGCTCATGGTAGTTACTGCTGCCTTTTTTTCTTTTTTTGGACGGCAGGAAATTACAAAGCCATCGAACTACGCTAAAGAATTTTTTCTCAGAAAAAAGATCACGGCCATTTCCTGCGCACCGCTCAGGGATCGTTCTATTGCAGAACAGGGCATTGGATTACTTCCGGGAACCGGTAAGCACCACTGGAAAATCAGAACTACTTCTGACAGCGCACAATTGTATTTTGACCAGGGAATAAATCTTTATTATTCTTTCCATATCATCGAAGCGCTGGCTTCCTTCATCAAAGCACAACGTTTTGATGCAGCGCAACCCTTATTGTATTGGGCCGAAGCACTTGCATACGGACCGAACATCAACGACCTCGGCTATACACAGTCGCCCGAAGCCCTTAAAGCTGTTGAAAATGCTGCCAGGTTGGCGGGCAATTCTTCATCAGTGGAAAAAGGCCTGATCGCTGCCATGGTCGCGAGGTACAGCGATGAACCAACTGCAACAAGAGAGAAACTCAATACGGCTTATAGAGATGCCATGGCAGGGCTATACAGATCGAATGCCGGCAATGCGGAAGTGATCGCACTATATGCCGATGCACTTATGGTAATGCATCCCTGGGATCTCTACGAAGGTAATGGCGAACCCAAAGCCTGGACTCCCGAACTGGTCGATGTGTTGGAAAAGGGATTGAAAACAGATCCGCTTCATCCCGGGTTAAATCATTACTATATCCATGCGGTGGAAGGATCAAGGGATCCTGCCCGTGGGATGGCCAGTGCTGACAGGCTGGGCGCCATTGTGCCATCGGCTGCCCATATGGTGCATATGCCTTCGCACATTTATATCAGAACAGGGCACTATTCAAAGGGGATCGATGTGAACGTGGCTGCGCTTAAGGGATATGAATCTTACCTGAGCCTCTACCCTGCCGCATCGGGCAATCCGTTCATCTACCAGTTTCATAATACGCATATGATGGCTGCCTGTGCTATCATGAATGGCAATTCAGCCGTTGCGATGAAAACTGCTGTGAAATGTCATGATGATATCCCCGCTGACATGTTCACACAGCCCCCACCTTTCAATGAAATGATCCAATATATCTATGCAGCACCCATTTTCGCTATGGTGCGGTACGGAAAATGGAACGAATTGATCAGCTACAAGGTACCTGACTCCCTTCATTTTTTCAAGATCCTTGACCATTTCGGAAAAGGCATCGGATATGCGCGTACAGGAAAAACGGAGCAGGCAGAAAAAACGCTGCGCGAGATGAGCACGCTGATGGAACAAGACAGTGTGCTAAAGATCCGCGCTTTCAATTCTGCTTATGATGCTGCGAATGTTGCGAAACTGATGCTGGAAGGAATCATTGCAGAACAAAAAGGGGAACTGGAAAAAGCAGAGGCCGCATTGAACAAAGCGGCAGTTGCGGAAGAACGTATGGTCTATAATGAACCGAAAGACTGGCTCCTCCCTCCACTCCAGTATTTGGGCCAGGTGCAGTTGAAACAGGGGAAATATAAAGAAGCCGAAGCAACATTCAGGAAAGACCTGGCTTTTAATCCCAACAATTGCTGGGCTCTGAAAGGGTTGCACATGGCATTAGAAAAGCAGGGTAAATCCAAAGAATCCGCTGCGGTCAAAACGGAGCTCACCAAGGCGCTGAAAGGTGCTGATGTGAAAGTGGAGTACGCTGTTTACTGACACAGACACACCGGGCTTTTGGAGTTTGCTTCTTGGGGGAATGGAGACGCAGACGAGTTCTCT
>Ga0315904_10011617_pt1 | contig 11214 bp, 9 predicted proteins | sample LakEriMetagenome_6_FD_203529 | JGI IMG/M metagenome (GOLD analysis project Ga0315904, IMG submission 203529) | Freshwater fungal communities from buoy surface, Lake Erie, Ohio, United States - Buoy 12 MA120 | ecosystem: Environmental > Aquatic > Freshwater > Lake | place: USA: Lake Erie, Ohio... | reverse complement strand
TGGTGCGGCGGATCACGATCGACCTCGCGGCGGAGCTCGGCGTGCCGCTGCGGCACTTTGCCGCCGACGTCGCGCACTGCGGCGGCTTCTACGGCCAGACGGGCCGCGGCGAGCCGGCCCCCGGCCAGCTCACCGTCGCCGCCCTCGTGGCCCTGCTCCGCGACGAGGTAGCCAAGACCGACGCGGCCGTGGCGATCGAGCTCGGCTGCCACCCGGGCTGGGACGCCGACCTCGACACGATGTATCGCGCCGAGCGGCGGACCGAGGTCGAGGTGCTCTGCGATCCCGCCCTCCGGACGGCGCTCGCCGACATCGGGCTCGAGCTCGGCACGTTCGCCGGCCTCGGCGTCATGCGAACCGGAGGACGGCCCGCATGACGACGACGGCGAACACGGGCACGGCCCGGTGCGGCACGCGGCGGAAGATCGTGCTCCTCGGGATGATGACGCGGATCCCGGTCGCGGGCGCCGTCTGGGGGACCATGCACTACCTCGTTGGCCTCGAACGGCTTGGCTACGAGCCGTACTACGTCGAGGCCCACGCGCGAACGCCCACGATGCTCATGCGACACGAGGACGACGACAGCTCGGCCCTCGCCGCTGGCTTCATCGACGGCGTGATGCGGCGGTTCGGCATGGCCGACCGCTGGGCCTTCCACGCGCTCCACGACGACGGCCGCGTGCACGGCATGAGCGACACGGCACTCGCCGACCTCTACCGCGACGCGGCGATGATCATCAACTACCACGGCGGCACGGTGCCGCTGCCCGAGCACACGGCGTCGAACCGGCTCGTGTACCTCGGCACCGACCCGGTGGACATCGAGATCGAGGTCCGCCAGGGCCGCCGCGAGACGATCGACTTCCTCGCCCAACACCAGTCCTTCTGGACCTGGGGGCTCAACCTCGGCCGACCCGACTGCCGCGTGCCCCTGCCCCTGCCCTTCGACTTCAAGCCCATGCCGCCGGCGGTGGTCTGCGACCTCTGGGAGTCACCGCCCACCGACCGCTGCCGGCGGTTCACGACGGTGGGCAACTGGCGGCAGCCGTGGCGGGACATCGAATTCGAAGGGGAGGTCTACCACTGGAGCAAGCACCACGAGTTCATGAAGGTGATCGACCTGCCGCGGCGGGTGCAGCAGGAGTTCGAGCTGTCGCTGGGCAGCTACGAGCCGGCGGATCAGGCCCTCCTCGAGTCGCACGGCTGGCACGTCCGCGACGCGATGGGGTTCTCGACCGACCTCGACCTCTACCGCGACTACCTTCGCGACTCGCGGGGCGAGTTCACGGTGGCGAAGGATCAGAACGTGAGGCTCAAGAGCGGCTGGTTCAGCGAGCGGAGCGCCCAGTACCTCGCGGCGGGCAGGCCCGTGATCACGCAGGAGACAGGCTTCTCGAACGTCCTGCCCACGGGCCGCGGTGTGTTCGGGTTCGCGAGCCTCGACGACATCGTGGCCGCGGTGGAAGCGGTGAACGCCGACCATGCGGGCCACTGCCGCGCGGCCCGCGAGATCGCCCGGGAGCACTTCGACTATTCGCGGGTCCTGCCGCAACTGCTCGAGGATCTGTGAACGTGGATCGACGCGTAGTACAACGGTTTTTCTCCGACCGAGGCCTCCGGTGAAGCTCCTTGCCGCCGACAGTTTCGCTCCCGTCTTCGAGCCGCTCCTCGGCCGCCGGGTGGGCTATGTGCCCTCGGCCGGCGGCGTCGGGGATCTCCTCGTGGAGATGGCGGCGCTCCAGCTCTTCGCCCACTTCGGCGTCGACTACCACGTGGAGACGCTCTCCGGCGAGTGCGAGGCCGACGTGCTCGTGATCGCCGGAGGCGGGCCGGGGCCGCTCGGCCCCCCGGCCTTGGCGCCGCAGCTCGCGGAACTCGCCGAGTCGATTCCCGTGACGCTGCTGCCGCGGTCGCTCACCGCGCCGACCGGCGTTCGCCTGCGCCGTTGCCACGTCCGCGACCGGGCGAGCCTGGCCTGGGAGCCCGACGGGATCGTGATGCCCGATCTCGTGCTGGGCCTCGAGGTCGCGGCGCCGCGGGAGGCCGCGGAGGACGCGGGCGTCTGGCTGCGGGGCGACGAGGAGGGACTCTTCGCCGGCCACGGCCTCGGCGACCCCGACCTCGTCTGCGGCACGGCAGCGGAATACCTGGCCCTGGCGGCCCGACATCGCGCGATCGTGACCGACCGCCCCGAGTTCGTGATGGCCGCGCTCGTGCAGGGCCGCGAGGCGACGCTCCTGCCGTCGGCGTCGCCCGTCAACCGCAGCCTGTTCGAGACCTGGCTCGCCGACCTCGGCTGCCGCTGGCTCGACGCCCGCGACCTCGGCGAGGATGGCGCGCCGCTCGTGGCCCGGGTCGCCGGGCCGCGGAGCGCAATCCCTCCGGCGGCACCCGGCGACCCGCGGCGGGTCGAGCGGGCGGTCGCCCGCTGCGATGCCGGCCTGCGGGCCCTCGAAACGCGGCTGGCGGCGCGGGACCGCGCGTTCGAGCAGGTTGTGGCGATGTTCGCCGCCGGGCAGGAGCGGCTCCTTCGCCGGATCGACGACCTCCAGGAATCGCTCTACGCGCTGCAGGCCCGACCGGCGGCCCACGGTGCGGCCGCAGCGGGGCCGGCGGACGCCGCGGCGGAGGATCGCCGCCGCTACGGTGAACTCGTCGGCCGTATTCGCGGAATCATCCGCGACCGGCTGCCGGCCGACGCCGCCGTGCTCGTCGTGAGCCGCGGCGACGACGAGATCCTGCGGCTCTTCGGCCGCCGGGGCGGCCACTTTCCGCAGACCCCGACGGGTGTCTACGCGGGGCATCACCCCGCCGACTCGGCCACCGCCGTGGCCCACCTCGAGAAGCTCTCCGCGGCCGGCTGGGATCACCTGCTCGTGCCCGCCACGGCGTTCTGGTGGTTCGAACACTACGCGCCGTTCGCCGCGCACCTCCGCCGCTCCACGGCCGTCGTCCACGAAGACGCCGACTGCGTGGTCTTCGCGCTCCACGAGGAGAGCGGGTGGGCGCCGCTGGCCCGGTTCATCGAGGCCTTCAAGGCGCGGGAGGGCCGGTTCCCCGCGATCCTCGACTGGGCCACCGGGTGCAACGCGGCGGGCGTGTTTCCGGACGTGCCCGTGTTCGCGCCGCCCGAGCCTGCTCTGGCGACCCTGCCGTACGTCGAGGAGAGCATCGACGTGATCCTCGTGCCGGCCGGCGCGGCGGCGCAGCTCGAGGAGGCGCGGCGGGTGGCGACGGCCGCGGTCGTCGAGGTGCCGGCCGAGGGCGGGCGCTTCGTGGTTCATCCGCTGGGCCGTCACGCGGCGCCGCCGGCCGCCGCGGCCCGGATCGTCCCGGCCGGAAGGCGAATGCTCGAATCAGGAGGACGGCTCCCGTGAACGACCTGCGCCACCGCAACCTGCTCATCTGCTCCTACTACATGCCGCAGCCCGACTGCGACAGCTACTCGCGTCGGCTGTTCCACCTCGTCGGCTTCCTGCGGGAGGCGGGCTGTGCCGTGACCTGCGTGGCGAAGAATTCGCGGGGCGTCGACACCTTCGCGGGCCTGCTCACCGACATGGGGGTGAAGGTCTTCGTGGGGCACGACGAGCACGTGGAGCGGCTGGCGCGGGCCGAGTTCTTCGATTGGGCGCTGCTCGGCTTCTGGAACATCGCCGAGCCGCTCGTGGAGACGCTGCGGGCCGCCTCCCCGGCCACGAAGGTCGTCGTCGATTCCGGCGACGTCCACTTTCTGCGGCACGCGCGGCGGATCCTCCAGGAGGCCGACGGGCGGCTCGGCCTCCTCGGCGAGGAGTTCGCCTGGGACACGGTCCGCGAGCTCAACGTCTACGCCGCGGCCGATGCGGTGCTCGCCGTGTCGCAGAAGGAGGCCGACCTCGTCGCGGACCTGATCGGCGACCGGCGGCGGACGTTCGCCGTGCCCGATTCGGAGGATCTGGCCGCCTCGCCGTTCTCCTTCGGCAGGCGGCGGGGGATGTTCTTCGTGGGCAATTTCGAGCACCCGCCCAACGCCGAGGCGCTCGAATACCTGTGCACCGAGATCCTGCCCCACGTCGATCCGGCGCTCCTCGAAGAGCATCCGCTCTACGTGGCGGGCAGCCACATGACCGACGCGACCCGGCAGTTGGCCGCCGACTGGCCGACGGTGCGGATGCTCGGCTGGGTGCCGTCGGTGGTGCCCTACCTGGAGCGGGTGCGGGCGTCGCTCATCCCGCTTTTGCACGGCGCCGGCACGAAGCGGAAGATGATCCAGACGCTGTCGATCGGCACGCCGACGGTCACCACGAGCGTGGGCATCGAGGGCTTTCCGCTCGCCGACGAGCGGGAGGTGCTCGTGGCGGACGATCCCGTGCTGTTCGCCGCCGGGATCACGCGACTGCTCACCGACGAGCCGCTCTGGAACGATCTCGCCCGCGTCGGCCGCGAGACCATCCGCGCCGAACAGAGCCACGACGTGGCGCGGCGGCGGCTGCTCGGCGCGCTCGCCGCGATCCTGGCGGCGCCAGCGACCGTGGCGCGGAAGCCGGCCCGCAAACGGCCCCGGATGTCGCACCGCGACTACCACGCGGCGGTCCGTCACTCCCGCGACGTCATCGTCCGCTGCACGCCGCCGGGGGCCACCGTGGCCGTGGTCAGCCGCGGCGACGAGTCGCTCGTGAAGCTCGACGGCCGTTCCGGCTGGCATTTTCCGCTCGGGGACGACGGCTGCTACGCCGGATTTCATCCCGCGACCGGGGTCGAGGCGGTGAATCAGCTCGAGGCCGTGCGGCAGCGGGGGGCCGAGTTCTTCGCGATCCCGGCGCCGTTCGCGTGGTGGCTCGGCTACTACGGCGAACTGCGGGCGCATCTGGAGGCCCGCTATCGGGTGATCGACGCCGAGGAGGGCGGCTGCGTGGTCGTGTCGCTGCGGGAGCCCCCCGCGGGGCCGCAGTCACTCGCCACGGCCGCGGAAGAGTCGGGGGTCGCCGCCGCGCCGACGGCCGAAGACCGCGCGGCCACGATCGCTTTCGAGGGCCTCTCCAGCCGGCACGTGGTCAGGCGGCCGGCGACGGCGCAACCGCCCGCGATCAGCGTCGTGATCCCCACGCGGAACCGCGCGGCGCTGCTCGCGGAATCGCTCGACAGCCTCGCCCGGCAGGGCATCGACCGCGACGCGTTCGAGGTCGTGGTCGTCAGCGACGGCTCCACCGACGGCACCGCCGACGTCTGCCGCGACCTGGCCGATCGGGTGCGGCTCACGTTCGTCGAGTCGCCGCCGGCGGGCATCGCCGTCGCCAAGAACCTCGGCGTCGATGCGGCCGCCGCACCGTTCGTGCTCTTCTTCGACGACGACGACGTGGCCGATCCAGGGCTCGTCGCCGCCCATCTCCGCGCCCACCGCCGATATCCGCTCGAGCACGTGGCCGTGCTGGGCTTCACCGACTGGCATCCGCGGCTGCCGATGACCGACGTGATGCGGTTCATCACCGACGTGGGTCACTACCTCTTCGGCTATACGCCCCTCCGCGACGGCCAACTCCTCGACCACACGTTCTTCTGGGGCGGCCGCTCCTCCTGCAAGAAGTCGCTGCTCGTGCGGGCCGGGGGCTTCCGGCCCGAGTTCACGTTCGGTTCCGAAGACATCGAGGCGGGGCACCGGATCTGCCGGATGCTCGCCTGCGAGCGGCACGGGTCGGGCGGCGGACCCACCCCGATCGGCCTCACCGTCGTCTACAGCCGCGACGCCGTGCAGCACATGATCCGGCCGATCACCTACGACGAGTTCTGTCGGCGGTGCGAACGGCAGGGCCGGTCGCAGTGGCAGTTCAGCCGGTTCTACGACGACCGCCGGGTGGACGAGTGGTGTGGCGTGCACGGGGCCGAGCGCCGCTGGCGGGAGATCCGCCGGGAACTGGCGACGAAGGTCGCGCAGGTCCACGACCTCGAGCGGGTCGTGGCGGCCGCCCCGCCCGCGGACCGCGACCGGCTCGTGAAGGAACTCCACGCCCTCTACTGGTGGACGTTTGACGCCTTCAAGACCAAGGGCATCGCGGAGGCCGCCGGGCATGCCTGACTCGGCGGCGACGCCGCAAACGTTCGCCTACTGTCCCGACCCCGTGTTCGTGATCGGTGCGCCGCGGTCGGGCACGACCGCCCTCGGCAAGGCGCTGGGGTATCACGGCCGGTTCTACGCGGGCGACGAGACGCTCTTCCTCGTGGACCTCTTCGGCGGCAGCCGGGCCGAGGCCGTTTACGAGCGGTGGGCGGTCCGGCCGAGCAGTTCCTGGCTGCGACGCGAGCAGGTCTCCCGCGACGATTTCCTCGCGGCCCTCGGCCTGGGGATCAACGCCCTGTTCACGGCCGGCAGCGACGGCCTCCGCTGGGTGGACCACACGCCGGGCAACACGCTCATCCTCGGCACGCTGGCGGGACTCTTCCCCGGGGCGAAATTCCTCCACATCCTCCGCGACGGCCGCGAGGTGGTCCAGTCGATGGTGAACGTCACACGGACGCTGCCGGGCGACCGAGCCGAGCAGATGCAGCAGGCGCAGTTCCTCCCCGACTGGACCCGCGACTTCCGGGCCGCGTGCCAGACCTGGCGGAGCCACGTGCAGGCGGCGGAGGAATTTCGCCAGGCGCGCGCCGACCGCTGCCTCGTGGTGCGACACCGAGACCTCGAGGAGAACCCGGCGGGAACGATGGCGGCCGTGCTCGAGTTCCTCGGTGAGCCGTTCGACGAGCGGCCGGTTCGCTTTCTCACCCGCCACCGCTTCAACTCGAGCTTCGTGCCGCCCGGCGGCTGCCGGGCCGCGGACTACCGGCGGCCCGACCCGCTCGCCACCTGGACCGACGACGAGAAGACGGTCTTCGCCGAGGTCTGCGGACCGGACATGGAGGCGCTCGGGCTCGCCTGAGCGGACGCACGTGGCGCCCGGACGCCCTCCCCGCATCGCGATCGCCGGCTCCCTCGCACAGAAGCCGCGGCAGGGGGGCCACACCTGGCAGTTCCTCAACTACCTGCTGGGGCTCAGGCGTCTCGGCTGGGACGTCCTGTTCCTCGACCGGCTGGAGCCGGGCATGAGCGTCGATGCGGCGGGAAACCCCTGCGCCGTCGAGGACTCGGTGAACCTCGCCTACTTCCTCGACGTCATGCGGCGGTTCGGCCTCGCCGACGCCTTCTCGCTCGACTACGGCTCGGGCACGCGGCTCTACGGGATGCCGCGGGCCGAGGTGCTGGAGTTTCTCCGCACCTCGGCGGCGGTCGTCAACGTGATGGGCTTCCTCGTGGACGAGGATCTGCTCGCCGCGGCGCCGCTCCGCGTGTTCCTCGACACCGACCCGGGCTTCGGCCAGATGTGGCGCGACCTCGGGCAGGCCGACCTCTTTCGCGGCCACGACCGCCACGTGACGATCGCGGAGAACATCGGCACCCCCCGGTGCACGATTCCCACCTGCGGCATCGACTGGATCACCTGGCGGCAGCCGATCGTGCTCGACCAGTGGCCGGCGCAGGCCCCGCTGGTCCCGGCCGACGGCGGCCGGTTCTCGAGCATCGGCGCCTGGCGCGGCCCGTACGCGCCGGTCGAGCACCATGGAAAAACCTACGGCCTCCGCGTCCACGAGTTCCGGAAGTTCGTCTCGCTGCCGGCCATGACGGGCGGCCGGTTCGAAGTGGCCCTCGACATCCACGCGGCCGAAACCCGCGATCTCGCGCTGCTCGCGGAGCACGGGTGGACGCTCGCGGACCCGGCGATCGTGGCCTGCGACCCGTGGGTCTACCGCGACTACCTCGCCGGTTCGGCGGCCGAGTTCATGGCGACCAAGGGCATGTACGTCGACACCCGCAGCGGCTGGTTCAGCGAGCGGAGCATCTGCTACCTCGCGAGCGGCCGGCCCGTGCTCGCGCAGGACACGGGCCTGGCCGGCCTCTATCCGCTGGGCACCGGGATCGTCCCGTTCGCGACGCTCGAGGAGGCCGCAGCCGGCGTCGCCGAGATCCGCGGCGACTATGCACGCCACGCCCGCGCGGCCCGCGCCATCGCGGAGGACTGCTTCGCCTCCGACACGGTGCTCTCCGACCTGCTCCGCAAGATCGGTGTCGCGTGAGCGAACACGATGCGCCCCGACCGGCTCAGGCCGTCGCGGTGTCGAGCGGATGCCGGAATGTCAGTCCGGGGAACCGGGCGTAATCGCGATCCGTCGTGATCCAGACGGAACCGGTCTCGATGGCAAGTGCCGCGTGATAGGCATCGCTCACGAGATTGCCACGGGCGTCGGCGGCCCGGCAGAGCGACAGGAAAATCTCCCCATGCCGCGGACCGGCCGCCAGCACCGTCATCCGTGGATGGTGCCTGATCCACGATGCGTATTCGATCGCCTGCGCGAGCGGGGTGGGCGGATCGAAGATCCGCGGATGCGTCAGCACGCGCAGGTAACCGCTCAGCACGAGCTCGGAGACCGCGCACGGTTCCGGTCCGTCGAGAGCCTTCTCCTGCCACGCGCGAAACGCCGCATGCCGATGGGAATCCTCGCGATGCGCGTAGAGCAGCACATTGACGTCGACGAGGATCAACGCTCCTCCATGACGTCGAGCAGTCCGGCAGTGCTGTCGAGATCGACGCCCGGTTGCAGACCACGGCCGGCGAATGTCGGGATCCGGGCCTGCTCCAGCGGCAACGCCACCGCCGGGGCGGCGAGCGTGCGTTGCAGCGACTCCTCCACCAGGTCGCTCAGCGTGCACGACCGGGCGAGCGCAAGTTGCCGCGCACGTTTCAAAACATCGTCACGAATGGTGATGGTGGTTCTCATGCATCAAGATGTAGTGGCCTCGCATCATGATGTCACGCGGTCTGATCGACTGCTTTTTTATCCCGCCGCGACCTCCTCCGGAAGATCCGCGTCGCCTGAGGAGGCGGTGGCGAAATCGGCGGCGAGGTCGGGCCACTGTGCGGCGAGTTCGAGATAGATGCGGTCCATCCGCTCGCGGAGGAACGACCGCATCTCCGCCGTGGCCACCTCACGGCGGCCCGCGAACACGGGCGCCCGGGCCTCGGGAAACAGGTCGGCGTGGAACGGCAGCCCCAGGAAACCGCAGATGCGGCCGAGCACGGCGTGGGGATCGAGCCGGATCTGCCGCATCGTCGCCACGAACATGCTGCCGTGCGGCATGAGGCCCCGCCAACGGCCGAGCCAGCGGGGATAGTCGGAGTAACGCATGAGGACGCCGATCGCCTCCGACCGCAGGATCTGCCAGATCGCAGCCTCGTCGGCGTCGTCGCCGGCGAGCATCTTGGCGTGGGAGAGGGCGCGGTCGACGGGATCCCGCAGCAGCGCGATCACCCGCACCTTGGGATTGATCGAAACGGCGTGCCGCACGCCCTCGCGGGGCAGGAGGCAGTATTCCGGACTGATGTCGATCGCGACCTGGTCGGGGCCGCGAAAGTCGAAGATCCGGGCATACCAGTCGTCGGTCAGCCGCTCGTTCGCGAGATGATCGAGCAGCGCGAGCCGCTGCGGCTGCTCGATGTCGCGGCCGACGGCGTGTTGCCACCAGGTTCGCGACTCGCGGATCTGATCCTGGCGATGGCGGTTGTCGTCGGCGCGGTGGCCGAGGACGTGCACCGACGTGAAGAAGTTGAGTTCCTTGATCGGCGGCAGCCAGACGAGCGGATGAAAGCCGAGGTTCTTGTAGAGCCAGGTCGTCGCGGCCTTCTGGGCGCCGATGCAGAGCGCGTCCGGGCCGTAGCCCTTTTGCAGACCGGCCGGGTCGCAGTCCGGCCCGAGTTCGAGCACGTGATGCTTCGCGACGGCATAGGCGGTCTCGGCCGAATTCGGGCCGGGCGAGCCGGCATCGGCGGTCGACGAAGAAACCGAACTCGTGCGTGCGTGCATAGGTCACCCGCGTTGCGGGCCTGCGAACGAAATGAAGTACAGTGGTCGAGTGCGAATGCCCTGACGCGCCACTCGGAACGTATCTTACGAACCTGCAAGCGAAAGCAACCCGGTCCGCCGGAAGCAAGTTGTTGGAACTCCCGATGCCTCCAAGGCCCGAACGCATCGCCTTCGTCGCCGGTGCGCTGGCGAACAAGCCGCACAATGGCGGCGAGGCATGGGTGCGGCTGAGCTGGATCCGCGGCCTCCAGCGGCTCGGCTGGCAGGTCGTGTTCGTCGAGCAGATCACATCGGCATGCTGCACCGACGCCCGCGGCGGAACCGCCCCGTGGGAGCAGAGCGAAAACCGTCGGTTTTTCGACCGCGTGGTCGCCGACTTCGGCCTCTCGGACTCGGCGGTGGTGATCGTGGACGGAGGCCGGGTCATCCATGGGATGTCGCGAGACGAGCTTCTCGATCGGGCTGCGTCCGCGCGGCTGCTCCTCAACGTCTCCGGGCACCTCGATTGGGATCCGCTCTTTTCGCGGCTCCGCAACCGCATCTACCTCGACATCGACCCCGGCTTCACGCAGTTCTGGCAGGCCCAGGGCACGGGCGGCTCCCGGCTCGAGGGGCACGACGAGTTTTTCACGGTGGGCCTCAACGTCGGCACCGCCGACTGCTGCATCCCCTCCTGCGGCATCCGCTGGCGGCATGTGCTACCGCCGGTCGTGCTTGATGACTGGCCGGTATCGCGGTCGGACGTCGCTGACGACGCCGACCGTGGCTGCGGCCGGTTCACGACCGTCGCGAGTTGGCGTGGGCCGTTCGGCCCGATCACGCACGCAGGAAAGACCTTCGGCCTGAAGGTGCACGAATTCCGGAAGGTGCTCGATCTTCCCTCCCGGACGGGCCTGCCGTTCGAGATTGCACTGGCGATCCATGACGGCGACGCAGCCGACCGCGCGAAACTCCTGGCCGCCGGCTGGCACCTCACCGATCCCGCGAGCGTCGCCGCCGATCCGCACGTCTTCCGCGACTACGTGTCGGGCTCGCTGGCCGAGTTCTCCGTGGCCCAGGGCGTCTACGTGGACACGCACAGCGGCTGGTTCAGCGACCGCACGGTCCGCTACCTCGCGGCCGGCCGGCCCGCGCTCGTCCAGGACACGGGCTTCAGCCGCCACCTGCCCACCGGACTCGGCCTCGTGACCTTCCGCACGCCTGCCGAGGCGGCGGCCGGCGCGGCCGACATCGTGGCCCGGTACGCCGAGCATCGCGCCGCCGCCCGCGCGATCGCCGAGCGGCACTTCGACTCCGACCACGTGATCGGCGGCCTGCTGGCTGACGTGGGGGCGTGACAACCCG
>Ga0315904_10011614_pt1 | contig 11215 bp, 8 predicted proteins | sample LakEriMetagenome_6_FD_203529 | JGI IMG/M metagenome (GOLD analysis project Ga0315904, IMG submission 203529) | Freshwater fungal communities from buoy surface, Lake Erie, Ohio, United States - Buoy 12 MA120 | ecosystem: Environmental > Aquatic > Freshwater > Lake | place: USA: Lake Erie, Ohio... | reverse complement strand
TAAAGAGAATCCAGGCCATCGCGCTGGCCTTGCCTAATTTGAACTCACGAAACGCATTGTTGTAGAGATAGAGCACGTACATCAGCGTCGAGTCGTTGGGGCCGCCGCCTGTCATGATATAGGCCGAGGTGAAGACCTGGAACGAGCCAATAATGCCTAGAATAAGGTTAAAGAAGATCGTCGGGGAGAGCATGGGCAGCGTGATATGCCGAAAACACGTCCAGCCCTTTGCGCCGTCGAGCTGCGCTGCCTCGTAGAGCTCGTCGGAGATTCCCTGGAGCCCTGCCAGAAAGATCAGCATGCGCCCGCCGCCGATTCCCCACAGGCTCATGATGATCAGCGACGTCAGCGCGGTCTTCGGATCTTGTAGCCACTTGGGACCTTGAATCCCGAGCTTGGAGAGCGCAAAGTTCAGAATTCCCGCATCGGGGTGAAATACCCACGCCCAGACCAAGCTCGATGCCACGGCGGGCACCAGCGACGGCAGATAGAACAGCGTGCGAAAAATCGGGATCGCTTTCACTTTTTGGTTGAGTAAGACCGCGATGAGCAGCGAGCCCGTGAGCCCCAGTGGCACGGCGAACAAAACATAGATCGCCGTGTTGCCCAGCGACTTCCAGAAGCGCGGCTCGTGGAGTAAGACATCGTAGTTTTTTGCCCCCACAAAGCTCAGCGTGTGCAGATCGTACTTGCAGAACGACAGGTAGAGCGAGGCGAGCATCGGGCCTGCGGTGAAGATCAAGAAGCCCAGGAGCCAGGGCGAGATGAGCCCCAGGCCCCAGCGGCTACTGGTTCGTTCGGACATACGCTAAAAACCCTCCTCGCCTGAGAGCAAGGCGTTGATTTTATCGGTGGCATTGCGGCTGGCCTGCGTTGCGGTGATCCCGCCGACATTAAAGAGGCTATCGGTGGCGGAGTTGAACTCTCGCGACCACTCTTGGTAGCGGGCATCAATGGGCAGCGTCCGGCCCCGGCGTACGGTCTCTAAAAAAACATCGTTGTGAAACGGGGGCTTATCGCTTTTGAGATACTCGGGGTGCTGCTGAACCGAGAGCCGCGTGGGGACGCAGCGCCGGAACTTGGCCCCCAGAAGCAGCTCCGCCTCGGGGCCGGTCATGTACTTCACAAACTCCCAGGCCAGCTCCGGATGCTCCGAGTGCTGGTTGACCACGAGCTGGTTGCCTTTAAGAACCGTGGCATCTCCTGCGGGGCCCGTCGGAACGGGCGTGATGTCCCAGTCAAATTTTTTGATATTCTTGCGAAAGCGTGGCGTCTCCCCCGCCCAGCCCCAGTGCATCGCGATCTTGCCGGACTCAAAGGTGAACGCGGAGAGCGCCGCATCGGCGGGCGTCGGGGCGCAGTGGTGCTTCCAGCGCAGGTCGGTCATGTCCTGCATTCCCTCGATAGCGTGCGGGTCATCGGCGAGGGTGAACTTTGTGAGATCTTTGTTCATCACGTCTCCGCCCCGGTTCCAGAGCACCGAGGCCCACTGAGGAAACGTCGGAAAGGTCGTGCCAAACTGCAGGGTACGCTCTCCCTGGCGCTTGGTCAGCGCATTGGCCGCCGTGAGGAACGCGTCCCAGTCCCATTTCTTTGCCTGAGAGAGCTCATACGGATCGGCGAGCCCCGCCTCTTGGAACAGCGTTTTGTTGTAGTAGAGCTGGACACCGCCAAAGAGTACATTCAGCGCGTGGAGCTTGTCTTTATAGCGACACTCCTCCAGCGCTGTGGGAACGAAGTCCTCGACAAATCCCTTGGGCTCGGCGGCGATCAGCGGCTCTAAGTCCAGAAAGTAGTCTTTTTTGACAAGCGCGGGAAACATGTAGTGGTCCACACGCATCACATCGGGAGCCGTGCGCGAGGCCAGCATGAGCTGGAGCTTATCGGGGTACGACGAGCCGGGCACCATAAAGAGATGCACTCGGAGTTTGGGGTTTTTCTTCTCGAACTCATCGGCGATCTCACGCTCCACTTGAAGCTGCTCTGGGTTTCCCCAAGCCATGTAGCGGATCGTGATCTTGCCCGTCGCATCTCGAGTGGAAGGCAGGCAACCGGTGAGCAAGCCACCAAGAGAGAGCCAGAGTAGGCGTCGTCGCGTCATCATTTTGAGTTTCGAAAACCGGTTTTCGAGGTATTGTACCACCGCGATATTTTCTCTTCCTTATTCGCCAGAGGAGACAAACCTTCCTTCGATAGGGTATGATGAGGCGGCCTCAGCGAGCTTGGTGGCACGGTTTGATCTAGAGAATAAAGAGTTATGGCTGACGAAAAACGCGAACAGACACCGCAGGAAAAGGCGGACGCCGCCAAGGCAGTGGCGGATCAGGACAAGGCAGCGGCGGCGGGAGTCGAGCTGGTGAACCTGGTGGTAGATGGAGCGCCCGTGGCGGTGCCCAAGGGAACTCTGGTGATCGAGGCGGCATTTCGGGCCGGGAGCGATGTACCGTACTTCTGCTACCACCCGCGCCTCACCAGTGTCGGGGCATGCCGTATGTGCCTCGCTTCGGTGGAGCTGGAGATGTTCGGACAGCGCCGCGCCAGCATCATGGCCACCTGTACGATTCCCTGCTCCGAGGGCATGGTGGTCAAGACCCAGACCCCTGAGGTGAAGAAGGCCCAGAACGGGATTCTGGAGCTGCTTCTTGCCAACCATCCGCTCGACTGTCCTATCTGCGATAGAGGCGGCGAGTGCCCGCTGCAGAACATGACCATCACCTACGGTCCGCCCACCAGCCGCTTTACGGAAGAGAAGCGCCACTACCCTAAAGCCAAAGTGATCTCAGACTATGTCGTGCTGGACCGCGAGCGCTGCATCACGTGCATGCGCTGCACCCGCTTCGCCGACGAGATCGCCGGCGATGGCAAGCTGGATCTGATCAATCGCGGCGCTCAGACCGAGATAGGGCCATTTATGGGGGCGAGCTTCGACTCCAACTTCTCGGGCAACACCATTGAGATCTGTCCTGTGGGAGCGCTCACTAGCCGCCAGTTTCGGTTTAAGGGTCGCCCCTGGGAAGTCAAGTCCGTGGACTCGGTCTGCTCCAAGTGTGGCAATGGCTGCAATATCGCCGTAGGCCATCGCTTGGGAGAGCTTGTCCGAATCAACGGGCGCATCAACGAAGAGATCAACGAGGAGTGGACGTGTGACCGCGGTAAGTTCGGCCATGAGTATGTCAATAGCGAGACGAGACTGACCACGCCTCTGATCCGCGATCTCGACGGCAAGCTCCAGCCTGCCAGCTGGGATACGGCACTCACCAAGATTATCGAGGCGCTCAAGCACTACAAGCCCGAGCAGATCGGTGGCATCGGCTCGACGCGTGCGACACTTGAGGACAACTATCTCTTTGCCAAGCTGCTAAAGAGTGTGGTGGGAACGGCAAATGTAGATCATCAGATGCATCCCTATCCGCTGATTCCCATGCAGACAAGCATTGCCGAGATCGAGAACGCCAAGAAGATTGTCTCCGTGGGCATGAAACTCGAAGACGACCAGCCGATTGTCTATCTGCGGGTGCATAAAGCGAGAAGCAAGAAAGGCGCGAGCTGGGTTCAAGCCGCCACGGTTGCAGACGCTCTCTCGCACCTAGACGCCGACACCGTTGCGCTGCTTCCCCACACCCTAAGCGAGGCAGACTACGCTGCTGTGGCCGCGACGGGCGCAAAAGTCAATCTCCTCCTGCCCGACTGCAACTCGTGGGGGGCCAAGAAAGCGGGTGTGGGCGGTGGCGAGATGGCACAGATTCTCTCAGGCGACCTCAAGATGCTCTACATCATGGGCTCCGACCCCGTTGTGCGGTATCATGACCCGGCAAAAGCCCGAGAGGCAGTCACAAAAGCGGAGTTTGTGGTGGTGCAGGAGCTTTTCCTCACCGAGACCGCAACGCTCGCTGATGTCGTGCTTCCCGCAGTAAGTTTTGCCGAAAAAGACGGCACCTTCGTCAATATCGAGGGCCGCGAGCAGAAGATCAAGCAGGCAATCGCACCCCGCGGCGACTCCCGCCCGGACTGGCGCATCCTTGCCGATCTGCTGGCTCGCCTTGGAAAGCCCCTGCCGTACTTCTCGGCACGCGACATCTACCGTGAGTGGGAAAAGGCGCAAGGATAGTCAGGGACTATGGATATCTGGCAGCAATTATTCGTCCTGCCGGGCGATAAGATTGAGTGGTGGGCCGAAGTGGTCCGCTCTGTTCTACGGCTAGTGATCGCGCTCGTCGGAGGGCTCGGGTCGGTTCCGATTCTCGTCTGGCTGGAGCGACGGCTTCTGGGCTGGTACCAGGGGCGTCAGGGGCCAAACCGTGTGGGGCCGCTGGGACTCCTGCAACCCCTCGCCGATGCGCTCAAACTCATCACCAAAGAGGACATCACGCCCACCAACGTGGACAAGATTCTTTACTACATGGCTCCAGGCGTGGCACTTGCCCCCGTGATCATGTCGCTGACCGTGCTCCCCTGGAGTGGCTCGCGGGACTGGGGCTCGGTCGCGCCCCGGCTGGATGCAGGAGGAATTCTACTTCTCTTAGCCGTTGCCTCCATCGAGGTCTATGGCGTGATTCTGGCGGGCTGGTCGTCGAACAATAAATACTCGCTTCTGGGGAGCCTGCGCGCCGCCTCGCAAGTTATCTCCTATGAGCTTGGGATGGGCCTCTCGATTATCGCTGTCTTGCTCATGGCCGGGCAGGTCAATACGATTGGCATTGTCCAGCACCAGGGCGTCTTTGAGCTCGGCCCTGATGGCGTAAACGGCTACCGCATCGGTGAGTCCGCCTATACTTGGGCTCCACAGGCCGTCACTTCCGGCTTCTGGAACTGGCACTTTCTGGCCTTCTTTCCACTGGGCCTGATTGCCTGTGGTATCTACTTAGTTTCCATGCTGGCGGAGACCAACCGCGCCCCGTTTGATCTTCCTGAGGCTGAGACCGAGCTTGTGGCGGGCTTCCACACCGAGTACAGCTCGTTTAAGTTCGCGATGTTTTTCATGGGCGAGTATGCCAATATGGGAATCGTCTCCGCGATTGCGATCGTGCTCTTCTTTGGTGGCTACCTGGCGCCGTGGGGGCCACTGGGGCATCTTCCGCGCTCCGTCTTTGGGCTACCCGTCTGGGATGTCCTGCCACCGTGGCTGGTGGATTTGAGCAATACGGGAATCGGGATCCTGTGGCTGGTGATCAAGTGGTTTACCCTGATCGGCTTCTTCATCACGGTGCGCGCGACGCTCCCTCGGCTGCGCTACGACATGCTGATGAAGCTGGGCTGGAAGGGTATTATCCCAATAGGCCTCGTCAATCTCTTGCTGATCGCGCTCTCAATGGCGCTCCAGCAGACAAAGCTGGCTTGGTTTGGTCACTTTGTGGCCCTCGTGCCGGGTGTGCTACTTCTTGGAGCCCTCTTCCTCTGGAAAAAATCCAGCTACGAAGCCGCCGAAAAAGAAGCAAAGACCACCGCACTCGTGCCCGCTGGTGAGAGCTCCGCAACGCCACGCCTACCGATCCGCCGTGAGCCAGTTACCGTTAAAATGGCCCCAAGAGTGAGCGAGGACTAGAAAAAATGTCAGATTTTTGGGCAGATGTCAAGCAGATGGCAACCGAGGTGGCCGCGCCTTTTAAGGGGCTGGTGACCGTCGGCAGTAAGCTAACGGAGAAGAAGACAACTATCGCCTACCCGGAGTTTCGCCGGCCGATGGGTGTGCGTGCGCGCTGGCGGCATGTTCTGAACCGCTACGATAATGGGATGGAGAAGTGTATCGGCTGCTCGCTCTGTGCGGGAGCCTGTCCGGCCAATGCGATCTTAGTGGTGGCTGCGGAGAACAAAGACGATGCCCGGTACTCCCCGGGTGAGCGCTACGCCAGCCGCTATGAGATCAATATGCTGCGCTGCATCTACTGCGGCTTCTGCCAAGAGTCCTGCCCGACGGGCGCGATTGAGCTTAAAGATATCTACGAGCTCGCCGAGGACAGCCGCAAGAAGCTGGTCTACACCAAGGAGATGCTGCTGGTTCCCGATCCCAACCGGGAGAGAGTAGACTAGATGATTCTCTTTCTGATTATCGCCGCGATTGCGCTGGCCACGGCGCTGCTCGTCGTGCTGAATCCCAACCCGGTGCGCTCAGCGCTGTTTCTGGTAGTGAACCTATTCTGCGTGGCGGGATTGTACTTGCTGCTCAATGCCTACTTCCTCTCTGCGGTTCAGGTGATTGTTTATACCGGCGCGATCATGGTCTTATTCCTGTTTGTGATCATGCTCTTGAACCTAGGGACACCGGATCGCTCGCTGAATAAGCTGAAAGCGCAGGCTCCGATTGCAGTGCTAGGGGGGCTTGTCTTGGCCGGGACGCTGGTCTGGGCGGTGACAAAGGGAACTCCCCCGATTGCACTGCCGACGGAGCCGATGGTGGGCTTGGATACGCTAGGCTCGCCGCAGGGGATCGGCAAGACACTCTACGATCCCAAGAAGCCCTGGCTCTTTCCCTTCGAGGTCACGAGTATTCTACTGCTCATCGCGGTGATTGGCTCCGTGGTGCTCGCACGTCGAAGCTACGGTGAGGAGGCAAGTAAATCATGAGTATGGCCGACGTTCCCCTCTCTTGGTATCTGATTCTCTCTGCGCTGCTCTTCACGACGGGCGTGGTCGGGGTACTGGTCAAGCGTAACCCGATTGTTATTTTTATGTGTGTCGAGCTAATGCTCAATGCCGTGAATCTCTCGCTGGTGGCCTTTGGTCGCTATCTCGGAGATGCCGGTGGGCAGATGCTCTCGATCTTCGTCATGGCGGTCGCTGCCGCAGAAGTGGCGGTGGGGCTCGGAATCCTCATCGCTATCTTCCGGCTCCGCGATAATATCAACGTGGACGAAACCAACACGATGCGAGGATAGCCTTGGAACTACTCCCCTGGATCGTCCCGCTGCTACCGCTGGTGGGCTTTCTTATCAATGCTCTCATTGGAGTACGGCTTGGAAAGCCGGGCGCGGGCCTGCTGGCAACCGTGATGCTCTGGGCCGCGTTTGCTTGCTCCCTGGTTCTGCTGGGGCAGGTGCAGGCCGCACCGGAAAAGCGTCTCTTCTCCCCTGAGTTTGTCTGGTTCAATGCCGACACGCTGAGTGTGAGCTTCAAGCTCTCGATTGACACGCTCACGGCGCTCATGCTGCTCATTATTACGGGAGTCGGGGCACTGATCCACGGCTACTCAATGGGCTACATGAGCCATGAGAAGAACTACAGTCGCTACTTTGCGTATCTAAACCTCTTTGTCTTTTTCATGTTGCTTCTCGTGATGAGTAGTAACTTGGTGGGGATGTTTGTTGGCTGGGAAGGTGTCGGCCTGGCGTCGTACTTGCTCATTGGTTTCTGGCAGGAGAAAAAGTCTGCTACCGATGCGGGCAAGAAAGCTTTCATTGTCAACCGCATTGGAGATGCCGCGCTTCTGATCGCGCTCTTTTTGATCTTCCGTCACTTTGGGACTTTCGAGTTTTATGGTGAGAAGGGGATCTTGACGAAAACTGGGATAGAGGCTGCCCTAGGCAATGGCTACGGACTCGTCTCGACCACGGTGCCGATCTTACTCTTTATCGGGGCTTGTGGTAAGAGCGCTCAGCTTCCGCTCCATGTCTGGCTTGCTGATGCGATGGAGGGGCCGACACCGGTCTCCGCGCTGATCCACGCTGCTACAATGGTAACGGCAGGTGTCTATCTTCTCTGTCGCACCCACGAGCTTTTCCTCATGGCTCCTGGCGCGATGACTCTCGTGGCGATTGTGGGCTTGCTGACAGCACTTGTCGCGGCAAGTATAGGGCTGGCGCAGAACGACATCAAGAAAGTGCTGGCCTACTCAACCGTCTCTCAGCTTGGGCTGATGTTCCTTGCCTGTGGAAGCGGGGCGTTTGCCGCTGCGATGTTCCATGTCACCACGCACGCCTTCTTTAAAGCGCTCCTCTTCCTCGGCTCTGGCTCCGTGATCCACGCTATGAGTGGTGAGCAGGACATGCGCAAGATGGGGGGGCTAGCCAAGAAGCTTCCGATTACCTACGCGACCATGTTTATCGGGACACTCGCCATCTCCGGGATTCCGCTTCTCTCGGGCTTCTTCTCGAAGGACGAGATCCTGCTCAATGCCTTCGCCGGTCAGGCAGGCAATGCCTTTCAGTGGGGACTTGCTCTGCTGGTCTCTGCCATGACTGCCTTCTACATGTGGCGCATGATGGCCAAGACGTTCCTAGGCGAGTTCCGAGGCACCGAGGAGCAAGCGCATCACCTGCATGAGTCTCCTCTCTCGATGACCGCGCCTCTGGGCATCTTAGCCGTGCTCTCGGTCTTCAGTGGTTACCTCAATCCTGCGGCGCTCAAAGCATTTGCGATCAATCTACCCGATACGTTTGGTCATTTTCTTGGGGAGAACGTCGAGTGGCGCACCGAGGCGAATGCACTTGCGGTCAGCCATAACACGGAGCTCATGCTGGTTCTGGCCTCATCTGCCATTGCCATCTTAGTCTCGCTGTTTGCCTGGAGCAAGTATAAGAAAGCCACCAACGGCGATCTTCTCACAGAGAAGCAGCGCCAGAGCGGCTGGTATCGGTTGGTCTATCAGAAATGGGGCTTTGATGAGCTCTACAATGCGCTCTTCGTCCGGCCTGGAAAACAGCTTGCGACGTGGCTCTGGCGCGTGGCGGATCTGCGTGGGGTGGATGGTCTGGTGCAAGGGGCGGGCAATATGATTGGCTCACTCTCGAACCTGCTCTCGCGCTTCCAGAATGGCTATGTTCGTAGCTATGCCCTGACAATGCTCGTGGGAGTGGTGCTGGTGATCCTGACATCGCTGCTGGGACGGGGGAGATAAATCATGTCTATACTGACCCTACTTATCCTGGTGCCTGCTCTGGCTGCCCTGATTATCGCCCTCGCTCCTGGTGGTGCTGCGCGACGGATCGCCTGCCTCACGGCGCTGGTGACTCTCTTGGGGACGGCCTCACTCCTGCGTGGACTCCCCGGTTCCGATGGCTTTTTTGAGGAGACCATTCAGCAGAGCGACTGGCTTCCTGCCCTGCGGATTCAGTTCCATGTTGGGGTAGATGCCATGAGCGCCCTGATGGTCGTTCTAACAGCCCTGCTCTCCATCGCGGCGATCGTGATGCCCTTCAAGGTCTCAGTAGGTAAAGAGAAGCTCTACTTTGGCTCGCTGCTCCTGCTCGAAGCCACTCTGATCGGCGCGTTTTCCTCGCTGAACCTCGTGCTGTTCTATGTTTTCTTTGAGGCGTGTCTGATTCCGGTCTGGTTCCTTGCCGGGAGCTTTGGAGGTGAAAAAGCCACCAAAGCCCTGATGAAGTTCTTCCTGTACACGGTAGTGGGCTCACTGGTGATGCTCTCCTCTATTCTGTGGCTGGGCTTTCATTTCCAGAGCTTCAGCTACATTGATATCCAGCATGGCCTCGTCAAAGAGCCGCTCTTGGGCCAGCTTGGGCTCTGGTTGATGCTGGGTTTTGCCGTGGCGTTTGCTGTCAAGACGCCGCTCTTTCCCTTCCACTCCTGGCAGCCCGAGACCTACGCGGCGTGCCCCACGGCGGGTGTGGTACTCGTCTCTGGAGCGATGGCAAAGCTTGGGACCTATGGCTTCTGGCGCTTCTGTATCGTCCTCTTTCCAGAGGCTTCCAAGCAGGCTGCGCCGCTGATGATTGGGCTGGCGGTGGTGGGGATTCTCTACGGAGCCCTTGTGGCGGCGATGCAGCGCGATGTGAAGCGCCTGATCGCGTACTCGTCCATTAGCCACTTAGGCTATATCGTGATGGGGCTCTTCTCTGGTTCGACTCCAGCGATCTCGGGGGCGATCTTGCAGATGGTGAACCACGGGATCACGGTTGGGGGGCTCTTTCTGGTGCTGGGCCTGATCGAGGAGCAGACCGGAACCCTTAAGATTCGCAGTCTTGGTGGGCTCTGGGAGCGCACTCCGGTGCTCTCTCGCGTTTTTCTGATCCTGACTTTGGCCTCCGTCGGTCTCCCGCTGACCAATGGTTTTGTCGGGGAGTTTATGATCCTGCTGGGGACATTCCAAAACTTCCCCGCGGCGGCGACTCTGGCGACAACGGGCGTGATCTGGTCGGCGGTCTACATGCTCTGGATGTTCCAGCGCGTGGTCTACGGCCCTGCGCAGAAAGAGCGCAACCTCACGGATCTCAAAGGGACGTCGCAGCTGGTACTGGGGGTCTTTGTGGTTCTTGTCTTTGCGCTGGGGATCTTTCCTAAGACGTTTCTAGATATGGTAAGCCCAATCGCTGCGCTGGCGGCTCCCATGGAGAATAAATAAGTCATGTCTGAGATACTAGAGAGTCTTCAAGGGCTTCTCACTCCGCTTATCATCATGGTCTGCGGGATGCTGGTCCTCTTGCTTGACCTGCGCCGCAATGCGTTTGTGGCGCGAAAGTCGCTGGCACTGACTTGCCACATCGGGCTGGCGCTTGCGGCGATTGCTTGCCTACCCGCGCTGAATGTTGCGTCACTCTCGGGAGTGAAGTTCCCTAGCTCCGATAGTCCCGCAGCACAGCTCTTCGGTGCAGGGATGACCATGGATGGCTTCAGTGCCTTGCTGGACATAACTCTCTGCCTTGTTGCGGCTCTGGTCATCGGGATGTCCGGCCGTTACCTTGAGGACAAGCGCTTGGCCTTTGGCGAGTTCTATGCCCTGATCCTCTTTGCCACATCGGGCGCAATGGTGATGACGAGCGCACTGGATCTAATCAATCTCTTCGTCGGGCTTGAAGTTCTCTCTGTGGCGCTCTATATCTTGGCAGGCTATGCGCGTCGCGAGCTGCGCTCCGAAGAGTCGGCGGTCAAGTACTTCTTGCTCGGGGCCTTTGCCTCAGGCTTTCTCCTCTACGGAATCGCGCTGGTCTATGGTGCAGTGGGTTTGGCAGCACAGCGAGCCGGGATGCAGCTTGTGGGCGGCTCGTATACCAATGTGATGCATATCGCTGAGGTGCTCCGTCTGACCATGAGCACGGCCACACCGCTGGCGACCTCGCCCCTCTTTATCGTCGGGATCACGCTGATCCTCGTAGGACTTGGCTTTAAGGCGTCCCTGGTTCCCTTCCATACCTACGCGCCTGATGTCTACGAAGGCGCTCCGGCACCCGTGGCAGCCTTTATGTCCGCAGTGGCCAAGATCGGTGCATTTGCGGCGCTGGCACGGTTTCTTCAGCCGCTGGCAATCGTGGAGCAGCAGACTCCGACA
>Ga0315904_10011610_pt1 | contig 11218 bp, 9 predicted proteins | sample LakEriMetagenome_6_FD_203529 | JGI IMG/M metagenome (GOLD analysis project Ga0315904, IMG submission 203529) | Freshwater fungal communities from buoy surface, Lake Erie, Ohio, United States - Buoy 12 MA120 | ecosystem: Environmental > Aquatic > Freshwater > Lake | place: USA: Lake Erie, Ohio... | reverse complement strand
CATCGCGCGACTCGCCGAAGTGGTGACGCGGGACGAATGGCTGATCGAGGGCAATTACGGCAGCACGCTTGGCCCCAGGCTCGAGCGCGCGGACACGGTGATCTATCTCGATTTCCCGATCACGCTGTGTCTGTCGCGTCTAACGCGCCGGATCATCAGCCATCGCGGCCGCTCGCGGCCCGATATGCCCGAAGGCTGCCCCGAACGCCTAGATCCTGCCTTCTTCTGGTATGTCATGAACTGGAATACCGGCCCGCGCCCGCGTACCGAAGCAAAGCTGGCAACCTATCGCGGCCGTGTAATCCGTCTCACGAGCCCGCACGCGCTTGCAGTTTGGCGGCAAGACAATACCCTTGGCTGACCCGTTTTCCGCCCGCCAAGGACACGCCTCATGACCCGCATCAACCGCCGTTCGCTGCTTGCCGGCGTTGCCGCCACCGGAGCGCTCGCCGCTATCGCGAAGACCGCCGCTGCAGAGCCGGTCTATCAGCCCGCGATGTCATTCAAGGGTAAATGCGTGCTGATTACCGGCTGCTCCTCGGGCTTCGGGCGGTTGACAGCGGAACTGCTCGCCCGGCAAGGCGCGCGGGTGTTCGCCACCATGCGCGCCCTCCCCCGTCTCGAGGCCAATGAACTGACGGCGCTGGCGAAGGCGGACAACCTCGATCTCCATGTGATCGGCCTCGATGTGACCGAACTCACCGAGGTCAATGCCGGGGTCAAGGCCGCCGAAGCGATCAATGGCGGGCCGATTGATGTGCTGGTCAACAACGCGGGCATCGGGATCACCTCGCCGGTCGAGGTGCAGGACATGGAGGCCACCCGCCTGATCTTCGACACCAATGTGTTCGGCCCGCACCGAATGGCGCGCGCGGTGCTGCCGGGGATGCGGGCCAAGGGAAGCGGGCAGATCATCCAGATCTCGAGCCAGCTGGGCCGCGTGATCGTGCCCTATTCGGGCCATTACTCGGCCACCAAATTCGCGCTTGAAGCGATGAGCGAGCAGCTCGCCTACGAGCTGGTGCCGCACCAGATCGATGTCACGGTCATCGAGCCGGGGGGATATCCTACCAAGGTGTGGGTCAACCGCAACGCCTATTCCGCCGCCCTGAAGGAACGCTCGATGGCGGTGCATTCCGAGGGCTATCCGCGGCAGGTTTCGCAGATGGGGCAGGAGGGCGGCTCGGGCCGCACCAATGATCCGATGGACGTGGCGCGCGCCATCGCCGCGCTGATCGCCCAGCCCCCCGGCACCCGCCCGCTGCGCCTGCCCGTGTCGCCCGGCAACAAGCCACAGGCGCCGATCAACGCCCTGACCGCCAAGGTGCAGACCGACTGGCTCGGCAATTCGCCCTACGGCCCGCTGATCCGCGCGGTGCACGACAGCTGACGCTCTAGCCATCTGCGGGCGCGCTCGCTAAAGGCGGCGCTTTCCAGCTTATCAAGAGACAATCATCATGGGTTTCCGTTGCGGGATTGTCGGCCTGCCCAATGTCGGCAAGTCGACCTTGTTCAATGCGCTCACCGAGACGCAGGCGGCCCAAGCCGCGAATTATCCGTTCTGCACGATCGAGCCCAATGTCGGGCAGGTCGCGGTGCCGGACGAGCGGCTGCAAACCATCGCCGCCATCGGCAAGAGCGCCAAGACCATCGAAACCCAGCTTGGCTTTGTCGATATCGCCGGCCTTGTGAAGGGCGCGAGCAAGGGCGAAGGCCTCGGCAACCAGTTCCTCGGGAATATCCGCGAGGTCGACGCCGTCGTCCATGTGCTGCGATGCTTTGAGGATGGCGATATCCAGCATGTCGCCAACAAGGTCGATCCCATCGCGGATGCTGAAGTGGTCGAGACCGAGCTGATGCTGTCCGATCTCGAAAGCCTCGAAAAGCGCGTGCCGGCTGCGGCCAAGCGCGGGGCTGCGGGCGACAAGGAAGCCAAGGCGATGGCGAGCGTGCTTGGGCAGGCGCTCGAACTGCTGCGCGACGGCAAGCCCGCGCGCCTGACCGTGCCCGCCGATGACGAGGAGGAGCGATTGTTCAAGCAGGCGCAGCTGCTCACCGCCAAGCCGGTGCTTTACGTGTGCAACGTCGCCGAGGAAGACGCCGCGGAAGGCAACGAGCTGTCGGCCAAGGTGTTCGCCAAGGCGGCAGCCGAGGGCGCGCAGGCGGTCGTCGTCTCCGCTGCGATCGAGGCCGATCTGGTGACGATGCCGGTGGAAGACCGCGGCGAATTCCTCGAAGCTCTCGGCCTCACCGAAAGCGGCCTCGCCCGCGTGATCCGCGCCGGATACAAGCTTCTGGGCCTCAAGACCTTCTTCACCGTCGGCCCCAAGGAAGCGCGCGCATGGACCTTCCCCGATGGCGCCAAGGCTCCGCAAGCGGCAGGCGAGATCCACACCGACTTCGAACGCGGCTTCATCCGCGCCGAGACGATTGCCTATGACGACTATGTCGCGCTGGGCGGCGAAGCCGGCGCGAAGGACGCGGGCAAGCTGCGGCAGGAAGGCAAGGAATATGTGGTGCAGGACGGGGATATCCTGCTGTTCAAGTTCAACGTCTGAGCGCCGCCGTCTCGCAATTGTCGTGCGCCGGATTTAGGCTCTGGCCCATGCGCAAGATCCTGGTCCTCCTCGCCCTCCTGTTCCTGCCCGCCGGGCTCGCCGCGCAGGACAATCCCCGCCCCGTCACCTTGCTGGTCGGGATTGACGGGTTTGGGGGAGATTATCTGGAACGCGGCATCACCCCGCGCCAATCGGCGCTCGCCGCTGCGGGCGCGAGCGGGCCGATGCAACCGAGTTTCCCGACCAAGACCTTCCCCAATTTCTACACGCTTGCCACCAGCAAGCGGCCCGATCGCAGCGGCATTGCCGACAATTCGATGATGGACCCGCGCCGTCCGGGTCTGATGTTCGGGCTTGGCAACAACCTGCAGGCGCTCGATTCCTTCTGGTGGGAGGAGGCCAAGCCCTTGTAGATCACCGCCGAGAAGGCCAGGATCCGCTCCGCCACGATGTTCTGGCCGGGCAGCGAAGTCGCGATCTGCGGCGTGCGCCCGAGCGACTGGCTGCGCTATGATCAGGCCGTCAGCAACGTGCAACACGTCAACACCGTGCTCGACTGGATGCGCCGCCCCGCCGCGATCCGTCCGGCCTTCGTGACGCTCTATTTCGATACGGTCGACACCGCCGGCCACCGCTTCGGCCCCGACAGCGCGGAAGTGAACGCCGCGCTGGCCGAGGTCGATGCGCAGGTCGGCGAGCTGGTCGACGGGATGGCCGCGCTTGGGATCACGGCGAACCTCGTGATCGTCGCCGATCACGCGATGCGGGAGGTGAGTTCGGAGCGGCTGATCCAGCTCGATCCGGTGATCGACCGGGCGAGCTATCAGCTGATCACCGGTGGGCCCTATGCCGCGATCGAGCCGGTCACGGGCACCGATGACCGCGTGGCGCAGGCGCTGCTGGTGCCGCACGAGCACATGACCTGCGCGTGCAAGGAGAACCTCCCGGCGCGCCACGCCTACGATAAGCATCCGCGGGTCGCGGCGATCATCTGCATCGCCGAGCCCGGCTGGATCATCGCGCCCGGCCCGCCGCCCACCCCGATCGAAGGCGGCGCGCATGGCTATGACAATGCCGACCCTGAAATGCTGGCGCTGTTCATCGCCCACGGCCCTGCTTTTGCTAAAGGCGCCAAGCTGGAGGTATTCGACAATGTCGCAGTCGCTGCCCTGCTGCGCGCGGTAACGGGGTTGCCCGAGGATGCGGAGGCGGATGGGAAGCTGGCGGATGCGAGCGCGGCGCTGCGGCGCTAGTGCCGCCCGAACAGCTTCTCGACATCCTCCATCGACAGCTTTACCCACGTTGGCCGGCCGTGATTGCACTGGCCTGAGCGCGGGGTCGCTTCCATCTCGCGCAGCAGCGCGTTCATCTCGGCAACGCTGAGCGTGCGGCCGGCCCGCACCGAACCGTGGCAGGCCATGGTCGCCAGCACCAGTTCGAGCCGCTCGGCCAGCAGCAGCGCGCCGCTGTCTTCCTGACGCCCATGCTTGGCGATGTCGTCGGCGAGGTCGCGCAGCAGCGCGGTGCTGTCGGCGCGTGGCAGCGCGGCGGGGAGTGCGCGGACCAGCATCGCAGCTGGCCCGAAGCGTTCGATCACGAGGCCGTAGCGCGCCAGCCCTTCCGCCGCGTCCTCCAAGCGGTCGCAATCGACCTCGTCGAGTTCGACCACATCGGGCACCAGCAGGGCCTGGCTGCGGCGGTTGGCCTGGTCCGCCCCGGCACCGCGCAGGCGCTCGAGCACGAGGCGTTCATGCGCAGCGTGTTGATCGACCAGCACCAGGCCATCGGCGGATTCTGCGACGATATAGGTGTTCGCAACTTGGCCACGCGCAATGCCGAGGGGGTATTGCTGGGCGCTTTCGGGAAGCGGCGCGGCTTCCTCGGCGCGGCCTTGCGGTTCCGCCAGAGGAGCAGTCCATGCGGGACGCGCTTCGCCAAGGCGGGGATGCTGCGCGCTCCAGTCGCGGCCCGTGAAGATGCTGTCGATCATCGGTGCTGTAGGCGCGGGATCGGGATTGACCGGCTCGCTCACCCACCTTTGCATCGCCGCGCGGTCCGGCCCCTGCGCAGAGCGGCGGTCCCCCGTCGCCAGCGCCTGCCGCAATCCCGAGACGATAAACCCGCGCACCCCGGCGTTATCGCGAAAGCGCACCTCGGTCTTGGCCGGGTGGACGTTCACATCGACATCCTGCGGCGGCAGGTCGAGGAACAGCGCCAGCACCGCGTGGCGATCGCGGGCGAGCATATCGGCATAGGCCCCGCGCACGGCGCCCACCAACAGCCGGTCCTTCACCGGTCGGCCGTTGACGAACAAATACTGGTGATCGGCGACGCCGCGGTTCCAGGTCGGCAGCCCCGCCACGCCGATGAGCCGCATTATCCCGTGCGGTGTGTCGCGTTCCATTGCGATGGGGACGGAATTGTCCTTCAATTCGTGCGCAATGATCCGGGCGACGCGGGTCGCGAGTTCCTCGCCGGCTTGCAGGTTGAGGACGGTGCGCCTGCCCCCCTCGCCCCCGAATACGCTCAGCGTTTCCAGCGTAAAGGCGATATCGGGCCGCGCCATGGCAAGGCGGCGCACCACATCGAGGCAGGCGGCATATTCGCTGCGGGCGGTGCGCAGGAACTTGCGGCGCGCGGGCACCTTGGCGAACAGTTCCTCGACCCGCACGCGGGTGCCCGGCGGGAGCGCCGCGGGTTCGTCGGCCAGCAGCGCGCCGTGATCGACCACCCGTCGCCAGCCCTCGCCACTGGCAGCCTCGCGGCTTTCGATGGTCAGCCGTGCGACGCTGGCGATACTTGGCAAAGCCTCGCCGCGAAAACCCAAGGTCGTGACCAGCTCGATCGCGCCTTCGGGGCCGATCAGAGAATCAGGAAGCTTGGAGGTGGCATGCCGTTCGAGCGCCAGACCTATCGCTGCAGGCCCCATGCCGCAGCCATCATCGACCACCTCGATCCGCGCAAGCCCGCCTTCGGCCAACACCACGCCGATTCGCCGAGCGCCTGCGTCAATCGCGTTCTCGACCAGCTCCTTCAATGCCGCAGCAGGACGTTCGACCACCTCGCCCGCGGCAATGCGGTTCACCAGAGCTGACGGCAGGCGGCGGATTTCGGGCATTTGTCGCACGCTAGCTGTCAGCGGTCGCAAATTCGAGGGGAAGCCCCCAGAAATCACCAAGCACACCCAGAATTATTTTGGTGTTTTGCGCGCGGATTCGCTAGGCGCAGCGCTTAATGTCATATCCGGGTCGAAATCCGCTACGGCCCTCCCCATATCCATCCCGAAGACTTGCCCCGCCTCCACTGGAACACCAAAAACCATGAGCTTCCTGTCCAATCTCTTCAAGTTCGGCTCGCAAAACATGGCGATCGACCTCGGCACCGCCAACACCCTTGTTTATGTGCAGGATCAAGGGATCGTGCTCAACGAACCCTCGGTGGTCGCAATCGAGACGATTAACGGGATCAAGCGGGTCAAGGCAGTGGGCGATGATGCCAAACTGATGATGGGCAAGACCCCCGACAGCATCGAGGCGATCCGCCCGCTGCGTGACGGCGTAATCGCCGATATCGAAATCGCCGAAGAGATGATCAAGCACTTTATCCGCAAGGTGCACGGCAAGCGCAACCTGTTCCGCTACCCCGAAATCGTGATCTGCGTGCCCTCGGGCTCGACCTCGGTCGAAAAGCGCGCGATCCGCGATGCCGCCTCGAATGCAGGCGCGTCCGAAGTGCACCTGATCCTCGAGCCCATGGCCGCAGCCATCGGCGCCGATATGCCCGTGACCGAGCCGGTCGGCTCGATGGTCGTCGACATCGGCGGCGGCACCACAGAAGTCGCGGTGCTCAGCTTGCGCGGTCTTGCCTACACCACCTCGGTGCGCACCGGCGGTGACAAGATGGACGAAGCCATCGTCAGCTATGTGCGCCGTCACCACAATCTGTTGATCGGCGATGCCACCGCCGAGCGGATCAAGAAGGATTACGGCACCGCCATGATCCCCGAAGACGGCGTGGGCGAGATCATCACCTTGAAGGGCCGCGATCTGGTCAACGGCGTGCCCAAGGAAATCACCATCAACCAGGCGCATGTCGCAGAAGCGCTGTCCGAGCCGATCGGCGCGATTGTCGAAGGCGTGCGTATCGCGCTTGAAAACACCGCGCCGGAACTGGCCGCCGACATCGTTGATCAGGGCATTGTGCTCACCGGCGGCGGGGCGCTGATCCGCCGTCTGGACGAACACTTGCGCGAGGAAACCGGCCTGCCGGTCTCGGTCGCCGAGGATCCGCTTACCTGCGTCGCCATCGGCACCGGTAGGGCCATGGAAGACCCGATCTATCGCGGCGTGCTGATGACGGCATAAGCCGCATCAGTCTCGGCCCGGGATCAGGCAGTAGGGGACTTTCCGCCATGGCGCCGCCTTCAGCTCGACGGTCGGGCTTCTCGAAGAAGGCACAATTCTCGGTGTTCACCGGCTACCTGCTCGCAGGTATCGGAGCACTGATGGGCCTCGGGCTGCTGCTGCTATCGCTGCGGCAGCCCGATGCGTTTGCGCCTTTGCGCGGCGTGGCGAGCGATGCGGTCGCCCCGGCCGGGCAAGCGACAGCGGCGGCGCGCAACGGTCAGCAAAGCCTGCTGAGCGGGATCGCCGGCTATTTCCGTGCGGGCAGCCAGAATGCCGCCCTGCGCGAGGAAATGGAGCTCGCCCGCATCCGCCTTGCCGAGGCGGAGGCGATCCGGGCAGAGAACCTGCGGCTCAAGGCGCTGCTCGGCCTTAACGACAAGGACATCAAGCCGGTCGTGGTGGCGCGGCTGGTCGGCTCCACGGCGACCAGCGGCCGGCGTTTTGCCTATCTTGGGGCAGGGCGCCTCAGTGGCGTGGACGCGGGGATGCCGGTGGTCTCAGATCGCGGGGTCATCGGCCGGGTGCTTGAAACCGGACGCAACTCGGCGCGCGTGCTGCTGCTGACCGATAGCGAAAGCGTGCTGCCGGTGCGCCGCGCCAAGGGCGATGTCGTCGCCTTTGCGGAAGGTCGCGGTGACGGGGTGTTGCGGGTGCGACTGGTCAATCTCGGGATCAATCCTCTCAAGCCGGGCGACCTGATGGTGACCAGCGGCGCAGGCGGCTATTACCGCCCCGGCGTTGCGGTGGCGATCATCACCAAGATCACGCCTGATGGCGGCATTGGGCGGCTGGTAGCAGAGCCTTCCGCCACCGGATTTGTTGCGGTCGAACCGATCTATCAGCCCGAAGCAGTCGCCGCGCTGGCCGGGCCCCGTACCCCGCTCGATGCTGGTGCCGAGGCAACGGCCCCAGCAAACACTCCAGCCACGGCTCCGACCCCATCGCCCTCTCCCGAACCCGCGTCCGCGCCAGCGCCCGCGCCCGCGCCCGCGCCCTCAGGGGGCCGCGAATGATGGAGCGGCTAAATCCGAACGCCCGCTCCGATCCCTATGGCAGCCGCATCAATCGCACCCAGTCGCCGCTTCGCGCCGGCAGCGTGCCGTGGCTTTCGATCATGCTCGGATCGCTGCTGCCAGTGCTGCTGATCGCCGATGTGATGCCGCTGATGCCGCAGCTTGGCCTGCTGATGCTGCTGGCATGGCGGATGGTGCGGCCGGGCCTGCTGCCGCTCTGGGCCGGAGCGCCGCTCGGCGCGTTCGACGATCTGTTCAGCGGGCAACCTTTCGGCAGCGCGGTGCTGCTATGGTCGCTAGCGTTGATTGCGATCGAACTGATCGAGACGCGCTTTCCCTGGCGCGGGTTCTGGCAGGACTGGTTCACCGCTGGGCTCGCCGCTCTGCTGGTATGGCTCGCGGCCATCATGCTGTCGGGCGCAACGGTGACGCCTGACCTGCTGGTGGTAGCCTTGCCGCAGGCCTTGCTGTCGGTGCTGCTCTACCCGATACTGGCGCGCATGGTAGCCAGCCTTGATCAATTCCGGCTCGCCCGCGCGCGGAGGATCGGGTGAAGTTACCGTTCCTGCGCGGCAAGGGGTCGCAGCGCCCTGCAAAGGTCATCAACGCCTCGATCCTGCGTGACATGTTCGAGCGGCGGTCGGTGCTGATCGGCACAGTCCAGGGCGGGATCGGCGTGTTGCTGGCCGGGCGCCTCGCCTATCTAGCGATTGCCGAGAACGAGAAATACCGGCTCGAATCCGAGAGCAACCGCGTCAATCTAACGCTGGTCCCGCCGCGGCGCGGATGGATCCTTGATCGCGATGGTGCCCCGCTCGCCTCGAACCGCGCCGATTTCCGGGTCGATATCATTCCCGAACGGCTGGTCGATGCCGAAGGCACGATCGACCGGCTCGGCACCCTGCTCGGGCTCGAGGCGGCGCGGGTCGCCGATATCAAGGCCAAGGTCGCCGAGGGGCGCGGGTTTCAGCCGGTCGAGGTGGCAAGCGGCCTCGACTTCGAACAATTCGCAGCCGTCAGCGTGCGCCTCCCTGATCTGCAGGGCGTGGTGCCTCAGCGCGGTTTTTCGCGCTTCTATCCGACAGCGTCGAGCGTCGGCCACCTGATCGGCTATGTCGGCCCCGCTTCGGCGGAGGAGTTCGAGAAAGACCCCAATCCGCTGCTCGTCACGCCGGGCTACAAGATCGGCAAGGACGGCCTCGAAAAGCAGTTCGAGACAAATCTGCGCGGCGTTCCCGGCGCGCGGCGGGTGGAGGTGACCGCCAGCGGCCGAATCATCCGCGACCTCGAAACCCGCGAGGATGTGCAGGGGCAACCGGTGCGCCTCACCATCGACGGTCCGCTGCAGGACTATGCCGCGCGCCGCATCGGGCTCGAAAGCGGCTCGGTGGTGGTGATGGACTGCCGCTCGGGCGACCTGCTCTGCATGGCTTCAATGCCAAGCTTCGATCCCAACTCCTTTTCCGACGGGATCGGCGGGGTGGAATATGCGATGCTGCGCGAGGACGAACGCGTACCGCTGCGCAACAAGGTGCTCAAAGGCCTCTACCCGCCCGGCTCCACCGTCAAGCCGATGGTGTCGATGGCGCTGATGCAGGCGGGCGTTGATCCGGAGGAGACGGTGTTCTGCGGCGGGGGTCTGCGCGTCGGCAACCGCGTGTTCGGATGCTGGAACCGGCGCGGGCACGGCTCGGTCAACATGGCCAAGGGCATCTACCAGAGCTGCGACGTCTATTTCTATTCGATGGCGCAGCGGGTCGGGATGGACCCGATCGCCGATATGGCGCGGCGCTGCGGGATGGGGCAGGAATTTCCCCTCCCCGTCACCAGCCAGTTCTACGGCACCGTTCCCGATCCAGCCTGGAAGATGAAGAAGTGGGGCCGCGAGTGGCAAACCTTCGACACGGTCAATGCCACCATCGGGCAGGGTTACATGCTCTCAAGCCCCTTGCAGCTGGCGGTGATGGCCTCGCGTATCGCGACCGGACGCCACGTGATGCCGCGCCTGACGCTCGACACCAAGCCCAAGGGGTTCGACGATATCGACTTCCCGCTGGAGCAGGTCGAGTATGTCCGCAAGGCGATGAGCGATGTGGTCAACGGCCCCGGTACCGCCGGCCGCGCGCGGCTGCCGATTGATGGCACGCTGATGGCGGGCAAGACGGGCACCGCACAGGTCGTCTCGCTTTCGATCTCGAACGGCAAGTCCGGCCCGTGGAAGTATCGCGACCACGGCTTGTTCATCTTCTTCGCCCCCTATGACAATCCTCGCTATGCTGGCGCGGTGGTGATCGAGCATGGCGGCGGATCGGGCGCGGCCTACCCGATCGCGCGCGACGTGATGACCTACCTGTTCGATCCGGCCAAAGGTCTGGATGCGCTGAAATCGCTCGAGGCCGGGTGGGGCGGCACAGCGCAGCAACGGCTCGAGCGGCGTTATGCCGCCTATGCCGCGGAGCGCGGGGCCGCAGTCAGCCGTCCGCCGCGCAGTGAAACGGCAATCTTCGACCGGGTCGAGGCCGAAGCCCGCGCTGCCGCGCAGCAGTCGCAGGGGATCGCCAACCAGGTCATCGCGCCGCGACCAGAAGCCAATCCTTCGAGCACTCCGGCTGGCACCCCGAGCCCGGCAGCAGGGATCGAGCCCGCTCCGGAAGTCCCGCCCTCCCCGTCACCGATAGACACGGGCGCAGCCGCAACCGCAACCGCAACCGGGAGCGTGCCCGAATGAACAGCAGCACCTTTGGCGGCTCGACCGGCATCATCCCTGCGCCGATCGCGCGCCAGCCCTGGGAGATGCTGATCCCGGTGCTGCTGCTCACCTGCTTCGGCGGGTTGGTGCTCTATTCGGCAGGCGGCGGATCGATGGAGCCGTTTGCGACCTCGCATTTCATCCGCTTTGCCCTGTTCATGGTGATGACCGCGATCATCGCCGCGATGCCGCGCGAAGCGGTGCGGGTGCTGACCTATCCGGCCTATCTCGTCGTGCTGCTAATGCTGCTCGGGGTCGAGGTGGTCGGCGCGGTTGGCGGAGGGAGCCAGCGCTGGCTTGAATTTGGACCGATCCGGATCCAGCCTTCCGAATTGATGAAGCCCGCCGTGGTGCTGGCGATGGCCCGCTTTTACGAGACGCTGCCCTCGGGGATGATCGGGACGTGGCGATCGCTGGTGCCGGCGGCCGGGTTGATCGCGCTGCCGATCGGGCTGGTGCTGATGCAGCCGGATCTAGGCACTTCGGTCGCGA
>Ga0315904_10011609_pt1 | contig 11219 bp, 11 predicted proteins | sample LakEriMetagenome_6_FD_203529 | JGI IMG/M metagenome (GOLD analysis project Ga0315904, IMG submission 203529) | Freshwater fungal communities from buoy surface, Lake Erie, Ohio, United States - Buoy 12 MA120 | ecosystem: Environmental > Aquatic > Freshwater > Lake | place: USA: Lake Erie, Ohio... | reverse complement strand
GGAGGCTTCCGGACGAATATCAGTAACTGCTACCAATTCCGCTTCTTCATTTCTAAATACCATTTCCGCATGACGCTTGCCAATATGGCCCGCACCCACGACTGCAAATTTTACGGTCATCTGTCTATTTTTGTAAGTGTCTTTCCGCTGAGCTGATACACGGAAGTGCAAAGATTAATAATTCTAGGGCTATGTGCAACGATTATTAATGTTTTCCCAGCTTTTGATAAATTTAAGAATGTTTCCATTACCTCAGATTCGGTTGTAGCATCCAAAGCACTGGTGGGCTCATCCAGCACCAATATGGGCACATTGCGGTATAGCTCCCGTGCCAGCACCAACCGCTGCTTCTGGCCTTCAGATAGCATGGCGGCACCTTCTCCCACAGTGAGTTCAAGTATATCCGACACGCCCTCGATATGCAGTGAGGCTTGTTCTATACACTGTATTACTCTTGTATCTTCTATGTTGTCCTTCGAAATGCCAAAGGCCACATTTTCGCGAACGGTTGCATTCAACAAGTAGGGGTCTTGTCCCATAAAGCCAAAAAGGGACATTACCTGCTCTTGATTCTCAACCCTGGCGCCGTCCAAGAGCACCTCGCCGTTACTCGGTGCATACATCCCCATTAATATCTTGACTAAGGTACTTTTACCTGCGCCAGAGGCTCCACTTAGCCCTATAATACTGCCCTTGGCAATGTGTAAATTCACATTCTCCAACACAGTATGATGGGCATTTTCATATCCATAACAAACCTGCCTCAATTCTAAATTATCGCTAAATGTTGGGGATGCTTGCGCTTTAACAGGCGCCTCAACAGCAACTGGCATCAACTTATCAATGGTATATCCATTGAGTTTTAAATGCATCAAGGCTTGCAATAAGCGATTTGCCGCAGGGATTAAACGAAATACACTGATAGCAAATAAGGCAGCCAGCACACGCACTTGGCCCAAGTTCTCCTGACTATAAAAATACCCATATATCACCAAGGCTACAATGCCTATCAAGGCCACAAATTCGTTAATTCTCGCAGGGATGAGCTGATAACTAATAGCCTTAACCCCATTTTTTGCAAAGCCAGTAAAATGCACCAAAAATTTATCTCTAAAAAAATCCTCCACTCCATGGATTCTGATATCGGTAAATCCTGAGACTCCAAAATTCAAGTCCTTCAATGCTGCTTCGCGCATTTGGCTCCCCTGCTCTCCCAACTGGGTTATTTTTTTTCGGGTATATCTGTTTACTAAAAAGAAACCAATGCCCAATAAACCTGCAATCAGTAAAAATAGTACAGGTTTATAAATGGTAAATACTGCCACCAACATGAGCACAACCGCACTTTCACTGATAATATTCAACAAGGGCAAATAGATTCCCGAAACATAATAAAATGGGGTAAAAAGCACGGTATCATTAAACCCCAAACCATCTGAAGCTACTTGGCCATAACTGTTGTTGCGAAAGGCGTATTGATAGCTTTTTGATGAAAGTGTAGACGCTATGTCTATGGCTGTTTTGCGCACATACCGCATGAGCCAAATGGCAGCCACATTTTTTACTAAGAAAAACAAAATGATAATGGCGATAAGCGCCTTTAAAAATTCAGGCTCTGATTGAAAATGAAAAAAGGTATACAAGGCCCTCAACTTGCTGCTCTTTTCTAGAAAACTATGGTCAATTGCCAACATTAATACAGGAACCATACTGCTCAAACCCACGATATCTGCCATGGCAATCAATGCTGAAAACCATGAAATAAATCGGGTGCGTAATCGCTGCTCCCGATTTAATAGCTGTTTCAGACTCTTAAACGCTTTGTTGGCACTGTGAACAGAGCTCATAGTTGCAAAGGTACAGTCAAAAATCCTTGAGAAATACCATGTTTGTATGAGTGTCCATTTTGTTTATTTCATACAAAGTGAAATCTTTGCATGATTATATGACGGCAGAAAAAATACTGGTTATTGGCGCTTGCGGCCAACTGGGCACGGAATTAGTTGAGGCACTACGCGGGATTTATGGTGATACCAATGTGGTTGCCAGTGATGTAAAAAAGAGTGACAATCCTGTGTTTGAAGCCGGTCCATTTGAGGTTTTAGACATTCTTGACAAGCCAAAATTGGAAGAGATACTCAAAAGTTATAAACCTACTCAAGTCTATCACTTGGCAGCCTTGCTTAGCGCTACGGCTGAGAAAATGCCTGAATTTGCTTGGAAGCTCAATATGGATGGTTTGTTTCATCTGCTGGATGCCACGAGAGACATGGGTATTGTTCAAAAAGTATATTGGCCTAGTTCTATCGCAGCATTTGGTCCAAATACCCCGCGCTACAACACCCCACAGTATGGCCCCATGGATCCTACAACCGTGTATGGCATTTCCAAACTTGCCGGCGAATTGTATGCCCAGTACTACTTTAACCGCTGGGGTGTAGATACGCGCAGCTTGCGCTATCCTGGCCTTATCGGTTACAAATCTGCACCCGGTGGTGGAACTACCGATTACGCAGTATCTATCTACCACGATGCGCTTACTACCGGAAAACACCATTGCTTTTTAAATCCAGGTACTGTGTTACCTATGCTCTACATGCCAGATGCTTTAAAAGCTACCTTAGACATCATGCATGCGCCCGCTGAAAAGGTTAAAATTCGCAGCAGTTACAACCTTGCTGGCATGAGTTTCGGTCCAGAAGAAATCACCGCAGCCATCCAAAAACACATTCCAGACTTTACTACAGAATACCAAGCTGACTACCGTCAGGCAATTGCAGACTCATGGCCAGCAGTTATCGATGATAGCAGCGCACGCGAGGATTGGGGTTGGAAGCCCGATTTTGACTTGGATAAAATGACCGAAGACATGCTGCTGAACCTCAGAAAGCAGTATTCTGAGGCGAAATAAAGCGATTATAAACTTCCCAAGCCAACGGCTTTGCCTTTTAGCGAGGTAACTGTTACCGCTTCTACAAGCACTTTTACAATATCGCCTGGATTGTAGGACTCTTTAGGAAAAATGGTCATTACATTTTCATCATTCCTCCCCTTCCATTCGTCTTTGCTTTTCTTACTTTCACCCTCTACCAGCACTTCTACAATTTGACCAATGTATTGCTTGTTCTTTTCCAAAGAAACAGCATTTTGTGTGGCAATAATCTCTTGTAAACGGCGACCCTTGGTCTTCTCATCTACATCATCTTCAAGCTTCTTAGCCGCAGGTGTGCCGGGGCGTTCACTGTACATGTACATATAGGAAAAATCAAACTGTACTCCTTGAATTAGGGATAAGGTATCTTGGTGTTCTTCTTCCGTTTCGCTGCAAAAACCTGCGATGATATCGCTGCTAATACCGCAATGGGGAATAATACTGCGAATCATGTGTACTTTTTCCATAAACCACTCTCTGCTGTAATTGCGACTCATAATATCCAGCACACGGGTGTTCCCGCTTTGCGCCGGCAGATGTATATTATTGCAGATATTTCTGAACCGCGCCATAGTCTTCACCACTTTTTCATCTATATCTCTAGGGTGGCTGGTACTGTAGCGCACGCGCATGTGCGGCACTGCTTCAGCTACTTTCTCCAATAAGTCAGCAAAATCTACTGCCTGTTGTTTTTCTTCATCTGTAAGGGTCTTAAACTCCTTTTTCGGACCACCACCAAACCACAAATAACTGTTTACGTTTTGTCCCAAAAGGGTAATTTCCTTGTATCCAGAAGCCTCCAACTCCTTACACTCGCGCACAATACTTTCGGGATCACGGCTGCGTTCCCTGCCCCGTGTAAAGGGAACCACGCAAAAACTGCACATATTGTCGCAGCCCCGCATGATACTTACAAAAGCAGAAACCCCGTTGGAGTTCAAACGCACTGGATTGAGGTCGCCATAAGTTTCTTCTCGGCTTAACAGCACATTTATTGCCCGGGCTCCATCATCCACCTCTGCCACCAATTTGGGCAATTCACGGTAACTATCAGGACCGGCTACCACATCTACCAATTTCTCTTCTTCCAATAACTTATCCTTCAACCTTTCAGCCATGCAGCCCAGCACACCGATAATCAAGTCTGAATTTTTACGCTTGTTGTTTCGCAAGTGCTTGAGTCGGTCACGGATTTTTTGTTCTGCATTTTCCCGTATGGCGCAGGTATTTAGAAAAATCACATCTGCATCGTACTCATCCGTAGTCGTTGCAAAACCATGTTCCCCCATAATGCTCGCTATAATTTCGCTGTCTGAAAAATTCATGGCACAGCCATAACTTTCAATATACAATTTACGGCGGCTGGGTTCTGTGCGGATAAGACTTTCCATAATTGTTCTGCAAAGATACGGCAAGCGCGGACAAATGACCCTTTTCTTCTCCTTTCCTTTGCGCATGATTTTGGTAAGAACACGCACAAATTGCAAAGAGCTCTGCCGCTTATTGGAAAGAAATGATGTGGGATATCCCTATGAAAAAGTGTACAACTCAGCCTATTTTCTTAAACTTGCAGCAATAATGAGAAGATTGCTAATCATCGGCATTACCCTTGCTGGTTTTTCATCCGCGCTGCATGCTCAAAACTCTGAAGATAAAGGCCAATTCTCGGGCAACCTGATACTCACCTACCAGAAATACCTCAGAGATGATAAAATAGGTGCCATAACCAAAGTTTACCGCGAAAACTCAAGTAGCGTAGACGCTTGGTTGTTTATGAACTACAGAATAAAAGGTTATGACTTTACCGTGCGCTATGATGGTTTTTTCAACTCTCCATTACTCAATCCTCAAGGCAGTTATACAAACCACGGTATTGGCTATTGGCAAGCCCACAAAGCCATTGACAAATTGGATATCACCATTGGCAGCTTTTATGACCAACTCGGTTCTGGAGTATTATTCAGGGCATATGAACAACGCCAATTGGGTATCGATTACGCCATTCAAGGGGTGCGATTGGCCTATGATCTTACGCCCAACCTTAAGATTAAAGCCTTTGGCGGAAACCAAAAAGGCAATCCAGACAACCGTTTTGGATTTGCGCCCCAAGTAATCGCTGGAGCCAATGCAGAAGGCAATCTCAACGTGGGCAAGGATGGCACATTGGGCAACCTCACTTTAGGAAGCAGCATTCTCAATCGGACCCTGGACAAACCAACCATGTCCGCTGTAGTAGCAGAAATAAATAGCTATCCCGTTTCAGAGAGGTTCATCCCTACTTACAATGTATACGGCTACAATGCCTATTTTTCCTACAGCATCGGCAACCTCATGTGGAATGCAGAATACAATTACAAAACAGCTGAGGCCATAAAAGGAGTAAACAACAAGTACCAGCTCCACGACGGCCAAGTTGCCTACACTTCGCTGAGTTGGGGAAAGAGTAATTTTTCACTTTTCAAGCAAAAGGCGTCAATTGGTATCAATTTGCAAGGGCGCCATGTAGAGAATTTCGCCTTGCGCAGTTCACCTGCCGATTTGCTCCTCAACGGACTTATCAGCTACCTGCCTTCTCTCACCCGTCAAAACAGTTACAGGCTCATGGCGCGTTATAATGCCCCAGCCCAAGAATTGGGTGAAAATGGCATTCAAGGTGAAATCGATTTCAAACCCAGAAAAGGAACTCAAATCACCCTTAACGGAAGCTATGTTCAGTCGCTTGCATCGAATGGAGAAAACGACAAGGCTATTTTGCTCTTTAGAGAATTGTATGGAGAAGTTATTCAAAATATAGGGAAAAAAACAAAGCTGAAACTAGGGCTGCAAAGCATTATTTACAATCAAGGCCGCTATGAACAAGAGCCTGAATATGAGAATGTACACACCTTTACGCCTTTCGGTGAGATTCTGGTAAAACTGCCCAATCACAGAAGCTTGCGCTTGGAATTTCAGTACCTATCTACAAAACAGGATCAGGGTTCATTCGCCAATGGCATGATTGAATTCTACCTTACTCCAAATATCTCATTCTCTGTAGGAGATATGGTAAACATAAAACCTCACCGCTACGAGAATATGGTAATTGCCGATGAAATCCTGCACTATCCCACCTTCTTTACCAGTTACCTAGCGGGAAATACCATGTTCACACTAGCCTATGTAAAACAACAACAAGGGGTGAACTGTAGTGGGGGTATCTGCCGCGTGGAACCTGCTTTCTCAGGGGTTCGATTTACAGTCAGCAGTAATTTCTAAGTTTGGAAGTTGTAGGGATTTACAAATCCCAAACTGAGGTTCTTTTTTCCACTGTGTAGCGCTTAATATTCAGCCAAAAAGCTACAACAAGGTAAAAAATCACGGGTGAACCCAGGGTCAAGCATGAAGCATAAATAAAAAACATGCGAATTCGTGCCGTGGAAATACCCATTTTATCACCCAAATAGGCGCAAACTCCGAAGGCCGACTTCTCTATGTTGTATTTAATCCATGACATAAATAGCGAAGTTAATACCATTTGGTCTACAAATGCAAGTAAAAGGGTTGAAGTATAGCGCTAATTCGTTGTGTTAGCTTCCCGCCTTCCTCATAGGTAAATAGCCTATCATCCTCACATACTGCAACAGTTTTCCGACAGGCTACCAGCATTAAATGCGCATCCTTTGTAGCATTTGCATGCAGAAATATCCGTCGAAATGGAAAGAGTCCAACGGTATTTAATGCCTCAACTATTCTCTGCCCATGCAAAGTTGGAAGCAGATACCATGCAACACCCTCAGGGGCAAGCAGACGATAACTATACTTGAATAAGGCATCATAAGAAAGGCTCACTGTGTGCCGGGAAATCCTCTTGCCCGCTTGTGCAGATACCAATTGATTTTCAAAGAATGGCGGGTTACAAATAATCCCATCAAAAAGCTGTACAGGTTCGAAATTTTGTAAATCGCAATGATGCGCAAGCAATCGCTGCGGCCAAGGCGAAGCCCTGAAGTTTTTCTCTGCCAACCGCATACTTTCTTCTTGAATATCTATACCCGTAACCTGGGCATTTACATAGCGTTGTGCAAGCATCAAAGCCAATAAACCAGTACCAGTGCCTATGTCTAAAATACTGCCGATTTCTGCTCGAAATTCAGCAACTGCACCCAATATACAAGCATCCGTTGTGACCGGCATAGCAGCAGTTTCTTGCTGCACCGTAAATGACTTAAAAGAAAAATTACCGCGTTCTTTCACCTCAAGTAAACAATGTGCTAGGAACAATAGCATCCAAGGCCTGGCGGCCTTGGGTTAAATACCAAGGACCTTTCCCCTTCAAAAACAAAAGATTGTCTGAGAATGGCAGTCCAATTTCGATATCGTGGCTGGAAAAAAGGATGATTTTTTGAGATTCACGGGCAATTTTCTGAAGCAATTTCAGCATGTCTAATCGGCTTGGATAATCTAAAAATGCCAGGGGTTCATCCAAGAGGATTACAGGCGTGTTTTGCGCCAAGCAGCGGGCGAGCATTACCTTTTGTTTCTCTCCATCGCTTAAGGCGTCAAACTGTTTTAAACCAAAGGCCTCAGCACCCGTTTGGGCCAGCGCCCGATCTGCGATTTCCGCTACATCGCTGTAGTTCCACTGCCAGGGATTTAAAAAACGCGACATTCCAGAAAGCACCACCTCTTGTACCAAACTATACTCCAAGGCGGGTGGCGTTGAAAACATAATGGAAATGTGTTGTGCATTGGTTTCCGCAGCACCTGCGCGTATGGCATGGCCTGCATAGGCCACTTCTCCAGAAACGGCCTCTTGTAAGCCTGCCAAGGTGCGTAACAAACTGGATTTCCCAGCGCCATTGGTGCCTGCAAGCAGTGTAACCGAGCCCGCGTCCAATTTCAAATGCAAATCCACTATCGGGCAATCCTCGGAGGGGCTTTGTGAATAGCCAATATATAAATCCTGACAGGTGAACATAGAAATGTGCTACAAAAATGTGATTTTTGAGTGGTGATTGCACAACTTATCCCTGCAGAAGTTTCCGACATTCCTAAAATACAACAGCTCGCTGCTGAGATTTGGTATGAGCACTACCCCGCTATTATTGGGGTAGAGCAAGTAGCCTACATGCTGAATAAAAATTACAGTACCGCATCTCTTCAACAACAGGTAGGCCAAGGCCAACAGTTTTATTACATAGAATGGCAGCAAGAACAGGTAGGATTTATGAGTGTAAGTACTTCGCAAAAAGAAGGTTTTATTCATAAGTTCTACATACTATCCGAGCACCATGGAAAACAGGTAGGTTCTGAAGCTTTTCTTTCACTTTGTGATATGCTTCCTCAAATTACTTCTTGGAAACTACAGGTAAACAGACAAAACTTTAAAGCCATTAACTTCTATTTTAAATGTGGTTTTTATATTTCAGAAGTAGCAGATTTTGATATTGGTGATGGTTATTTTATGAATGATTTTATAATGACTTGGGAACGCGACAATAAAGATTCGATGACTTGACCCGAATTTATTCCATTCACCGAATTAAATCAAGAGATCACCAATTTTCAAAAAATCATTTCCAACGCCGACTATCTCTTTGGCCTCACAGATATGGGAATTGCCAGGATTTCGAAACTCATGAATCATGCCGAAATCTTGAATGAGTCATCTGGAATCAGCAGTTCGGATATTCCTAATGTTCACATAAATAGGGCCTGGCTATCCATTGCCGCAAATAGTGGTTTGTATAAATTAAAATACAATATTACCATAGCCAATAAATACGCAAATCGGGTATATATCGACCGCATTATTGGTAAAGATGGACCAATCGCATTGATTAATGGTTTTAAATTAAATTACAATCAAAATACCTTTATAATTGAATTCTCAAGTCCCAACTTTACATTCGGAAAAGGATTGAGTCTATTGTATCGACTGGTGGGTTCGGATGACAATTGGGAGAGTTTACCGCAGGGATTAATCAAGTTCAATTTAACTCCTTAAGCCCAGGGCAATATAATTTTGAAATTAAATCTGTAAACAGCAACGGCATAGCCTCACATGAAGTAACCTCACTCTCTTTTGTTGTATTGCGCCCCTTTTACTTGCAAGGCTGGTTCCTTATTTGTGCGCTAATATTGCTCACCATTCTTGCGCTAAGTTTTACCCAATGGCGTATTAATGCAGAAAGAAAGGTGGCAATAATTCACCAAAAAACGGTGAAATTAGAAAACGAATTGATTCAATCATAGCTGAGTACACTAAAGTCTCAAATGCGCCCACACTTTACATTTAACGCACTTAATTCTATACAGAGTTCTATACTGTTAAAAGAGAATGATAAAGCATTTGATTATCTCAATAAATTCTCTCGATTGCTGCGGAGCATGCTCTATATAAGCTCTAATTCTCTTATTTCACTGGAAAGCGAAATCGAAATGCTCCGAAATTACATAGCATTAGAATCCCTGCAATTTAGCAGTAATTTTGAATTCAATATAGAAATTCAATCAAGCATAGACTCAAATAAATATTTGATGCCAATTTCCTGCTGTTCCTCAATTCTAGATAACCAACAAACCCGTTTTTCAGCCCATTGGTAAAACGACATAAGACTCAGTTTGTATTCTTTTATTTTTGAATTGTCCTTTTCTTTAAAACAAGTTGCGCAGCATAGTAATATCCTCCGCGACAGGCGAGTGAATTAAACAAACTTCCACTACTTGTTTTTAACTAACTCACCAATCATGCTTGCATGATTAACCTGAGGTTAATTACATTGAAATTCACTTGCCAAAAGGCAATGAGAATAAGACCGTAAAGGAGCTTTGCTCTTTTATTTGAAAATCTGGAGTTTGAGCTGTCCCGGATTTTTTTATTGTATCAATTGTAACGCCTCCGGCAATACCTTCATATCTATTGTTTGGCAAGGATACACCTCCCCATCGCAACCCATAATTCCAGGTGATTCCAAGGTAATCTTGCAGTGTGGCATGCTTGCAATTTCTACCATCTTCAGTCGGTTGTGCTTCCCAAAAGACACCAACCATACATAAGCCAACTTTTGGAAAAATCCCGGTGGTTTAATCAACAAGAGATTCATCTTCCCATCATCCATAACCGCAGTGGGAAACAATTGAAATCCGCCACCTGCGCGCGGACCATTGCCTATTGATACCATAAATGCAGGTCCGGTATAGTTGTAGCTTTCACTTTCTATCCGTACACCTATAGGTTTGAAGAAAAACAAATACCGCGCAATAGGCAGAATGTATTTCAACACTGGAATCCCCAAATTCCATGCATGGGCCTTTTGCGTCACAAAGGCATCAAAACCCACACCCCACACGGTATGTACCTTCACCTCTGCACCCACCTGAATGAGGTCTATTGTCTGTATTTTCCCTTGATCGATTGCCGCAGATAAACTGGGTACAGATGGCTTTTTCCAATTGGAAACGAAGTCATTTCCACTGCCCATTTTCCATACAGAAACCGTATTTGTTGCCAAATCCAAATGGTTGATTAACACATGAAAGGTGCCATCACCCCCAATGGAAACCACATGCGTTTCTTTCAACGCGCGCAACTGCTCTGGGTTATGAATCTTTTGACAATGAGGGAAGTGGCGCTGAAAAGAAGTATACAGTGCATTCAGCTCAGAGGATGAAAATCTCCCACTCTTGGGGTTATAAAACAGGATGAGATTTTTCTGGCTCAGAATTCCAAATTAAATGCATTCCTTGCGCATCGCAAAACGCGAGCTGAAATTAAGCTGCGGCGCCAGTATCAATGAGGCCGTCGCGCATGCGAATCACATGTCTGGCATGTCTGGCGATATCTTCTTCATGGGTTACCAGAATAATGGTGTTCCCCTTCTTGTGCAGCTCTTCAAATAGGGCCATAATTTCTATGGAGGTCTTTGAATCCAAATTACCCGTAGGCTCATCCGCCAGCAATATTGAAGGATTGTTGATCAGTGCTCTTGCCACTGCCACACGTTGGCGCTGCCCCCCACTCAATTCGTTGGGTTTATGGTGCATTCTGTCTGCCAAGCCTACGTCTTGCAAGGCCTTAGCTGCACGTTCCAAGCGGTCTTTTTTACTCACTCCCGCATATATGAGGGGCAAAGCCACATTTTCTTGCGCTGTCATGCGTGGCAAAAGGTTAAAGGTTTGGAAAATAAACCCAATCTCTTCATTGCGAATACTAGACAATTCATCATCACCCATATCACTCACTTCCTTGTTGTTGAGAATATAGGTTCCAGTTGTAGGCGTATCCAAACATCCAATAATATTCATC
>Ga0315904_10011608_pt1 | contig 11219 bp, 6 predicted proteins | sample LakEriMetagenome_6_FD_203529 | JGI IMG/M metagenome (GOLD analysis project Ga0315904, IMG submission 203529) | Freshwater fungal communities from buoy surface, Lake Erie, Ohio, United States - Buoy 12 MA120 | ecosystem: Environmental > Aquatic > Freshwater > Lake | place: USA: Lake Erie, Ohio... | reverse complement strand
CGGATTTCGGACAATCTCACGTAAATCGGTGCGTCTTGGTGCGTCACCTCCAAAACCACGACCCGCAAGAATCCCCATGAACACGAACAAAGACGCAGAGAGTGACATCAAGGGACCGGATGGCGGATGGGCTGGGTAGCCCTGACATGGTGGGTAATCTATTGATTTCATAGGATTCTTTGGGTCACTGGATTTTCCGGGTTGTCCAGAATGACAGGCATCGACACGTCTCTTTGTCAGAAATCCGTCGGAAAAACCGCCATTCTGTCCCGGATGGGCGGATGGATTTGAAACCCGGCCGACAGGAACCTGCTTCCCGGAAATCCGGTGGCTGGCTTTGCTGGTCAGATTCTTGTTCATCCGTCACACGTCTGCCAGATCGGTGCCTCCGATCAAGGTCTGATTCTCAAAACCAGCTCACAAATTTTGGGATGCAGACGCCAATCATGCGCCTGTGCCGCATTTACCGCCGTCGGGCTGGGCGAAACAAATTCCCTTCTTCGATGGTCGATATTTTAAACCCTGCGGCCCCATGAACATGTGTCCTTTCGCCATGGCGATTTGCTTCTCCATGAGACGCTGCATGTGCATCGAGTAATTCTGCTCGTCCTCGCGTTGGGATGTGTCCAAATTGTATTGGAGCACGTAGTGTTCCGAGTGTAGAGACGACCAGTAAATCAAGACGTGGGAAAGCTCCGGCATCTCCAATAGTCGCAGTATCTCCGCCGTTTCCTTCGCCCCTACATCCGTTCCAAAGATGACCGCACTAATTGCGGATGGCGGAACGGAGATCACGTCCCTGTATGTGGAATTTGGGCATTGATCCACAGTCGGTTGCTGACTTTTGCAACGCTCACATGGAGTCAATCGCCGATCAAATTTGTCGCGCTTGGACGTGTCCGCAAGGTCGTAGATCATCCTCAACTCCTGCTCGTATTGCCAAGCGGGAGACTTCTGGGTTAAAAACCTGACCATTGCTTGCCAATGAGGATCTTCGCTCGGTGAAGCATAATGAGCTGTCGGTGAGCCAGCAAACGCTCTCCTGTAAACATCGTAAAAATCAGGTGGGAGGCCCTCTCGTGATGGTGAGTAGGTGACAGGAAACCCTCCATCTTTGATGCCATTCTCAAATTGAGTCGGGTCGAACGCCAGACAAACCCCTTGGAAAGAGTCGGCATAGTGGGACCACAGCAAGGTGGATTCTTCCGTTGATTCCGCATGGGACTTCCCGATCTCCAGGATGCCGGTCGCAAAACTCAAGACGCGGAACCGTTCGTGCAGCAAGCGAAACACTTCGCCATTGTGCCTGTCGGCAATTCCACGATGACTATCGACAGGTATTGTTGGCTCTTCCTCAAGTCTGTGCATCCGCCCCATCGGTTTCAGGCCGGATTCCGTAGCCAATAAAATGGGACTGCCGGCCATCATCTTGTTTCTCAATTCTCGATCTTCCCGGTGGCGTTCCTCGTGAGCGTCTGTCCACGCTGGGCGCATCTCAAATGGGTCGTTGAGATCAAGCGGGCTGGAGATGAATAAAGATTGGTGGCGAAGAATCGCCGCGCCTCCTGCTGCAGAGCAAAATTTGAAAACCGCTGTCATCATCAGAAATCGAGGTTTGGGTTCATGCTGATGCCAACCTCAGCACGTCCTGCGAAAACGACAGTCGTTCCGGGACGAGAACACCCACTTCGATGGCGTCCGAGATGAGAGCGGCGGAGTCGAAGAACGCTAGGCCCGGGGAACCAGCCATCACAACCCGATCAATCACGGCAGAACCGCCGGTTGCGGCGAACCAGGCACGCACCATCCAGCCAGACAAACTGGCCTGATCGGGCTTGAGTGGTTTTCCGAGGTGGTAGCAACCCGCTGATTTGGCGCGCTCAACAAAGCCGAAGTCGGTCATCACACCCAGCGCGTAACGCCCGGACCTGCGGACGGTCTCCCTTTCACCGTAGGTTTCGCTGAGTTTGCGGAGCAGTTGCTCCAGCTTCACCTCGGGCTGAACACGGAGCATTCTCCCGATGGTTGATGCGACGTCATTGAGAAATGGATAGGTGGCGATGGCCATGCCCCATGAAAGGATAATGGATGACTTCTCTGTCGGTCCTGAGCGGTAGAGATTGATGGCGTCGGATCTCAAGGCATCCGCATCTCCCTTTTCGATCCAGACGTGGCGTAGGTAGCGCATCGACTTCGCGATGCTGTCTTTGCCCGAGTTGGATTCCTTGACCAGATCCTCCATACGCTCGATCCAATTTGCCCCCTCGGTGCCGTCTGCAAGCAAGCGAAGACCTTCCCGCAGCCATGAAGCTCTGAGTCTGCGGTTGAAGGCAATCGGTCGGGCTGACGGGAGGCTCATGACAATTTTGTATGGGAAAGTTCGACGAAAGGTATGACCAGTTCGTCCAGACTCGTGCCCCCGTGGGTAACGATTGTCTGGCCGCTGGTGACGAAAGCACCACGCCCTGAATGAATCAACGGGAGGTAGGTGGGTGGCAGCATCTTGCTGGTTCCGCGCTCAGCCCTTTCGCCGAGTTGTGCGGCAGTGTGCTCGAAGATCGTCGCATCGCGGTAGATTCTCACCCGTTGACCGGATCGCTCGACGAGAACTCCCTGCGGGATAGTTCCATCACCAACGGACTCCAGGTTTCCATGATCCGCCGTCAGGTAGAGTTCGTAGCCAGCATCCAGAATCGTTTTGATCGTATTGCTGAGAAACGACTGCCTTGCCCACAAGCTGATCTGCCCGGTCATGCCACGCCATCCCATGGTGGCCCCGTGGACGATCTCATCCGGCATGCGCACGGTGATTCCGACGGCTGCGGCTCCTTTGTCAATGGTCTCCGCCACGGCCGGGAAATCCGTATCGACACCTTCGACGTTGAGGTGAGCCGAGCGTAATGGCCTACCGAGCGCGCCGTCCCAGAATGTTTTCCAACGCTTCGCATCGAGGTCCGTGCGGTCGATGGTCGCATCGAAGAACACCGGCAGTTCGCCGGAGTAAATGCATTGTCTGGCGACATTCGTCACGCTGGGCACCATGGAAAAACATGCGTCCTCGCTGATGCACAGGGACGGTAAAGTCCGTTCCAGTTCACCCCGGACAATGCGCCATTGGAAAAGCGACAGTCCATCCAGAACCAGCAGCGCCACCTTGGTTCCGCCTCCTGCCCGACGGGCAAGAAATCTTGCGATATGGTGCGCGAGCACGGGTCGGGTTGGCGGCAGGTTGGACAAGCTTTCCAAACGTGAATGCACAAACTTTCCGAAGCTTTCGTTCAAAGGTGCCCACAGGTCATTCCAGAAGGCTGCCGTTTCTTCCACGTCCTGATCGCGGGAAAATATGCTGGCGACATGCGCTGAATACCGATGGGCGAAATGCAGCCATTCCTTGTATCCCGCCGCGGCCTCGGGGATCTCATCCGCCAGACGTCTCCTCATCGCGGAAAGTTCAGCACCCACCGCGTTTTCGTCTTTTGAGGCGACACCTACCACACACCAGGGATGAGGCAGCTTCCCGGGAATCGTTTCAAGCGGCTTCAAAATCCCCTCGAAGAACAGGTTGTCCATCCATACGCGAAGCTGTGAATTCTCGAAGGAAATCTCGCCACCCGCAAAGTCCTGAACCTTGCTGTCCGCTGGCGGAACAAGCCACATCTCCCACTTCGACTGAAGGAATTGCCAAAATGCGCCGGGATTCCTGATGAGGTCCCGCAGGCCATTCATCTGTCCGGTCAAGGGGCCGGCTATCTGCTCAAGACGAAGCGCCAGAACATCGGGCAAACGCGTCCCGGAAAAATGAATGCCGACCAGTATTTGAACGAGATCCTGCAATGAATTCAGGAATGCCGGTTCGATTCGATAGGCCAGACGCAGGACAAGATCCGAGGTGTCCCTTTCGCCAAGAACGTTACCGGGAAATTGGTGCTTCTTGTCCCACAGTTCTGATAGAACCGCTGGCTCCAGCTCCCGCAGAATCTTGCGTGACAAGCTGGGGAAAAGATCGCCGAGCGCCACCTCAATGTGGCGACTGGCCAGATAGATGTCTGCCGGAAGGCAGCGTAGTCCATCGTTCTCGGGATCGACCACGATCACATGGCAGCCAGGATCTCCCGATTCCAGTCGTGGCCTTACCTCGTGTTCGTAGCGGAAGCGAAAAGCCATCGGGTCATCATAGACCAATATCCCGGCACCGCGGGCGGCCAACAAACGGGCCACTTCATCGCTGCGAAACAAGCCGTCGCCATCGGCTACGGCCCAGAGGGGCGAAACCTCGGGGTGGATCTTTGCGATCAGATGTTCCTCAAACGTGCTCACGCGGGTTCAATGGAGAGAATGGTTAATGGTTCCAGTTCGGGAAGCAGTGCCCGCTGGCTTTCGATCTGCGCCATGCGTGCGGTTTCCTCGGCCTCAAGCTGCCGTGCGCGGTAGCCTCTGACCTCTGGCAAACCAACTTGGGAGAGCATCTTGCGACGTGCGGCGAAGTGGTATTGTGCCCGGCCTTTTTCCTCCTCCCAGCGTAGCCGGTGCTGCCGCTCCATTTCCTGCCAGAGGGGCATACCTTCTTCGCCAGCGGCGGCGTAGCACTGGTCATAGATCGCCAGCGCTTCGGTCCCGGACGTGGCACCGAGTGGTTCCATGTCGAGCGATGGCAGCCGGTCCCACACATGATTGGCGGTCTGGGTGAAGGCCCGGCCTTCCCGGTTGATGAATACTGGAAAGACCTTGGTGCGCAGGAAATCAAAGGATGTCATGCGCAAGACCCAAAGCGACCATATCCCGTCAATCGACTTCGGCAGCCCTGGAATCCGCAGGCAGGCAACCGGTTCGCCCTTGCCGTGGATCGGGGCACGGCCGAGCAGGCCCCGGATCTTTGGATGGTCCAGATTGAGGAGCGTGCCTTCGCCGTCTTCCCTGGCACCCGGAAAGCGAACGGCTTCCGTCTGATTCTCACCGGGCCATCGGACATGGATCGCGCCTTTGCTCCCGGCACGGAACTCACCACCGGCTGGCAAGACGTGGAATTTCACCAGCATCTCCAGTAGGTCACCCACCGGTTGGCTGGATACCGCGCCCATCTCTGAATCGGTAACAACGCCATCGGCCTGCAGAACGTGGCCTTGCCGGTGCTCCGCAGCTTCGAGCCGCAGGGTGTCGGCAATGCTGTCCGCTTCCTCGGCGACCCGGTCCGGGTGCAGCAGTGCCTCGACGAATAGACGGTCGAACATCCTGTTGCCCTCGACCGAGTCCAGCAGGTCGCTCGTCTTGTCCACACCGAACTCCACAAGGATGGTCTGCAGCTTGGCTTCGAGCACTTCCTGAATGCGGAACTCCACCGAGTCTTCCAACAAGAAGTTGAGTGCCTTGACGACATGCTTCTGGCCGATCCGATCCAGGCGGCCGATCCGTTGCTCCAACGCCATTGGGCGCCACCCGAGATCGAAATTGATGATGACGTGGCAGAACTGGAGGTTGAGACCTTCGCCACCCGCATCCGTGGAAATCATGATGCGGATGTCTTCCGAGAACCGCTTCTGGACTTCCTTCCGCTCCTCCAAACCCATGCTGCCGTTGAGGCAGACCACCGACATCCCACGATCTTGCAGGAAGCCGGCGAGCATCGCCTGGGTGGGCACGAATTCCGTGAAGATGAGAACTTTGAGTTCCGGGTCAGCTTCTTCCGCCTGCATCCGGTAAATCCAGTCCAGCAACGTGCTCGCCTTGGCGTCAGGTCCGGCGGCATCGACCCGGCGGGCCGCTTCCAGCAGAACGCGCACCTCGTCCTTCTCGTTGTCCTGTGCTTTGATGCGCTGGCGCAGGACGGTGTCGAGTTGCTCCTGCCCGTCCATCTCTTCCCAAGTTTCCATGTCGGGGAACAACTCCAGTTGTCCGCTTGGCTCGCTGAGAACAGCGAGGCGACGCTCCAGCGTGGTGGCGATGGCGCGAGTGGAACTGCTGACCAACCGCTGCATCAGAACCATTAGGAAACCGATGTGGGACTTTTTCTCCCGCATCGCCTGATTGTAGCCCTGCCGGACATATTCGGTGACCGCATCGTAAAGTTCCCGCTGGGCCTCGTGCCCGTCCCATGTGACACCCACCAGCTTGGTGAGTCGTGGTTTGAAAAGCGCGGACCCATCGTGGTTGAGCGCCTGCCGTTTCTCGGTGCGGACGACATAGGGTGCCACACGGTCCCGGGTGACGGATGCCTCGTCTGGAAACGCCTCGGCATCCAGTAACGACATGAGCCGCTGGAATGCGTCAGTCTTGCCTTGGTGAGGGGTTGCGGAAAGGAGGAGCAGATAGGGTGCCGCCTCGGCCAACATCCGCGCCATCGCGTGCCGCGCCACTGTGTCGGAACTCCCAGCAACGCGGTGGGACTCGTCGATCACAATCATGTCCCAACCGGCCGAGGCCAAGCCGATGATGCGGTCGCGGTTGAACGCTTCGATCCTCTGGCGATCCCAGCCCTTGCGGGTGTCCAGAGGTTTGACTGCATCCATCGAGCAGATCACCCGGTCATGACTCCGCCAGACGTTTTCCTCTTGGGCGATTCTGCGATAGGCGTCGAACTGGCCGGGATCGAAGTGCCGGAAATCCTCACCGAACTTTTCCCGCATTTCGACAATCCACTGCGGAATGAGTCCCTTTGGCGCTACGACCAGCACACGCTTCACCAGTCCCCGCAACTTCAGTTCACGGATTGCGAGGCCCGCCTCGATGGTCTTGCCGAGGCCCACCTCGTCGGCCAGCATGTAGCGCACCTTGCCCGGATGGGCTACCACGCGCCGCAGGCACCGGATCTGGTGGGGCAGCGGGACCACTGCCGAATCCAAAGGGGCCAGCAGCTTGTTGTCGTTGAGCAAATCCAGCACCCTGCCCGTCACCGCCGCGAACTTCGCCCGTGATCCGGCATGCTCGACACCTGCCGTCTGCTCTTCCTCGCCGATCTCTTCTTCGCGGTGAAGCAGGACAGCATTCATCGAGGGAAGCCACACCCGGTAGCGCCGCTGCCCCCACAACTCGTCCACGTCCACAATCCTGCCCGGCGCACGGTGCGTGCGGGACCAGATCCAAGATGTCAGGACAGAATCTTCCATTCGGTAAATCGGTTAGCCCTGTGCCCGCATCTCCGCCATGTCGTGCATCATCTGGAGTTGCTCGTCTTCTTCGATGACATTGTCCGGCAGGTGGGCGGCGATGGAAAGAATGGTGCCGTAGTCTTTGGCGGCGAAGCATTCCTTGAAACCAAGGCGGACGGCTTCGGTGCGGACTTCCTTGAGCTTCTTCTTGCCTGTCTTCTTCGCGGTGGTCTGCATGACTAGCGGAAGGGTCCGCTGAGACGTCGGACCCGATGGACGGACGATTCCCGCTTCATTGCATAGCTCCCAGAACTCCTGGAGCAACCGCTTATTACGCACGGCTTCCACATCGACCGCCTTGCCTGGGTCTGGCACAAACCAGCGTTCCTTGCCACGCGATTGCAGTCGGGCGTCGTCCTTCGGCAGGTTCCGCAAGTCTTTGTTCTGGGTGGAGAGGTAGCTGTGGATCTGGCTCGGCACTTCACCATTGCCATCGTATTTGAGGAAGTTTTGCTCTAGCAACAGACTCAACTCTGGCCGAGTCTCGAACTTCTTCCAGCTCGCGCCAAGTTGCTGCATGAACTCGGGCTGGATGTCCTGATAGGTAGAGGGGCGAGTCTTGAGGTGATTGCGCAACCAGTCGATGGCGCTCTTCTCGTCCTCGACGAAAATGCTCATCTGACCTACGCCTTCCATTTGGGCGCGTTTCTTGTCCCATTCCGTCACCTGTTCGGGTAGGAAGAACATGCCTTCGCGCTCCGGAAATTTTTCGGCCAATAATGCTTGGAATTCGGCAGAGCTGAGAGGCACTAGAATGCCGTGACCGACGTAGAAGGCGACCATACGATCATAGAGGATGCGCGGGTCACGCTCGGCGATGAATTCTAATTCGCCGCCTCTCGGTTTGACCACCGGGAGATTGCGGAGGTGTGTTCGCATGAAATCCCAGACGCCCTCCACCGTGTGACCACTCTTGCGGAATCGCTCTTCCAAACCACCGTTTGGCTTGTAGGCGCTGATGGCAAGATCCTGTTTAACCGGAACGGCATAGGCGGCAGCCTTTTGCCCAGCATGCTGCTTGTCAATTACTGCAACATGCGCCACAATGAAGCCTGCTTCTTGTAGAGCAGTTTGAATTGAATTCCAAACGCTTGCTTGTGTGTTTGAAAACTCAACCGTCATCCATCTACCTGGCTTGAGAGCTTTCCAGAAGGCGGCGAAGCAAAGAGCCATTAGTTTTTTATAGTCAGATAGTTCTTTTTTCTGAACATCGTTAGTAATGGCCTCACTCGTATTGTCTGTTCGCACATGGAGCCAAGACTCCCACACGCAATTCATCTCAGAATACATAATGTTTCCTCCGAATGGAGGATCAATAAAAATATAATCAACTGAATTTTCAGGCAAGTATTCTGAAGTTGCTGAATGGCAACTAATAACATTACCTAAAATTTTCCAACTTGGAACAGATAGCTTGTCTTCGAAAAGAGACAGTACTGATTGCTCTACTCCTTCGCTTGGTATGTATAGGGTGCCAGCTAAAGGTCCGTTGATTCTCCCATTAGGATTGTGACTATTGACAATAAATCTGTTGAACTTTGTGGCATTACGAGCAAGCATCATAGTCGCAAGCCACTTGTTGCTGCTATCAAGCTTGTCCCATATTGAAGCAATTACAAATAAGTTTCTTGGCGTATAAAGATGATGAACATGCGTGAAACCGTGTGACTTAATCGGCTGATTCGTATTGAATCCAGTCGGCAATTTATATGCAGGGACAGCGTATGGAATCTTGAAAGACGCAATTTTATCAATAAGGGCTAGATCAAACGCATCAGCGCTTTTTCGGCTTCTTCCTTTGGAATGTCGGTAGTTGATCAAGACGGGCATTTGCGCTCCTTGGGAAATTGGGACGCCTAACTCAAGATCGAAGTGTTGACGTCGGATCGCTTGTAAGGATTGCTTGGAAAGATTTGTTCCACAGTTAGGACATGGGAATTGTTTTCGAACACAAGCATTTTTCCAATCCACTGCGGCGTCCCAGTAAGGGAACTCGCTACCGCAGTCAGAGCATGCGAATATATCAGACCAAACCGCGTATGCAAATTCTGCTACTTCGAATCCCTTTGTTTTGATTGATGCTTGCTGTGCGAGCTTGCCTGGTTCGCTGAGGAGTTTCGCACAATCCTTGGGCGTTTTGCAGTTTAGCAAAGCATCTGCAGCGGCTTGGGCGTCTTTTTCGGTGGCATTATGAAGTGTTGTATACATCCATCCACACTCTTGTGTGACCGAAGCAAGAACGGATCTAGCAATCTGTTCTACTTTAGATGCATCTGAAGGCCTGTTATAGTTTCCTGCAATGAAGGTAGCGGCGGGAGAAAGATCACTGAGAATAGCGGTTCGTGATCCGATTGCTGATATTTCGTTACCCCCTTCGTCAAAAATTGCGCCTTTAGGATCAATTCGATACCCAAGTTCCTGAACTTCTCTTCGGTCACCACATAACTGGGCCGCTACGCCGGTCATGCCCGTGCCACAGAAACCGTCAAACACAACATCCCCAGGCTGGGTGTAGTGGATTATATAGCGCATGATAGCGCGGTGCGGAACCTTGGTGTGATAAGAGTGTGCATTGTAAATAGGATGATTTTTACCTTCACTCACATCCGCAGCAAACGGCTCACGGTGGTATTTCCCCTTCGGCTCGTATGGCCGACCGTAGTGCAGGATGAAGTCGTTAATCCACGGATTCGGGCAGGCGGTGTAATAGGGCGGGTCGGAAAGCTCCAGGATGTCCTCGTCCTCGCCGATGGGGAAGCCATCAATTTTCCGGAACTTAGAGTCTTTGAGTTTTTCCGCCAGCAGATTCCGGTAATACTCTCGCCGGGCATCGTCGGACGGAAATTTCTGGCCGAGGCATTCGACGGGGCCGGATTCCTTGGATTTGAGGTTGAGATTGGACTGTTTGGACATGACTGGTATGGGTGATCGAGAGTTTTTTGATTATGGGGTGACTGTTTCATCCGAGTCGGGAACCAGTCCCATTTCGGCGAGATAAGGAGAAGGCAGAACCGGCCGTCCGAGCAGGTGATCGTTGACCAGCATCATGAGTCGCTTCCGCGCTCGGGTCATCGCGACGTAGAACACGCGCCGCTCCTGCTCCAACTGGTCTGGTGTTTCCGCGAGTTTGCTCGGCCAGATTTCCTGGTTCACATCCAAGAGGATGACCACATCGAACTCTTTGCCCTTGGCCCTAAGCGCTGTCATGAGGTGCAATGGCAGTTTCCAATCGGGAGTGGCTTGCTGTTGCTCTGTATCGTCATCGTCCGGGATTCTCGCCAAGGTGGAGATGGCCTTCTCAATGTCTTCGTAGAACGCGCCATAGTCGCTGCCGTAGCGCTCCGCGAACTCGCTGAGGTGCAGGAATGGAGGGTCCGTATAGAAAATGTCCTCGGTGGATTTGCCGTAATCCTTCTGGAGTCCGTCGAAATGGTCGCTCAAAGCCCTAATCGACCCGGCCACGGTCGCTGCTTCAAGGAGTGCCTGGACGGCGTCGGCATAAGCCTGGGACATCCGGCCATCCTGATTGGTGCCCTTCAGGGTTCCGGTGTAGGCTCGCAAGCAGGTGACTGCGGCAGGCAGCGTGCGCGGCCGCTCGGACTGGAGGTGCCGCAACAAGGCGGCACGGTCCGTCTTGCTAAGTGGAAACCGCTTCACATTGTCACAGAGTCGCACGAGGTCCTGAATCGGATCAAAACCCGGAATCGGGCCGGCCCCCGCGCGTGCTTTGATGCCGAGAATATCCTTCATTTCGCCAAAGGCGGTGCTGAGAAAGACCTGAAGATCCTCGGCGGCGTAAAACGGGATGTTGTGGCTGGCGAAGACGATCTGATAGGGAATGATCTGTCCGCGCTTGCGTCCGATGATCGCCACTTTCTTGATCTCAGGATTCGCAAGCATGGCGCGCACTTCCGCCACTACGAAGTCGATGGTTTCGGAAAGCGAGGACATGCCGATTACTGTCCCGCCCCCGACGGAACGTCCGAATTGACACGCTGAGGTAAGCTATGGCCGGGCAACCGACCCGACCATGAATCCGAAAGACGACAAAACCACCCGCACGCGCCGCCAATACTC
>Ga0315904_10011603_pt1 | contig 11222 bp, 8 predicted proteins | sample LakEriMetagenome_6_FD_203529 | JGI IMG/M metagenome (GOLD analysis project Ga0315904, IMG submission 203529) | Freshwater fungal communities from buoy surface, Lake Erie, Ohio, United States - Buoy 12 MA120 | ecosystem: Environmental > Aquatic > Freshwater > Lake | place: USA: Lake Erie, Ohio... | reverse complement strand
AATTGCGGGTCTGGTGCATTCAGACCGCAATCCGATATCATGTTCAAAGTCGAATTGCGGGGACGGAACCGTCAGCCTGTTTCCCCTCGCCGTCGCTGCACCCGTTCCGATTTCCTGAGCTTTCCCTGCGTTCATGGCGACCACCGGTACTTCGAATCTCTTCAACCGCGTTTGGGATCTGCACACGGTGCGCACGTTGCCGTCCGGGCAGACTCAGCTGTTCATCGGCCAACACCTCATTCACGAGGTGACCAGTCCGCAGGCCTTTCAGATGCTGCGGGACCGGGGGCTCAAGGTGCTGTTCCCCGAACGAACGATTGCCACGGTCGATCACATCATTCCGACCGACAACCAGGCACGGCCATTTGCCGACGGTCTGGCCGAAGAAATGATGTCGGCCATCGAAAAGAACTGCCGTGAGTTCGGCGTCACCCTGCTGAATCTCTCAGACAAGCGGCAGGGGATCGTGCATGTGGTGGGCCCCGAGCAGGGTTTGACCCAACCCGGCATCACCCTGGCATGTGGCGACAGCCATACCAGCACGCACGGCGCTTTTGGCTGCATTGCTTTCGGGATCGGCACCAGCCAGGTGGCCGATGTTCTGGCGTCCCAGACGATGGCCCTCGGTCGTCCCAAGGTGCGTCGTGTCGGAGTGAATGGACGGTTGGGAGCGGGCGTCTATGCCAAGGATGTGATCCTGCATATCATCCGCCGTCTGGGCGTTCAGGGGGGCGTCGGTTACGCCTATGAGTTTGCGGGCGATGTCTTCGATCGCATGTCGATGGAAGAGCGGATGACCGTCTGCAACATGAGTATTGAGGGCGGGGCGCGGTGCGGGTATATCAATCCCGACCAGACGACCGTCGACTACCTGCGTGGCCGTCCCTGTTCGCCGACGGGAGAGGCGTTTGAGCGGGCGGCGAAGTGGTGGTTGAGCCTGGCGTCCCCGGCCAATGCCCAGTTTGACGACCGGGTTGACATGGCGGCCTCCGAGATCGAGCCGACGGTGACCTGGGGGATCAATCCCTCGCAGTCGGTGGGAGTCAGCGAGCGGATTCCGGCAGCCGCAAGTGTCCCAGCGGAAGAGCAGCGGGGGATCCGCGAGGCACTGGAATTCATGGACTTCCGGGAACACCAGCCGATCAAGGGGACGAAGATCGACGTGGCGTTCATCGGATCGTGCACGAACTCGCGGATCAGCGACCTGCGGGAGGCGGCTGCGGTGGCCAAGGGGCGACGGGTCGCCTCGCACGTGCGGGCCCTGGTCGTTCCGGGCTCCCAGCAGGTCCTCGCCCAGGCCGAGGCGGAGGGGTTGCATGAGATCTTCCGCGACGCTGGTTTCGAATGGCGGGCGGCCGGTTGCTCGATGTGCCTGGCGATGAACCCCGACAAGCTGAAAGGACGCGAGCTGTGTGCTTCGTCCAGCAACCGCAATTTCAAGGGTCGGCAGGGGAGCCCCACCGGGCGGACACTGCTGATGAGCCCGGCCATGGTGGCGGCGGCGGCGGTTGCCGGGGCAGTGGCTGACGTCCGCGAGTTGGCCTGAGACCGGACGCAGAGCCCGACTTGCGTCCCTGCCCGCGATCGAGACGGATGTTGGTTTCGGCCCGGCCGGGCCCGCGTTGAAGTCCATCTCCACTGGTCCATCTCCATTGGTCCAGCACGATGTGTGGGGACTCCTGTTCCCCCACTTTTCCCCCATGGTCTGGGCCCCTAGAATTGCGGTTTCCCGTTTCGACACCTCCGGCGTCTTCACCGATGAAATCCCGCTTTCCCATCGTCATCATCGACCAGGACTTCCGCTCGGAAAATGCCAGCGGACTGGGAGTCCGTGCCCTCGCCCGGGCCATTGAGGATGAAGGCCTGGAGGTGTTGGGGGTCACCAGCTACGGCGACATGTCGAGCTTCGCCCAGCAGCAGAGCCGGGCTTCGGCCTTCGTCCTCTCAATTGACGACGAGGAATTCGGATCGGGTTCCCCCTCCGAAGTGGAAGAGGTGTTGTCGCATCTGCGGAAGTTTGTCGAGGAGATCCGCCGGCGGAATGCCGAGATCCCGATCTTTCTCTACGGTGAGACCCGCACCTCCCAGCACATCCCGATCGATGTGTTGAAGGAGCTCCACGGTTTCATCCACATGTTCGAAGACACCCCGGAGTTCGTGGCACGGTACATCGCCCGCGAAGCACGGGGCTACCTCGACTCTCTGGCTCCCCCCTTCTTCCGGGCATTGATGCACTATGCCCAGGATGGGTCGTACTCGTGGCACTGTCCCGGACACTCGGGAGGTGTGGCGTTCCTGAAGAGTCCGGTGGGGCAGATGTTCCACCAGTTTTTCGGCGAGAACATGCTGCGGGCCGACGTCTGCAATGCCGTCGACGAACTGGGCCAGTTGCTGGACCATACGGGCCCGGTGGCGGCCTCCGAGCGGAACGCCGCCCGAATCTTCAACAGCGATCACCTGTTTTTTGTGACCAACGGCACGTCGACCTCCAACAAGATTGTCTGGAATTCGAATGTCGCTCCCGACGATATCGTGGTGGTTGACCGGAACTGCCACAAATCGGTGTTGCATGCGATCATCATGACCGGGGCCATCCCCGTCTTCCTGATGCCGACCCGCAATCACTTCGGCATCATCGGCCCGATCCCGCTCGACGAATTTCGTCCCGAAAACATCCGCCGCAAGATTGCGGCGAATCCGTTCGCCCGTGACCGGGTCGACGAGACGCCCCGCATTCTCACGATCACGCAGAGCACCTACGACGGGATCCTCTACAACGTCGAGACGATCAAGGAATTGCTCGACGGCAAGATCGACACCCTGCACTTCGATGAAGCCTGGCTGCCCCATGCGGCCTTCCATGACTTCTATGGGGATTACCACGCGATCGGCGCGGATCGACCCCGTTGTCGGGAGTCGATGATGTTCTCGACCCAGTCCACCCACAAGCTGCTGGCCGGGTTGTCGCAGGCATCGCAGATCCTGGTGCAGGACAGTCACGAGCGACATCTCGACAAGGACGTCTTCAACGAGGCGTACCTGATGCACACCTCGACTTCTCCGCAGTACGCGATCATCGCTTCCTGCGACATTGCCGCGGCGATGATGGAGCCCCCCGGAGGAACCGCCCTCGTGGGAGAATCCCTGCTGGAAGCACTCGACTTCCGGCGGGCAATGCGCAAGGTCGACGAAGAATTCGGTTCCGACTGGTGGTTCAAGGTCTGGGGCCCCGACGATCTTTCCGAGGAGGGACTCGAAGAGCGTGAGTCGTGGATGCTCAAGGCGAATGATCGCTGGCATGGCTTCGGCAACCTCGCCCCCGGATTCAACCTGCTCGATCCGATCAAGGCGACGATCATCACCCCGGGTCTCGACATCGACGGCGAGTTTGCCGAGCGGGGCATCCCGGCGGCGATCGTCACCAAGTACCTGGCCGAGCACGGGATCATCGTGGAGAAGACGGGGCTCTACTCGTTCTTCATCATGTTCACGATCGGGATCACCAAGGGGCGGTGGAATACCCTCGTCACCGAGTTGCAGCAGTTCAAGGATGACTATGACCGCAACCAGCCCCTCTGGCGGGTGCTGCCCGACTTCGCCGCCCGCTATCCCCGGTATGAGCGAATCGGGCTGCGCGATCTGTGTGACCAGATCCACGGTCTGTACAAGAAAAATGACATTGCCCGTTTGACGACCGAGATGTACCTGTCCGACATGGTCCCGGCGATGAAGCCGGCCGATGCCTGGGCGAAGGTGGCTCATCGTGAGATTGAACGCGTGGCGATCGACGATCTCGAAGGTCGAATCACCGCTGTCCTCCTGACACCGTACCCCCCGGGAATCCCCCTGCTGATTCCCGGTGAGCGGTTCAACCGGACGATCGTGCAGTACCTGCAGTTCGCCCGCGACTTCAACGCCGCGTTCCCGGGATTCGAGACCGATATTCACGGTCTGACCGAACAGGAAGTCGACGGCAAAATCCGGATGTTTGTCGACTGTGTCCCGCAGGATTAGCCGGCGGCATTGAGATTTCGGTCCTCCGGTTGCCGTGGGAGACACACCGGGGGAGCGAATTCCCGCAAGAGAATCAGGCATGCCGCAATCCGCCGGGCAGGAGGATCGCGTCGGATGAGCCGGGTTTACCGTACCGGGCTCTCGGAACCGGGAGTGGTCGCCCGTCGCAGCAGGACGAACTCCCGACGGGGGATGACGGGATGAAACTCGACCCCTGCCCGGCAGGTTCCTTCCGCCAGCGTTTCCATGCGGACGACCTGGGCGAGGACATCAATGAGGTCGTGCTGGGCGACTCGGACGCTCAGGACCAGTCGATCCCCTTCCCTCAGGTCTCTCGTGGGAAGGCGTACGACGCCGGCTTCGGGTGAAGCGGCCTCGACGATGACTGGAACCGGGACCTGGTCAGGAGTGGGCCGGAGGGCCCGCACAGTGGCCGTGAACGGACTGGCACTGGGCGCACGGGAATCAATCGCAACCATTGGCTCTGCGGATTCCGGGGACAACTCGGGTGGAGACTCACAGTTGGTCTGTTCCCGGATTATCGGCGGTACGGGTCAGAGAGCTTTGGCGAAAGTTTCCCGAACGGGGAAAGATTCAGCAGATAACGATCAGCCCTCCCAGGAGGTGCCATCCCAGCGGATCATCCGCTCGATCAACTGGATGACATCCTGGGAGAAAGTCTGGAAGATCGCCTCGCCTTTTTCGGCTGTGGCGACGCTCGGATGGCCAATGTGGCCGACACTGGTTCGATCCTTGGTAATCCACGCCCGGTGAGCCGGTTCGAAGGAATTGCCAAAGGGCATCTCCTGGGCCCCGGTGTGATTCCGGACGAGATGCGGGGCGATCCGCAGCATCATCGACGTTTCATACTCGCAGGCGTGCCCGACACGGCGTTGTTGCAGTGATGGGGCCTTGGTCCAAGGCTCCCCTCCCAGCGTCCAGTACGTCGACGACAGCAACAGCAGGTCCGACCGGTGGCGGTACTTCTGGCGCAGTTCGAACGTCGCCTGCTGGGCGGGAACGATATTGCCCCCATGCCCGTTGAGCAGCAGGATGCGCTGGAAGCCATGGGTCAACATGTTCTCGGCCAGGTCGATCAGCAGGTCGAGGTAGACCCGGGGGCTGGCCGACATCGTGCCTGGGAAGTCCATGTGGTGATGGGAGTTCCCCAGCCACATCAACGGGGTGAACAGGACCCGGTCATCCAGTGCGGCAACCGTCCGTCGAACCACCTCGCCCAACAGCATGCTGTCGGTGAAGACCGGCATGTGATGCCCGTGCTGTTCGAGGGCGGCGATCGGAATCACCACTGGAGTCGACTTGGGAAGTTGGGCCACCATGGGCCACGTCATGTCCTGCAACTGCACGATGAACCTCGGAACAACCGGGGGAAGAATCGAGAAAAAGAGCGGGCCTGTGGGCCGGCCGAACGGCAATAACCCGCTACTGGGCCTTGGGTGTGGGCTTGGGTTCGGGTTCCGAGCGAAACGCCTTGTCTTCAATGCCATCGAGCAACACGTTGGCGATGACAGGTTCCGGACCGCGCATTGTCACCCAGACGAACTGGTCGATTTCCCCGGACTGCTTGCCTCGCAGTTGGGAACCACCGCCGGTCGTCGCCAGCATGATGTAGTCCCGACCCTGTCGCACAAATCGGGCATAGCGATGGATGTGTCCTGCGAACACCGTGTACTGGCGGTCGGCGAGCGCCTGCTCGATCGCGTTCCAGCCACTGGGCTCGAGTGCGTCGGGATTCATCCAGACCGGCTTGTGGAGGAAGACGAAGGTCCAGCGCACGTCCTTGTTCCTGGCGAGTGTGTCCCGGACCCATTGCTGCTGTTCGGCACTGAAGCGGTACGGTTCCCCCTTCGGCGGATCTTCACTGTTGAGGGCCATGAAGAGCACATCGTTGTAGCGGAAGCTGTAGTACGTCCGGCCGAATTTCTTCTGCCAGGTCTCCAGCATCCGCGGGTTCGACAGGTCATGGTTGCCGGGGACGTAAAAGAAGGGCATCTGCAATTGCTGCACCTTCGACTGGAACTCGGACCATTCAATCGCGATCTGGGCCGGGTCTTCGGAATACCCCTCGATGAGATCTCCCACCGAGATCACGAACTCGGGTTGCAGCAGGTTCAGCTTGCGCACCGCTTCGGTGAAGATGCCCGGCCGGCGCCCCCCTGTCCGGTCGGTCACAATGGCGAACTGGAAATCGCCGGGAGACCGGTTGACGGGCTGATTGGTCCACGGATTGCGATCTTCGACCTGGACCGTCAGCGGCGAAGGCTCTGGCGTCAGATTGACGGCGGGAAGTTGCCGGCCTGAGACAATTCCGACCAGGAGAGCAATTCCCAGGGCCACGGCCCCCAGTACGAGGCGTTGCATGCGAAGTTCCTGAGGCACGAGATGGTGGCTCCCGAAGGACCGGCTTTGCAGCCCCCCGGCGAACGGATCGTCAAAGTATCGGTTGATGGATTGGGGTGCAACCCGGTTTCAGCGGATCGGTTCGGGACCGCGCCGGACCCCTTCGACATAAACCGCCTCAACAGAGCCCGGAAAGGTCACCCCTTCAAACGGAGACCAGCCGCACTTGGTCTGCAGCTCTTCCCGGAGAATGGTACAGGGGCGGGCCATATTGAGAACTGTCAGCGAACCGACATACCCGGCTTCGAGTCGTCCAAATTTTCGGGGGGCCGTGTAGGGGTTCACAAAATCGCCCGGATTTGCGCAACAGAACCGGGCCACCTCGCTGGGGGTGAACCCCTGGTTGGCAATCAGCCAGGTGACAAACGGAGCGTAGGTATCGAGGTGGGGTTGTCCCGAGATTCCCCGTTCGTTTTCGGCGAGCGAATGCGGTGCATGGTCGGTGGCGAGGTAATCGAGGGTGCCGTCCCGCAGCGCCGCCAGCATCGCCAATCGATCGGACTGACCCCGCAAGGGGGGGTTCATCTGCATCCAGCCCCGGTTTTCCGGGGTCAGCACACCAGTGTCGAAGTAGAGATGGTGCGGGGTCACCTCGCAGGTCACCCGCAAGCCCCTGGCTCGGGCCGCCCGGATCAGCGGCAATCCTTCCCCCGCAGAGTAGTGGCAGAGTTTGCCAGTCAGGTCGTACTTCTCAATCAGCTGCAGGGCGAACCGCGTGGCCGAAACCTCGCAGGCCGGTGGCCGGCGTTCTTCATGTGTCGCCGCGTGGCGATGTTCCTCGAGCAGGACGGGGTCTTCGCAGTGGAACGAAACCGACTGACCCCGGTACTGCGACAAAGCCCGGTCGAGTTGTTCGAGGGTGGTGAAGAACAGGTCTCCCACGCTGTGCCCCATGTAGACCTTATAGGGGACCGGGAACGACAGCGGGTGGGTCTGGGGGCCGATCCCCGCGTAGAGAGTCACCTGGATGGGGACATTCCGGCTGGCCAGGTGGGCCGCCTTCGCCCGCCAGCTCTCATCGTCGATCGGAGCCACCTTGTTGTTGGGCATGTCAGCCACATGCACCACCCCGCCGTGCAGCGCGGCGGCGGCGGCTGTGGAAAAATCCTCCTTGTAGGTTTCGAGCCCCGAGACATCGTCGCGGGCATGGATGTGGATGTCTCCCATCCCGGCGAAGACAAGGCAATCGGGGCCGAACTCGACATCGGGGATTCCCAGGTGTGTCCCCACCTCGACAATCACCCCCTGTTCGATGCGGATCTGGCCCGGGGTGATCCGTTCGGTGGAAACCAGTTGACCGGCAACAATCATCGCAGACACTCACAGTCAGGCAGGAAACCGGAGCCGGGCTCGTGGTTTCCGGGGAAGGAATTCAGTTCGACGCCGGGGGGGCGAACAGGGCGGGATCGAGTTTCTCGGTGCGCTGGATGTCACGGATCTCGATTTCCATGAACAATTCGCCGTCCCGCACAATTCGAACCCGTGTGGGTACCCGCGTCCCGGCGACTTTCTCAAAACCAGAGTAGAAACTTTCGATGTTGGCCAGTTCTCCCTCTTCTCCCAACCCTCGCGAACGGGTCTCGGTTTTCACAACGTCGTGGGTTTCCTTGTCGAAGAAGAACACGACATCCCGGTGTCCGGGGGAACTGACACGCACGCCGATCGTCGCCCGGTCATCCACCTCAATCGGAGGAACGGTCTGGTAACGCATCCCCTTGTTGCGGAGGGGAACCAGTGTTCGCAACCAGTTCACATGCATGTCTTCCTTGAGGAACAGCAGTTGATCCACCGAAAGATCCATCACCGTTTTGCCCTGCTGCAACCACCCTTTGTCGCCATTCCGGATGAGGGTGTAGGCACCAACCAGATCACTCCGCAACTTGTCGGGCCACTGGACCGCATACTTCGCTTCGACCGTCCGCACCTCTGGACCTTCGTGGATCTTCATCCTGGCCTGCCAGGACTGGGCACCAAGGCGATTGAGTTTTTCAGCTCCTCCCGCCGCTCGAATTGCCTCGTCGATCACCTGGGTGAGATTGGCGGGTTCCTGGGCCACAGCCACGGGGAGATTCAGTCCCAGGGCAATCCACAGGCCCAGCCACAAGTGGGATCCACCAGTTCGTCGCTCCATCAGTCGCTCCTTGTCAGGGTTGGCTTCCGCCAAAATGTCAATCCACGTAGGCAAATTCATTGAGGTTGAAGAGGACGAGGCACCAGGCGGCAAGGGCCCGGCGGTCGAGACTGTCGGGAGAACTCCCCTCTTCCCGCAACAGATTCCGCTGGCGGGTCAGAAACTCGATTCCCAGCGCAAGTTCGCCCGGTTCCGGGTCTCGTCCCAGGGCCAGCCGAAAGGTTGCCACAACCCGGCTGGAATCATTCGCATTTCCCGTGGTCGTCCCCGAAACCAGACGCTCGACGCGCTGGGCGAGAATGTCGGCCTGGGCATTGAAGAACTCGCCGTTGATCAGTGTCAGTGCCTGGGTGGGAATCGTTGAGATGACCCGCTGTTCGCATGAAGTGGTCGTGTCGGGAAGGTCCAGCAGGTCCAGCTCGGGGACCAGCAATGAACGTTTCACGTAGACATACGCCGACCGTCGGGCCATTTGTCCCGGATCACTCTTTCCCCAGCCATCTCCCGGACGCGACTGTCCCTCCAGCACGGCTCGATGGATGTGGGGAAAGACACTCGGTCCCTTCATCTGCGGGTTGAGGTGTCCACTGGCCTGCAGCACCGAATCTCGCAGAACTTCGGCCTCGAGGCGTCGATAGGGAAATCTCCAGAGCAGTCGATTCTCAACATCGGCTGCCAGACCCTCGGGACGTGCGTCGCTCGACTGGGCGTAGGCCGCACTCAGGACGATCTGCCGATGCAGTCCCTTCAGACTCCAACCCGAGTCAACCAGGCTGCGGGCGAGCCAATCCAGGAGTTCGGGATGCGACGGAGGCGTTCCCATGACGCCGAAATCGTTTTCGCTGCTGACCAGTCCTTCGCCAAAGTGCCCCTGCCAGATCCGATTGACGATCACTCGCGCCACCAGCGGATTTGCCGGAGCGGTCATCCAGTGCGCCAATGCGAGCCTGCGTCTTGTGGTCGGGGGGGACGGCAGCCCGGTCGGAGACGCTGCCGGTGATGCGGCGGGGGCAAACGACACGGGGATGGCGGCGTGCGACAAGACCTCGGGAAAGCCGGGGGTCACCTCCCCGGCTGGTGTCTGCGGGTTGCCCCGGCGGAAAACCCGGGTGAGTGGAGTGGGTGTCCCGGTTTCTTGCCAGATGTAGGCACGGGGCAGGGGGGCCGGTGTGGCCTGCCGCAGCGTTTCCAGGGCTTGTTCAAAACGCTCCCGTTGACGTCGTTCGTCGGGGGTTTCGAGGTCGCGCAGGTCGGCGTCCAGGTCCGCAGCCGCCCCTTCCACCAGTTTCTTCTGCTCGGCTGTCCGCTGGTCGACGGGGAGCTGCAGGGCCGCAAACACGTCGGCCTTCAGCCGGCGGGGTGACCCCGAGAAATACCGGGTTTTCACCTGGCCGAGCAGGGCATCCCGCTGGTGTTGAACCGCCTGGATGGCGGCCTGCTGACGGGCCGTGCCGGCCCGGTGATCGGCAATCTCCTGCGGGGACCCGATTTCCACGTCGAACTCGGTCCGGTCTTTCCGGGGACGCTCGAGGGGATCGAAGATCGCCAGCATGCGGGCGTAATCGATCTGCGAGAGGGGCTCGAACTTGTGATTGTGGCAGCGGGCACACCGCAGCGTCAGGCCCAGAAAGGCCGTGCAGACGGTTCCCACAACATCGTCGAGCTGATCGTAACGGTCGACCAGTGGATCGGCTGGTTCGTCATCCCAGGTGCCCAGCCTCAGAAAGGTCGTGGCGATCAGTGTTTCGGCTGTCACCTGGTCCAGTTCATCACCCGCCAGCTGTTCGGTCAGAAAGCGGTCGAAGGGCTTGTCGGCATTCCATGAGTCGATGACCCAGTCCCGGTAGCGCCAGGCGTTCGGTTTTGCGCCGTCACGTTCATATCCATTGGTCTCGGCATACCGGGCCACATCGAGCCAGCGTCGTCCCCAGCGAAGGCCATAGCCGGGATGGGCCAGCAGTCGATCCACGACCCGAACCCGCGCGAGCCGGGGATCATCGGAGACAAACGACTCAATGTCTTCCTGGCTGGGAGGGAGACCAATCAGGTCGAGAAACACCCGACGGAGCCAGGCGGCATCACTCGCGGGTGGGGCGAAACCCAACCCTTTTTCGGCGAGCCCCCGGGAGAGAAACCGATCGATCGGCTGATCGCTGAGCCCCGAGGTTCCCCCGGGAATCTCCCGATCGATCACAGGACGGAAGGCCCAGTGATCGCGGTGGAACGTCTCCACCTGGATGCCATACACGGCAGGATCGGCGGGATTGGGGGGCTCGGCAGCGGCGACAGCCAAATGCATCACGGCCACAAAAATCGCAGCGAATGCAAGTTGTGCAGAACTCGTCGCGGAACAACGGGCCCGTTGTTTCAGGGGATCTGCAATCGGGAATGGCATGTCGACTCCTTGCGAAGAACGGACGACCTCTCCGTCAGAAGGCTCCCTGGGTTCCGTTCGACATCTGCCCTGGTTCCTTCGGCAGAAGCAACTGCGGTTGGCCGATCTTGAGGCTTTCCAGGCACAGGGGACGACGGACCGCCATTTTCTCACTCGTGTCGAGATCGCGGGGGAGGACCCACAGCAGGATCACCTGGACATCACCGTCGGCGTGCGAATAGAGCGAGAAGCGGGTTGCCACGCCAAATTCCCGTGCCATTT
>Ga0315904_10011602_pt1 | contig 11222 bp, 24 predicted proteins | sample LakEriMetagenome_6_FD_203529 | JGI IMG/M metagenome (GOLD analysis project Ga0315904, IMG submission 203529) | Freshwater fungal communities from buoy surface, Lake Erie, Ohio, United States - Buoy 12 MA120 | ecosystem: Environmental > Aquatic > Freshwater > Lake | place: USA: Lake Erie, Ohio... | reverse complement strand
TCAACAAAACTTCCGGAATTGTCACGTTTTTACTTCCGACTTTGGCATTTTTAAATCATGACAAATTGACTACATTTACGCATTTATTTATATAAATTAGTGCGTTTTTGTCATGTTTTTTATCGTAAGCAAATTTATTGTTGTTTTTGACGCTTTTAGACGCATTTTTTTCGATAGGTGTAATACAATCGCAAAAAGTGGAGTAAAGTGGGAGAATGTGGGAACCACCCAGGGATTGTGTCTTGCGTGAATCACTACCACATTTTTTTTAAATTTATATTTTTAGTCTATATCCGCCCCTCGCATAAAGTGCTCGGGGCTTTGGCTCCGCCGGCCGCCCAGGTAATACGCGCCATATTTTGTCTAAGTAATACGCGAAAAGATTAAACAGATTTTGTCTAAGTAATACGAGCAAAAGTTAAACAAGTTTAAGACCAGAGCCAGCCGCCCCTTTATGGGGGCTGGCGGTAATACATGGGTTTAAGTCATACGCGTTTAAGATCAAAAGCCCGGTCCCCCTTTATGGGGCCGGGCGGATATAAGGGTGTCATACGAACTTGCTTTGCTAAGAAAAAATAGATTTATTTTTTTTCCTGTGTGGAGGGATAGATGTCGCCCCCTCCCATAAAGGGGTCGGGGGCTTTGGTCTCGAGCCGTGTATTACCTAAGCTGATTTATGTTAAAAAAGATACGATCGTTCTTTGTGATATTCACAGGGGCCATGGAATATATCTTATCTGTTAGATCGGCGGTCAGGAACTTCTGGATAGCTGAGTTAAGCTTCCAGGAATTGGGGCCAATAGCAAATGGAGTTTTGTCTTTAAGAAACAATGTAATACTTATGCTCATTTTAACACCTGGCCCATCTGGTGAGTTGAATACCATTGATTGAATTTTATGGGTTAATTCATATTCACGGTTTTCAAGCTGGATGTTTTCTGGTAAAGTATATGTGGAAACAATATAGTCCAGGAACTTGGACATTTTTCTAACCTTGGATTCTTTTGTTTGAACTAGGTGTCCCAGGTTAAATGACTTTTTGTTTTCAAGTATATCATATGAGAACTCATTGAAGGGTAAGAAATCGGTTGTAACAAATAACTCTTTGGATATATCACCCAGGTCTGGCAGGTCGATCACTTTGACTATCGCCAGGAACCATTTGCAATCCATTCTTTTTATGGAGTCTTCGCCGGCGTCGATGATGCGGGCTAGCGCATACTTAAGTAGATCCGGTCCAATTACATCCGGGACGTTAAGGATAAATACGGTTATGCCCACAGCATTGGCTTCACTAAAGATTGAGTCAAGCTTAAGTGACATCTGATATGTGTAGTCTCCATCCTGGAATTGTTTACCCTTAATGCCGGAGATCCAGCTTTCTAATTCTTCTTGTGTTTCTGCTCTCATATGGTTATAAATATAAAAAAAGAGGGAACATGCATTTTTCACATTCCCTCTTCTGAGTCAAACACCGGTCAGACTTTATGCAGTCTTCAATAGCGAATTGCGATACTGTTGCGCCGCTCTCTTTGAAGTTAGATTCTTTGAGTAGCGGGTACCGTTCACAATTACACGTACACGATAGCTGTTACCATCGAAGTAGATGTTTGGGCCAACGCGTTCGTAAACGGTTAGCTGTGTGGACTTGGTTGTTCTTTTGTTTGCCATATATTATTGTTTATAAAATAATATAAGGAAAAATGCCGGAATAAAAAAATCCTGAGGGAAATATTTGAAAGAGCTTAAGAGGCCCAGCGCTTTATGCTGGGCCGATAATACTAGTCATCGTCTTCTGGGTCTTCTTCGTCCCAGTAAGGATCTTCCGAGTCCTGGGGAATGAACGATAGCTGAAGCGCCACAATCTTCCCGTCTTCCTCAGCGCCGTATACTGGATACATCCCGTCGCCCCAGCCGCTGCTAGATACAGCACCTGCGTCATACGCACCCCATCCGTCGTTATCCAGGGTGAAGTTACACATTGCCTCGTACCAGGCGTCACCATCGCTGTGCTCACCAAGTAATTTAAATGGTTCTCTAAGCTTGGGTAGCTTCATACCTGCTACTGCAGCATCGTCCCTGTATGACGCAGCATCAAATACTCCAGCCTGGCCGCTGTCAACGCCGAAGTCCCCGAACCAGTCATACACGAGTTTCTTATTCTGGTAATCCTGGTGAATCAGGATGAGCTCGGCATTCCTGTTGCTTCCACCCAGTTCATCATAAATCATTGTGGCTACCCACTTCCCAGGTAATACATTATCAAACTTCAACTGGCACCAGGTTGGTACACTGTAGCAAGGGTCGGTCACATAGACCTCGCTTCCAAGGTTAATTGTCTGTGTCATACGAATAGATTTTGTTGTTGATCGAAGTTAAGAAAAAATTCTTAATATCAAAAATTTTTGTGGATTTGGTAATCAACATTTTCCACAACATCATCCAGGTTAAAATCATCAACAAGCTCATCCAGGACCTGGATCTTGGCATCCATATACTGATCACTGAACAAAATGTTAACATCCTTCATTTTTTGGTATTGAGCTTTTTTAGCGTCGATCCAAAGTTTAAGCGAGATCGGGTTCATAAAAAAATAGATTTATATTTTAAACAATTGTTGGGCCTAAGTACTGGTCCCTGAAGTGTCTGGTGCTAGGGACCGGCAGATCCGCTTCGGGGTCCCGGAGATCAATCATTGCTACCGGCGTTGCTGTTACCATATCCGGTTCGTCCCATTCGTGGACTTCAAAAACTGGAGCTAGACCAGAGTCAAATGCAGCCTTTGCAAGCTCTGCGGCTTGACGAGCATCTGCTGCGTCAATATCTAGCTCCCACACAATCCTAAAACTTTTTTCCATAAAAAAAATAGATTTGTTTTTTTAATTAAATGCATCGATCACCTGGAGGATCAATAATATAACCAGGATTCCAATGATCCCAACTGTGGCCAGGATCTCACTGGTTTCTTGCTGCCTGGAAGACCTTCCCTGGCGCATATCGTTGTCTTCTTGCGTTCTCATGTTATTCTCCGTTTAAGATTTCGTAACTACCACAATTATTACAGATGATGCTGAAGAACTTCAGGTACTTGATGCAGGTATCATCCGCCCTGTTAATCGCTTCCCTCAGGTTATTGTCGACGACGGCCTGAACGAAGCTTCCGCCCATCATTACTTTATCCCGAGTCATCAAGATGGAAGCCGCAACATCAATCGCGTGCTGCTCATCCACTTTATACATTGCTGCCCATCTTTGCGCAGCCGCCTTGTACTTTTCTACTTTGTCCATGATAATATAGATTTATATTTTTGTGAATAGTTTTCTCCCATCGCTCCATATGCTATCGAAGTTCGCATTATCTGCAACAACCTCACCCGCCATCCAGTTAGGCCGCACGCGGGGATTATATGTTAGCCGCGTGTTTGCTTCAGGAAGCTCGACATTTTGTCCCAGGAAGATGTTGTCACATAGAATCCAGGCGCATACAGATTTGTTAGCACCCTGATGAATCTTGTTTGCTGTAGCCCGCTGGTTCTTGAGCTGGCACCCATACATGAATAAGTTATATTCATCAGGACTGTAATATTCGGATCCACCGTCCGCCTCGATCTTCCACTTCATATAGTTCTTACCCTTCCCCAGGTTGAACCTTACTTTAATTTTTGTCATGACTAGTTTTATTTAAAAGTTTAGTTAATCTATCCAGTTCTTGCTTCCAATCTTTGTAAGCCCTGCTGCGCTTATTGAGCAGCGGCAGCTTCAGCGATTTCAAGAATTCGATTCTTTGTTTGATGTATGACGCCTCCATAATATTACAGTGTAGGTAATACGCCATCACTTCCATAGAATAAGCTTCCGCCGTCGTTTCCTTCATCATCTGCAGATAGAATGCATGAAGTGCCGTCGTCCAAGAAGAAGCATAACGGACGCTTATACCAGCCCATCATATCCATCTCTTGGTCGTTGAGATATCTTGCTTCAACAATCGTTTTTCCCTTGAGCACTTCGCTCGCTTTCTTGTTCCAAAAAGTTACAGTGTCTTTAGTTAATGTCGCCATGGTTTTTAAATTTTAAGTGAAGTTAAGAATATTATTTTAATATCTCGAAATTTTTTTTGAAATATTCAGGACTAACAATCTGCTGCACTTTCTTTAGTGCTGCCGCATCACCATAGAACTTACCGTCGCGTATGGCGTAGACCGCCTGTTGATCAGGCCAGCCCCAGGTACCATGATTCTTAATCACCTTCAATAGATGATCGCAGAATTCTTCATTTGCTTTAATCTTATATGCTTCCATAAAAATATAGATTTGTTTTTTTTAAGATGACCAGCGTAGATAATATTCCTGTGGATTTTTTTGTTCCAGTACATACTCGATTGTTTCTTTAACAATCTCCAAAGCCTCTAGGTAGAATTTATTACCGTCTTTTGGTTTATAGACAATATATGTGCATGGGCGGTCAAACATATCTTTTCCAGGCATCATACCATGTACTTTAAGCCCTGCATTATCCAGGTAGAATTGACCTGCTTTGTTGCTGTAGCATTGGAAGTCCTTATTCTTAGATTTTTCCTGCAGCTGCTGTTTAAATATCTCCATCGCTGCCGCAGGTGACTGTGGAACATCATCAGGTGAAAATATATTCGCTGATATCGATTCGATACGGTAGTCCTTATCTTTATTTAACATATCGATGCTTTCCTGTACTACATGAAGTGCATTGCTCCAATCAGGACAGAATTCATATTCATCATTGTCATGTTCGAATATGTCATACAAATCAGGAATTCCTAAATCACGCAGCACATTATTTATGCCGCCGCCATTATAACTGCTTCGGAAGTAACCTATCTTGAAGTAGTGTTCAGGATGCAACCTGCTGTCCAGTTCAACTCTACTACAGTAAGTTTCATCACAACCCCAGTTATCCAGTCCAAGTTTTTCAGCTTCTGTGTTAAGAGTAGTTGTAATACGCTTCCTGGCATCTTCAGTAAGTTCTTCACCTTCTACCGATTTAACGGCTTCATAAAGGTTGTCTGAAATTTCTTCAAAAGTCTTTTCGTTTGCTTTTGATTGTTGGTAATTCGTGTAGTGCGAAAGATAGATGTCTAAGCCCATGATTTTTTGGTTTTGGTTCGATTGTAAAATTATAAAACTATTCTTGATATTCCAAATAATTTTTCAGCACATCTAAAAAATATTTTTTGATAAAAGATAGATCTATTTTTTTTAGATCTACTTCCTCCGTCTTCCCCAGGTACTTTCTGAAATCTTTTCGCTTTCCCCTGATAACAAATTGAGTCCTGGCGTACGTGTATTCATAACCATAACTGCTTTGCATAACATGGAAGGTTATCTTCATGTCTTTGGTTGATTTGATAAGCTTCATGTGATCGTCGATAACATTAAACTTCTTGATCAAACGTTGAAGTACCTGGTCACCTTCCAGGTGATCAAAGATCCTTTCCCTGGCGTCGTACCAACCGGATTCTTTAATTGTTACTTCGTCAATTCCCGAGGGCTTCCTCGATAACTTCGATAATATTTTCTCCATTAGTAATTTATTTGTTTGTTTGCTAAAACCTTTTCTTTTGAAATCACAAATTTAGATTTAAATAAATCTAATTTATTTCTAACTTTTTTGAACTTCAGGCCAACAATTACGCCGCCGTCTTCTTTATAACGCATATCATATGCATCGCCGTCAACAACTACTCTTCCCCAGAATTCAGTTGGAACTTCTTCAAATACTACAGCAACCCTAACATTCTGAAGCAATGCATCCTGGCACTGTAACATATTTTCTCCACTGTAAGAAAAAGTCAAATCATAGTTACTGTACTTCTTTGTTAACTGTATACGCCTGTGCACTTTAGTGTAATCATAGAACTGTACTTCAGGAAAGAGCTCCAGGATATTTTTACCGTCCAGGTGAAATTGTTCAGGGCTTAGGTCACTAGTACCGTTCAGGCGAACGCTGAAGGTCATCCCTGCAGCAACTGCTTTGCTCTGCGCGCTGCGTATCTCATCGACTAGCCAGCTCATAAAGAAAGGACGATTCTCAAAGAAGAGCTTCGTCTTAGTAATACGCGCTTTGTTGATAGTGTTTTCGTGGATATCGATCCGATTGTGGCCGCTCTCATTATTACACAAACTTGTACATTCTTCTGTTCTCATCGGGCATACTTCATACCCAGATCGGTCCGCTGGTGCCAGATAAAGGATATAAGTCATTTCGTCATACTTCAGACCCTTTTTAATCTTTGAGCTGGTATTGATTCCACCTAGGTAACTCACACCTGTCATACGCTTAGCCTGCGCTTTGTTTTTGTACTGTTCCATATCGATTAAGTTTTGTTTATGCGAAGTTAATTAAATTTTAATATTCCACAAATTTTTTTTGGAATATTAACGGATACGTGTATTGACGGCGTAATACCCGTACTTAAACGGCTGGTCACCAAAATCACATGGTTGTGAAATATCGACAAAGTCTTCCCCGTCTTCCGTCTCATGTACTGAAACAATACTTAACCCTTCCTTCAGGTATTTCTTAGCCAGATCAATTTCCTCAGGGTGAAGAATTAAATGGTCACCATACTCGGCGTTATCCTGAGCAACTTCTTCTAGGTAAGCACCATACTTTTGATAAAATTCTGTCTTCGTCATACGAGTTCTTTTAGTTCTGTTTCTTCATCTATCGATTCTGTAACCATATCAAAATTGTGCTTCTCAGCCAATTTTTCCAATGCGGGTAGGCATACGTCATACGTCTCTTCAGTATCGAAGATTGCCACCAGTTCGGCATACTTGCCGTTGTCCAATTCAAAATATACTTTTACCATAGTCTTTTTTTTTACAAAGTTACAAATCTATTTTAAACTACAAAATTTTTTGCGAATATCTTTCTTGCGGCGGGATCAATTTTTCTCCTGCGGCGGGAAGATCCTGGTGCTGCGGGATTCCTGGCGCTGCACTAAATTCCTGCTGCCTGGTAACCATAGATCACATTAATAATATCTTCGTTGATCCTGCGCGTGTAATACTCCACATTGATCTTATCCAGGATCTCGTCCTGCTCGTCCAGATCCAGGTCAGGGAACTTCTGCTGTCGATCCTGGTTGATCCGTTTCAGGTTCAGGATCACGTCCTGGCGGCACCACAGCAGATCCGTTATATATCCCCTAGATTCCAATTCCTGAATAAGTTCGTCATCTGTTACTTTCGTCATCTCCATAGAAAAATAGATTTATTTTTTTATGATATAATTTTCTTCTTCCAGTTCGTCCAGTATGAATGCCAATTCATATGGATTTAATCCTTCCAGTCCAATTTCTCTATCATCATCTAAAACCAAAGTCCCATCATTTAACAAACTAACTATAATGACTTTCTCTGTGCCCAAATCATAATCCAAACCCGTTTCAACATCAAGTTTAATGGGAATATCTTTGGTAAAATTGACTCCATCAATCTCTGGTCGGGATTTAAACCATCTGAAAATTTCTTGTATTAATTGATCCTCAAAATCAATTACTCTAAACGCATTTCTTCTCATATAGATTTAATTTAGTTTTAAAATTTCCCCCAACATTTCTGCTGGGGGATTGGGGGAACAGCAATTAACTTTCAGCAACCAATAATTCCCTGTATTCAATCTCTGTTAAATGTCTGGGATTGCCTGTTAATGTCCCTGTGGACTTTCTCTTAACCATAATGCAATCACCCTGTCTAACTATCCTGTCTATATCACCAACAGGAACTCTGGTCTGGAATGTCCAAGCAATCGCCTGTATTGGAGTGATATGCTCTGAATCGCTGGAAGAATACCAGCCTTTGGTATTATTGGTTCTGGCAACGCTTTCAGCATCTACCCAAAGAAGATACTCTCTGTTAGTTGATGTGTCCTTACATCTAACATAATACACATCTCTCGCACCCCAAGTATTATCCATACCAGCACCCCAATCTTTACCTTCAACCTTCCATAGTTCGTAGGTATCTTTGAACTTGTGCTTCACCACTTCACCATCTGGCGTAACCCAAGTGGTTTCCTTTTTAAGTGTTTCGGATTTCATCAACTTGGAATTAACTTCATTAACAATCGCTTCCAATCCAATGCAACCAATCGCAATTCTGCGTTGCTCAACATTCTTAATCTCTGTGGCAATCTCTTTAAAAGATATGGGTGCAATATCTTCCCATATATCTTCCAGACCAGCGAAGGGAACATCTTTATATTTCGCCTTCAAAAGTTTACAACCAATGTTGTAATCAAATTCTACATTTCCAATTACGATTTTCATAATGATTTAATTTAAAAGTTTGAATTTAGTTATCTTCATCTTTGTAGATAGTGTATGACTTGCTGATATAAATCGCAACAAAATACTTACCATCAATTACTTTTAATAATGAAGGATTGCTTTCATCATATTCGTAATCATCTGCTTCGTAATTGCTTTCTTCCAGATTGGTTGAATAGTTATACCAATCATTCGGTTCACCTTCTGCATCTTCAATATCATACTCACCAGCAAATTCTTCTATCTTACTCAATATGCTATCACGCAATTCAACTTGGTCATCATTCAAGATACAATCACGCTTGTAGTTCATTACATTATCATCTGTACCACCAACAACGCTGTGAACATTCTCTTTGAAGAAATTAAATTCATCTTCTGTTAATTCCAAGAAAGTTGTTGTATCAAAACTTTCATTCCATTCGCTTTGAGAAGATTTAGAATATGTGAAATCTTCTTCTTCATCTTCATCATTAAGTTCAATGTGGACAACCCCACTTTCACCTTGATAATGCCCATCACTATTCACATAGAACTCTACTTGATTGTAGATTTCACCATCAATGTAACTTTCAAGTTCTGGGCAATCAACTTCTTCATTCTTATCATTGAAGAATTTAATTTCGGTATCGTTCATCTGGTCGCCACCACATTGAAAGTCAAACTCACCCCTCACAATTCCTTTCTCTTTCCACAATGCAATCATTTGTTGCAAATCGGTTAATTCTTCTGTTTTCATTTTATTGAGAAATTTTAGTTAATAATTTAGTTACTTCATCTTGTGCTTCTTGGCTATCCAATACTTTCACCCCATTGTTGAACCACGCTTGTACTTGAATATGTTGCAAGTAATCTTGGGCAGTAGGAACAAACTTCATTCTGAAATCTTCTGCAATATGAAGCATAGCAATATCCACAACATCTACGCTTCTACCATCACTATTCGTAATGTTATATCCAAATACCTTTGGCATAATAGTATAAGCGAACCAAGTGTTATGGGTTAATGCTCTTGCAGAATTATTATTCATAGTCGCCTTCGGACTATCTATGAGTTCGTGAAGGGGAAGATAATCTTCCACCTTCCCACCCCAACGCTTAACGCTGGATTTAGAATGAATTAAAGGATTTGCCATAGTTGTTAATTTTTATATCCGATATATTTTTTAACATTTTGCACAAAAAAAAGGTTAGTCCCAAACTTGGGTTATACGACCTTCAAAAGGATTGTACTCAACTTGTTTGCCCATAGACCATTGTCCTGTACCAATCTGCAACGCTTTGTGTTCATTACTGAATGAACCATCTGGCTGTTCGTGTTTAAGAAGGCTATCCTTCTCAACGATAACTGCTGGGAAATCTGCATTTTCTTCTACTGCAAATTGTCCGTAAAGGGTATGCTGGTTTGAACCTTCGCCCTTCAATAAAGTGTACTTCTGTGTCTTTTTCATTTGACTGAAATTTAGGTGAATGATTAATTTTAATGCAAGTTATTATTTTTTTTATATTCCACAAATTTTTTTGCGAACATTTTTTTTAAACTACTTGAAAGGTGCAGTTCTGTTCTAAATCTTTTAGAGCAATCCTTCCGTTGTTGCTGGAATAATATCCCTGTGGACGGAAGCGTTCCTTCCATATTAAAAATGCGTCTATCGCCTCTGTAAGCGATTTGTAATGGGATTTTTCCCTTTCAATAGTAAATCCATCTGGGGATAAAACAATGTAGCGTTTCTTTTTCATTTCATTAAAATTTAGATTAGTAATTAATTCGACTGCAATTTACATAAAATTCTTATTCCACAAAATTTTTTGCGAATATTTTTTAAAAAAAAAGAAGACCGACATTTTTCAATCGGTCTTCAACAAATAATCCATACTAACCCACAAAACTATTTTTCTTTTTTTCTGATAACCTGATGAAGGACTTGTTCGCCTTCCTTAATATAGGCCATCTTGAAGGCGGTCGTGTCCCTGTCCAGGAAACACAAGCCCTTAATTCTTTTCTGCCCGGGGGTAATACACAGGGCTTTCATAAAATGATTAAAAGATTTTTCTAATTTATCTTTTATTGTATGACTTCGGTTTGTTATCACAAACTTTCTACCATAACTCTTAAAAGACACGCGATAAAGCGGACTCTCTGGATCATTAACCAGAGCGCGTTTTAATTCGCTAATGGTTTTCGACACATCTGGTGAAACTGTTTGTTCTTTTTTCATAATAAATCTTTGTTGATTTGAACGCAAATATATACTTTTTTTTTAAACAAAACTATTTGTTGAACTTTTTTTTTAAATTGTTAAACATAAAAAAATAGATTTAAAAAAAAGAGGTTCCCATTGGGAACCCCCTTTCACCATTAAACCTAAAAAAACAAAAAACGACTACAAACCACTAAACAAAGGTAGTAATACAAAGATTGTAAACCACATCCAGAAGGCCACAAGCATAAAACTTAATAAGCCATCCCAGAATTCTTTGCGGTCGTGAACCCAAAGATACTTCGAGTGCTCAACCATTTCTTTAAACATATTCACCATCTTTGATTATTTTGTTGTTGATAACCATAATTCCTTTTTCTTGGTGCGTATTGTTGTCTTGGTTGATACGCATCATTATAGTTATTCTCTAACTTTTCGTGGAAATCTTCTCCAACACCAGAATCAATATCAACCCAATCGTTGCTCTGGTACTCACCGCTTATCGCACATTCAATAATCTGCTTAATATCTTGCATTTCTTCATCAACAATAATATAGGAATCCGTATCAAAGTTAATGCGTGTCGCATACTTTCTTGTGGACTTCTCGAAGATTCTAAATGCAGTAGTAATCTTGTCTGCATTGATTAATGTTGTCTTTCCCGTAATCGTGTAAGTCAATTTAATAATAGTTGCCATAATTAATAATTTGT
>Ga0315904_10011600_pt1 | contig 11224 bp, 7 predicted proteins | sample LakEriMetagenome_6_FD_203529 | JGI IMG/M metagenome (GOLD analysis project Ga0315904, IMG submission 203529) | Freshwater fungal communities from buoy surface, Lake Erie, Ohio, United States - Buoy 12 MA120 | ecosystem: Environmental > Aquatic > Freshwater > Lake | place: USA: Lake Erie, Ohio... | reverse complement strand
AACACGGGCTTGGTGATGGGCACGAATATCTTGCGCCTGTAGTTCTGAATGTCGGATGACTCAGCAGGTCGGCGCTCTTCTATCAGCTCGCCAGGGTACTCACCGTCAGCATGGACTTCGAGAGCCTCTTCCATTTCGACTGAGTCCTTGTAGTACTTATGCCGAACGCTGTAGGCGATGTATGGTTCAAGGAATGAAGGTGCTACTGCTGGCATCAGATGTGAGTTCTTTCTTTAAGTTGTGACCGTTTGTTAGCGATGGTCAGCGCTGGCATGTTCATCCGGTAGGATGCGTTCTTCATAAACTCTTGATAAATTCTAAACTGCTGCGGCGGCAGGTGATTGCCCCCTGCTGAGAATGCGTAGTACTGCCGCTTGATCTCCATCGCTGACAGCACCTTGCGGATAGCAGGCTGCCAGTAGGTTGGCTGCCAAGGCATCTTGTGGGGCTTGTGTTCAACGGCTGCAAGGGCTAGGTTGAAGAATGGCTCGTCGGGCTTATCCCCTGCGAACTGTCGGGTGTGTAGTTTATTCTCTTTGTAGAACTTTAGAGCACCTACAAAGATACTATCAGCGAGCTCCCCCTTGACCCAATAAATCCATTCAGATGATAGATCTATCCATTGGTTCACCTTGCCGTAGGCTTCTGCTAACTTGCCCGGGTCGACCCACTCACTGATACCCTTGTCGGGGTCGTTGACTCCTCTGTTGGCCATTGTCCACTCAATGCCTTCCATCTCTTGCCATAGCTGGCTGAAGTTGCACATCGGGCTGAACACCATGTCGGCATCAACGAACAGAGTGCGGTCGTAGGGTGTGAGCTTGTTCAGGTAGAACTTAGCGGTGAGCGGCTTGTCCTTGACGGTCTCAGGCTTGGGCTTGATGATCTTGTCGAACACCATGCGCTGCCCTTCGTGCAGATGGGCGAGTGCCGCATCGTCCGCGATGACTGCCACCCGTTGCTTGGGGTCGGCTGACTTGATGGACAGCGCTAGGTTGTAAGCGAACCGCCCGTAGAGCGGGTGCTTGAGGGCTATGGTTAGGATGCCTTGGGTCATGAGTAATAGATGGGTAGGGCGAAGTTGATACCACTTAAATCTGAAATTGATATTGACAATGAAGGCATAGGCGAAGGTATTGTTCCATTACAAATCACATTGACAGAAAGAAGTGCGCCTGATAATGTGCATGAAGTTGAAGTTGTAGATGTACCAAATACTGTGTTAATCTCTATGCCTATCGTTGTTGCAAAAGATGCCCTATCAATACCATCAGTTAAATCATAAGAACCTGTTGCGGCTGCTGCTTGTACACCTGCATCATCCCATTGTAAATACAAAACCTGTACTGCAGTCAAATCTAGTCCTGTTGTATCAAACTCATCCATCAACACCTGTACCTGAGTCAAGGCAGGCGGCAGCTGTATGATCTGCGGCGGACAGATAGTATTAGCCATCACCCCGCAGGCCGACCCGAAGATAGCCTCTTCATGGAAGACGGTCACGCGGGACTGCGCTAGGTTGTACCGCCCGTTCTCATTCCATTCAGGCTCGTAATCCTCGGTCGGGTAGTAGAACGCATACCCATCAATGAACAGCTTCTGCCCTAGCAGCTGCGTGCGTGTGCAGTCGTGAGCGTACTCGTCCATGTAGTCGAACCATGCCGTGCGGGCTTTCTGACTCTGAGCGTACGACCGCCCTGTGTTGCCACTGCTGTACAGGTACTCTTCGCCAGCGTTACGGTAGACGGGGTTGAAGGCCAACACCCGCAGGCGCTGTGTCAGCTTGAAGTCGGGGTTGGCGATGTCTCCGAAGTAGAAGCCGAAGGCATATCCATCGTTCCACGACTCGACTAGCTTAGTGCAGTCCCATGTTGCGCCACCAGACTTCAACAGAGCGCGGTTGACGCTTATGTATAGCACGTTGTTATCACAAGGGTCTTTAATGTCTACCCTGAGCGGTATGCAGTCGCTAGGGATGCCGTTCATGTTCCAGTCTAAATTCTCCCAATCTATGCACTGAACAAGCCTGTCATTGAATGCGGTTGGGGTTAGGCCGTCAGCCTTGTAGAAGTTGTTGTCACTTCGAACAGTCACAGTTGCGGTAGATACATCACCGTAGTCTTTCACATTGACCTGTGACACACATCCGTTGAAGTTGTCTGTCTTAGTGAACACAAGGTCAGTCCCAGCGGTTGGTGTTCCGTAGAACTCAAAGCTACCATTGCCCGATGTAGTTCCGAGCAGAACGCTGCCAAGATAAACCTCTAGCCCACCCTGAGTGCAGCTATCAATCACCAATGTCACGCCGTGGTAGTTGCCCGTAGTGGTAAACGCGGTCGTGTTGATAAGGTCACCTGAGTCAATCACTAGTGAGCAGAACTTGCCGTTGGCTCCGTCGAAACTGTATGACCAAGTAGGCAGGTCATCTGGTGCTTCGTCTTGCCAGCAGTCAGTCCATTGGTTAAGTTCAAGATTTACAATATCCCATGTATCTGCAACAGCCGTCCCAGTTACAAAAAAGGCAACTGTTATAGGTGTTTCGTATGCTGTAAAATATACATTATAATTTCCATCAGCATTTATGGTTTGAGCAATATATAGATTCGAACCTATAAGTACTGAAATATCAGCTGTTCCAGTATAGTTTTCTACTGTGAATGATAAATTGTAAACCGCATTTTCAATAGCCGTAAAAGTCTGTCCTGCGCTTGCTCCTAAAACATCAGCCCCTGCATAGGCCAAGGTTGAACTACCGCTAGTAGTCCACCCACCCGCTACTGTCCAAGCTCCTAACTCATCTGCACCCACGGGATCCATTACCATGTCAGGCTCACAGATAGGCTCATCACATTCTTCCAATATCCATTGAACGCAGGTGATATCCCCATCCTGAACGAGCTGGGCATAAGCCTTCGGGTCGTTGTTCAGACAGGGGTAATCTCCGATTGGCTTTTCGAAGATGAACGGCTGGTTAGGTATAAACTCAAGAGGCATGTTCTGATTCTCTATTGGTAGTCAGGACGAAATCCGCCCTACTAAATGTGTGATTGTACTTCAACTCTTTAATCCATCCGTATCGGTATGGCTGGTTTTCCATTGCAAATCCTATACGTCCTGTCGGATTATTCAACACGCCGTTGAACTCCTGCTGTGTCATCGGATAGCTAAACTTGTGTAGCTGAACCTTTATTAGGTTAGGGTCGATGTCAAGGAATGTGCCTCCGGTGATTGACGTGTCAACGACTTCAAGAAAGGTCTGTGATGCACTTGTCAATATAGTATAAAGCTGGCCATTGGTATATATATTATTGGCTGCAACTGTTAATGGATAGCTTTTAATTCTCATGGTGATATAATCACCAGCATTCATATTGATAATCTGATTATTTAGATTCCTAGTGAGTACGGTATTAAGTGAGTAACCAGCAGCCCAATATTGACCTGGTGCAAAAGCTCCAGCGCCTAAAATAGTCGAATGTGCGCCTATATAAAATCTATTTAAGAGATTATTGCTACTATCATAATGATCTACTGTAAATTGATAATAATTACCAAAACCACCAGACCCACCACCAGGATTTCCAAAAACAATAGTCACCTGAGCCTTGATATTATAAGCTGCTGTTTGTGGTGCTGTGTATTTCGCAGTTAGTGTGTCAAAATTATTCCCGAAATCAAACGACTCAGAATTTAAGAAGAAATTAAAATCCTCACTATTCAATAGATTAGTATGCTGAAGCAGTCCATTTCTGTACGCATACATTTGACCATCTTTACTATCTACGTAGTATGATGCCAAGCTTGCACTCAAGTCCTCAATGTATCTATCTGCTATGCTGGCATTGTTCAGAAGAGCATTGTAGTGATACTTGGGCGGGTTGATGTTGAACATATTGTCATTGGTCGTCCGCCCGGTATTGTCATCCGTGTAGATGCTATTGAGTAGGAATGTGTTGTTATCGTAGCCCTGGTCAAGGTTATCCACAACCCTCTGAATGATGTTGCTGCTTACTATCCAGTTGGCAGTTAGGTCAAGTGCCTGGTCAAGGTTGCAGCTACTAAGCAAATGGAACTCTTCAGCCTTGAATCCGAAGTAGTCAATATCCTCAGGGAAGTCAAGGGTCAGCGTGTCATCGGTAGGACTACCCATCTTGACCAAAGCGTAGAGCTTAGATGTATCGAAGCTAGTCTCAATCTCGTACACAGATGATGCGAAGAATGTGACGCTGTTCCCGAACAGATATTCAATCGACTCAATGCGTACTATTGGCGATGTGTATGGGTCTTCGACAAGCAAGACAATCGGGATACGCTTGTTGATTTCGTTGAACAGGTCAAGGAAGCTGAACGGAATCCATCTAGCATCTTCAACAGATGGAACTACACCCCTAAGGCGCTCGCCTACTGTGATGCACAATCCGTTCCAATTACCCGTAGCACCAAAGGTGTCGCTACGGAATCCGACTGAAGTCTCAGTCATGAAGTCAATGAAGTACCTGAATGCCTCTTCTATGCGGCAGGCTATTACTGTTCTGACTGAACTATTTGTACCTACGTTGAAGACCTCTAGGTCATACTGCTCAATCGCCGTGATAGGCTGCTTGAGCTTAGTGAACGCCCCGTCAAGCGATGTCTTGATGTTCTTGTTGTTGTTAATCTTGCTGAAGAACGACTTGTCATTGACCTTGCACTTGATGGTACAAGCACGCTCATCAACCACGCAGTCCGATATGAACATGATCCCATTGAAGATGGTCAAATAGTCATCATCGCACATCTTCTTGATTTCTACCACCACCTCCGTGCAGAAACTATCGTTTTGAATCTTGTCAATCAGGTAGTCGTAACCAGTTGAATCAAAGGTTAAATCGTACTCTTGAAACAACAGAAACAGATTCTGCTGATTATCCCGCTTGATAGTAGAAGACACGTCCTTCCAGTTGGTCGCAGATTCAACCAATGTGCCATCTAGGTAGAACTGAAACATCATAGCAGTTGACGCGGGTTGATTCCTTTCTTAAGTTCTGAAGCTATCGCCTGTGCAAGATAGTCAGCATTGTTGACATCTACGCCCTTATTCTTGGCCATTGCCCTGCCCAGCGCCTGAGTGTCTACGTCAGCCTTGACCTTGATAGTAGGCATCTCGCCTCCTGTGCGCTTCATGACTGCGCTGTTGAGCGATGTAGTGCGGATATCCCGCTTATACAACGCATCAAGTGTAACCTTGTTGAAGTCGAACACGGGCTCGTTGACTACGGTCATATTCTTGTTACGTGTAGTTACGAACTCGTTCAGCTCCTTGCTACTCACCTGCTTGGTGTAGATAGCCCTGATGACCGCAGCGTATTCCCTGTTGGTCTCAGTCGGGATGACCGCCTCACCTGGCCTGAGCATGGCCATGACTGAGTCGTCACCCGTGTCGTGACCGGGTACTGCGAGCGTTCCTTGTTTGAATTTAGGGAGCGGGGTCGCGATTATTTTGGCAAGGTTTGCTCCTGCTAAGGCAGCGGTAAATACCAAGGCAGCAGGAACGGCCGCTATTGGTTTAATTGTTAAAACATTGGTTAATGCCTCTGCAAAGTTTATGCTGGCTTGAAATATAGCCGCCTCCTTATTAGCACGGGCTTGCTTAAGCTTTAGTTGTTTAAGCTTTTCCTGATATTGCTCTTCAGTTATAAGTTCTTTTTCTTTTTGCTCTTCAAGTTCAGCTACCTGACGGTCGATGCTAGCGCTTTGAAGAGTTGAAATAAAATCAAATGTCTCAAAGAATAGCTCACGTTGTAAATCAGCAAGCTCCTTATCTAATGCCTTTTGTTCTTCAACTGAATCTCGCTTTAATTGCAAAGCTTTCAGCTCTTCTTCGGAATAATTCTGACCCCATAACTTCTTAATTGCAATCTGCTCTTCAAGGCTTGCTATCTCAGCGTCACGGTTTGCCCTACGAAGGTCATCTGCATCTTTAAAGTTTTTTTCATTAAGCAAAAGCTTATTCTGCAAGAGACGCTCTTCCGTGGTCAATGCTGCATTAGCTGCATCAGCTTGCTCATCCGCAATAGCCTTATTGATGTTGATAGCCGCAGTTGATGTCTTAGCCCTCAGCGCCGCAATCTTGTTAAGAATATCAGCTTGCTTTTCAAGGTTGTTGTTGGTAAGCTTGTCAGCTTCAATGACCGCCTCAAGGCTGACTATAGCCTCGTTGTTGGCATTGATTTCCTCCTGAAGTATCTGCGACTGCAAACGACCTCTTTGCTTGTCAAGGTCAAGCTCCTCTGTCTTCTTAGCAAGTCTTTGCTCAATAGCCTTAACTGACTCGCCAGTCTCGAAGTTGGCAAGCTGGGCGTTGATTAGCACGTTGTCCCTGAGTAGCTGGTTGATACGAGCCTGAACAGCTTCGCGTCCCTTAGCGCCGTTGAGCTGTTCTTTAAGTGCTGTCAGCGAAGCTATGCGAGCAAGGTCTTGCTGTTTTGTAGCTTTCTCAAGTTGCTCGTTAATAATCCTTTGAGCATTTTCACTAATTTTTAAATCTCCATTTTTAGCTCTTAAAGTTTGAAGAGCTTTTATTTCCCAACTATTGTTTTCAATCTGTTTATTAAGAATTATATCTTGTGATTGACCTTGTTCTCGAAGCAATGCAACAGCATCAGCTCTTATTTTTTTCTCTTGATCAATAAGATTACTAGTCTTAGCTATTTCATCATTGGCTACCTTACGTGCAGCAGCCACTTCTAGTTCAGCTTTTCTTAAGCTATCTATTTGAAAAATAGTTTTTTCTCTAAGATTAAATACTTTATTTATATCAAATATTTCTTGCTGACTTATGGAAAATGTTGGTTTTTGCCCTTGTTCTACAAGCTTTGCGTTCAAAGCATCATATTCAGCTATCAAATCATTTATGGCCTTTTTTCTATCGGCCTCATTTTTTCTGAATGCTGCAGTAAGAGCATCTACATTACCAAGTTGGACATCAGAAATCAATCTTTCTTCATCAACTCTATCTTTAGTTTTTAATAATAATTGGAAAGCTTGTTTATCTAATTCCCTAAAATTATCAATCTGCTCTTGTGTTTGTTGATTGGATTCAGAAGATAATTTGGTATACAAAAGAAATCCACCAACAAGAGCTCCAATAGCCGCAGCCGCAAAAAAAGCAGGATTAGCGGCAAGCACTTTATTAAAATTGCCTTGGACAACTGTTGCAGCTGAAGTAGCTTTAGTACTAGCATCAGTTGAAGTTTTTACAGCATCTTGTGTTTTTTTGTAAGTTGACAATACACTAGCTGAGTCACCTGCTGCACCAATCGTTCCCTCCAATGCATCTGCATAAGCTTCTGTATTTTCAGCAGCAGCTTCAGCTGCTTGTCCAGCAATCTCAAACCCTTTTGCTCCTGTACCTATAGCATTACCGGCACTAGCAGTAGCAGATACCACCACCCCTAAATCTTGAAAAGACTCCTTAAGCTGAATGATTGACTGCACACCTTGGGCAAGATTCAGCACTCCTTGCAGACGCTGGGCAATCTCTTGCACCCTTTCATTCTCTACGCCAAAAGCTTGTAACGCCCCGGTAGCTACTTGAAAAGCACCTACAATTCCTTGACCTATATTGGTGAATGCCTTGAACTTATCCTCAGGATTCAACAGGCTTATCTGCCTATTTAAGTCACCTATCTCATCAGTAAGTTCACCTGCCCTAAGTTTAGCATCTTGTACCTGTTTAGAGTTCTCGCCGAAGCGCCTGGTCAGCTGAACAATTTCTTCACGGGCATTCTTTAATTGAGCGCGTAAGCTTTGAAACTTTCCACCAGCTTCTGAAGCCCCCTTGCCTACCTCCTTGATGGCTTTGCCTGCATTGTCAATAGCTGGCTTGGAAGTGCCTATCTCCTTTGCTCCAGTACCGATAGCCTTGCTGGACACAGCAAACTCATTGGCGGCAGTAGCTGCTGAATCTAAGGAGGTCGTTACCGCCTTAGTGCTTTCCGATAGCTGCCTGAACTTGGCGGCGTCCTCTTCAGATATTTTACCAAGCTTCTGAAGGATGTCTATACTAGACTCCAGAGCCTTGTTGTCTACGTCAAATACTATCTTGACTGTCTCTGTTACTGCCATTTTACCCCTGTCCTGCGTATCGCTTCAAATATACCTTACTAGTCTTGAGCTTGCTGCTCCGCTTCTTGCTATGCCGCCCCGGCCGCTTGCGCTTAGGCTTGGGTTGGAATGACCTCGACTCTTTAGGCTTCGCCATTACACCAACACGATGTTCAGCTGCTGCGCTGCATAGTCAAAGATAGGCTGGTCGTCCGTGCCCCAGTCCTCAACAAGGTCGTAGGTCAAGGGCAGAATCCCCTGCACGACCTGCTGTTTGGTGTCTGTCACCGCATCATATGTCAGCATCGTCCACTGCACCTCACCTGGTGAGTCAATGAAGTTATACCCTCCGTAGCCGTTCAGGCTGAAGATGGATGCCGTGTATAATTGGCCGTTGACCCATAGGGTGATAGGCTGAATCTCTTTTTCGTTTGTTTCTAAGTTCATCGTCCGACCTCGGTTAGATATGCTGTTGCCACTACCCTGATGACCGTGCTTGCGTTCGCGGTAGTTGGCGGTGTGAATTGAATCCTTAGTGCTTCGTTGGTATCGTCAGCGTCAATCGTCACTACGCTTGTAGACATTGACGTGTCACTTACTTCGTTGGTCACGCTGACTGTTCCGACTAGGCTGGTTGTCGTACCTACGCGCTTGATAGCTGCATGATAGCTACCTGCAAACACATCGTTCAGAACTGTAGTACCTCCTGCCGTTGCGCATATCGCCACCACGTCTATCTGCGCTCTCCAAGCGCGGGCGTTGGTAGCAGTTGGCGAAGAGATTGTAAGTACTGCACGGGTTGCAGCGGCAGGTGTTCCACCATCAAGTGTAAGTTCAGTTATCCCTGTTCCTGTTATTTCACGTCTTAACCTTATGTGTGAAGTTTGGGCAGTACCTAAAATAAAAGAAAATCCATTGGTTGAATTTGTGATTTGACCGCGCAAATATGCTAGACCCTCAGTGCCTCCTGTTACTGCTGAATTATTTGCGTTTGCTGTATTATATGAACCAGTTACAAATGTGTTATTGGCAGTTGAATTATTGCTTTCGCCACCAAAAACCTGCGAACTTACTCCTGAAGCAGTGTTTCCATTTCCACCTATTACTACTGCATAAGTTGCAGAAGCTATATTACTTAAACCACCACCAGCCACACTATCAGCACCTGAAGCAGTATTATTTCTTCCGCCTATTATTGTTGCCCTAGAACCACTTGCCACTTGTGTTGCATTACCTCTGACAGTTTGTAAATCAACCGCATTATCACCTCTTGCATTTCCACCTGTTGCAAGTCCATCAGGAATGTCAGCGATTATTCCACCAGTCCCATTTGGGGCAAGTACAAGGTTTGCATTTGTGGTGCTTGTAGTAAGTACAGCACATACCTCTGTTGTGACTGTGGTATCCTGAGTAATAGTCACACGCCCTGCATTAGCAACTGTAAGTTTTGCAGTAGGTGTCAAATTATTAACGACAAGCGCATTGCCAACAGTTGCCGATTCCCCTGTTATTGTCTTATTACCTGAAATAGTTTGAGTGCCTGTACTGACTAAACCAGGATTGGTCGCATCAGCCGTCTGCATGACAAGGTTTGAACCACTTATGACTGCACCGTTGGCTGACTTAGTTGCGCTGTCAATCGTGCCTATTGTAGTCACACCACCTCCGCTTGCGTTCAACGTCGTGCCGCTCATCGTCAGCCCCGTCCCTAGCGTAATCTCCTGCACGTCACCCGCGCCGCTATCACCGCGCCCGAGCAGCTTAGAAGCCGCGCTCACGTTCTGCATCTTCGCATAGGTCACTGCGTCGTTGGCAATCGTTACAGCCCCGGCCGAGTTGGTCACGTCGCCGCTCATGGTAACCGCCGTAGGGACTCCGCTTGCATTGCCCACCCACAGATAGTTCTGCGCGATGTTCGGGATGTCGTTCGTCCGTTGAATGTTAGCCACCGCTATGCTGCCAGCACCACCTCCGCTTACCTTTCCGACCTTGCCTACGTTCTGAATCAGGTTGGTGCCTGTTGGTTTGGTTAATGTTAAACCACCACCCGCCTTGACATATACCGTCTGATTTGACGTTGGCGTCAGGCCATCAATAGGTGATGTCGTGATGTTATTAAGCAGGCCCGTGACAATGACATGACCGAACTCGTTGTTGGCAAGTGTAGAATAAATTAGACCCGTCGCAGGCATCTTGGCCGAGTTGCTCGCATCAGCCGCGCTCACAGTCAGCACATCGGTAGCCCCGACAGTGCCCGTAATGTAGACAGGCGTGCCCTTGGCTAGTGAACCGCCGCTCGTGTTCTTGACTTCAAGCAGAACCAGGTCGGTGTACTCAGCATAAGAGTTGATGATGAAGTCAATTTTCTCTTTGAGCTCGATGGCGCTCAACGCTACTGGATCGGTGCAGTCCGTGTAGGGTATGGTGTACTGCTGACGGAAGGCGTTGGTCTCTACCTGCTGAGAGAAAAAGAACACGTTGTCACCGCTCACCTGCGTATAGCAGTAGACCTTCTTGAACAGGATGCCAGCCCCGTCAATGGTCAGCTGAACCTCCGTATCGGAGAAGTTGGTGAGGGTGAAGGTTGGCATTAGGCCTTGGTAATAGCGTCGTAGACTTTGCCGTACATATCTTGAGCGTCTGTGATAGCATTGCTTGTAAACGTATCACCTGCCTTGTACTTGTATGCCGTCTTGCCATAGGTAGCAATTTCAAAGTAATTGACGGTCTTATCTAGTGATAAAACTATCTTATCGCTAGAGCATGATGTAAAATAGATATCGTCAATGACTATATTAACCATTGGATACAATGTGCTTAAGCCACTGTCATCAGCCGCTTGATAGTCAATGTCTGAAATCACAAGATTTGCCATATCATTCTTTTTTAAGTGCTTGTTCGACTAATATTAAGTATTCCCACAAGGTCAATCGTGAGCAATTCACGCCGTAGCGTTGACCTACTAGCACGCGTTGGATGAAGCTATTCTCGGCGTTGGTCGCCAACTTCATGCCCGCGCTTTCTTCGACTGATGTCCCGCCACCTGATCCACCACTGTCAAACAGACTCTCAAATCTTCCTCTGACAGCTCCGGCAAGGGTATCATATCCCTTAGCCGCGTCACGATAAAAAAATCAGA
>Ga0315904_10011596_pt1 | contig 11225 bp, 9 predicted proteins | sample LakEriMetagenome_6_FD_203529 | JGI IMG/M metagenome (GOLD analysis project Ga0315904, IMG submission 203529) | Freshwater fungal communities from buoy surface, Lake Erie, Ohio, United States - Buoy 12 MA120 | ecosystem: Environmental > Aquatic > Freshwater > Lake | place: USA: Lake Erie, Ohio... | reverse complement strand
AAGTATTATGGCCGCTGGGGCAGTTTTTTTTGCTAGCTATGACCGTAGAGCGCTATTCTTTATAATTCCCGGTATGGCCATCCAATGGTTTGGCGACTCGCTCGATGGACGAATTGCTTACTACCGCAATCAACCTCGCAAGTGGTATGGTTGGGTTTTAGACATCAGTATTGATTGGGTTTCTACTATACTTACTTGTGTTAGTTATTTATTTTACTTAAAAGACTTTCCTTTGTTTGCTATGCTGTACTTGGGTTTTTTAGCACAGATGTACATCTTGGCCATTATACGCTATAAAGTTACAGATCAATATTTGATTGATGCAGGCAGTCCGCTTGGACCAACAGAGATGCGCATCATGATAACTACGGCTACGATTATAGAATATTTCTACCCCGGATTTTTACTTTGGTTTGGTGTAGTTGGTTTGTTGATTATCATCACGCTCAACGCGGTTGATTTCCTTAAATTGATTAAAGTAGCTAATGAGCGCGATGCGATTGAAAATGCGCAGAAAGGAAAATAACCGAACAGTATGAGAACTTTTCTTAAAGCACAGTTTTCAGCATTTGCGGGCGGTTTGATAGATTATTTGTTCATGCTTTTTTTTACGGAGATATGTGGGGTGTTTTACCCTGTTTCCATTGTGTTGAGTGGGTTCATTGGCGCGGTGGTAAATTTTACGGTAAACAAATATTGGACATTTAATGCCAAAGCTGAACCCACCGATAAACAGTTACAACGTTTTGTTTTTATGGTTATTGGAAGTGTAGCGTTAAAATCAGGTGGCACGTATTTACTCACTCAGTTCATAGGCTTTGATTATAAGTGGAGCCGTTTGATGGTCGACTTGATGGTATCGCTGGGATTTAATTTTCCATTACAGAAATATTGGGTGTTTAATCGTCCGAAGTATTTAGGGGAATAGCCTGTTTTCAAAAAAATACTGAGCAAAATCGTTCCTTCTGCAATTTGAAAGGGAGATATTTTGACTTTTTTTAGATTTCTACGAAAAAATATTTCGTTGATTTAAACTTGTTGTTAATTTTATACGAAACTTAGTTCAAAAACTTATACCCATGAATACAACAACCTTTAAAAAATTACTCACAGTAATCTGTTGTGTAATAATGATTTCACTTCAAGTGAATGCGCAAAATAAAGACGTAGACAAAGGAAATGAAGCCCTCAAAAAAGCCATGGAGCAGTCCGATGCGGCCAAACGTCAAGAGTTTATTAATAAAGCTATCGAAAGCTGGACCAAAGGAGGATTGAAACGCGAAATGTACGCGTTGATTGGCGATGCGTTCTTAGAAAAGAAAGACTACGTAAACGCAGCTAGCAACTATTCTCGCTGCGACAAAGAGTTGAAAAAAGAGGGTTTGAAAAAAGTGGCTGAGGGTTATGTGGAGGATGCATTTGCCGCAGATGCCAAACAAGAGCCAAAGTTGCTAAAAAAAGCTATGGATTTTTATGCCAAGTCTGAAGCCACCAAAGAAGGTGCTCGTGCTATTGGCGATAAATATTACGAAAGAGGATTTGACAGCTACATGAAAGCCTTAGACTTTTATCTGATAGGCGATGCAGCTGTGAAAATTGAGCAGATTGCTAAAGAATATTTCGACAAAGGCGGAGAGAACCAAGCTAAAGCTGCTGAGATTTATTTGAAAATGAAGAATGCAGATGGTTACCGCAAAGGAGGTGACATCTATTATAACCGTGGTGACTACGGCAAAGCCATAGAGGCTTATGTGTTGGGTGCTTACGAACCGGGTATTCAGAAATATGCCGAGTTGCTTTATACCGAGCACCGCGACAGCGAAGCGGACGATTTGATTATGCGTTTGGGTGATGCTTATGCCGAGAAAAAGAATGAAGATGCTATCGAAAAATTAGCAGCACAAACTATGAGCAAAGGTAGCTATATGTTATCCTCTAAACTATATGACAAGGCAGGTAATGTAACTCTTGGCGACAAGTGCAGAGCTTATGATGCTATTGTTCGTTTGAGCATGGACGAAGCCAAAAGCCTATTTGGCAACATCGGTGACAAAGCCGCTATTGATGCCATTGTTAAAGATGAAAAGTATCTTTGGTTGATTAAAGACCAAGGCGATGTGATGGATGAGTTGATGCGCAATGCACCTCCCGTTAATTTGATTATTGACAGCGCCAGCGGAAAAAGCTACCCATCGGCAGAAGACCAAAAAACACAAGAAGAGTATTACAAGTCTATCCGTGAGCAGATTATCAAAAACTGCTATGATGTTTCGGCTAATTATGCAAAATTGGTTGGTCCTGAAATCAAGAAGTTGGTGCGTCAACGTTTCTTGCGTTACGGTGCGGTGAGAAACATCTTGGATAAAGAAACTTTAGCCATCAAAAAACAAAAGCAAGACATAAAAGTGAAAGACGTTATTCTATAACACATTTTTTTAGTGCATAAAAAAACCCCTGGCTTTGTGGTCAGGGGTTTTTGTTTTTTAAAAGGAATGCTGTTTTACTTAGAGTATTTATATTTAGGCCAATACTTGTGCCAAATCTTCTATCAAGTCTTCCACATCTTCCACACCCACACTCAAGCGAAGCAAGTTAACCACCACGCCCACCTTTTCTCGCTCTTCTTTTGGTATTGAAGCGTGGGTCATTGTAGCTGGATGGTTGATAAGCGACTCTACGCCACCCAGCGACTCAGCCAGTGAAAACACATTAAACGATGATGCAATACGATAGGTCTCTTGCTCATCTGCATTTTTCAATACAATCGATATCATGCCGCCAAAATCGCGCATCTGCTTTTTCGCAATGGCGTGGTTGGGATGGTCTTCAAAACCCGGCCAATATATCTTTTCAATTCGCGGATGAGTTTTCAAAAACTCTGCAATCTTTCTGCCGTTGTAACAATGACGTTCCATGCGCAAGTGAAGTGTTTTAATGCCTCGCAATACCAGGAAACTATCCATAGGGCCGGGGTTAGCTCCGCACGAGTTCAAGATAAAGTAAAGCTGTTCGTGTAGTTTGTCGTCATTCACCACCAAGGCGCCCATCACCACATCGCTGTGCCCCCCCAAATATTTCGTTACTGAGTGCATCACGATGTCTGCTCCCAAGTCGAGCGGATTTTGCAAATATGGCGAAGCGAATGTATTATCCACCGCTAGCAGTAAGTTGTGTTCTTTCGCTATAGTCGAGCAGGCTTCGATATCTACAATTTGCATTGTTGGGTTAGTGGGTGTTTCTATCCAAATCAACTTTGTTTTGTCATTGATGTATGGTCGAATGTTGTTTGCATCCGTCATATTAATGAAATGAAACTTGATGCCATAAGGCGCGAAAATCTTTGTAAACATACGGTAGCTGCCGCCATATAAATCATCGCCCGTTATCACCTCATCACCGGGGCGGAGCAGTTTCATCACCGCGTCAGTTGCGCCCATCCCGCTGCTGAAGCAGATGGCATGCTTACCATTTTCGAGTGCTGCAAGGTTTTTTTCGAGGGCTAAGCGAGTGGGGTTTTTCCCGCGCGCATAACCAAACCCCTTGTTCACTCCTGGGATTTCTTGTACGTAAGTAGAGGTCTGGAAAATAGGGGTCATGATAGCACCTGTGCTCGGGTCGGGTTCTAGTCCCGCGTGGATAGCTTTTGTTCCAAATTTCATAAGTAGATAAATATGGGTTTAAGCCACGAAAATAAGATTTCGAACCAACCTCGGTAGCATGTTTATTCAGTTAGACTTTCTACTAGGTGGATACATTACTTAGGGATTTTCTAAAACAAACACCGATTAATTTGTTTATAAGGGTGAGCTTTGGTGAGTTCTTACCTTTTCTATGCTTGCTTTAAGCTAAAGGAAGAATTCAGAGTGCTGCTAAACAGTAAATATGAATTTGACTTTTCCAACCGACTACGAAAGTATTCGACAACGCATAGAAAGCATAGATCCCGATCAGTACGGTCGCACGCGAAATTATGTTGACGGAGCGGTAACTTACCTTTCGCCTTACATTTCACGCGGTGTTATCAGTACTAAACAAGTGTTGCAAAGTGTTTTGGCTAAAGGCTATTCGCTGCGCAGTGTAGAACCTCTGGTAAAAGAGCTTTGTTGGCGCGATTACTTTCAACGCGTGGCGCAAGTAAAGGATGTTTCTCTAGCCATCAAACAAGAGCAACAACCAGTCTTTAATCATGATTTACCCAGTTCTGTTTTGACCGCCAAAACCGGTATAGTAGGTTTAGATAAAGCTATTGAAGAATTATATACCACAGGTTATATGCATAATCATTGCCGAATGTACATCGCATCAGTGGTTTGCAACATAGCGAAGTCGCATTGGTCGGGTCCTGCTCGATGGATGTATTATCATCTGCTCGATGGCGATTGGGCGAGCAATGCTTGCAGTTGGCAATGGGTGGCGGGAGCGAACAGCAATAAAAAATATTATGCCAACCAAGAGAACATCAACAAGCACACACATACCCACCAAACTAACACATTCCTAGATACCACTTATGAAGCTTTGGAGCAAATGATCACTCCACCTAATTCCTTGCGCGAGACTGCAGGCGTTGCCTACTCTACCGAATTGCATAGCGGTAAACTGCTCGAACTCCAATCGGACTTACCTACGTTCATTTACAACTATCACAACCTCGATCCGATGTGGCACCGAGGCGAAAAAGGCAACAGAGTTTTGTTGCTGGAGCCGGCCTTTTTTGAGGCTTATCCGGTGAGTAAAAAATGTATTGAATTCATATTTGCACTGGCTAAAAACATTCCCAATCTTCAGATTTATGTGGGCTCGTTTGATTCATTGGCTTTGAATGCGATTAACACTTATTATAAAGAGCATCCACTTAATCAAGGCTACCGAGGTTTGGAAGAACCGAGAGATTGGATAGTGAAAGAAGTGGAAGGTTATTATCCATCGTTTTTTGTCTATTGGAAAAACATTCAGTCTTACTTACCCCGTTAAACTTCTTGATGATGATTATTGACAAAACTGACTTTAATAACTTAGAAGCGCGTTACCGTGCCACACTCATCAATTCGCTAGGAGGAGTTAAGCAGGCTGTGCTTATCGGTACCGTATCGTCAGAAGGGCAAATTAATTTGGCAATATTCAACTCACTCATTCATATTGGGGCAAATCCTCCATTTTGGGGTTTCATTGCCCGCCCCGATGTGGGTCATCGACATACGCTACATAATATTTTAAACACAGGAAACTATACCATCAACTTTCCTTCTGCAGATGATTATGTAAAAGCACATCAAACTTCGGCCAAGTACGAACCAACTCAGTCTGAGTTTGACGCTTGCGGATTTACTGCGGTTTATGAACCGGGCTGTGCAGCTCCTTTTGTGCAAGAAACTCCGGTCAAAATAGCGATGAAGTTGGTGCAAAAAATGGATATTGAATTGAACGGCACATCGTTGGTTATCGGAAGCATTGAGCAAATAATATTAGATGAAAGTTTTATTTCAGCGGATGGTTTTGTGGCGTTAGACAAGGCCAATACACTGGCTTGTGCCGGATTGGATGCTTATTACACCACCGAATTAAAAGAGCGATTGAGTTACGCAAAGAGGGACAAATGGCCTGTAGCACTTTAGAAAAACAAGAGATTGTTGTAGTTTGGTTTAAACGAGATCTGCGGTTTACAGACCATGAACCGTTGTACCAAGCGCAGCGACAAAGCTTGCCCGTTTTATTGCTCTATTGTTTTGAACCATCAGTGATGAGCTATGATGATAGTGATGTGCGTCATTGGCGATTTGTGTATCAGTCTTTGCAAGATATGCAAGCAAAGCTTGCACCGCTTAATACCATGATTTATATTTTTCATGAAGAGGCAATGACTGTTTTTCAACAGATAGCTAATCGCTATGCGATTAAACAAATTTTTAGTCATCAAGAGATAGGAAATAGGCTTACTTATGATAGAGACATCGCCATCGGGCGGTTTTGCAAGTTGCAAGAAATAATGTGGAAAGAGTATCCCACCAATGGAGTAATGAGGCGATTGAAGTCGAGAAAGGATTGGCAGAAGTTGTGGACGCAAACCATGCAAGCTCCACCAAAGTTGGTGGATGAAGAGCGTTGGAATTTTCTGGAAGTTGATCAAATTTGGTACACTGCAAACAAAGGCGCAGCACTGCCAGAGTTCATCATGAAGCCAGACAAGAATTTTCAACCGGGCGGAGAAACGTATGCATGGAAATACTTGGATAGTTTTTTGAAAGATCGGTATGTTAATTATTCGAAACATATTTCCAAGCCGAAGTTAAGTCGAAAAGGATGTAGTCGTTTATCGCCTTATTTAGCTTATGGAAATATCAGTATGCGAATGGTTTACAAGATAACTATGCAGCTTTATCCTAATGCTTCAAATAAAAGAGCACTGTCTAATTTTGTGTCGCGATTACATTGGCATTGCCATTTTATTCAAAAGTTTGAAGACGAATGTAGCATGGAGTTTGAGCATGTGAATAAGGCCTATAATGCTATCGTGAAACCAATAAATGAGTCTTATATCAAAGCTTGGCAAACCGGGCAGACGGGTGTGCCGATTGTTGATGCGTGTATGCGTTGCTTGGTAGCTACCGGTTATATCAATTTTAGAATGCGAGCTATGGTGGTTTCGTTTTTCGTTTTTAATCTTTGGCAAGATTGGCGCGAGCTACACTTCTTGGCACGTCAGTTTTTGGATTACGATCCGGGCATTCACTATCCTCAGTTGCAGATGCAAGCGGGCGTGACGGGTATCAACACCGTGAGGATTTATAATCCTATTAAAAATTCGATGGAACATGATTATGAAGGCGCGTTCATCAAGCAATGGGTGCCGGAGTTAAAAAATATTCCGGCTGAACTCATACACGAACCTTGGAAGTTGAGCGCTATTGAGCAAAGTTTGTATGGTGTAGAGATAGGGAAGGATTACCCTTCTCCCATTGTTGATTTAGAAGAGACTCGCAAAGCCGCTAGCGATGTGGTTTGGGGGATGAAGAAATCGCCCGAGGCAAAAATGGAATCCGGTCGTATTTTGAAGAAACACGTGAATAGTTCATCACTTCACAAAACTAAAGCCAAGAAAAGTAGTCATGGCACAGCATAAGAAAAGTAACTTGCCTACCAAAGAATGTCCGGTTTGCAAACGACCATTTACTTGGCGGAAAAAATGGGAGAAAGTATGGGAGGAGGTGAAATATTGCAGCGATAAATGCAGAACAAATAAACCTAAAAACGAAACATGAGTAAAGTAGGGTTGATTTTCCCCCACCAACTTTTTGAACAGTCTTTACTGACCGGATGTGATGAGGTTTACTTAATAGAGGAATGGCTATTTTTTAAACAATATAATTTCCATAAACAGAAAATAGCTTTTCATCGCGCAAGCATGAAGTTTTATGAGCAGCATTTGTTAGATAAGAAAACAGTGGTGAATTATATTGATTCGAACAATCCGCTTTCGGATGTTCGACAGCTCATTCCGCATTTACAAGCTATTAGTGTGAAAGAAATAGTTTATGTAGACACCACCGACAATTGGTTGGAGCTACGCTTGCAAAAAGGCACACTGCAATGTGGCATTCATTTAACCAAGCAACCAACTCAGCTATTTCTTAATTCATCGGAGGATTTGGCGAGCTACTTTGCTGATAAGAAACGAATGTTTCAAACCGATTTTTATAAGCATCAGCGGTTGAAGCAAAATATTTTGCTGGACGCAAAGCAAAAACCGTTGGGTGGCAAATGGACATTTGATGATGAAAATAGGTTGAAGTATCCTAAAGGGGAAACGCCTCCTACAGTGGAGTTTCCAGCGATTAATAGTTTTTACAATGAAGCTGTGGCTTACACCCAAAAGTTTTTCCCCGATAACTACGGACAACTTTCTATCACCGTTAACTATCCAACCACTTTTGCTGAAAGTAAGCTCTGGCTGAATAACTTCTTAACTACAAGGTTTGCAGAGTTTGGCGTATATGAAGATGCGATTGTAAATAAAGAATCAGTGTTGCATCATAGTGTTCTCACGCCCATGCTGAATGTCGGTTTGCTTACTCCGCAGTTTATTGTGGAAGAAACCTTGCGTTTTGCCGAAAACCATGATATTCCGTTGAACTCATTGGAAGGATTTATTCGACAGATAATCGGTTGGCGAGAATTTATTCGAGCAGTATATGAGTTGAAAGGTACTGAAGAGAGAACTAAAAACTATTGGAAATTTACGCGCAAAATTCCGCCTTCCTTTTGGAACGGTACTACTGACATCGAGCCGATAGACGCCACCATTAACAAAATTTTAGCCACCGGCTATTGTCATCACATTGAGCGGTTGATGGTGTTGGGCAATTTTATGTTGCTCTGCGAGTTTGATCCCGATGAGGTTTATCGCTGGTTTATGGAAATGTTTATTGATGCTTATGATTGGGTGATGGTGCCCAATGTTTACGGCATGAGCCAGTTTGCCGATGGCGGTTTGATGGCCACGAAGCCCTACATCAGCGGCAGCAATTATATTACGAAAATGAGTGATTTTAAAAAAGGCGAATGGCAGCCGATTTGGGATGGATTATTTTGGCGTTTCATGCACGAGCACAGAACTTTTTTTCTCCAAAATCCTCGCTTGGGCATGTTGGTCAATACCTTCGATAAAATGCCTACTGAAAAACGCAAAGCACATTTAAATGCTGCTGAAATCTATTTGAAGTCGTTGGATTAGTTTCTAAAACAAATGCGAAAACAAACCATCGCGTAGTTTAGGTTCAAACCAAGTGCTCTTTGGGGGCATCACATTTCCGCTATCTGCAATGTCCATCAATTGCTTTAATGATACCGGATACAAAGTAAATGCCACAGCTGCTTCGCCCTTGTTCACTCTTCTTTCGAGTTCTTGCAAACCTCTGATTCCTCCCACGAAATCAATACGCTTATCGGTACGTGGGTCGTTGATTCCCAGCAATGGAGCTAACACATTTTCTTGCAAGATAGTGACATCTAATACCCCAATCGGGTCGGTTTTAATATTTTCAGCTTTAGCAGAAAGTTGATACCATTGACCGTTGAGATACATGCCAAATTGATGCAACTTGTTTGGTTTTACTTCGAACAGATTTGATTTGGCGAGTTCAAACTTTTCAGCTATGGCATTTAAGAACTCTTCCTCGCTGTGACCATTCAAATCCTTTACCAGGCGGTTATAATCCATGATGGCCAACTGCTCATCAGGAAATAGAACGGATAAGAAAAAATTGTATTCTTCTTTTCCGGTGTGCTTGGGGTTTTGGGCTTTTAATCGTTGCCCCAATTTGGCGGCTGAGGCCGTGCGATGATGACCATCGGCAATGTAAGTGAAAGGAATCTGCTCTTGAAAAGTTGTGGTGACAAGTGCAATATCTTCTTCTTTGTTCATGAGCCAAACCGTGTGTCGTACACCATCTTCGGGAGTGAAATCATATACAGGCGTTTCGCTATTGACGATGTTGGTCACAACGCTATCTATCAAATTGTTTTTGGGATAAGTCAAAAAAATTGGCCCCACGTGTGCGCTCAATGTTTCCATGTGGCGAATACGATCTTCTTCTTTTTCAGGTCTTGTAAACTCATGTTTTTTAATCACCTTGTTGAAGTAATCTTCCACCGATGAGGAAGCCACTAACCCAATTTGTCTGCGCCCATTCATCGTTTGCGCGTATATATAATAGCAAGGTTTTTCCTCTTGAAACAAAGTGCCGCTGCTGATGAGTTGACGAAAATTTTCATTTGCTTTGTCATACACCGCTTGCGAATGTTCATCAGTGCCCTCGGGCAAATCAATCTCTGCGCGGCTGACGTGCAAAAATGAATAAGGATTGCCGGTAGCCATAGCTTTCGCTTCGGCAGTGTTCATCACATCATAAGGTAGCGAAGCCACTTGAGCAGCAAGCTCAGCCAAAGGTCTAACAGCAAAAAAAGGTTGGATAACAGCCATCGGTTAAATTTTGGTCGAAAATAGAAGAATTACATTTCGTCCATAAATAATGTAGATGAAATGCGGTCGGCAAAAAGTTTGCCGGCATTGCTCAAGGTAAGCAATTGGTTTTGTAGAATATAATGCAGCGGTTCAATTTCATGGAGTTGCTTGTGGATATGAACTCTGCTTTGTTCATCAAATGTATCCAAATCAATCCCCCATTTTGTGCGCAGTCCAGTCATGATGCGCTCGTTTACTTCTTGCACGTTGGTGAGAATTTCTGTTTCATTAATGGGAGTGTTATTCATTACGCCATTTATATAGTTGAGGTTATTGGCCACATTCCACTTTCGGCTTTTGCCGTCAAAAGAATGTGCCGATGGACCAAGGCCCAAATAATGCACGCCCTTCCAATAGTTGGTGTTATGTAAAGCATATTTCTCATCCTTGGCAAAGTTTGAAATCTCATATTGTTCAAAGTTGTGTTTCGCTAAATAGTCAACCATCAGCTCAAATTGGGTAGCAGATTTTTGTTCATCTACAGGACCTAATACACCCTTCTTTATTTTTTGCGCCAAGGATGTTTTCGTTTCTACAGTCAATGCGTAAGACGAAATGTGTGGGATATTGAGCGATACGGCAATATTTAAGTTATTCAACCATTGCTCATTGGTCATAGTGGGTGTGCCGTAAATCAAATCTATCGTGATGTTTTCAAACCCAGCGTCTTGCACTCGTTTTATACTACTCAACGCTTCATCAGCTGTGTGCGCTCTATTCATATATAATAGGTCTGCCGGAAAAAAAGACTGCACGCCCATGGAGAAGCGATTAAACCCAAATGGTTTCAATGCCATAAAATCTTTCACTTTCGCTACCGATAAATCATCGGGATTGGTTTCTATGGTAAATTCTTTTAAACCCGATAGGTCATATTGCTGTTGCAATGCATGTAGAATGTGTTGAAAATCGTTCAAAATCAATAGGGAAGGAGTGCCTCCTCCAAAATATAAGGTTTCGATTTTTTGCCCATTCAAATAGTTTTTGGTTTGATTTATCTCTTGAATGAGTGTGGCTACAAACTTTTCTTTATTGCCTAGCGAAGTGGAAAAATAGAAATTGCAATAGTTGCAGGCTTGTTTACAGAAAGGAATATGAATGTAGATGCCGGCCATGATTATTTTTCAAAAATCAAATTTGCTCTTTTGGTTTGAAATACTTGCAAATGTTTCTCGTTATCTTTACCCAAATTAAATGAGGCACA
>Ga0315904_10011594_pt1 | contig 11227 bp, 4 predicted proteins | sample LakEriMetagenome_6_FD_203529 | JGI IMG/M metagenome (GOLD analysis project Ga0315904, IMG submission 203529) | Freshwater fungal communities from buoy surface, Lake Erie, Ohio, United States - Buoy 12 MA120 | ecosystem: Environmental > Aquatic > Freshwater > Lake | place: USA: Lake Erie, Ohio... | reverse complement strand
GCTACTCGCCACTGTAAGGTTGGGAGCACAAATAGTGGTTCCAATGCAGAATGGCAAGGTGCGTGTTTGTAGAGGTACCTTCACCGATAGTGATTTGGGTAAAACCACGAAGTACTATGAGCATAACGAGAACTATACCTTAACCCTTTCGGTTCCTGGTGCCAGCGGTATTACCCTCAAATTCACGAGCTTTTGCACAGAGAAAGACAATGATATCATCAGGATCTTTGACGGCAAGGACACTTTTGCAACGCTGTTAGGCACTTGGAGTGGGAACAAGGGACCTGGCACCATAAAGAGCAAGGACAGTTTTATTACTATCCATTTCATCTCAGACAAGAGTGTAGCATGCACCGGTTGGGAAGCAAACATAAGCACGGCAATCATTCCACCTCCTACCCCTAAAATCACGCTGTTCCAATCTGCGAAATGCAATGAGAACTCGGTAATCGTGACAAGTGATATCGCCATCCCGTGTGACAGTTTAAAAGCAAACAACACAAGCATTACCGGGCCTCTTTCAATAGCAGCGAGTGCTGTAACTGCGTTGAATTGCAGCAATGGAAAAGCCACTAGATTTCGCATAGATTTAAACAATAAGCTATCATTAAATGGTGTCTATGCGTTCACTGTGGTATCATTTGTAAAGGATTTTTGCGATTCGGTATATAAGCTTACTTCCAAGTTTAATGTGTCGGTATCAGACTGTCCACTAAAGGTGGTTTTAACGGCCGATAACGATACCATTTGCAAAGGTTCATGCACCTATTTACGCGCTGCAGTGTCGGGTGGAAATCCTTCAAAATATGTGTATAGTTGGACGCCAACAGGATTGTCTGGTGCAGGACCAATAAGGGTTTGTCCTACAGTAAATACAAGATATATACTTCGTGTTACCGATGGTTTGAGTATTCCATCTTCGGATACGGTAGATATTGCGGTTTTGGATCCACCCGCCGCGATGAAGGATACCGATGTATGTTACTACAGTTCTAATCTCTTCTTAAAAGCTACGCCTGCAGGTGGAAAGTGGATGGGGAAAGGAATAGTAAATGCATCTACAGGTGAATTCAAACCCTTGGGGAACTATGGTGCCAATAAGGTCTGGTATCAAATTGGAAGTTGCGCCGATACGGTAATCGTTACTTCTACTTTACCGTGGAATTTAGAAAACGTATTTTGTCCGGGCACGAGTCCGCGCGCATTATGGTGGTATGGCCCAGCGGGTGGCACTTGGTCAGGTCCAAAGGTCAACAGTGCCGGCATTTTTAATCCAGATGTGCCTGGAACCTACAAAGACACCTACACGTGGAAAGGCTGTATCAGTGTAAAAACGGTTTATGTTGAAGACATAGTTGTACCGCGCTACGACACTACCTGTGAGAGCATCAATAATGATACCTTAAGTTTCAGTCCAAAAGGCATTTATCCCACGTATTTCGTAGGATTAACCAATTCTTATTACGGATGGTATAACCCTTCTGCCATGGGCGGCCCGCAGACAAAAATGATTGTTTGGAATGGCGGTGGCTGTTTGGACACGACCTATCTTACGGTATTGGCTTCTGATGCAGGAGTAAACGATACTTTTTGTCCTGATGCTGGAAAGCAAACACTCAAGAATTTTAGACCTACTTCGGGATATACTTGGACGGGTAAGGGGATTGTAAACCCCAATACCGCTGAATACGACCCTGGTTTTTTTGCAGCTTTGGGTAAACCCTCCTATCGAGATACGCTTACGATAAAGGCAGGCAAGTGTGTAGACAAGAAGTATGTGTATCTCTACCCTACTGAAATTGGGAAAAAAGACACCGTTTTTGTGTGTTACGAGACTCCAGCGGTGAATTTGAGCAATCTCCCTATCGGCATATCGCCAAAAGGAGGAAAATGGTTGGGACCCGGGGTGAATAATTCAGTGTGGTTTACCGCTTCAGCCGCGGGATATGGATCTCATTCGGTTATTTACGATAAAAATGGTTGTCAAGACACTTTGGTTCTATTTGTAAGACCTAAACCCATCGTTCAAAAGGACACCAATGTATGTATAGCATCTGCTGCGTTTCAGTGCTTTGCCAAGGATATTGGAGGTTCGTTTGCAGGACCTGGAATTACAAACGCTGTGTTGGGTACATTTAACCCTACTTTAGCGGGAGTCGGTGTTAAAACCATTCGTTATACTTCAAAAAATGGTTGTTTGGCTTTCTTCAATATTACGGTAGACAGTATTCCGAAAGTTGTGATACTCAATGCCATTACCGATTTTTGTTTCAAAGACACCACAATTAACCTCTTGAGCAATCTTTCAGGTGGCACATTCTCTGGCGCAGGCGTTGTTGGAAACACCTTTAATCCTTCACGTGCGGGCTCTGGGAAACACAGTATAACATACACCTTAAAATCAGGAACATGCACAGGCAATGCTACGATTGACTTTATTGTGGGAGATACACTTATCGTACAAGCCAACCCTGTGCGTGATACCATTTGTCCAGGTGAAATCGTATGGCTGCGTTCTAAAGGTAAAGGCGGGGATGCCGGGAATTATTCCTATGTGTGGGACAATGGTCAAACAGGTTCAGGCACCTTTGTTTCACCGAAATCGTCGGCGAATTATATGGTGACATTGACGGATGGATGCAGCGATGCAGCAACAGCAACTGTAGTAATCACCAAACACAATCAGCCATACTTTACTGCCCTCACCAGTGCACCAAAGTGTTTTGGTCTTCAAGGTTTTGCCAAAGTGCGCATGCAGGATTCGGACCCCTATAGTTTCCAATGGGACCTAACTCCCCCATTCTATGGCGACAGTTTAGCGGCGCAGGTGGGCAATACCTATAGACTTACGGCCAAGAACCTGAGAACAGGTTGCCAAGCCGACACGGTAATTGAAATACCAGGGTATAAATCCATTACTGCAGGTTTTATTGCCAATATTCAAGGTGGTGATCGCTGTGTAACCAATATTTTCCCTGAATTGCGTGTATTTAACAATGGCATTGGGGCCACCACAGGCACATGGTATTGGGGAGATGGCAGTTCGGAAGCATTTGATCCGAATACAAATCCTACGCATACTTACAATGGTGAGAAAGAGCAGTATAAGATTAAGCTGGTAGTTTATAATGCAGGTGGCTGCAAAGACTCTACCGAAACCAGTATTTGCTTTAAAGACACGGTATTGGTATTTATACCGAGTGCATTTACCCCAGACGGGAACAATAAGAATGAAAATTTCTTACCCATAGCCAATGGTGCGGTACGGTATGAATTCATCGTTTACAATCGATGGGGTCAAATTGTATTTAGAACTGAGGATGCAAAACAAGGTTGGAATGGCGATTACAACGGCCTTCCTTGTCCTGAGGGCGTATATAGCTACCAACTTATATACAAGGGTAGAAAATCCATGCCACAGCAACAGCGAGGCAGTATCGTATTAATGCGAGTAGATTAATGAACGTGATTCAAAAAGAATACCCGAAATTTGAAGCGTGTATTCTTCATGTTTTGTTTATCGCACCTTAGCCATTGAGTTACATAGAACCCTGGCAGGAAAAAGAATACTCAGTATATTCTCTACAAGTAAGGATGAGATTCTTTTTCAATTTGGAGAGTTACATGAAGAATTGCAATTCACTGTAAATTTCGCCGGTGGCGAAATGTTTTTCAAACTTGGAAATACAATTACCCAGCGCGGAAAATACGCCATTCAGTGGTTTAGAAGACTAGAAAATGAGGTGATCCAAAGCGTGCAAGCGGTACCCAACGACCGGGGCTTTGTAATCCTAACTGAATCAGGCCATCAATTGTATTTTAAAGGATTCGGCAAATTTGGTAATATTCTTTTGTACGTTGTTGAACAGCCACTACCCGATTCCATTTTTCGAAACCAACTAAAGCGTGACCTAAGTCTTCCTCAGCCCATGCTTACGAAGGAAGAAAGCTATGCCTTTGAGGCAGAATTACCCAATTATTTGAGTGCTGAACAAAAGCAATTCCTAAAAGAAAAGGGATACCACGAGGCTAGCGAGGAACATAAAACACAACTGTGGCAGCAGCTCATAGCGCCTTGCTTGGAACATCGTTATTGGGTATCCAACACAATAGACCCGCCGCAGCTGCGCTTAACCGCGGCTGAAAAAAATCTAAACATTCAGGGTATTGAGGGCTTGACGGGTTTTGTGCAAGAGTATCTGCATCGCTTTTACTTTCTAGAACGCCAAAAGACCCAAATTCAAGAAATTGAGGGCAAGTTGCAGCACTTGAAGCGCCTTGAGCAGGATTATCAAACACGCTTGAATAGCATTGCCAACAAACGCAGTTATAAGGAGCTCGGTGATATTGTGATGGCATATGCACACAGTCTAAAACCGGGATTGACTAGCGCACTATTGCAGGATTTTTACACAGGATTGCCCCTAAGGGTTAAGTTAGATCCGAATTTGTCCTCAGCAGAGAATGCGGAGAAATACTATCGCAAGGCGAAAAATGAACATTTGGAGAAATCTAGGATTCTTGAAAATTTAGAGCACACCCTTACTCAGATTAAGAACCTAGAAGAAAAAAAACAGAATGTAGCAGCGGCTACTGATTTTAAGACTTTAGGTAAGGACAATAAAAAGACCAGTTCGGGCCAAGAGCAGGTTGCCAAACCCTATAAAGAGATACAATTTCAGGGTTTCGAGATTTGGATAGGCAAGAATGCCAAAGGAAATGATGAAATGTTAAAATTGGCTTCAAGAAATGATATGTGGCTGCATGCAAGAGGAGTCACAGGAAGCCATGTAATTGTGCGGTTTAAAACAAAGACATGGCCAGAAGAAGTATTGCAGTATGCCGCAGTATTGGCAGCAAAAAACTCAAAGGCACAGCATCAAAGTATTGTGCCGGTGATTGCCACTGAAAGAAAGTATGTAAGTAAGGGAAAGAAGTTGGCGCGAGGCGAGGTAAAAGTACTGAAGGAACGTGTAATAGATGCGTTTATTAATCTATAATCCCGATTCAACTCTTAATACGATTTCTAATTTTTTTTAGCGGTTTTAAGCATAAAAAAAGCCTCACGAAGAGGCTTTTGGTGGGAGTTGACGGGTTCGAACCGCCGACCCTCTGCTTGTAAGGCAGATGCTCTGAACCAGCTGAGCTAAACTCCCTTTTCCCTGAACGGGGCTGCAAAGATAAATAAATTTTTATTTAAAAGAAATTTGAGATGAAAAAATCATAATTTTTCTTTCAAATAGCCCGCGGTATAGCTATTTGCAACCTTAAGTAGGTCCTCTGGAACCCCTTCAAAGAGCAAATAACCACCACTTTCTCCAGCTTCTGGCCCCATATCTATCAACCAATCTGCGCATTTAATAACATCCAAATTGTGTTCAATGCAAATGATGGTATTGCCTTTTTCAATCAGAGCTCTGAATGAGGCCATTAATTTTTGAATATCATGGAAATGCAATCCTGTAGTAGGTTCATCGAAAATGAATACGATGCCACCTTCTTTGTAAGGATTTGCCTTACTGAGGTAAAATGCGAGTTTTACCCTTTGTGCTTCTCCTCCACTCAGGGTATTGCTACCTTGCCCCAACTTTACATATCCCAAGCCCACATCTTGCAATGGCTTTAACTTTTCCTTAATGTTTTTTTCTGCAGCAAAGGCCTCAACAGCCTCATCAACTGTCATTTCCAATATTTGGAATATGTTCTTGCCATTGTATTCAATTTCCAACACATCTTTTTTAAACCGCTGTCCATTGCACGCTTCGCAAGGCAATTTGATATCCGCCATAAACTGCATTTCAATTACAGTTTCGCCTTCGCCAGAGCAGCTTTCACAGCGTCCACCTTCCACATTGAAAGAAAAGTGCGAGGGTTTAAAGCCCTTAAATTTAGATAGAGGTTGTTCAGCGAATAGCTCACGAATATCATCATAGGCCTTCACATACGTTACGGGATTGCTCCTACTGCTTTTACCAATAGGGTTCTGATCTATAAGTTCCACTGCTTTGACTGCAGCCTTATCTCCTTCTAAACTTGAGTGTGCACCCGTTTTTGCACTTACAAATTGACCAATTTCTTTACTTAACGCTGGGTATAATACCTGTTTTACCAAAGATGTCTTCCCACTTCCAGAAACCCCACTCACCACCGTGAGCACATTGAGAGGGAAGTTTACATCTACGTCTTTTAAGTTATTGGCAGAGGCCCCGGCCAGTCTTATGGACTTTTTCCAAGGCTTTCTCACCTTAGGTACTTCTATTTTTTCATCTCCCCTGAGGTAAGCAGCGGTAAGACTATTTTTATCCTTGATTAATGCCTTGAAATTCCCATTAAACATGAGTTTTCCTCCCTGGCTGCCGGCATAGGGTCCAATGTCTACTACATTTTCAGCAGCGCGCATAACATCCTCATCGTGCTCTACCACTAAGACGGTGTTGCCCTCGGTTTGCAATTGTTTCAATACTCCAATAAGCTTTTCAGTATCTCTGCTATGCAACCCTATACTCGGTTCGTCAAGAACATATAAAGAACCTGTAAGATTGCTTCCTAGTGAGGTTGCAAGATTAATACGCTGGCTTTCGCCACCAGATAAAGTATTGCTTAGGCGATTCAATGAAAGATAACCCAGACCTACGTTGCACAGGAAACCAAGACGCGACCTCACTTCAGCAATTACCCTTCCTGCGATTTGCATTGCCCTATCATCGAAAATGGCTTTTTCAAAATACGTAGATGCGGACTCCACATTCATGAGCAAGAGTTCCTGAAGACTCAATTTTTCAGGCACATCTGAAGATGGATTTGTTGCCAGTAGTTTTACATACGCAGCATCTGGTCTCAATCTTGTGCCTTTGCACGCAGGGCAAATTGTTTTTCCACGATATCTTGCTGCCAATACCCTGTATTGGATTTTATAGCTTTTCTCTTCTACATATTTGAAGAAATCATGAATCCCAGGCAAGGTTTTGCTACCATTCCAAAGCAAATTTCTTAGCGATTCATCCAGCTCGCGGTAGGGTTTATGAATGGGAAAGGAGGCTTTATTGGCCAATTTAATAAAATCATCGCGCCACTCTCCCATGGTTTCCCCTTTCCAAGGCGCAACTGCACCTTCATAGACACTTAAGCTTTTATCCGGAATAACTAGGTCTTCATCTATGCCCAAAACAGAACCGAAGCCCTCGCATTTTTTACAAGCACCGTGCGGATTGTTAAACGATAAAAAATCGCGGGTGGGAATTTCAAAGGTCATGCCATCGAGTTCAAACCGGTTGCTAAATTCCAACGACTGATCTTGGGTAATATTCTGAACGATACAGGTTCCTTTTCCTTCCCAAAAAGCAGTTTCTGCAGAGTCAGCGACACGACTTTCAAACTCTTCATCCTCTGTATCCAGTACAATTCTATCCACCACAAGTAGAACCTCGCCCGAAGGGATTGAATTGTTTTCTATTATTTCTTCTAGCTTATGTATCTTACCATCAATTGAAACCCTACTAAAACCATTTCTAACAATGAGTTCAAAATCTTGGATGCCGAATTTTTCTTTCAATAAAGGCGCCAATATCAGAAATGAGGTACCCTCTTCTTGCGATTTGCAATAGTCCACGACATCCTGCACCGAATGGTGTTTAACCTCACCGCCACTTATGGGAGAATAGGTCCTTCCAATTCTGCTGAAGAGCAGTTTTAAATAATCGTATATTTCAGTTGAAGTAGCAACGGTACTGCGTGGATTCCGAGTGTTTACCTTTTGCTCTATGGCCACAGCCGGACACAAACCCAAGATATAGTCTACTTCAGGCTTTTTCATTCTGCCCATAAATTGACGGGCATAACTGCTTAAACTCTCAACATAGCGTCGCTGACCTTCGGCAAATAAGGTATCAAAAACCAAGCTGCTTTTACCACTTCCAGATACTCCGGTAACTACGGTAAATGAACCGTGATTGATTTCCAGATCCACATTTTTTAGGTTGTGCTGTCTGGCATTTTTTATATAGATAACAGGAGTTTTACTCAAAATGATAATTATTCGCGAAAATACAATCTATATGCCTCAATACAGATGCGTAAGGCAATAATTTTGAAAATCTACGGTATGTGTTAAGGTATTATTTGTAGCACACCACGTATCACAAAAAAACCGTTACCACCGCGAGGCGATGATAACGGCAGAAAGAGAAAATTTGGACAGTGTCCGCCTTTTCAGCAGCAAATATATATTTTTAGATTTCATTAATCGAATAAATGTTCTAATGTATTAACTTAAGTCATCTATAATAGACATATGCGCTATTATTTACAGTTGGAATGTTCGTTGTACTTCTCTTATATATAATTCAACCATAGAAGGACAAACATCCGTATTATTATGTACTTAAACGGTGAAAAACAATACGGATATAAAATAAGGCTAAGGCAACAAAATCGTTATTATCGCAGTCTATTCTACATGAAAAAGGCCATTGATACCCTTATTCTGCTGATTGCTGCCACTTTTCCCTATGCTATAACAGCACAGTTTAGCGGACCCAATGCAAGCACTTATAATCCGAATACCGACAAATACTACATTACCAATCACTATGGCAAGAATGTCGTATCTATAGATGCAAATAGCAATAAAGCTACTTTCATTACGGGTTTAAACGCACCCAACAACATACTATATGCCGATTTACCTATTGGCGCAGGGTATATCATACTCGATAGCAATGAAATTAAGGGATATGATGATGCTGGGGTGTATTACGCTTCATTCTCTACCCCTGGTGCACAAAAATTCCAAGATGTGGTCTTTGATTCTGCGGGACAATGCTTGTACATCTCTGATGTTAAAAGAGGTGTCATTTACAAAACCACTTTTGGCCCTGCTCCATTTTACTTACCCAGTACAAGTATCTTCTCTAGCCCATTTCGCAGACCTTCTGCCATGGTATTGCAGAAGAAAAAGAATCGTATAATCTATGTTGAAGATACCTTGGGTGGCAATCTCATGGCCGTGGATTTATCCAATGGAAACAGCAGCACAGTTAAGAACTTAAATATGGACAACTTGGTAGGTTTGGCCGAAGACGGTCAACAGAACTTGTACATCAGCAGCCAAGGATTAAAAGCCATTTACCAATTAAACAAATACTATACTGGCAATCCTGTAAAACTCTATACTGAGCCCAAACCTGCGGATTTATTGGTTAATCCGGCTAAAGACCAGTGGGTGTATACCTGTATTACCTGTGGAACGGTTTTTACACCCAAACTGCATATTTATGGACCAGGACTAGAAATAGCGGGCTGTGTGAAATCCAACGTTGCATCCTACCGCAATTATTTAATGAAGAATATTGGAACCTTTGAAACGGGCAACCAGTTTATCATGGAAATGAGCAATTCGCTAGGTTCATTTCAATCGCCCAAGTTTTTGGCTTCAGTAACAGATACAATTATCCCTGATTCCATTGCTGCTGTTATTCCCAATGTTAAGCCCGGCAATTACAAGTACCGCTGGAGAAGCACAAAGCCAGCCACGATTGGGAGCACTGAAATACTTACCGTGTATGCATTTCCACTTGCTGAAATATCAAGTTCTGACTCCATTCAGGCCTGTCTTAATTCAACAGTGAGCCTGGGGAAAAACCATTCGAGCAACAACAGCTATTCATGGTCGCCAGCGGGATTGGTAGATACAGCAAGCAACCCAATGGTTGAGCATAAAGTTACGCAGGTTCAAACCTTAAGCGTGGTGGTAACTTCAGCAGAGGGCTGCACTGCCAGTGATACGGTTGTTGTTGTGCCTGTTGGAACACCTTCTATACCGCAATGGAATGACAGCATCCAAGGTTGCAAAGGCACGCCACTCAAACTAGGCGCACCCCTTATAGATGAATTAACTTATGTGTGGTCCAAGGGAGAATATTTAGATGACAGCAGCATAGCCCAACCCTTATATTCTGGAGATTCAAACTTACTATTTACCTTAAAAATAACTGCTGCTGGGGGCTGTTATTCACTATTGAAACAACACGTTTTATTAAATCCTAAACCCGAATTCTCAGTTTTATACGATACCGTGCGGCTTTGTGGGACGGATGCAACCTTAAATGGTATCAATTCAAATTTGGATTCTATTGCTGTGCAATGGATTCGACCCACGGGTAAAATTGTTAGCACACCATTCTGTCTCTTTTCCAATAGTGATCAGGGTGGAATAACAAAAGTATCGGTTACGAATTTGCGCACAGGATGCACTGGAGAATCGGAAGTATTGCAAATTATCAATATACCCATTTCACCCAAAATGGTTGAATCTGGAGACACGCTATACCTCACACCAAAGGGAGTAAGTAACATACGTTGGTTTAGAAACGACACCCTCATCGCTTTGGATAGTCTGCAGTACTTTACAAAGTATCAAGCAGGAACATATACTGCAAGTGTTCAAGACAGCAACGCATGTGGTTACTTTACTAGCCCATTGGTTTACAAAGGCAAAGTTGGAAGCATCCTTAAACAGGATACCCCATGTTCATTGTTCCCAAACCCAGCCCAGGATATAATTTTGCTCAATTGCACAGGGAATACCTACCAAAACCAGGATGTTTACATTTTCAACCCACAGGGAATTTTGGTTCTTCAAGCCTCCCATTGGCCTATTGATATTTCTCAGCTTGCAAGCGGTGTATACCTGTTGTATGAAGCGCACATGGGAACCCTTAAAATCATAAAAGAATAAATCATGAAACACATATTACATCGCTATGCACTCAATTCTGGATTACTTGTAATCCGCATTGGAATTGGATTGCAGCTATTTTTACACGGTTTGCCCAAAATTACCAATCCAGAAAAATGGGGGAAATTGGGTAGCAAGATGCCCGTATTAAATTTTGAATCTTTACAACCTTTTTGGGGCTTTATGGCTGCATTTGCAGAAAGCGGAGGTGGGTTGCTTGTTGCCTTGGGATTGTTTTTCCGTCCGTCCAATTTTCTCGCAGCGTTCACCATGTTGGTAGCAGCATTATACCACTGGTCTGAGCCAGATTCCACCTATATGAGTAGTTCTAATGCCGTAGAATTATTTATTGTATGTGTAGGATTATTCTTTACCGGACCCGGCAAGTACAGCTTAGACGCACGTTGGTTTCACAAAGGTGTTACAGAATAACATCTTTGCGTGCACTGCTACCGGCAGCAATGCCTAAGCCATTGGTAATATTGGTAAATA
>Ga0315904_10011593_pt1 | contig 11227 bp, 10 predicted proteins | sample LakEriMetagenome_6_FD_203529 | JGI IMG/M metagenome (GOLD analysis project Ga0315904, IMG submission 203529) | Freshwater fungal communities from buoy surface, Lake Erie, Ohio, United States - Buoy 12 MA120 | ecosystem: Environmental > Aquatic > Freshwater > Lake | place: USA: Lake Erie, Ohio... | reverse complement strand
TTGGCGACCAATTCCTGTTCAACGCGCGCGAGGAAGCGCGGCACGGATGAAACCGGCACGGCGGTATCGGTGCCGACATAAGGCCCGTTGCGGCGCTGGCAATCCGGATAGTCTTCGCGAATGCGCCAAAAGCCGGCGCGCTGATCCTCATTGGCGGCCAGCACGGCATCGGTGCAATCGCCCGCTTCCGCCGCTTCCGCCAAAGTATCTTCGAGCATTTCCTTGAGCGGTACGGCCGGATGCGCGGCGGCGATTTCCACCATGACATACCAGGGGCTATCCAAGGCCATCGGCATGCGCGTGCGCAGCCCATGGCGTTCCACCACCTGCATGCATTCCTTGCGGATCAATTCAAAGGCGATCACATCCGCGCCCGATTCCAACATGCGCGAGAGAAGCGACAGCGCCGCATCAGGCGATGGCACGGCGACAAAGGCGGTCTCCACACGCTTCAGCGCCGGCACAAGGCGCAAAGCGGCGGCGGTGATGATGCCAAGCGTGCCTTCGCCCCCCAGGAACAAATGGCGCAAAGCATAGCCGCTATTGTCCTTGCGCACGCGGCGCAAATCATTCAGCACGCGCCCATCGGGCAGCACCACTTCAAGCCCGAGCACCAGATCGCGCGCGTTGCCCCAGCGAATGGTGCGAATACCGCCCGCATTGGTGGAAAGCGCGCCGCCCACCATGGCCGAGCCCTGCGCGCCCCAGGAAAGCGGGAAAAGCCGGCCAGCCGCTGCTGCCGCTTCCTGCACATTCTGAATGATGCAGCCCGCTTCCGCGACCAGCGAAAAATCCTTCGCATCCACATCGCGGATGCGGTTGAGCCGTTCCAGGCTCATCACCACCGCGGGCGGGCCGTTATCCTGCACCACCGCCCCGCCACATAGCCCGGTGCGCCCGCCAGCCGGCACAATGGCGAGCCCGGCGGCGGCACAGGCGCGGACTGCTGCCGAAACCTCCTCAACCGTGCCCGGGCGCAGCACGGCGCGCGGCGTGCCGCGATAGGTTCCGCGCCAATCCACCGCGTAAGGGGCGATATCGGCATCCTCAATGAGGCAATTCTTCGGCCCCACGATAGGGGCGAGCAATTCGGCTGCGTTCATGGGGGAATACTTCCCCCGATGCGCGCGCGGGTCAAACACGCTTTTGCTTGGTCGCATTTTCCGAGTCGCCAAGCGGTTCCGCTTGGCTTGAAAATGCTCCGCTTGACTGCCCGCCCTGGGCGTTTCAAGCACAGGGCAGAAGGCGGAAAGGGATAGGACATGGCGCGTTTTCTGAAACGTGGGCGGGATGCGGATGCAGTGGCGGAAGATGACGCCAAGGTGCGCGCGACGGTCGAAAACATTCTGGCTGATATCAAGGCGCGCGGTGATGCTGCGGTGCGCGAACTCTCCATCCGCTTCGACAAATGGGACCGGCAGAATTTCCGCCTGAGTGAGGGCGAAATCCAGGCCTGCCTGGATCAACTCACACCGCGCGACCTGGAAGATATCCGCTTTGCGCAGGCCCAGGTGCGCAATTTCGCTGAACATCAAAAGGCGGCGCTCCGTGATATTGAGGTGGAAACCCTACCCGGCGTGGTGCTCGGCCATCGCAATATCCCGGTCAATTCGGTTGGCTGCTATGTGCCGGGCGGCAAATACCCGCTGCTCGCTTCCGCCCATATGTCGGTGGTCACGGCCAAGGTCGCGGGCTGCAAGCGCATCATCACCTGCGCGCCGCCTTTTGAAGGCCGGCCGGCGCCAGCCATTGTGGCAGCGCAGCATCTGGCCGGCGCGGATGAGATCTATTGCCTGGGCGGCATTCAGGCGGTGGGCGCCATGGCGCTGGGGACGGAGAGCATTTCGCCCGTGGATATGCTGGTCGGCCCTGGCAATGCCTTTGTCGCGGAAGCCAAGCGCCAGCTTTATGGCCGCGTCGGCATTGATCTTTTCGCCGGCCCGACCGAGACGCTGATCATCGCCGATGAGACCGTGGATGCCGAGATCTGCGCGACCGATCTGCTTGGCCAGGCGGAACACGGCCCCAATTCACCGGCGGTGCTGCTGACGACTTCGGAAAAACTGGCGCGCGCGACCATGGCCGAGGTTGAACGGCTGCTCACCATCCTGCCCACCGCCGCCATCGCGCGCAAGGCTTGGGAAGATTATGGCGAGGTCATCATCTGCGACAGCGAAGATGAAATGGTTGTGGAAGCGGATCGCATCGCGTCCGAACATGTGCAAGTGATGACGCGCGATCCGGATTACTTCCTGCAACACATGACAAATTACGGCGCGTTGTTTTTGGGCCCGCGCACCAATGTTTCCTATGGCGATAAGGTGATCGGCACCAATCACACGCTGCCCACGAAAAAAGCCGCGCGCTATACGGGCGGGCTTTGGGTCGGCAAATTCATGAAGACCTGCACCTATCAGCGTGTGCTGACGGATGAGGCTTCGGCGATGATCGGCGAATATTGTTCACGCCTTTGCATGCTGGAAGGTTTCGCGGGCCATGCGGAACAGGCGAATATCCGGCTGCGCCGCTATGGTGGGCGCAATATCCCCTATGCGACGGCAGCAGATTGACACCGGGCCGCGCTATCAGTGACTGAAGCGCCGCCGCTACGCATTGCGCTATTCACGCTGGAAAGCCTTGCCAGCAATGCCGCTGTGAAGGCTTTTGTGGACGCGCATGCCGCGGAGCTGGTGCTGATTGGGGGGTCAAAGCCCTATCGCGCCGCGACGGGCGGTGCCTTCGGGCAATTCTGGCGGCACCTCCGCCGCTCCGGACCGCGTTTCTTGCCCTATCTTGTCGTCAATTTCGTACTGCCTTCCCTGGCGGGGCGGTTGCGTGGCCGGAAAGGCTTGGCGGATATGGCGCGCGCGCGCGGCATTGCGCTGCTGGAGGTTGAGGATGTGAATGGCGCGGCCTGCCACGCGGCATTGCGGGCGGCGCGGCCCGATCTGATCCTGTCTTTTCATTTCGATCAGATTTTCACTTTGGAAACCCTCGCTTTGGCGCGGTTCGGTGGGGTGAATATCCATCCCTCTCTGCTGCCGCGCCATCGCGGCCCGATCCCTGCCTTTTGGGCCTTGCAAGAAGGGCCGGGGGCGACGGGCATCAGCATCCATCGCATCGCTGCGCGCATTGATGCGGGGGAGGTGTTGGCGCAGCGCGCCCATGCCTTGCCCGCTGATGTATCCGCTTCCTCTGCCGCGCGGTTGCTGCATGAAGCGGCGCTGCCGATGATCGGCGCTGTCATGCAGGCACTCGCGGCGGGCAAGGCTGAAGGTGCCATCGCGCCACTCCTGCCCTATTGCGGCTTTCCAAGTGCTGCCGAGATCGGCAAAGCGCGCCGGCAGGGTGTGCGGCTGGTGCGCTTTGCGGATTGGCGCGCAGCACTTGGCTTGTGATAGCAACACCAAAGTTATTCAGGATTTGCCACCATGGATTTGCCCCGCACCCCTTCCTTCCGGCTTGATGGCCGCCGCGCTTTGGTGAGTGGCGCTGGCCGCGGCATTGGTCTTGCTGCCGCGTCAGCACTTGCCGATCAGGGCGCCCATGTCACGCTGCTGGCCCGCAGCGCGGGTGAGATTGAAGCCGCTGCCGCCGCCATTCGCGCCAAGGGCGGCGCGGCCGAAACACTCGCCCTGGATGTGAATGATCTGGCGGCGACGGAAGCCGCGATCATGGCAGCCGCGCCCTTCGATATTCTGGTGAACAATGCCGGCACGAACCGGCCCAAACCGTTCACTGATGTGACTTTGGATGATTTCGATGTGGTGATGGGGCTTAATGTGCGCGCGGCGTTTTTCCTGGCGCAGCAGGTGACCAAGCGGCTGCTGGCGGCAAAGCGCCCCGGTTCCATCATCAATGTCTCATCGCAAATGGGCCATGTCGGCGCGCCCAATCGAACGATCTATTGTGCGTCCAAATGGGCGATTGAGGGGCTTACCAAAGCCATGGCGGTCGAACTCGCGCCGCATGGCATTCGCGTGAATACGCTCTGCCCCACCTTCATCGAAACACCGCTGACAAAACCCTTCCTCGCCGCGCCTGGCTTCCGCGAACAGGTGGAAGCCAAGATCAAGCTTGGCCGTGTCGGCCAGGTGGAGGATCTCATGGGCGCAATCCTGCTGCTGGCGAGTGATGCCGGCGCGCTGATGACGGGATCGGCCCTGTTGGTGGATGGCGGCTGGACGGCGGATTAGGATTTACATGGCCCGCCGTTCCGGCGGCAGGCGCGACAGCCGGCGAAACACGGAATAGGCCGCTGCCGCGCTTGCTTCCTGCATGGCGCCTTCACGCACCTCGGCCTGGTTCCACATCCAGCTTTGCGGCGGGTCGTCACGCATCGTCCAATCGGGGAAGATGCGCTCAGGCGTATCGCCCACATGCAGCAGCGCCACATCTACATGCCGGTCATCGGCCAGGATGCGCCCGAAGGTTTCCGTCACCGCCGCGCGCGGGCCTTCCAGCATTTGCATGAACATATCGGCGCGGCAGATCAGTGCGCCGGTGATCTCGCTTTCAGCATTGCGCGCCCGCGCCGTGGTCAGGATATCATCCAGCATCGGCGCATTGAAGCCGAAGGGGCGAGAGGTATAGATAAGCTGGCAAAGACGGCTTGGCATGTTTCGTTCCCGGGACGCGGTTTCGGGAAGCTTAGGCGAAGCGGCAGCAGAAAGGGGAAAGATTCGTCATGAATGAGGAAAATTTCCATCGCCTGCTGCATCGTCCCGGCACGCTGGTGGATATCGGCGCGCATGATGGGCTGTTGACCATCCCTCTCGCGCGCCTGCCGGGCAGCCAGGTGCTGGCGTTTGAGCCCCTGCCCAGCGCCTTTGCCCGGCTGCAAGCGGCACTCAGCGCGGCCTTTGGCAGGGCGCCCGACCATGTCGCCTGCCGCCACCTGGCTCTGGGCGATCATCAGGGCAGCATCACCCTCGCCATGCCCGTGCTGGATGGCGTGGCGCAGGAACAATGGGCGAGCACCGCCAAGGATTACGCGGCGCATGTCTCGGCCCGCGTCACCGTGGAGCGCTTTACCGTGCCGATGCGGACCCTGGATGATTTCGCGCTGAATGACGTGACCGCCATCAAGCTGGATGCGGAAGGCGCCGAATATGAAATCCTGCGCGGCGCGCGGGAGACATTGCAGCGCTGCCGCCCCGTGCTGACCTTGGAGGTGGAAGAACGCCACCGGCAGGGCAGCACCTATGCCGTGCCGGCTTATCTTGATGCGCTGGGTTACGATGTGTTCTTCGAATTGAACGACGCCTGGCACCCCATGGCCGATCTGGATCGCGCGACAATGCAGCGCGCATCATCCGATCCAGCGGTGTTTGAAGCCTCAGACCCTTATGTTTTTGTCTTTTATGCGCTGCCGCGGGAAGAAAGCGCCGCGATGCTCGCTACGCTACGCCGCGCCGGATAGGCGCGTCACAGCCACAACACATCGCCAATCTCACGCGCCCCGGCCACCAGCATCGCCAGCCGATCAAAGCCAAGCGCGATGCCGCTCGTGGCCGGCATGCCGTGTTCCAGGGCCATCAGGAAATCCTCATCAACCTCCCAGCCGCGTTCACCGCTGATGCGGCGGCGTTCGGTGGTATCGGCGATGAAGCGGGCACGTTGTTCGCCAGCATCCGTCAGCTCATCAAAGGCATTGGCAAGTTCAAGCCCGGCAACAAACAATTCAAAGCGCAGCGCGGCGCGCGGGTCCGCCGGGTCGCGCCGCGCGAGCGCCGCTTGCGGTGCCGGCCAATGCGTCAGGAAGGTTGCGCGGTCACGCCCAAGATTTGGTTCAATATGTTCCAGCAGCAGGCGGAAGAACAGATCCTCCCACCCCTCATCGGCGCTTGTGGTGAAGCCCACCGCCCCTGCGGCAGCATGCAGGCGCGCGGCATCGCCCTCGGTCGCCAGAATATCGAGGCCGCGGCACCAGCGATCAAAAGCCTCCGCCATGCTGATGCGCTCAAAAGCCAGACTGAGATCGGTGGTGACAGCGCCATGTGCGACAAGGCGCGGTGCGACGGCGCGGATATATTCCTCAGTCTCCGCCATCAGCCCTTCGAAGCCGAGGCCAGGGCGATACCATTCCAGCATGGTGAATTCCGGCGCGTGGCGCGGTGAGGTTTCGCCATTCCGCCAGACGCGCGCCAATTCAAACACGGGCCCGGCGCCGGCGACCAATAGGCGCTTCAGCGCCAATTCCGGCGAAGTACGCAGCCACAAATCGCGTGACGCCCCCTGGCCCAAATGCGCTTCGTATCGTGTGGCAAAGGCGCGCAAATGCACTTCCGCCCCCGGGGCGGGGACCAAAGCAGGGGTTTCGACTTCGCGGTAGCCGCGCGCCGCGAAAAAGGCGCGGGTTTGGGCGGTAAGCGCTGCGCGGCGTTCCAGAAAGGGCAGCCGCGCGGCGAAGGCTTCCGGGTGCCAGGGGGGCAGGGGCATTGCTGCGCTTTCGGGGCTGGTATACTCGCCTCGTCCTATGCCCCAGCCCATCGCCCAGGACCAGAGCCGCACCTTGCGCAGCCCGCAGGATTTGGCGCGCGCGGGGCTGGTGGCGGTGGATGCAGTGCCTGGGTTGGAGGCTGTCGCCGCGCGCTACGCCACCGCCATTACGCCGGCCATGGCTGCACTTATCAACAAGGACGACCCCGCTGACCCCATCGGGTTGCAATACATCCCCGATGTGGCGGAGCTGATTACCGCGCCGCATGAGCTGGAAGACCCAACGGCCGATGCGCCCTTCACGCCGGTCAAGGGTGTGGTGCATCGCTACCCGGATCGCGCGCTGCTGAAGCCCTTGCTCGCCTGCCCGGTCTATTGCCGGTTTTGTTTCCGCCGCGAAAAGGTTGGCCCCGATGGCGGGTTGCTGAGCGAAGCGGAATTGCAGGAAGCGCTGGCGTGGTTCGAAGGCAATGCCGCAATCCGAGAGGTGATCCTGACCGGCGGCGACCCACTCATGCTTTCTGCGCGGCGCCTGGATGAAATCCTCAGGCGGCTTGCTGGCATGGCGCATATCGAAAGCTTACGCATCCACACCCGCGTGCCGGTCGCTGATCCGGCGCGGGTGACGGCTGCGCTGGTGGGCGCGATGCGCCAGACCAAGCCGGTATTCATCGCCGTACATGCCAATCATGCCCGCGAATTTACGCCTGATGCCGCGCAAGCGCTGATGCGCTTGGCTGATGCTGGCGTGCCCTTGCTCGGGCAATCCGTCTTGCTGCGCGGGGTGAATGATGACGCGTCTGCGATGGAAGCCCTGCTGCGCGCGATGCTCCGCAACCGGATCAAACCCTATTATTTGCACAGCCTTGATGCGGCGCCGGGCACGGCGCGGTTTCAGGTGCCGGAAGTGGATGGTCTGGCGCTGATGGCGGCATTGCGCGGCAGGCTGCCCGGCCATGCGCTGCCGCTTTTTGTGCGCGAAACGCCGATGGGGGGCGGGAAGAAGCCGGTGGCATAGGCCAGGGGACGCGTTTGCCGACGTCCTCAGGACTATGACCGGCATTTAATCATTGCGCGTTCGTATGAGGCAGTCCTAGGCTCATGTGAGGTGAATTATGCGCCACAGGAAATGAGCCATGTCCGGAGCGTCCGTCATAACGCCCAATTATCAACTTGACCCCGCCTATACCCGCAGGCCCTCCATCGCCTTGCTGGAGCAGATTGAGCAATTGCAGCGCGATGGGCTTTTGCTGCTGGATCACCTGACCAAGCGCAGCGAGAGAGTTTTCGTGGTGGCATCGGGCGATAGGAAGGGCGCGGCGGATGATGGCACCAAGCCGGACATAGCGGGTCTTTCCTTTGAGCCATTGCGGCGATCACCCGAAGAAATCGCTATCGAAGAAAATGGATTGCGCGATCTTGTGCTTTTGGTGGATGAACTTGCCCGCCGTGCGTCGCCCGTCACCCCAAGGACCATCGGCAATTCGCGGCAAGGTTTGCTGGGCTCTTTTGATTCCTTTCTCTTGCTTCTGCTTCTCGTGGCCATGTTCTTTTCTGTCGCGGTCTTCTGGCGGGTGGATGAGGCACGCAACCTCATAAATCAGGCAAGGCAGGCACAAGCAGGCGCTCATGAGGTCTATGGTCGCCTCAACCTTCTGGATAGGGAAAAGCATTTCATCCGTGTTCCCAGAAAGGACGCCACGGATAGCTCAACATCAGCGCCGCTCTGCGATCTGACGGGCAATCCGCCCCATCAATTGCCAATAACACCCGAAGCTGAAGGGCTATGTTCCGCGCTTGCGGAACAGCAAACCCGAGAAAAAATTTTGTTCCATCGCCTCAGAACATGGAACTGCAGTGTAACGCAGGATTGGGCGACCTTCTGGATAATCCGGCCATTGGTCTCCGGGTCATGGGGCAATGGCGACTCACAAGCACTCAACTACGGCCCATGCGCGGCAATGACGGAAAAAGATGTAAAGGACGGATCTCCCTCCTATCACTGGCAGCGTTCGGAACGTCGCACCGTGACCGTTCTGACGCTGATGGCAAATCATATCCTGCCAGCTCTTTTGGCCCTGCTCGGCGCCGCGATTTACCTTTTGCGGCAGCGGCAGCGGCAGAAAGCGCAATCAACTCTCGAAGATGCCGGCATGGCCACCTTTGCCAGATTGCTCATGCCGGTTGCCTTGGGGGGGTTGCTAGGGCTTGTTTGGACGGGTGGTGGCGATGTCATCAATCCGAACAGCCTGACCCTGCAAAACATCACCTTCTCATTGCCGCTGACCGCCTTCGCTCTTGGTTACGCCTTCGATCCAATACTGGAATGGGTGGAAAACAAAATCCGGGAGACGCTGATGGCCAAGAAAGGGGAAGCCACGGATATCCCGGTCAAGTAAAGGCCTGGCTTGATCCCTGAATGCAGCGTCTTTCACCCCCCAAAACACGCAGCTTCCAGGCATTCAAAGGACTGGGTGATCGTGTTTCCTTCAGAAGCGGACTACAGCGCGGGGGCGCGTGCGTCACCCCATAACCTCAATCGCCATCAGCCCTTCGGCCAAAACACGCAGAAGATCACGCAGTTCCAGCGCGATGCAGCCCTCGGTCGGGCTGAAGCCAGGGCGCGCGAGGTGGAGGAAAATCGCACTACCCCGCCCGCGCGCCACCGGTGCATCATTCCAGCCCAGCACGCCAATCACATCGTAGATTTCATCCGCGCGCCAAAGTTCCTCATGCCGCGCAGAATGTGGCAGGCGAATTTGCGTATTGTAATCGGTATGCGTCGTATCATCGCACCAGCCATCATCGGGGGCGATGGGTGCCACCGGCACCGCGGCGCGCGGCGGGGTCAGACGATCAGCGCGATACAAAACACGGCGCAGCGGCAATATGCCCACCGGTGTTGCGCCATCCCCTTCGCGCTTATCGGCCCGCCTGCCACCCTTGCCGATGGCGCAACGATAAATCCCGCCCTGGAAACGCAGCAGCCCATCCAGGCCAAGCTGCGCCAAACCCTTTGGGCGCATCGCCTACCCCAGCATATGCCCGAAGCGGCGCGCCTTGGTGTCCAGATAGGCGTCGTTCACGCCATTCGGGTCAAAGGCATGCGCCTCGCGGCCCGCAACCTCAATCCCGCAAGCGGCGAGGCCCGAAAGCTTGTCGGGATTATTGGTCAGCAGTCGCACGCGCGGGATACCTACCTCTCGCAACATGGTTGCTGCGACCAGGAAGTTGCGTTCATCCGCGCCATAGCCAAGCGCGCGATTGGCATCGAGTGTATCAAGCCCGCGATCCTGCAGCGTATAGGCGCGCAGCTTATTCACCAGGCCAATGCCGCGCCCTTCCTGCGCCAGATAAAGCAGTACGCCACCCGCCGGGTCTTCCGCCATGCGCTTGATCGCGCCGCGCAGCTGCGGCCCGCAATCGCAGCGGAGCGAGCCCAAAAGATCACCCGTGAAACACTCAGAATGCGCGCGGACCAAGGGTGCTTGGCCGGCTGCGGTGCTAGCTTCCGGATCGCCCACCAGAATGGCGAGGTGCTCAATCCCGCCATCGGCGGCGCGGAAGGCGATGATGCGCGCCTCCGGCGCATCTTCCAGCGGAACGCGGGCTTCGGCCACGCGCTTCAGGCTGGCAGCAGCGCTGATCGGGTAGGCCAGGATATCCTCGGCCGACACTGACAGCAGCGAAAGCCGCTTGGCCACAGCAGGGGCAGCCGGTGCCGCCACCAAGGCCGGCAGCAAGCGGCCAAGCTTGGCGAGCGCCAGGGCAGCGCCAGAAAGCGGCGGTGGCGCCAATTGCTCGGCTTCGGTCGGCAAAAGGCTTTCGGCAGTGGGGTCGGCCAAGCCGCGCAGCCTTGCGGGGTCTAGTGCTGCCGGCGGCAGGCGCAGCGCGACAACCGGTTGATCTTCCGCCTGCGTCACGGGCCGGCGCAGCAGCGCCGCGGCACGCGCCGGCGCCAGCAGCAAAACCGGCGCGGCCAGAGCCGCATTGGCGATGTCAGCCAGGCCCGCCGCGCCCAGGGTTTCTGCCGCGCCCACCAGTAGTGCCGTTTCCTGCTGGACAATCAACACGGGCGTCCCGCGCCGCAGATCAGAAAGGGCACGATGCACACCACGCATGGCAAGGCGGCGTGGATCAAGGGCGGACTCTGGGCTTTGTGACAAAAGACTACCTTGTTTGGACATATGACGGGTTTCCAATACGCTTCTATTCAACCATGGGGAATGTGGCACTGATACGGCGCTTTGCGAGCCCAAGGTCAGAAAGAAGCCCAAAGCCGCCAAGCCTGTCTTGCGGTCAGGTAGGGGCGGGTGGCATTGATACCGCTCAAGCCCGGGCGCTGTTGCCATCTTGGCGGTGCCGCATGACCAGGAATAAGGCCCAACGCCGATGACCGCCCCGCATCCCGTATTGATCGTGGATGACAATGAAAGGCTTCGGGCGAGCCTGGCTGAGCAATTGGCCTTCGGGGGCGAATTCACCGCAACGGGGGCCGCCAGCATCGCGGCGGCTGAGGCCATGATGCGCGCCGATGGCGCCCGTTTTGCCGCCATTCTGCTTGATCTTGGGCCGCCAGATGGCTCAGCACGGGAGTTTTGCGCCAAGCTCCGCCGCGCGGGGCTGCGCCTGCCCATCATCATCCTGGCCGGGGCGGCTGGCGAGGCGGAAGTACTGCCCTGCCTGGATGCCGGGGCGAATGACGCCATGGTGAAGCCCTTCAGGGTGCAGGAATTGATCGTGAAACTGCGGGCGCAGATCGCGCGCCTGGCCGATGGAACGGATG
>Ga0315904_10011591_pt1 | contig 11228 bp, 12 predicted proteins | sample LakEriMetagenome_6_FD_203529 | JGI IMG/M metagenome (GOLD analysis project Ga0315904, IMG submission 203529) | Freshwater fungal communities from buoy surface, Lake Erie, Ohio, United States - Buoy 12 MA120 | ecosystem: Environmental > Aquatic > Freshwater > Lake | place: USA: Lake Erie, Ohio... | reverse complement strand
GTAAAGTCAGCGGAAACGGTGGTCACAACAGCGCACTCGCGAGGTCGGCGAGTTCCGACCGCTCGCCCTTCTCCAGCGTCACGTGCGCGTAGAGCGGCTGGCCGGTCATCCGGTGGATCAGGTAACTGAGCCCGTTGGAGAGGGCGTCGAGGTATGGCTGATCGATCTGGGCCACGTCGCCGGTGAACACGATCTTCGTCCCCTCGCCAGCGCGAGTGATGATCGTCTTCACCTCGTGGGGCGTAAGGTTCTGGGCCTCGTCCACGATGAAGAACATCCGCTGCAGGCTCCGGCCGCGAATGTAGGCCAGCGGCGTGATCACGAGCTTCTCCGATTCCCGCATGTCGTTGATCCGCTGGGCGGCCTGCGTATCGTCGCCGCACTGGTGGCGAATGACGGTCAGATTGTCATACAGCGGCTGCATGTAAGGGTCGAGTTTGTCGGCGATGTCGCCCGGCAGGAAGCCGAGGTCGCGGTTGGACAGTGGCACCACGGGACGGGCGAGCATGATCTGCCGGTATTTCTGCCGGCACTCGAGCGCCGCCGCCAGCGCCAGCAGCGTCTTGCCCGTGCCGGCGCTTCCGGCAAGCGTGACGAGCCGGATCGAGTCGTCCATCAGCGCCTTCAGTGCGAACGACTGTTCGGCATTCCGGGGCGTGATGCCGTAGCAGGTGAGCTTCTCGACGCGGTGGAAGGCGTCGTCGCCGCGGCGGTAGGTGGCGAGCGCCGACTTGCTGCCGTTGCGGAGCACGAAGTTCTCATTGGCCACGGGCGCCTGCGGCAGGGGCAGCATCGCCGCTGGCAGCACGCCGCCATTGGCGTAGAGGTGGTCGATCGTCTCCGAGGCAAGGCCCTCGATCACGCGGCGACCCGAGTAAAGCTTGTCGAACCCCTGCACCTTGTCCGACTTGTAGTCCTGGGCGTTGATGCCCAGTGACTTGGCCTTCATCCGCAGGTTCGTGTCTTTCGACACGAGCACCACCTGCCGCGGCGACTCTTCGGCCTGCAGCGCGAGCGTGGTGCGGAGGATGCGGTGGTCGGGCGTGTCCTGCAGGAAGGCGTCATCGAGCCGCGGCGTTGAGCCCCGCCCGAGCACCACGCGGATGGAGCCGAGCCCGTCGCCAAGCGGGCTGCCCTCGCGGGAGAGGACGTCGCCGGTGAGGGCGTCGAGCCGCCGGAGGAACTCGCGGGCCTGGAAGTGGATATCTTCGTTGCCGCGCTTGAACTGGTCGAGTTCCTCGAGCACGGTGATCGGCACGGCGACGTCGTGCTCGGCGAACTTCCGCAGGCAGCCGCTGTCGTGAAGGATGACGTTGGTGTCGAGAACAAAGAGCTTCGATCGGGCGTCGGTCATCGTTCCTCCCGTGAACGATCCGCGGCGATCCCTGCAGCGCCGCACCGCATTCCGCCGGGCAAATGGTACGCCCCCCGCCCCCCGAAAGGCAGGCCGGTTTCTCGCGTTTTCCGCCAACGCTTATGAGTTTTTCGTGAGCCGCCCACGCTCAGGAAGCCCAATCGCGGAAGCGATGGGGACTCGTCCGACCCGCCGCGCTGCTCCGGACTGCCCATGCCCCTTGCGAAGCCAGCCGGCGGCGGCGTGCCGACACGCGACGATCATGTGCGACCCGTCGAGCGAGTCAGGGCGGGGGTGGCGGCGGCTTCACCTGGCCCCGCCACGGTTTCGAAGACCGCCGCCTGCTGCCGGTAGACGTGGCGAGCATGACGCCAATCCCGGCCGCGAGTGCCAGGGCGAGGATCAGCCAGAATCGGGGCGGCATCGACGCTGGGTTCCTGGAACGGCCTGAGACGCGAGTTCGAGCGGCACCACCAGCCTGTTTCGGAGCCGCATCGCTCGGAGTTCGTCGAGCATCGCCAACCGCCGAACCACCTTGAGCAGAGCTTTGCGTGCCGCGACCATCTGGGTGCCCCTTCGAGAGGAAGCGAGCCGGACGCTAAACACTTGCGTCTTGTTATACGCGGCCCGACCGCGGAAAGATCGCAAAAAAACGAGCCAGTTCGTTCTCCGGATTCCTCCGCAGCCGTCTCGCGCCTTCCTCAACCCACTCCTGGAAAAGCCCAACGCCGTAAGACGTGGGGCTGATCAGCGAGAGGCTGCGAACCGCCTTCCCAGGCGGCGGACTCAACCGACGCGTCGGCGCCTGCTGAGCCAGCAGGCGAGGCCACCAGCCGCAACGAGGGCGACCGTCGACGGCTCCGGCACCTCGGCGATGGTGTCGCGGGTCTCGCCTGTATCGATGATTCCGTTGCCATCGTTGTCGTAGTCGATGAAGGCGTCGATCGACGGCGCCGGATCCATCGTCACGTTCCGGTACTCGCCCAGCGTCGCCGCCATCTTGGTCTGATACCCGTTGTTCTGCCCGGCACCTTCAGCCCAGACACGGAAGAAGAAGGTGCTGGGCGTGGTCGTGATCACCTGCGGCGTGAAACCTGAGCCCGAGAGCAGCACCGAGGAATAACCACTCGATGTCATCGCCGAGTTCGGCGTCGAGACGGTGACGAGCGAGTTCAGCAGCAGGGGATTCGGCACGATAGGCCCACTCCAAAGCGTGGCCCGCAACGAGCTCCCGCCAGGAGTGTTTTGCCGTAACTGGGCCGACAGTTGCACGGCAAATCCGTCGAACGTCGTCGAACCTGACGCGGTGAGCAACTCGAACTGGTAGTCGCGGTACTGCTGACTCGAGGGACTCGGCCACGTCGCTGAGCCGCCCGCGAGCACGGTGCCAAACAACGTCTGGTTCGAGGTCGTGCCTGCCGGATCGACGTTCATCGTGATCAGATCGGCCACCGCCACGTTCGCGAAGGCGGCTGCGATGACGGCGGCGAGCAGATGACGGCGGATCACGCGATAGTCTCCGAAGAGGGGAAGGAACTGGTTTCGCAAGGAATACGCAATCACTTCGTAGGCCACAACGCCTCGGTGCATCAAAGGGACGAATCGGGCACTGGCTGGGACGAATCGGGCACCAACAGGGACGAATCGGGCGCGAGCTGGGACGAATCCGCCGCGAGAGCCTGCGACAACGACTCCAAATCCACGGCACTCCCCCGCGACGCTGGCCGAGTCACGCGGTGCTCGGATTGTGATTTGGGCCAACACGACTCGCCGCCGAGGCCCACGATGGAACAGCCCATGAGATAGGCATGGAGATCGCGGCTCGACGGCTGGCCTTGCGCCTCTGCGAACGGCTCGGCGGAGGAACCCCGGACTGGCATTGGGATCATTCCACGTTCCCGCCCAGCGTCATGAGTCAGATTACCGAGGCTCTCGACTCGCGACTCCATCAGCCCATGCTCCAGGAGCTGTCGTTGCTCACCGGCCACTCGCCAAGCCACTTCGCGAGAAAGTTTCGCGTCACGACGGGCCTGAGCCTCGGTCGGTTTCTCAACCGTCGGCGGATGGCAGCGGCGCTGGTTGCCCTCAGGGATGACCCGCAATCTCTGGCTCAAGTCGCCCTCGACCTTGGATTCTCATCAAGGAGCCACTTCACGCGGTTGTTCAGCAGCCTGACCGGAATGACGCCCGCCAAATACCGCAGGCTTTTTAAGCCGGCCATTGGATAAGGCGGGCATGCTGAACTGCTGCGGGTCAGGCGCAACGCAGCGAGAGGGCATGGGCAGCCCCGAGCGGGGGCACCACGCGGACGTCCCCACGGCTCACGCCGTTGGGCTTCCTGACGGTGGGACGTCCTGCGAGAGGGCGATGACCGCCCGGCAAAAACCACTCAGTGCCCCGTCCTGGACTCGAACCAGGAACCCTCTGATTAAGAGTCAGATGCTCTGACCAATTGAGCTAACGGGGCTGAACTGCCCTTTTCTACCCACGGCACACAGGCCCGACAAGGGTCGGCCCCGCCGCCGCCGCCATGCGCCGCCCACGCCCAGCGACGCCGCGTTGCAGGGATTCGCGACCAACCGCTACATTCCGCGCTCCAAACCGGGCCCGCGGCGTCGCCGCACGGCCGGGTTCGCTGTCTGCAACTCGCTTCCGGAGACGACTCGATGGGCAGGTTCGACGGGATGAAGGGGCTCGTGCTTGGCGTGGCCAACGATCACTCGATCGCCTGGGCGATCGCCAAGATCATCATGGCCGAGGGCGGCCAGATCGGCTTCACCCACCTGCCCGATCGCCCAGACGACGAACGGCAGCGAAACCGCCGCCGCGTCGCCCTGCTCACCGACCCCGAACCCAACGCCAAGTTCCTCGTGCCCATGGACGTGTCGAGCGACGACCAGATCGCCGCCGTCATGGACCGCGGTAAGCAGGAGTTCGGCACGATCGACTTCCTGCTCCACTCGATCGCCTTCGCTCCGCTCGAGGATCTCAAGGGCGAGACGACCAACTGCAGCCGCGAGGGCTTTCGCCTCGCCATGGAGACGAGCGCCTACAGCCTGCTCGCCGTCGGCAGGCTCTCACGCAGCTTCCTCTCGAAGGACTCGTCGATCCTCACCCTCACCTACTTCGGCGGTGAGAAGGTGGTGCCCGGCTACAACATCATGGGCGTCTGCAAGGCGACCCTCGACATGTGCATGCGGTACATGGCATTCGACCTCGGTCCCGCCGGCGTCCGCGTCAACGCGGTCAGTGCCGGCCCGCTGCGGACGCTTGCCGGCCGCGGTGCCGGTGTCGATGACATGCTCGGGCTCTACCAGCACATGTCGCCGATGGGCCGAAACATCACCCACGACGAGGTCGGCAAGGCCGGCGCCTGGCTGCTCTCCCGCGACTCGCAGGGGATCTCCGGGGAGATCCTCCACGTGGATGCGGGCTACAACGTCATGGGCTCGCCGGGCAGGCTGCTCGACCTCGTGCCCAAGCAGGCGGCGCAGGAGTGACCGCGGGGTGATCCCGAAGTGACCACGATCGCGGTCGCCGTGGTACTGCGGCACGGCCACGTGCTCGTAGGCCGTCGCGCCGCCGATGCGGTCGACGCGGGAGGCCTCGACGAGTTTCCCGGCGGGAAGGTCGGACCCGATGAGTCTGCAGCCGCGGCTGCCGTGCGAGAGTGCCTCGAGGAGGCAGGCGTGGCGATTCGAGTCGATGCCCTGCTCGACCACGCGACCGGCACCTCGGCCAACGGACCGATCGACATTCTGTTCTTCGTCGCGACGCCGCTCATCGACCGCGAGGAACCACTCGTCCCTTTCGCCTGGGTGCCGATTGAGGAACTTGCCGCCCGAAGCTTTCCGCCGGCGAATGCCCGCGTACTCGCCCGACTGGCTCAGGGAGGGTCGTAGCCGCCGCGATGCCATGGATGGCAGCGACAGATCCGCGCAAGCCCCTTCGCGGCGCCACGAACCGCACCATACCTCTCGACTGCTTCGCGAAAGTAGGTGCTGCACGTGGGCTGGAAGCGACAGTGCCGACCGAGCAGCGGACTGAGCGTGACCTTGTAGAACACGACGCCGGCGATCAAGGCCGCCGAGGCGGCACGGTCGCAGAGCCTGCAGAACGCGTGGCCGACACCGTCGGGCCTGGCCGCCATCACCGCCTCCGCTTCGGCTTCGCCGCCGCGTCGCCGCGAGGCCTGGGCACGGCGTCGGCATAGCCCCTGCGGCCCACGACCCTCGCTGCGAGCGCGGCGATGGCCGTCTCCATCTCGCGGGCCCCTGCCTCCCCGGCCGGCGGTTCTCCCGAGCGGACGACGATCACGAAGTCGTTGCCGGACGGCAGCGAACCTCGAATCTGGCGAAACGCCTCCCGCAGCCGCCGCTTCCAGCGGTTCCGCACCACCGCCGAGCCGATCCGCCGCGAGACCGACAGCCCCACCCGCACGCCGTCTGGATTCGCGCGGTGTGCCGCCGCGTAGAGCACCAGCGGCCCCGCCGACGCACTCTGCCGGGTGTCGTACACGCGGGAGAACTCCAGCGGCCGGAGGAGTCGCATCCGTCGCGAAAACCCCGCCGGTCCCGGCGTCACCACTTCAACAACACCCGCGGATTCGCGGCCGCTGTGGCCTGCGCCGCCCGAGCCGCCTCGAGCAGCCGATCGAGCGTCGCGGCGTCGCCCGTGTCGGGCAGCACGATCTGCAGTTCGGCGATCAAGTCGCCCTTCGAGCCATTGGCGTGCCGCACGCCCATGCCGCCGGCCCGCAGTTTGCGGCCGCTGCTGGTCCGCGGCGGCACCTTGAGCGCGATCGTGCCCCACGGCGTGGGCAGATCCACCTTCGCACCCTCGATCGCCTCGGCCAGCGTGATCGGAAGCGTCACCTCGAGCGTGTCCCCGTCGCGACGAAACACCGGATGCGGCTCGATGTCCACCTCCAGCAGCAGATCGCCCGCCGGCCCGCCCCCGGTGCCAGGCTCGCCCTGCCCGCGCAGCCGCATGCGGGCCCCGTCGGGAACGCCCTGCGGGATCGTGACGCTGATCGTCTCCTTCTTGCCACCACGATCGATGGCGAGATCGGCCTTGCCGCCATCGATGGCCAGCGTGAAGGGAATGCTCATCCGCGCCGTGACGTCCTCGCCGGGTGCCTGCGTCTGCCGGCGGCGGCGACCACCGGCGCCCGCCGCCCGCCCGCGGCCTCCGCCGAAGAGCTGTTCGAATCCGCCCCCGCCACCGAACAGGCTCTCGAGGTCGATCTCGGCCCCGCCGCCTCCTCCGGGGAAACCGCCCGCACCGGGAAACGGCCCGCCACCCCAGCCGCTGCCCCGCGGCCCGCCCGCACCGACGCCCTCGAACGAACTGCCGTAGCGGTCGTACATCTCCCGCTTGCTCGCGTCGTTGAGCACGTCGAACGCCGCCTGCACCTGCTTGAACTTCTCCTTTGCCGCATCGTCATCGGGATGCAGGTCGGGGTGATACTTGCGGGCGAGTTCCCGATAGGCCTTGCGGATGTCCTCGGCCGACGCGGTCCGCGGCACGCCGAGCGTCTGGTAGAAGTCATCCGCCATCGAAACGGGCTCTCCGCAGGCCGGGGAAGCAAATCATCACGATTCTAGAAGTGGCTCCTCGACCCCTCAAGGCGGCGGCATCCCGACCGCGATCCCACGCCTTACGGCGTCGGGCTTTTCACGTCTGCATCGGCGACGGCCGCTGCCCGCTGCTCCAAAAACTCGTATTGGCATCGTCGCAGCGGCTGCCCATCGGCGGGCGTCAGCAGCCGAAAAACGCCGTCGGGATCGAGACTTCGCGCCCGCACGTTGTCGGCAAGATACACCGGCAGGATCTCGCGGAGGATTCGCGTCGCCAACTCTGGAGCCAGCACCGGAAACATCACCTCGACGCGGCGAAAGAAGTTTCGCGGCATCCAGTCGGCGCTCGAGAGGAACACCTTCGCCTCCTCGTCGGGGCCGAACACGTAGATCCGGCTGTGCTCCAGAAACCGGTCGATGATGCTCCGCACCCGGATCGTCTCGCTCAGGCCGGGCACGCCGGGCCGCAGGCCGCACATGCCGCGGGCGACAATGTCGATCGGCACACCCGCCTGGCTGGCCCTGTAGAGCGACTCGATCACGCGATGGTCCACGATCGCATTGAGCTTCGCGAAGATCCGTGACGGCCGCCCCTCGCGGGCCCGCTGCGCCTGTTCGTCGATGAGTTCGATCGTGCGGCGGTGCAGGTCGTTTGGAGCCACGATCAACCGCTGCCAGGGGTGCCCCTGCGAATAGCCCGTGAGCAGGTTGAAGAGGGCCGATGCGTCTTCCGCCATCGCTTCGTCGGCTGTGAACAGGCCGACGTCGGTGTACGAGAGCGCGGTCGTGGGGTTGTAGTTGCCCGTGCCGAGATGCACGTAGCGCCGCAGTCCCTGGCCCTCCTGGCGAACCACCATCGACACCTTGCAGTGGGTCTTGAGGTCGAGAAAGCCGAACACCACGTGCACGCCGGCACGCTCCATCTGCCGCGCCCAGCTCACGTTGTTGGCCTCGTCGAACCGTGCCTTGAGCTCCACGAGCGCGGTCACGTGCTTCCCCGACTCCGCCGCCGCCATCAGGGCCCGCGAGATCGGCGAGTCGCCGCTGGTGCGGTAGAGCGTCTGCTTGATGGCGAGCACGCGGGGGTCGGCCGCCGCCGCCGTCACGAACTCGACCACCGGGTCGAACGACTCGTAGGGATGATGCAGGAGGATGTCGCGCTGCGCGATCGCGGCGAAGATGTCGGGGCTGCGCCGCTCGAGGCCGCGGGGTATCCGCGGCGTGAATGGCTTGTCGTGCAGCCGCTCGAACCCGGGCAGCTTGTGGAGCTCCCAGAGCGAGGTGAGATCGAGCGGGCCGTCGATGCGGTAGACCTCGCTGTAGTCGTCGCACTGGCCGCGGGCATTTCCCTGCAGGCCTTCCTCGTCGATGATCATCTCGGCAAGCGTGTCGTTCGCCTTGGATGCGATCTCGATCCGCACCGCCTGCCCCCGCTGGCGGGCCTTGATGCGATCCTCGATCAGTTTCAGCATGTCGTCCGACTCCTGCTCGAGCAGGTCGACGTCGCTGTCGCGGGTGATGCGGAAGGCCGTCCATGACTCCACCTCGAAGCCGCCGAAGAGCTCGGGCAGCCGCGCCGAGACGATGTCCTCGAGCAGCACGAACGGAAACGTGCCCGGCTCGCCTCCGGAGAGAGCCACGATCCGCGGCAGAACCTGGGGCACCTGCACCACCGCGAACATTCGCTTGGGGCCGAGGCCCTCGCCGCGGTGCAGCATCACGCCAAGATAGAGCCCGCGGTTGTGGTAGCGGGGCGACGGATGGGACGGGTCGACCGCCATCGGCGTGAGAATCGGCAGGGCCCGCTCGCGAAAGAAGCGATCGACCTGCTCCCGCTGGCCACCCTCGAGCGACTCGTAGCGGAGCAGGCGGAAGCCCTCGGCCGCCATCGCCGGGCCGATGCTCTCCCGCACGCAGGCATACTGCCTGGCCACCAGTTCCTGCGTGCGGCAGGCGAGGGCCTTGAGCTGCGACATCGCGGTCATGCCGTCGGGCGAGTAGTCCTGCGGAGCGCTTTCACCGAAGGCCTGCTCCCGCAGACCCGCGACGCGGATCATGAAGAACTCGTCGAGGTTCGAACTGAAGATCGCGAGGAACTTCAGCCGCTCCATCAGCGGATTGTCGGGGTTCTCGGCCTCCTCCAGCACCCGCTGGTTGAAGTCGAGCCAGCTCAACTCACGGTTGATGAAGCATTCCGGCCCGAAGGTCGTGCCCGTCGCCTCGTCGCTGACCGTCGCCATGCCTGTCGTCGCTCCTGCTCGGCGGCCCGTTTTACTCATCAGCCATCAGCGAGTCGCCTCGACGAGTGTACCCTTGAGGAGGTCTGCGCCGCGGCATCGGCTCCTCACGAGACGCTCACATTCCCGCTTCAGCCGCTACAACCGTCACGCCCGATGCAGCCACGGCGATTGCGGCCCTCGGCTGCCCCGTCGGCGGCCGCGGCTGGTGCGCGGCCGTCGCCGGCATCCTGGAGGCGACCGCCGCCAAGCCGGGCAACGTGCACCCAGGCGCCTCGTTCGCCGATCTCACCCACGCCGATCTCGTGGCGGCGGCCGCAGCGATCGCGCCGGCCTTCGACCGCGCCGCGACGCAGCCGCTGGGCCTCACCATCCTGCAGGCCGTCACGGCGGCACGATCCGCCGCTGCCGACACCAACGCCAACCTCGGCATCATCCTGCTGACGGCGCCGCTCGCAGCCGTGCCGGATGATGAGCCGCTCGACGCCGCCGCAGTCGATCGCGTGCTCGCCCGGCTTGGTCCCGCCGACGCGGCCGACGTCTACCAGGCGATCGCGATCGCGCGGCCTGGCGGCATGGGCCGGGTTGATCACGACGACATCGGCGGCCCACCACCGACCGACCTCCGCGCAGCGATGCGGGCCGCAGCCGGCCGTGATCAGATCGCCCGCCTCTGGACGGAGGGCTTCGGCCCGCTCTTCGCCGGCGCGGTCGTCGATCTCGCCGCCAGCCTGGAGGCCGGCATGCCGGTCTTCGAGGCGATCGTGGACTGCCATCTCCGGCAGTTGGCCCGCGAGCCAGACTCCCTGATCGCGCGGAAGCACGGCGCGGACACTGCCGCCCGTGTCTCGTCGAGAGCCGCCGCCATCCTCCGATTGTCCCCCACCGAACGACCGGCCGCCACCATCGCCTTCGACGCGTCGCTTCGGTCGCCGCGGCGGCTCAACCCGGGCACCACCGCCGACATCGTGGCGGCAGCACTCTATAGTGTGCTCCGAACGGGCCGCGTCGACCCGTTCTCCACCATGTCGCCCCACGCCCTCCCTCATACGCCATGACCGAACGCTTCGAAGTCCAGCTCCGCAAGGCGGTCCACGTGTTCTCGGCGGGCCACTTCATCACGCTCACCGACGACCTCTGCGAGCCGGTCCACGGCCACAACTGGACCGTCGGCGTGGACGTCACGGGCTCACCCGACGCGCACGGGATGGTGGTCGATTTCATCGCCCTCCGCGACGCCGTCAGCGCGGTGCTCGCGCGGCTGGATCACAAGATGCTCCTGCCCACGGCGAATCCATGGCTCACCGTCGCGACGGCGGCCGGGCCGCACGGCGGCGACGAGACGACCGTCACCTTCCGTGGCCGGCGGCGTTGGGTGTTCCCCGCCGACGAATGCCTGCTCATGCCGATCGCCAATACGACGGCCGAGTGGATCGCCCGCTGGATCGGCCTGAGCGTCGCCGAGTCGCTCGCGGCCTCCGGGCACGCCGCACCCCGCTCGATCCGCGTGTCGGTCGACGAGTGCCTCGGCCAGTCGGGCGTCTGGGAACGCGGCTGACGGAGAGGGCCATACGGAATCCGGACACGTTCACGAGGCTCGGGGGCTGCCCGTGCCCACCGCAGTGGTGTCTTCAGGAAGCCCAACGGCGTGAGCCGTGGGGCCTTCGCGTGGTGCGCTGCTCGGGGCCGCCCATGCCCATCGCCGGACGCTCGCTGCGGGCATCCTGCCCTCCACTCGCTGCACGCCGGCTGCGCTTCGCCATCCTGGCTCCGCTGGCCGCCGAGCCCGGCTCCCGGGCACGGGCAGCCCCTCGCTGTCGACCTCAGGAAGCCCAATCGCGTACGTGATGGGGGCACGCCGACTGCGGTGCCGCGATGACTCGCGAGGATCACGCGTGAGCCACATCAGGCGTCGGCGACGATCAGTTTGTCGGCGGCGTCGAGGGCGATCGCAAGTCCCGTGCGGCCCACGCGAATCCGCATCAGCCCGGCGCCGTCGGGATTGCTCTCGACCGTGCCCACCGTGCCGAGCGTCAGGCCACAGTCGGTGAGGTAGCG
>Ga0315904_10011589_pt1 | contig 11229 bp, 8 predicted proteins | sample LakEriMetagenome_6_FD_203529 | JGI IMG/M metagenome (GOLD analysis project Ga0315904, IMG submission 203529) | Freshwater fungal communities from buoy surface, Lake Erie, Ohio, United States - Buoy 12 MA120 | ecosystem: Environmental > Aquatic > Freshwater > Lake | place: USA: Lake Erie, Ohio... | reverse complement strand
CATGCAGGCACAGCAGCAGCAGCAGCTGATCCAGGCCGGCATGGGCGATCCCCAGAAGCTGGCCAACGCCGGCCTGGCCGCCCAGCAGATGGCTGCCGGCCCGCCGGCCGACGGCCAGCCCAACGCCCAACCACCCCAGGAACCATGAACTGGAATTTTCCCGCCGATAACGCCGAATGGCGCGACGGCCGGCCAACGCAATCGGATGGCCCGCTTGTGTTCGCGCTGCTGATGACGTCACACCCCCAAATGGGCGTGGGGGGGCGCATCGTGGGAGTAGTCGATTGGTCGTATGCGGCCGAGACTGGTGCGCCTTGGCTCCCCCTCTAACTAGGCCCAGTCGCCACCCATCCCCTCCAACTCTTCTTGACAATGACCACCGAAGCCACCACCAAAACGCTCGATCAGATCCAGGCCCCGGATGAGCTGAAGCGGATGGTTGATCCATCCAGCGAGCGGCAGGTCAACACCCTGGATCGGTTCCTCAGCGACATGGGGATCTCCGATGGCCCACCGGAGCCGGCGGACGAGGAGGAGGGCGGGGAGGCCAATGCCGGCGCTGACGCGGCGGCGGAGCAGTCTCCACCGAAGAAATTGGCCGGCAAGTTCGATTCCGCGGAGGAATTGGAGCGGGCCTATCAGGCCCTGGAGCAAAAGCTGGGCCAGCCCAAAGCCGAGCCAGCGCAAAAGGCCGAGATTGAGGCCTACACCAGGGAGCGGGGGGTGGAGGTCTATGGCGAGACGGTCGCCGCGGCGATCGAGGCGGCCGAGATCAACCCGTTCGAGATGGCCGCCAAGGTGCAGGCCGGTGAGGACGTGGCCGCGTTCGTTGACGCGCTGGTGGAGAAGGGCAAGCTGCCGCGCCCGATCGTCGAGGCCTACGTGCAGGGGGTCCGGCCCGCTGCCGCGCCGGCTGCGGAGGCGGCCGGGTCGATCAACGACAACCCCGAGGCCGTGGCTGCGCTGAGGCAGTCGGTTGGCGGAGACGCCGCGTTCGATGAGCTGTCCCGCTGGGCTGTCACCAACCTCTCCCCCGAGGAGAAAGCCGAGTATCAGCAGGCCGTGGACACTGGAAACGTGGGCGCAGTGCAGTGGGCCCTGCGTTCGTTTCAGGCCAGGCAGCAGGCCGGCCAGTCGAAGCGGGAGCCCGAGTTCCTGGGCGGCGGGTCGCAGGCCACCGAGCCGCTCGACGTCTACGAGTCCCGGAGCGACTGGCAGACGGATCGCTATGCGACCGACGGCAACGGCCGGGAGCTGTACGCCAAGGACGAGAGCTACCGAAACAAGGTCGATGCCAAGCACCAGCGTTCCAAACGGGCTGGGAAGTGGTAAGTTGCGGGTGGATTTCTCCACCCTTGTAGCGATCTGGGCCAGCTGCGGCTGACAACCCTGAATCAGCGGGAGGCGATGGGTTCCGACGAACACATCCCGCTTTTTTTCAGCAATGTCTGCAGACGCGCTTGCGTTGGCCCGCTTAGGCCAAAACAAGGGCACGGGCTCCACCGACGCCCTGTTCTTGGATCTTGGAGCCGACGAGCTCCTCACTGCTTTCGACAAAAAAAAGATCTTCTCCTCCACCGTGAAGGAGGGCACCATCAAAGGTGGCCGCTCCAAGCGTTTCATCGTGACCGGTCGTCGAGCGGCGCGGTACCACACGCCTGGAACCATCATCGACGGCACGGGTAACAGCCCGTCCGACGTGTCGAGCCGAATCCTGTACCTCGATGGTCTGATGATCGCCGATGAGACGATCTATGACCTGGACGAGCTCCAGGAGGATCCGTCGACCCGGGCGGAAATCATGCACCAACTCGGGGAGGCGCTGGCCGACCAGCGCGAGGCCCGCATCGCCCGCGTCCTGTTTGCGGCTGGCAACACCAGCACGGAGCCGCTGTCCAAAGCGATCAACACCGGTCGAACCGGCGACAAGATCACCCTGACAGCTGGTTTCTCCACTGCCTCCAATAACAGCAAGGGCGACGAGCTGGCTGCAGCCATCAAGAGCCTGGCCATCTTGAAACGAAAAAAACACGTTCCGATGGGGAACATGGTTTGCGTCGTGACGCCGGACGCCGCCGGCTGGCTGGCCGATGGAACCAGGGTGATCAATACCGACTTCAACGGCGGGACTGGCGCCAATGGCACGGTCGCCGAAGGGTTCGCCGGCAAAATCTACGGAGTGCCCATTTACGAGAGCAACTTCGTCAACCAACCGGCTTACACGCTGCAAACCGGAGACAATGCCAACTCGGCGTATGCTCAAGACCTGAGCAAGTGCGTGGGGATTCTCTATCATCGTGACGCGATGGGGGTGCTGAACCTCCGGAAGCCGAAGCTCCAGATGACCGCATCCGACGGCGACTACAACGTCATGTACCAGAGCCAGCTGCTGGTTGCCTCCATGGCGATTGGCATGGGCGTCTTGGCTCCCGAATGCGCGGGGATCATCGTCACCCCCTAAGCTGGCAACGGGAATGGCATGTGGCACCGCCCCGGGTTCTGCCCGGGGTTTTTTGTGGCCAGCGGTAGCATTGGCCTGCACTGGTGCAGATGCCATGGGCCTGGCCAACGAATCGGTGACCCCGGGCCGGACGACGCTGCTGGAGGCCGTCAACACCTGCCTGTCCACGATCGGCGAGGCCCCCGTCAACACGCTCGACGGACAGCAGGTTGGCGAGGTATCGCAGGCCGAGCGCACCCTGCTGGAGACGCACAAGGCCGGCCAGGCCCAGGGCTGGAGCTGGAATCGGGAGAGGGGCGTGGTCTTCGTCAGGGACTCCAGCACCGATGAGTTCCTGATCCCAGACAACGTGGTGCAGTGGGCCCCGAGCCGGCTGGAATGGAATGGGCGGTTTGTCGCGCGCGGCGGCCGCGTTTATGACAACCAGGAGCGCAGCTTCGCCATCCCGATCGACGTCCCCTCCATCGAAGCGGACATCGTGAGCCTGCTGCCTTGGAGCCAGTGCGCCGAGGTTTTCAACCGATGGGTCACGATCCGAGCAGCGCGAGTGTTTGCCAACCGCGCCGTCGGGGACACGACGACGTTCCGACTCACCCAAGCCGACGAAGATCGCGCTTGGGCGGACCTGCTCCGGGTGGACACGGCGCAGAGCCAGCCAAACGCAGTCACCGGTGAGGCTGCGTTCTCGACCTTCAGGCCGTGGATGGGCCTGGGCCGGCGGCGGGCCACGAACTGGTTCTGACCATGCTGGCTTCGTACTCGATCCCGAACCTGATCCAGGGGGTTAGCCAGCAATCGGATGCCCAGCGGGATCCAAGCCAGGGCGAAATCCAGGTCAACGGCTTTTCCTCGCTGACCGATGGTCTCCGCAAGCGGGCCGGCACCAGTGTGGTGCGGCTGATCAGCTCAGCATCGCTGGGCGATGTGGCATTCCACTCGATCCTCCGCGATGCCGTCGAGCGGTATCTGGTGGTGATCTCCAAGACCGCCGTTCGGGTCTTTGATCTCGACGGCATCGAGAAGACGGTCAGCGCACCCTCCGGCTACGGCTACCTCTCCACGGTGGTTAGCTGCTCCACGGACGTGAGGGCCAGCACCATCGCCGACTTCACATTCATCAGCTCCGTGCGGAGAGTGCCGGCGATGACCGCGGCGGTGGCGCCGGCCACTGCCCGCCCTGCAGCGAACGAGGCGCTCTGTTGGGTTCGGGCCGCCAACTATGGCCAGACCTATCGGCTGTCGGTGAACGGCACGCTGGCCACCGTCACCACCCCAGTGCAGCCGGTGACCACCAGCGGCAGCACGGTGACTGAAAACCGGATCTCGTCGGAGGACATTGCTTCCCAGCTGAAAACAGGGCTATCGGGCGTTACGGGTGTAACGATTACCCGTGAAGGATCGGTTCTCCACCTGACGTCAGCAAGCGCGATCACGATCTCAGCGACTGATGCCCGCAGCAATGCCGACATCACAGCCATTACCGATCGAGTTCAAGTTTTCAACGAACTCCCGACCATCGCACCCCGCGGCTACACGGTGCAGGTCTCAGGTGATCCTTCAAACCAGTACGACGGCTATTACGTGGCTTTCTTGCCTCGCTCCAGCACAGCATCGATGGGAGAGGGGACGTGGGAGGAGTGCGTTGCGCCGGGAATGCCGTACAAGCTGGATGCAGCCACAATGCCGCAAGTCCTGGTTCGGCTCCCGGATGGCACGTTCTACTTTGGCCCCGCCAATGGCAGCACCCAGGGCGGCCTGAAGATGCCTGCATGGGGAGAGCGGACGGCTGGCGACTACAACACCGCTCCCGATCCAAGCTTCATCGGATCACCAATTCAGGACGTGTTCATCCATCGCAACCGGATGGGTGTCCTTTCGGACGAGAACAAGATTCTCAGTAGGTCGAAGGCATTTTTTGACTTTTTCCCGGAGACAGTCACTCAGGTGCTGGACACCGATCCGATTGACCTCACGGCGAGCTCAAACCGAATCAGTGTGCTGCGCCATGCGTTTTCAAACCAGGACGAACTCCTGCTGTTCAGTGAGCAACTTCAGTTTCGCGTCGCCAGCGGTGAAGCCTCGCTGACGCCACAGTCGGCCCAGGTGTCCGTCCTGACGGCTTACGAGGTGGACTGCTCGATACGACCTCTCCAGGTGGCAGGGGGAATTGTGTTTGGCCAGACATCCAACGGCTGGACGCAGTTTCGCGAGTTCTCGCTGAGAGGCGTTGGGACAGCTGTTGTTGGCATCGCGCCCAGCGTCACCGACCATGTCCCCACCTACATCCCCGCAGGCGTGCGCCAGCTGGCGGGGAACGACACTGCCGGCGTCTGGTTCGCCATTACAAAGGCAACCGAGGCCCAAGATCGGATCTACGTCTTCAAGTACGCGGACCGCTCCACGGGCACAACCCTGGAGCGCGTGCAGCGCAGCTGGTCCTACTGGCACCTGGCCGGGGCATCAAAAGTGCTTCAGATCCTGTGCCTCCTTGAAACCCTCTACCTCATCGTCGAGTACCCAGACGGGAGCGTGTGGCTGGAGAAGACGCCGGTGAGCGATCGGCTCACCACGGACGCGCTGACCACGCTGCTGCTCGATCGCCAGGTGACCACCACGACAGCGACGCCAGCGGCGGCGCGGGTGGCCAGCGGCACCTACAACGCGATCAGCAACACCACGACATGGACGCTGCCGTTTGCCGCAGCGGCAACCACGCAGGCGTGGAGCCTCTATGGGCCAACGCAGAGCGGAGGGAAGCTGCTCGGCACCATCAACAGCGGCAACACGATCACCACCAGGGGCAACTGGGCCGGCAAGGATGTTGCGTTTGGGGAGTTGATTGAGTTCCGATACCGGTTCAGCCGGTTCAAGCTCATGGAGCAGTCGGGCTCCGGGCGCGTCTCCAGCAACGTGGCTCGGACTCAGGTGCGCAGTGCCAAGCTCCGGTATCACGACACCGGCTACTTCCGGGTCTTGGTGACGCCCGAACGGCGCGAGACTGCCACCTACACGTGGGATGGGTGGCAGCTGGGGGTGCGGAACAGCCAGCTCGGCAGTCGGCTGGGGCAGGGCCTAGACATCGAGGATCGACAGTTCGCCGAAGGCGTGTTCAATATCCCGATCATGGCCCGGGGGGAGGGATGCGTGGTCGAGATTGTCAACGACACGCCCAGCCCCTGCATGTTCAGCAGCTGCGACTGGATGGCCCAAGTCACCAGCCGGGGGCAGAGATTGCAATGAGGTGGCAGAACGCCGCCAAATGGCGGGTCGATCATGTGGGCGCCTTCCTCCGACGGAGCGACGATCTGGAATGCCGATTTGCCTATGGCATCAGCGGCAACGAGGCGCTGGGAATCGCTGCGAAGGCATCTCAGACCGTCAACTGCATCTGCGCAGACGATGGAGAGCCGCTGGCCGTTGCTGGGGTGAACCGCTCGGTGATCTGGCTGCTGGGCACCGATGGGCTCACCGCCACGCCAGAGAGGCGCCTGGCCCTGGCGCTTGGGGGGCGACGCTGGGTTGACCAGTTGCTGTGGGACCGTCGGGGAACAGGTGCAGTGCTGGAGAACTGGGTCCTTGCGTCCAACGTAGAATCAATCCGTTGGCTGAGGGCAATGGGCTTCACGATTGCGGCGACACGGCCCATGGGTCCAAGCGCTCAGCTGTTCACCCACGCTTGGAGGGGGTGATGGTTATCGATCCAATCTCGGCCGGCATTGCGGCGATCTCGACAGGCCTCGGCTTGGCTGGAGGGGCCGCACAAAGTAACGCTAGGCAATACGACTACGAAAACAGCCGTGCATATCAGCGTGCAACAGCTCGCTTTAATCTATGGCAATCGGGGCTGAATGCCAGGTTGAGCAATGCGGCCTCACAGCAGCAGTATTGGCAGGACACGGTCAACCATAACCAATCTCTGGCCTATGTCTATCAGCTCCGCAACTTCGAGCTTGCGAGGGAAGCGCAGCAGGCCGATGTGGTTGGGCAGGCGCGGGCCGCCGCAGGCGCCGAGTTCATGGTCAACAGCGAAGCCATGGCGCAGCAATACCAAGAGGTTGGGATGCAGGAAGCCATCGCGCTTCAGCAGTATCAGTACAGAATGCTTCAGCAGTCAGCCGCCTATCAGGCGATGGCCGGCGACGGGAACACAGTTGACCGGTTCGTGAACGACTACGCCCGGCAGATGGGCGATTACCAGGCGCTGTCAGAGATCAATGAGGGATTGCGGTCAAGGCAGTATAAGAGAGAGCAGCTATCCAGCGTAGCCCGCTATCTGAACGCCTACAACAATCAGCAGTTTTATCAGAAGCAGCAGTATCAGGATCCGATTGCGCCATATCCAGCGCTGCCAGCGCTGCTGACGCCCGCGGCGCCATCGATGACAGGGGCCGCGCCGGCCGGTATTGGGTTGCTGGACATCGGCACCAGCTTGCTGGGCGGGGTGAACACCTACCTCGGCACAGCGTCAGCGATCAAGGGGCTCTAGCCAATGGCACGCCAACCCGATGGACAGATCCAGCCGGTCGCGAGGCCCGTCCAGGCCTTCATCGAGCCTGTGCGCGTCAGCATCGCCGAGCCAGCGCGGCCGGCGCAGCTGCCCGGCCTCGCTGCGCCGCAAATCGTGCAGCAGGGCGGAATGCCCAGTGTGCAGGGGGAGAACCCTTTCGAGAGGCTGGCAGGAAGCCTGGCGGCATTCAACCAACAGTTGACGCCTGCGCTGCAGGCGGCCGGCGTGGCGTTCGTCGATCAGCAGATCAAGCAAGGGGAGGCCAGGGCCAGGGCCGCTGCACTGCAGGGCCTGGCGCAGAACGACGCCAGCATGGAGACGGCTGAGCAAGCCCGCGCCAAGGCGAACCGTGCATTGGCCCGGCGGGACCCCGCAGCCGCTGGCATCATGGCGCTGCTCAACCCCTACGCACAGGTCGGCTACGAGCGTGGTCTGGCCAGGCTGGCGGGGGCAGAGGCCGCCACGGGGCTGCCGGCCTACATCAAGGAGCGAGGCCAGCAGATCGATTACCTGGCGCCAGACCAAGGCCAGGGATCAGCAAGGCGACTCGCGAACGAATACGCATCGCAGTTGATGCAGCGCTATGGGCTGAGCGCTGACAACCCGGCGACCCAACGGTTTGTGATTCCTGAAATCGAAAAGGCCAGGGAAAAAGTTGGGCTTGAGATTCTCGAAGATCGCCAAAAATACCTCACCAACCAGAGGATAGATTCTACCGCCGGCCTGATACGCAACTTCTATGCTGGATCAATGAAGATGGGCATCGTTGAATATCGCGGCCAGTCTTATAACCTGAAAGACCCGATTCCGGAAAGGAGGCAGATCGCTCTGCAAGCGCTTCGCGGGCGTCTACAAGAGTATCTGGACTACGCGACCAAGCTTGGCGTTTTGCCCGGAGATGGCAGGGCCATCCAAGGGAAGATTTACAAGCAACTGGCCGCGATCGGCTGGTATGAAGACGAGGACTTCCAGCAGATGGTGTCTAGCCTGGATTCGACCGACAAGGTGTTGGACGCGAACGGGAAAGAGCTGCTCGATCCAGCCACGCAAAAGCCTGTCTACATGAAGCTTGGCTCCGTGTATCGGGAGGACGACATCGAGGCTCAGATTAAGTATCGCGCTGCCGCCGCTGCGCAGCGCAGGGATCAGCGAGAGTTGATGATGACCGGCGCATGGACCGACAGGAACGGTGGGCGCGTTCAAGGTTTTGAGAATTACATATTTGAGAGGCTAAGCAGGTTCACCCCCGGCACCCAGGAGTACGCGCAAGCCGGCGCTTTGGCCGTGTTGGATTACTGGAACAGACACAAGGCCGAGTTATCCGCTTCCGGCGTCACGTTGCCGGCGCTTGAGAAGAAGCGCAAGGAAGTAGCTGATCTGAAAAGCGAACTCACGTTCGCCGCTACAGACGATCCGGACATGCCGTCGCGGGAACTGGGGCAGCTGGACCGGATACGCGGTAGCAACTGGAACGCGAATCAGTTGTATAAGCGCGGCATGCTTCTTGCCGCTCAGATCAAGAACCCGACAGATCGGGACAAGTTCAAGCGTGACTGGGACAACAAGGTGAACCGGCTGGACAAAGAAAACACCAGTCTCGCCGGCTACAAGGAAGCCCGCGATGCTGTTATTGGGCAGCGAATAAACGCAGAGCTGAACAACTACTATCCCGCCGCAAACCAGCTGACCCAAGGCGATCGGTCTGTATCCCGCAGCCGCCAGTACGAGGCCTATGTCCCATACGCGAATGCGGCGATCAGCGATGCTGAAGCGAAGAAGGGTTCCCGGTTGAATGATGCTGAAGTCAGGAAGGTCGTCAGTGATGCCCTGAACCAGTACGGCAAAGGGGACGGCAAGCCGCAGAAGGACTTCTTGTTCCCAGGCAGTCCGATGACGAGGACGCCCAGTGTCAACCCATATCAGAAGCCGACAAACAACAACGGTTCGCCGCCGCCCGCCGAAGGAGCCAAGCCCAAGCCGCCGCCGCCAAGGGTGTTCAACGTCAGCGAGCTTGACACGATGGCGGATCGAAAGCTGGTCCTGCGCAGCTACGAGGACCGGGCGGTCCTCAGCCACGGGGCGGTCCGTCAGCTGATTGATGCGGTTGGCCAGGACAAGCCGTGGCCCAAGGAGTTCGAGAGGGCGTGGCGCGACTCTGGAGCCCGCACGCCTGGCGAGTTCCTGGAATCCCAGATCAAGCGCTACCCCGGGCAGTTCGTGCTGCCGCCAGAGCTGCAGCGGAAGGTGATGAAGCGGTCGTCTGTGCAGACCGGGATCAGCGACAACCTGGTCAGCGTCCAGTCCATGCAGCAACGGTTCCCCAGCCTTGCCGTGCTGGCGGGTGGCGCACTGGATTTGCTGACGGGCGCCAGCCCGGCAATGGCCTCAGCCCGCTACAGCGAAATGGGGCCAGGCGATCCCGCTGCCGGGCCGTCCAGGGCCATGAGCCATCCGACGCTGACCACGCTGGCGGCCGGGCGGCTGGTGCCGGCGCCCAAGGGATATTGCACCACTGCCGTGCTGAAGACGCTGGCGGCAAATGGGCTGCCGAACCCCCAGGGGACGGGGGACGACAGCGGAAACAATCCCCGCGGACTGGCATCGCAGTTGGTGCGCAGCTATGGGTGGCAGTCGCTGCCGGGGCTGGGGCAGCAGCAGATCATCCGGAGCCGCTACGGCGCGTTCGCGGCCAATGTGATCCCCGAGCCTGAATATCTGGCGGCCGTGAAAGCGGGTCGCATCCCGAGCGGGGCATTGGTGTTCTCCACCCGGCACGGTTCATGGCAGGGCGCGTCGCCCGGCTCCCGCGGATACGACGTGGCCGTCGCTCGCAATGGCGGTCGCAACTTGTGGAACGGCTACCTCAGCGGCATGGATGTCTACTCCGGCGGCTCCAAGTTGCGAATGGTGCTGGTGCCTGCTGGCTCAACGCTTCAGAACTCATCTCTCTCCAGGAACTGACCATGCCTGTCACCTACACCAAGGACAAGAACGGCCGTTGGGTCAGCAGCGGCAGCGTGACTGCCCAGGACGCAGAGCCGTTGGCGGGTCCGGTCGGGTTCGGCGGCGACAAGCCAAAGCCAAAACGCAAGCCGGCGGGAGAAGCCAGGCCCTGGTATTGGCACCTGACCCCGCAAGGGCTCGCGAACAATCTCCGGTACGAGGCCAAGCGCCACGAGAGGTTCAACAGGCCACTGCCGGGCGAAAAGCTACAGGTCAGCCGGTCCCTTGGCGGGATCGGGGGGATGCAGCTGAGATCAATCCCTGCATCGCCAGCGTTCCGATATGGGCTGGCTGGGGTTGTGGCAAAAGCGCCGGCCGATGCAGCGCTAGCTGTAGTAAACCTGCTTCAGAGGGCAGAGAAGTTCGGCAAAAACCCAAAGAACCCTCTGTATCTGAAGATGGTCCCAGGCGCCAGCCTGATTGGAGGCCTCTTTGAGTCGGCGAGCGATCCAGAGGTCACCGCTGTTGGGCGGCAGATCGTTCGCGCACAGCGAGCGGCAACCAGGGCGGTGGGCGCCAGGTTGCCCGAACAGGTGAACCCTGAGGATCGGTTCATCCAAGACACCACGGCGGGCTTCGCGGCCAACGTCGCGGTCGCGCCGTTCACGGCAGGCGCAGGCGGTGCTGCCGCTCGTCTCGTCCCCGGCCTCGGGGCGAGGCTGGCCAAAGCAGGGCTCGATCCGCGGCTGGTGAAGGTGCTCGCCAGCTCCGGCCGCTGGGGGGCCGGGCTAGCGGCTGACGAGACCGTGGCCAACTTGCTCGCCGACAACACCCAAGGCGGCGCCAGTCAGCTGATCAAGGCCACCGGAGCGCCGTGGCCGGATGCGTTGACCGCAGATCCCAAGCGCGACGACCGAATCTCAGCGGCGCTGCGCGAGACGCCGGCATCGATGGCCTTTGCGGCTGGTCTTGGCGCCCTGGGCGGCGCGATGAAGGGAACGCTGAGCCAGGCCCCGCACGTCGCCCGCGCCCTGCGGGAGAACCGAGCAGCGCAGGAGATGCGCAGGGCTCGGGCGAAGACCGTGGAGAACGGGCTGCAGCGGGAGAACCCGGACACGGGAGAGCACGAGTTCACGCCTGCAGCCACAACACCGCCACCGCCGCCGCCACCGCCGCCGGCCCGGCCCGCGCCGCGGACGCCTGGCGAATACGACGCCGAGCTGCTCGATTCCTATCGCCAGAAGGTGGGTGGCGGCGCCAGCGCCGACCAGCCAGCTCCCTCCCCGGCACCGGCCAGGCCAATCCCCACCAGGGAGAG
>Ga0315904_10011588_pt1 | contig 11230 bp, 7 predicted proteins | sample LakEriMetagenome_6_FD_203529 | JGI IMG/M metagenome (GOLD analysis project Ga0315904, IMG submission 203529) | Freshwater fungal communities from buoy surface, Lake Erie, Ohio, United States - Buoy 12 MA120 | ecosystem: Environmental > Aquatic > Freshwater > Lake | place: USA: Lake Erie, Ohio... | reverse complement strand
TTCGGTACGGAGATGGTAAACACCGCCTTTCAGCTCCAGCACATCCAAAGTGAAGGCATTGGCACCGGCGTTGAGTTTCCAGTTGCCGTTGCGCACTGTCTTGCCGCTTGCATCGGTAAGTACATAGCTTACTGCAGCTGCTTCGGGAGCCATGATGGCTACGTGGAATGCAGTTGTTGCAGGGTTGGGATATACCTGAACCCCGGCCAGTATGTTGCTTGCGCCGTTGTTGCTTGCGGCGGCAGGCTTCTGCACTTGTTGTACATTGCCTGTAGCGATGCCACCATTGGCACCGGGCTGCAGGCTATTGCCGTTTTCGCGGAGAATTTGCTTCTCTTCTTTCAGAGCGATGCGGTTGTTGCTGTAAAGGGTCGCGTTGTACATACCGCAATCCATCAGCGTGTAGCTCTGGCTGCCCTGGGTCAGGCTGAAATCATCCGTCCTGAATGGGGAAGCTGTTCCGGCATCCGAGTCGATCGCGTCATCGCTGCCTTGATCTTTCGGACTGATCGTCCACGCTGTGCTCGGACGTACATAACGCAAATGGATGCTGGTGCCGGTCGGAACATTGCTGAAAGTTGCGATCCCGTTGGCATCGGTTGTAGTTGTTTGCAGCACGGTTCCGGCGCTATTGCGCAGGGTTACTGTCACATTGCTCAATCCGAGTTCGCCGGCATCCTGAATGCCATCGTTGTCAACATCACCCCAAACGAAGGTGGTGATGGTTCCGGGAGCCCACATGCCGCAATCCATCAGCGTATAATTCTGGCTGCCCTGGGTAAGGCTGAAGGTACCGGTTCTTGACGTCGCAGGATCAACGTCAGCGTCGATCGCATCGTCGCTGCCCTGGTCTGCAGTTGTGAAGGTGTGGCCGGTTGGCCTTACAAAACCGAGGCGCAGCAGTGTTCCGGTGGGAACATTATTGAAAGTTGCGATCCCGTTGGCATCGGTTGTAGTTGTTTGCAGCACGGTTCCACTGCTGCTGCGCAGGGTCACTGTCACATCAGACAAACCGGGTTCGCCGGCATCCTGAATGCCATCGGCATCCTGATCATCCCATACGAATGTGGTAACGGAACCGGGCACCAGGTAGCCTGCGGCCAGGTTGCTCACAACTCCGGTAGCAGTGAACGAGGATGTTCTGCCGTTTGATGTGCTGATATCAGAATCAATGGCATCATCAGTGCCTTGGTCTTGCTGAGCAAAAGTATGGCCTGTGATGCTATTGAAACTCAGAGTCCGGCTGCTGCCTGATGGAATACAGAAAAACGCTACATATCCGTTGTAACGCGTCAAAGCCTGACTGAGGACGGTTCCACTTGAAGTCCTTTCTTGTGCTGTGGCTCCTTCAATACCTGCACCGCAGTCGTTCTGGATACCGTCGGCATTCTTGTCGTTCCAGGCACGTGCAAAGATCACCGCCTTGCCGTCATTGGTATTATCGGTGGGATATTCATCCATGGCATCGGGGATATTGTCGCTGTCGGTATCATAGAAAGCAGCTGCACCGGGTGCGCTCCAGTTGTCGTGCACAATACGCGAGCTACCACCGGTTCCAATGAAGCTAACCTGGATTTTCCAAGGCTTGCCGTCCAGCACCGTTGAGGGTACCGGGAAGCTGATATTCTGCACGTTCAGGGTATTGGCCATGGTAAACTCGTGCACTGCGGAGGTGATGGTTCCTTGCTGGAAGTTGTTGCATGAATTCCAGGGAATGAAACGGAAAATCACCTTGTAGGTATTGGTTCCGGTAGCATTGAGACGCGCGTCCATAGAGAAGTTGCCTGCTGCCCAGATCATCCAGGGTGTTTTAACCCAGGAAGCAGAGAGGCTGCTGCTGGAAAGCGAATTGCTTTGTGCAGACCAGGTGCCCTGAACAGCGGAACCACCACCGGTGAAGGTACTGTTCACGGTAGTTGCACCAAACTCCCAGCCCTTGGCTTGTTCGGCTGAACGGTCGCCCGATTCGAAATTTTGGGTAACGCGTGGCGTGGTAAAGCCCACAGCGACATTCGATGAAACACCGGAAACAGAGAAGGTGGTTCTGCCGCTGCCGCATACATCTGAATCCACCGCATCGTCACTTCCTTCGTTTTCGAGGGTGTAGTAAGCGAAGGTATTGTCAGGTTTAGCATAGGCCAGCGTTTGGCTGCCCGCATTGAAATCGAAGAAGGCGGCATAGCCATTGTACTTGGTGGTTTCGGTGCTGGTGCCGCGGGTTACTGATGCGCCCATGATACCGGGCTCGCAATTGTCCTGGATACCATCGGCATCGAGGTCATTCCATACGCGGGTGAGGATGGCCGACTTGCCGTTGTTGGTGGCATCGGTGGGGTATTTATCCATCGCGTCGGGAATATTGTCGGCATCGGTATCGTAGAAGGCGGCTTTGGCCGGCAGGCTCCAGTTGTCGTGGCGGATGCGTGTGCTTCCGCCTGTGCCGCTGAAACCTACGCGCATCTTCCAGGGTTTGCCATCGAGAACGACGGAAGGCACTGAAAAACTAACCGTCTGGTCAAGCAGGTTATTGGTCATGTTGTATTCATACTGAATCGCGGTCGCTGTGCCTTCTTCATTGGCTGCGCACTTGTCCCATGGAATAAAGAGGAACACGATTTTATAGGTACTTGAATGGGTAGCACCCAGGCGGGCGTCCAGGCTGATGGTGCCTGACTCCCAGATAGCCCATGGCGTCTTCACCCATGAAGCGAACACATTGGCCGGGTTGGACAATGCATTGGTTTCACTGGAGTAAGACCCCTGAATTGCGCTACCGCCTCCGGAGGCAAATGGAACAGCAGGTGTGCATGTCGGGCATTTGAGTCCCTGTGCGCCGAAAGCCCAGCCTTTGGCCTGTTCGGATGAGATGCTGCCAGATTCCCAGTTTTGGGTCATCTGCGCTTGCGTACTGACCGCCAGGAGGGCCAGTACCATTGAAAGTGTTGTTTTCATCATATGTCTTTTTTTTGACATTCGATACTACTTTCCAACGCAACGGAAGGTCATCCTGATTCCGGAAAGATTGGGCTAAACAAGGCTTTAATTTCCCTTAAAGAAGCTTGGGTGCATCCCGTAGATAGCCAGGGCAGTCCTGGCAGAACATTGCTTTATGGCAAGGTCACCTGGTCTGTAAGCTCATGCACCGGCAGGAGCGTTTTTAATGTCAGTGTCCGGATTTTATTTGTACGAAGAACATTCCGGGCCTGCCGCCTGGATCCACCCCCCTTGCACGCATTCCCATGCAAAGGACGCAAAGCCGCAACAGCGGTTCAACGCCGGTACACGGAAAGCGCTAACGGCTGTCGCGCCGTTTTCCGTCGGTGGTTTTCAACCAGCCCAGCAAGGCAAAAGCGGCAGCGAGTGCAAGGAATGACAAAAAACCTATCATTTTCGCTTATCGTTTTATTTTACATGCATGTTTTGCCATGGTGGAACACCTGTTGTACATGCTGCAGGTCAACAAGCGAAAACCAGCTGTATCCAAAGCGGCAGATTCCGGGTATTGCAACTGTTTTCTTCCCACTGACAGGCACGAAAGCTTGTATGCGAACCTCCATAGGTTTGCAGCTGTTTAATGAACCACCAAAACTATCCTGTGGCCGGGCGCCGGCGCGTCCTGATATGGAAAAGCTTGGGAGCTAAAAACAAACCATTTCCTGAAACCGGCAAAGTATGGGCCGGTCGAACGGTCACCCGGGAAGCCGGTTAAAAAAGGGGGAACATAAGGGGACGGAGCGCAGCCTGTTGCATGGTAAAGCGCATTCATGGCCGCCTTCCCTTCCGCTGCATTGATAAAGAGTCTGTAGACGCAAAGGCGACCACGGGCGCTTGCCATCCGTTTTCCAACATTTGATGGAAGGCAGTGCATGCGCGGGCGACCACGAGGGTCGACGGCTCGGGCACAACAAAAAAAGACCGCTCTTTGGCGGTCTTTTTTTGTTTGTGGTGATGGACGGAATCGAACCGCCGACACAAGGATTTTCAGTCCTTTGCTCTACCATCTGAGCTACATCACCATTCTGAACGGGCTGCAAAGGTACAAAGAGAATTCAGATTTGCAAGCAGCCACGTGGTTTTATCTGTATGCTTTGCGGGTCTGCTTTCTTCAGCGCTGTTTCCAGGCTTCGGCGCCGGCCTCGAGTTCGGCATACCACTCCACTCCCATTTTGCGGATTAAGGGGTTGCGGAGAAACTGGTACAGGGCCAAACCGCTTTGCTTTCCGGCGGCACAACCCGGCGCACAGATTGACCAGCGGTGGTAGTTCATGACATTGAATTCACCGTATTGCGCCATGCGGATGGGGTACAAATGGCAGGATATGGGTTTTGGAAAGGCAATGGCTCCTGCCCGTTGCGCCTTTTCCATTCCACAGAGGGTGATGCCATTCTCGCGGATGGCAAACACACAGGCTCCGTCGGGCCGGCAAGCGGTAACTGCTCCGGATTCATCTTCCTCCCAAAAACCAGTGGCCCGGATTTGTTCAACGCCGTCCGCTTCCAAAAACGGAATCATCGCTTCCAGCTCCGCTTCAATCAAGGGGATTTCTTCTTTATCCAAGGGTGCACCCAGATCGCCCTGCACGCAGCATTCCCCTTTACAGGCGCTCAATTCGCAGGTGAAAACTTCCTGGATGATGTCTTCGCTTACCAGGGTATTGCCGACGATCAGCATCTTCAGTTCATTCCCTTGAGGTAGGCAGCGTAGCCGATGCCTTCGAGCTTTTCGGCCTTCACGAGCACTTCGGCTTCGAGGTTCTTTTTGTAAGCAGCTACTTTATCGAGCAGGGCTTCGTCGCCCGCTCCGAGAATCTGGGCGGCACAAATACCGGCATTGCGCGCGCCGTTGATGGCCATGGCCGCTACCGGAACGCCCGGCGGCATTTGCACAATAGAATACAGGGAATCTATACCCGACATGGTTTTAGACTGCACCGGAACGCCGATAACGGGCAATTCGGTCATGCTGGCCACCATGCCCGGCAGGTGTGCAGCGCCTCCGGCTCCTGCGATGATCACGCGGATACCGCGCTGGCGTGCGGAAGCAGCGTATTCCACCATGCGTTGCGGTGTGCGGTGTGCCGAAACCACCGTGATTTCATAAGGCACCCCGAAATGGTCGAGCATGGCTGCGGCCTCCTGCATCACCGGCAGGTCAGAATCGGAGCCCATGATTATTCCCACTTTCAGCATATTGCAAAATAAGTTCAAAAAAGCGGAGCCACTTCGCCCTTCCCTCAGAAGGAACGCTTTATGATTCCTCCGGCGTATTCACTGCTTTGGGTTTGCGGTTCAAGGCTGCATGCAACAGTGAAAGGACCAGATAAAGCACGAACACCAGGGGAACAGACTTCCAGCCCCAGATGAGCAATAACGCAAGCATTCCCAGCAGGAAGGCATAGCGCATGAGGTTTTCCTTCACACCGAACGATTTGAATTTGAATGCCATCAGCGGCAAATCGCTCACCAGCAGGAAGCCGGCCACAAGCGGGAAGAACTTCAGGAAATAGAAGTCTGTGATGATGATATCGAGGAAGAAACCGCTGCCCGCAATGAAGGGAAAGGAAGCGATGAGGAGTCCGTTGGCGGGCGTTGGCACCCCGAGAAAGCCCTCGCGCTGCCGCGTATCGATATTGAAGTTGGCCAGGCGCCAGGCCGAAAAGAGCGGAATGAGGATGAACACATAGGTGTTGATGCAGAAACCTTCGGCCGGGCAATAGCCGTAGTTGTTCATGAGGGCGTGGATGATGAAACCCGGCACGACGCCGAAGGTTACCAGATCGGCCAGGGAATCGAGTTGCGCGCCCAGGGCAGAACTCACTTTCAGGAGCCGGGCGGTGAAGCCATCGAGGAAATCAAGGCCTGCGGCGAGCAACATGAGCCAGGAGGCGCCCTGCAGGTTGCCATCGCGGATGAAGAGCAGGGCCAGGACGCCGCAGCCGAGGTTGGCCAGCGTCATGTAGTTGGGAATATCCGCGTACCAGGGTTTCGGCGCTTGTGGTTCCATATCAGTCTTTGATCACAAAACCAACGGTAGCCTGGGCAAAGGCGCCAGATTGGCTGGTACTGGCAATACCGGGCATCAATTGGCCATTGTAGCGCCAACCTTTTCTGGAAATATCCAAACCGTATCCCATGTTCAGCCCGAAACTCAGCGGACCTAAGGAGGCTTTCAACTGGGCAATGGCTGTGAGCAACACAGCGGGATTGCGGTAACGGACCACCCAATTGGGTCCGGGATTGCGCAGATCAGGCACCTGCGGTGTCTGGCTCAGTTCGAGTTGGAGCTGCTGGTAAGCCATACCCGTACCGAAGGCCAGGTTGAAATGTTGGTCGCGCAGGATATCAAAAAGGCTTTCGTTCGACACATTGAAGGCATTGAAGCGCATGGCCGTGTCGTTAGTGAGCGTATAGTTGCGTGTAGGCACCCAGGTCATGGCCAGACGACCGCCTGGTCTGTTGCCCCGATTGATATAGCTCACTTCAACACCTTGCCAGATCAGGCCTGGATCGATTTCAGGCAAGCCGGCTGCGGTAAGCATGGTCTGGAGCCCTGACAATTTCGCATTTGAATACCCAATCAAACCGGTGATATGGACGAACTCCTTATCCGGCTTGTATTCATCATCATACGCAGCGGTATCGGTATCATCTTCTTCGTCGTCATCGTCTTCATCTTCCATCCAGCTTTGGTCTTTGTTGTTGTAGAGAACAAAATCGAAGCGCTTGCCGATTTCGGGATAAGCGGAACGCAGGCTGTCGAGTGCAAAGAGCGCCACCTCCCCTTCGGGCGTTTCATCCTTGAAGTCGATGGATTCCTTGTTCAGTTTATCCTGATCGTAATCATCGTCTCCTGCGTAGAAATAGCCGACGGTGGTGATGCGGCCTTTGAAATAGCCACCGCCCATTTGTTCCATTTTATGGGCGATGGAAACGTAGTTGTACCAGTTGCATTCGCCGTTCTGCACGGTATTGCCGGCATGGCAGCGCCCGAACTGGCCAAAGAAGCGGCCGGTGGGATATTGCTGCACGAGGGCCATCATGTTATCGAACATGATTTTCTCGCGGTAGACGTATTGATAGGTCGTGTATTCGTAGTCGTCCCATTTCAGGTATTGGCGCAAGCTGTTGACAAGGGTATCGACGCGGCCAAAGTCTTTGCCCAGCCAGGCTTTGAAGCGGCTGCGGAGGGAATCGTAGTCTTGCACAAAGGTGCTGATGGTGCGGTATTCGTTGAAATCGCCACGGTCTTCGTATTCCCAGGCATCTCCCTCGTCTTCATCTTTTCCTTCGTCTTCTTCGCCGACATTGATGGTATAGGTGTAGCGCGCCAGGCCTTTGATGGCTTCCACGGGTATGAGCAGGTCGGAAGGGATACCGGAGTCGGGCAGGAACTGTTCGATCAGCAGGACGGGGATATCGGTGAAGCGTTCCACGTCGATGCCGCTCACGGTGATTCTGGTTGAATCGGGCAGGCTGCGGTTCCAGTCGCGCATGGCCTGGTACATCTTCATGTATTTCTTACCGGTAGTGGCTTTGAGGATAGAACGCCAAACGGAGTCGCCGGTATTGAGGTATTGCTGCAGCACATAACCGCGTGCATAGCCCAGTTCCATGATCATGTGGCGCACGCCGAAGCGGTGCAGGTATTGCATGAATTTCAGTTCCATGCGGCTGTTGAACTGCATGAAGCGGTGATCTTCCCCGGAGAGGAAGAAGCGCGAATGACGGGCTGCGCTGTCGAGCACTTCGAAACCCTTGAAGTTTTCGTTTTGCGCGGGATCGATGGTATTGGCACGCGGTTTCTGGGCAAGGGCTGCAAGGGCAGTCAAGCCGCAGATCCAGGCGAGGACGAGGATTCTTTTCATGTTACAGCAGGTTGAGCACCTGTTCTTTGATTTGTTCGAGTTGTTCTTTCATGCGCACCACGGCCTGTTGCATGGGGAAGTGATTGGATTTTACGCCGAGGGTATTGATTTCGCGGCCCATTTCCTGGGAGATGAAGTTCAGTTTTCGTCCGCCCGGTTGGGTTTCCAGACATTCCATGAAGTAATCGAGGTGTTGGCGGAGGCGTTGTTTTTCCTCTGCTATGTCCAGTTTTTCGATGTAGAGGAGCAGTTCCTGTTCGAGGCGGTTGCGGTCGATGCGGCCTTCGGGGATATGGTTGCTGAGCGATTCTTCGAGACGTTTGCGTAGGTTTTCCCTGCGCCCGGTTTCTTCGGCTTCCACCAATGCGAGTCCATCGCGGATGATACCTGCCGATGCGGCCAGCACTTCTTTCAGCTTCTCACCTTCCGTTTTCCTGAAACGGTCGATATCGTCGAGCGCGGCATCCACCGCTTCGAGGGCTGCAGCAAGCAATTCGGGATCCTGATTTTGCGCGCCGTCGGAGAGCACATCGGGCATTTGCAGGATGGTCTGGAAGAGGTTGCCGGTATCCATTTTCAGATCGGTGGCCAGTTGCTGCAAGGCCTGTTGGTAGCTGGCTGCGAGGGCCGCATCCACCTGAATGCCCGCGTTGGCAGCACCGGGCGTTTTTTCCACCGAAATGGTAAAAACGATCGAGCCGCGTTGGAGCCTGTCTTGGGTGCGGCTTCTGATCTGCGGTTCGATGGCCGAGAACTGCCGGCTCATGCGCAGGTCGAGATCGAAATACTTGCCGTTGAGCGAGCGGATGGCGGCGCGGACGGTGAAGGCGTCTCTCCTCGCCTCTCCATTGCCGTAACCGGTCATGCTTTTAACTTCTGCTGTCATCTTGAATGGGTATGCTGTGTTTTTCCGGCTGTTTCCGTGAAAACACCACCAGATAGACTCCGGCAAAGATGACACAGGTAAACAATATTTTGTGCATGGTGAGGCTGTCGCGCCCGCTCAGCGTAGCGATGAAAGTAGCCATGACCGGCTGGAGGTAGATATAGGTTCCCACGAGAGAAGGGCTCGCGCGGTGCACGGCCCAGGCATTGAGCTGATAGACCACAAAAGTGGTGAATACCAACACATAAGCCACCTTCAGGCAGATGCCTGTCGGAATGACGGACCAGTCGGTAGCGAGCAACTGGCCTGCGCCGAAAGGCAATACCAGCAAAGCGCCCAGGGTGAAGGTCCACTGGTTTACGGTGAGCGGATGGTAATGTGCGAGCAGCTTCTTCACCCATACCAGATAGAACGCATAACTGGCGGCGTTTAGCATAACCCAGATATCGCCGATGACGGTTTCGCCGGTGAAGCGGAGTCCGGCGCCGCCCATCAGCATCACGGCACCTGAGCAAGCCAGCAGTAGGCCAGCCGTTTTCCGCAGGCCCGGCATCTTGCGTTGCCTGAAATGGTCGAAAAGCACCACGAACACCGGCGTCACCATCATCAGGACTGCGCCGTTGATGGGCGTGGTTATCGACATCCCTTTGAAGAACATCAGCATATTGGCAGCCACACCGGTCAGGGCACAGATGAAGAGCAGGCGGCCATGGGCTTTGAAATCAAACTTTTCTTTGATCAGCAGGCGGCGCGTAAGCTGGAAAAGGATGGCGGCGGTACCGATGCGCAGCACGATAAACCCTTCGGGCTTCAGGTAATGCGGCATGATATCGCGCGCCCAGGAGAAGAAGATGCCGTAGATCAGGGAAACCGTGAACAGTGCGACATGCACCAGTGGGCGGTTCATGCCATGCCCCGCTTTCTTTTGATGCTTTCGTAGGCTTCTTGCACGCGGCGGAACTTCTCTTCCGACTCTTTGCGCACCTGATCGCCCAGGCCGCTGAGTTTATCGGGATGGTATTTCATGGCCATGCGGCGGAAGGCTTTCTTCACATCTTCGTCGCTGGCTGAGGGTTCGATTTCGAGGATTTTGTAATCCGAATCCGGCGTCACCACGAACATGGCCCGGAGCGACATGAAGTCGGGCGTGGTGATACCCATGTGCGAGGCGATGTATTCGAGCAAGCCCAGTTCTCCGGTACTTACTTCTCCGTCGGCCCTGGAGATGCGGAAGAGGATATGCAGCAGTTCCAGTCGCTGACTGTAGGCCATATTGCTGCGGATCTGGCGGCATACGCCGGCCACATCAACCTGTTGCTTGAGCAGTTCGCGCAGGATGACGAGGTATTGCTTCACCTGGTCTTCGCGGTAGGAACGCAGGAGCATGGCCTTCACCATATCGAGTTCGCTGCGCATCACCTTGCCGTCGGCATTCATCACGGCGCTGATAAGCACGAGGAGGCTCATCACAAAGTCACCTGACTGGGTTTGACTGGCGCGTGGATTACCTGCACCGGCACGGGTATTTCGTGAGCGGTCAACGGGGTTGTCTTCGCTATCGTCCTGCGCTGCCAGGTCGAAGAATGAGCCCAGGGCAAAGCCAACCAGGCCGCCGATTGGTCCGCCCAATACCCAGCCCAGTCCGCCCCCTATGAATTTGCGGTAACTCAAGGCTGTGCCTGGAAATCGGTAATACGTTTCATCCGGTTGCGCATCACGGCATCCTGCATCTGCACCAGTTCAGGGCGGCCGTCTATCCTTGCCCAAAAATATTCAATTTCAAACAAGCGCGCATTGCCGTCACGGTCTTCGGGTGAATAGGTTTCATTGCTCACCGGGATTCGGAACAGTTCGATGCTGTGCTTCGTCCCGTCGACATCTTCCACCATCAGGCTGTAGAAAGGTTTACCGCGGAGTACGGTGTCCATCCGCGCCTTGGAAATGTTCGGCACCCCTTCCATGCGGATATCCTCCATCATGGCGGTTGTGGCGCGGAGGAGGTTGCGTGGGGCATTGAGTTCATGGCCTGAGATATCGAACAGTTTGATGTCCTGATCTGAATTCCTGACGATTTTCCAGCCCATTTCGGGTGTTTCGTTCCAGCTCACCTGGACGGATTTCACTTTTTCCGGCGGCACCTGCATAACGGTTTTACTGCGCCAGTCGGAGAGGTTTACAGAGAAATACGGCGTGAGATAACCATCGAATCCGGGCACATGCATTACGCAGGGCCGGTCGACCTCTTTCATGAACATGTAAGTACCGAGTGAATTCGGTGTTGGTCCGCCTACGAAGATGGTCTTATGCAGTTTGCCATTGAGATAGAACTCTGCTTTGGTCGATTTAAGAAACAGGAGTCGGCTGATGGGTTCTACTGCGCTGTCGCTCACGGGGAATTTCACTTCGAGCTTTTTCATGACGAAGTTGAGCAGCATATCGATATTGGATGGGTCGGCAGGCAGGGGTTTTTTATCCGGCC
>Ga0315904_10011586_pt1 | contig 11231 bp, 11 predicted proteins | sample LakEriMetagenome_6_FD_203529 | JGI IMG/M metagenome (GOLD analysis project Ga0315904, IMG submission 203529) | Freshwater fungal communities from buoy surface, Lake Erie, Ohio, United States - Buoy 12 MA120 | ecosystem: Environmental > Aquatic > Freshwater > Lake | place: USA: Lake Erie, Ohio... | reverse complement strand
GGTGATGGGCTGCGACGACGACCTCGGCATGGCCTACGCCAAGGCGCAGATGGCGGCCCAGCCGGCGCTCCCGGTGGCGGGCAACGCCTTCCTCTCCGTCAAGGACCGCGACAAGGACGGCGCCGTCGCCGTCGCCCGCGACCTCGCCTCGCTCGGCTTCAACCTTTATTCCACCAGCGGGACCGCCACGGCCATCGAGGCCGCCGGCATCAAGGTCACCAAGCTCGGCAAGATCTCCGAGGGCGCCCGCCCCAACGCGCTCGACCTCCTGAAGAACGGCCAGCTGCAGATGATCGTGAACACCGCCGCCGGCATGCTGCCGCGCAAGGACGAGAACGCCATGCGCGCCGAAGCCGTGCTCCGCGGGGTCTACATGGCCTCCACCATGAACGCCGCCCGCGCGGCCATCCTAGGCATCCGTTCCCTCCGTGAGCATCCCCTGACGGTGTGCTCCTTGCAGGAGCATGCGAAGGTGCTTCCCCCCAAGGCCTGAATCGGCTAGGAAACCCTTTCCCATGAAACACCCCGTCCTCGCCGCGCTGGCCGTCGCCGTCGCGTCCCTCCATGCCGCCGATGAGGCGAAGCCCGCCGGCGCCGCCCCCGTCGCTCCTCTCCCCGCCCCCAAAGTGAAAACCCTCACCCCTGATCAGGTCAAACAGGCCTGGACCATGCTCGGCTACTCCATCGCCAGCCAGTCCCCCATGCCGCAAGTGAACTCGCAGCTCGAGCTCACCGACGAGGAGATCGACCTCTTCCTCGCCGGCGTGCGTCAGGCGATGCGCGGCGATAAGCCGGGCTTCAATCCGGCCGAACTCGGCGAAGGCGCCGACGCCATGTTCCAGGAACGCGTCAACGCCAAGGCCGGCAGGTGGGGCAAGCAGAACGACGACTTCCTCGCCAAGGTCGACGCCGACAAGTCGGTGACGAAGACCGCCTCCGGTCTCCGCTACAAGATCCTCGCCCCGGGTTCCGACGTGAAGCCGACCGCGGCCTCCACCGTGAAGTGCCGTTACGAGGGCAAGCTGGTCGACGGCAAAGTCTTCGATTCGACCAAGAACCGCAACAACGAGCCGTCCGAGTTCCCCCTCAGCGGCGTCATCCCGGCCTGGACCGAAGGCGTGCAGCTCATCGGCGTCGGCGGCAAGATCGTCCTCTACTGTCCCTCCGCCATCGCCTACGGCGAACAGGGCCAGGGTCCGATCCCGGGCAAGTCGGTCCTCGAGTTCGAGGTCGAGCTCGTCGAGATCTCCAAGGCCAAGTAAGCCGCCGGCGGATTCCTCCCACCGCGGCGCGCCGAAAGGCGCGCCGCTTTGCTTTACGAAGGGAACAAACCCTGCCTAGATGGGTACTTACCCCTGACCTGATGCGGCTTGCGCTCACCATGGCCTTCCTGTCTTCGGCGACTTTGCTCGCCGCGGGACCGCCTGCGCCCGTCGCCGGGTCGGCCGGCTCGGTCGTCGTGGCCTCGGCCCCGCTGACCCTCGGGCAGGCGGTCGACCGGACCTTACTGCATAACCTGGGTCTCGCGGTGAACCGGCTCGACGCCCTCCGTGCCTTGGACACGGTCGATGTGACCTGGTCCGCTTTCGACCCGACCTTCGCCTGGACCAACCGGCTCAGCGGCAGCCGCACCCCGGCCGACCTGCTCGGCGGCGCGCCCGCCGACCGCCTCCACGATTCCGACCTGAGCATCAGCCAGCGTTTCACCTGGGGCGGCACGCTTTCCCTTGGCACCGGGCTCACGCGCTCCTGGGCCGATTCCGGTTCGGCCGGCCTCGCCTCGTCCTATGAGCTCGGCACCAACGTCGCCTATACCCAGCCGCTTCTGGCGGGCGGCTGGCGCGCCGTCAACCTGACGCCGCTCATCTCGGCGCGGCAGTCGGCCTTGCGGAGCCGCCTCTCCCTGCGGGCCGCCGCGCTTGACCTGATCCGCGACGCCGAGGTGGCCTATTGGACGCTCGCTTCCGCGCGGGCGCTCATCGCCTTCCGCGAGACCAACCTGCGTTCGGCGACTTCGTTGCTGGAGCAGATCCGCGCCCGCCGCTCGCTCGGCGACGCGACCATCCTGGACGAACTCCAGGCCGAGGCGGACGTCGCCGCCCAGCGCGTCTCCGTGCTCAACGCCCGTCAGTCCGTCGACAACGCCGAGATGAGCCTCCGCCGCGTGCTCGGCCAAGGCACGGCGGAGGACGTCGCCCAGCCGTTGGCCGTCGAGGCGCTGCCGACCTCCGCCGTGCCGGCCGCCGAGGATTTCGCCCCGTGGATCCGGACGGTGGCCGCCTTCGATTTCGCCACCGCCATCCAGCTCGCCCAGCTCGCGCAGGCCGACGCCGTCGTCGCCCAGGCCGAGCAGAACGACAACCCGAGCCTCGACCTGTCCGTGGGGTCCGGCCGTTACGGTCTCGGCGGGGCCGGCGGCGGCGTCTCCGGCGGCCTCGACAACTATCGGCGTCAGGCCGGATGGACGAACTACGCCGAACTGCGCTTCTCCTTCCCGTTGGGCTTCCGTGAGGCCGAAGCAAACCTGCGCGTCGCCTCCCGGTCGCGGCGCCAGGCCGAATTGCGCCTCGCCGACGTGCGTCAGGCCCTCGTCTTCTCCGCTCGCGCCACCTGGCGCGAACTGGAGGCCGCGCGGGCGCGGGTCGACGCCGCGACCTCCGCCTTGGAGCTGCAGCGTCAGTCCTACCAAGGCGAGCGCGCGCGCTATGCCGCCGGCGAATCCAACGTCCTCCGGGTCCTGCAGGCGCAGGCCGCGCTCGACGCCGCCCAGTTCGCCTGGGTCCAGGCCAACCTCGACGCCCGCGCGGCCTCGGCCAAGGTCGCCCGGCTCGACGGATCCATCCTGGCCCGCCATGGTTTCACCATGGATGCCGTGGAGACCAAGGTCGGCGCCGGTCTCGGCGCCGAGGACCCGCTCCCCCCTCTGACCGACACCCCATGAAGCTCCTCAAACCTTTGTTCCTCGTCGCGGTCGTCGGCGGACTCGCGTTCCTGTTCTGGCCTTCCCAGCGGTCTTCCGGCCGTCCCGCCGGCGGCGTCTCCGAAGCGCGCGCCGAGAAGCGCGACATCCGCGAGACCGTCGAGGCCGCCGGCTTCGTCCGCGCGGTCATCTTCAGCTCCATCCGGGCCCAGGTCAGCGGCCCCATCCTCAAGCTGCACGTCGAGACCGGCGACATGGTGAAGAAGGACCAGATCCTCGTCGAACTCGATCCCGTGCTCGCCAACGCGGACGAGGAGCAGGCGCGGCGGAGCGTCCAGCTGCAGGCCTTCACGCTCGAGCGGCTCGAACGCGACCTGCGCCGCGTGGAGGTCCTGGAGAAGCAGGGCTTCGTCTCGCGGCGCGAGGTCCTGGACCATCGCACGGCTTACGAGGTCGCCAAGCTGCAGCGGGACATCGCCCAGGCCAAGCTCGACACCGCGGTCGAGATGGTGCGCCGCACGGTCATCCGGGCCCCCCACGACGGCCAGGTCTCCGACTGCAACGTCCTCGTCGGCCAGATCGTCATCGGCGCCCAGTCGATCAACAACGGGACGCCGCTGATGACCGTCTCCGACACGTCCGTCCTGCGCGTCGACGTCAACCTGAACGAATTCGCCGCGACGCGCGTCGAGCTCGGCAAGGACGCCGTCGTCACGTTCGACTCGATCCCGGGACTGCGCAAGACCGGCAAGATCACCTTCATGACGCCCTTCGGCACGGCCGACCTCAAGGTCCCGGACCTGCGCGTCTTCCCCACGCAGGTCTCGTTCCCCGCCGGGGACGGCGTCCGGCCCGGCATCAGCGCCAACGTCACCGTGACGGTCGACAGCGTGAAGGGCTGCGTCGCCGTCCCGGTGTCGGCCGTGTTCATCGACGGCGCGGACCGCATCGTGTACGTCCGCGGAGCCGACGGCGAATGGGAGCCGCGCAAGGTCCGGCTCGGGCTCAGCGACGCCAGCTGGACGCAGATCCGCGAGGGCGTCGAGCTCGGCGCCGTGGTCAGCCTCGTCCGCCCGGCCCCGGCCCGCTGAGATGCCGCCGCTCATCTCCATCCGCGGCCTGCGCAAGACCTACCGCATGGGGGACGAGAACGTCCATGCGCTCGCCGGGGTGGACCTGGATTTCCAGAAGGGGGAGTTCGTGGCCATCCTCGGCCCGTCCGGATCCGGCAAGTCGACCTTGATGCACATCCTCGGCTTCATGGACACGCCGACCGAGGGCAGCATCGTCTTCGACGGCGAGGAGGTCGCCCGCCTCGACCCTGACCGCCGCGCCTGGTATCGTTCGCACCGCGTGGGTTTCGTCTTCCAGGCGTTCAACCTGCTCCCGCGGCTCACGGTCCTCGAGAACGTCGCGCTGCCGCTCATCTACCGCGAAGGCTCCGACCCCGCCGCCAACGCCGCGGCCGCCACGGCGGCCCTGGGGCGCGTGGGGATGTCGCATCGGCTCGATCACCGGCCGGGCCAGCTTTCCGGCGGCGAACGCCAGCGCGTGGCGGTGGCCCGCGCCATCGTCGGCTCGCCTTCCGTCATCTTCGCCGACGAACCCACGGGCAACCTCGACGTGCGCAACGTCGACCGCGTGCTCGACCTGCTGGGCTCGCTGATCGCGGAGGGCATCACGGTGGTGCTCGTCACGCACGACCTTTCCGTCGCCGAGAAGGCCCGCCGGGTCATCTCCATGCGCGCCGGCCTGGTCCAGGAGGACCGCTCCCGATGAGGCTCGTCGAACGGCTCCGGCCGGCGGTCGTCAACGGCCTCCGCGAACTCCGGGCGAACAAGGTCCGTTCGCTGCTCTCGATGTCGGGCATCATCCTGGGCGTGGCCTCGCTGGTCGCGATGGTGACCGTGGTGCAGGGCATGGTCGGCAATTTCCGGCAGTTCGTCGACGCCATGGGCGGCATCGAGAAGATCACCGTCTCGCGGGAGCAGCTGCCCAAGGAGCAGGAGCACCTCGCCGAGCTGTCCGAGGGCATCACCATGCGGGACGTGGAGCGCATCCGCCGCACCGTCCCGCTCGTGCGCAACATCTCGCCCGAGGCCCGCGTGGGCTACGAGAAGCTGGTGTATGAGGACCGGGAGACGAGCACCTACGTCACCGGGGTGACGGCCGACTACCTCCCCGTCGCCAAACGCTGGGTCGACCAGGACCAAGGGCGCTTCATCAGCGACCTGGACGTGCTCAACATGAACGACGTCATCGTGCTCGGTTCGGCGGTGGTCCCGGAGCTCTTCGCGGCCAACGTCGACCCCGTCGGCAAGGTCGTGAAGGTCCGGGGCCGGCGCTTCACCGTCATCGGGGTGCTCAACAACATCGAGGGCACCGGCATGCAGATCCGCTCCGCCAGTTCCCGTTCGTCCGGCGGTTCATGGCGTTATCGCAACAGCGGGGCGCTGATCCCGGTGAGCACCGCCCTCACGAAATACAACGGGAGCGACCGTCTGACCGGCCTGGGTCTGCGCATCGCCGACCCCGAGCAGCTGCGCGACGCCGTCGAGCAGACCGAGCGCACGATGCTTTCGGCCCACAAGGGGCTCCGTGATTTCGCGATCTCCACCAACGAGCAGACGCTCGAGGACTTCCGCAAGACCGAGGCGGCCTTCAAGCTGTCGCTGGGCGGCGTCGCCGGGATCTCGCTCTTCGTCGGGGGCATCGGCATCATGAACGTGATGCTCGCCTCCATCAACGAGCGCATCCGCGAGATCGGCGTGCGCAAGGCCCTCGGCGCGCGCGGTTCGGACCTTTTCCTGCAGTTCCTCGCGGAGGCCGCGGTGGTCTCCGTCGTCGGCGGCGTCATCGGCCTCCTGGTCTCGGTCGGCATCGTCGCCGTCATGAACTTCATCCTCACTTCGGCGCTCCCGACGGGCGCGGTGGCGACCTTGGACTGGGTCATCATGGCCGAAGGGCTGGCCTTCTCCGTGGTGATCGGCCTGGTGGCCGGCGTCTATCCCGCCCTGCGCGCGGCCAAGCTCGACCCGATCGAGGCCCTTCGCCACGAATGATTTCCCCATGAAGACCCTGCTCCTGCCGTCCCTCTTCCTCGCCCTCGCCGGCTGCGTCGCCGCGCCGCTCCCGCCCGCTCCCGTCTGGGACGGCGCGCCGCCGGCCGAGACGCGCGCCGCCAAGCCGGGGCAGGACCCGAAGGGCGTCATCAACAAGAACGGCCATCGGACCGACGTGATGATCCCGGAGTTCGTCGCCTACCCGGCCGCGCGGCCCGGCGCGCCGCTCGTCATCGTCTGCCCCGGCGGGGGTTACAACATCCTCGCGGAAGAGCACGAAGGCGCCGAAGTGGCCCGCCGGATCAACGCCTTCGGGGGCGCCGCCGTCGTGCTGCGCTACCGCGTGCCGCGGCGCGACAACGACAAGCCTTGGGTCGTCCCGGTGCTTGACGCGCGCCGGATGCTCGGCATCGCCCGCGCTCGGGCGACGGAGTGGAACGCCGACCCGCAGAAAGTCGGCATCCTCGGCTTCTCCGCCGGCGGCAACCTCGCCGCCCGCGTGGCTTATGCTCCGGCGGAGGCCGGCGCGCCTCGTCCGGATTTCGCGGTGATGGTCTACCCGGCGTATCTCTTCGAGAAGGACAAGCCGGACAGCGTGCTCCGCGAGGGCCCCGACGGCGTCGTGCCGCCCAAGGGCGTGAAGCCGGCACCGGCGTTCTTCGCCCACAGCGCCGACGATCCTTATCCCGCCGAAGGTTCGATGGCGTTCGCGAAGCTCCTCAAGTCGCTGGGCGGCTCGGCCGAAGTCCATGTCTGGGCCAAGGGCGGCCATGGCTGGGGCGCTTCCGACCGCTGCCTCGCGGCCCGTCGCTGGACGGACCTGCTCGGCGAGTGGATGAAGGACCAAGGCCTGCTGCAGCCCTGAGGTCCGTTCCCTTGCGGGCACAAAAAAGCCGCCCGACGGCGGGCGGCTTTTGTCCGGTGAGTCCGATCGCTTAGAACCGGAAGCGGAGGCCGGCGACCGCTTCGAAGCTGTTCACCTGGCGGTTCTCTTCGCCGACGACGTTCGCGAAGTCGACGTTGTAGAGCTGGTGCAGGCGGGCGGTCAGCGTGAAGTCGACGGTCTGGGAGACTTCGAAGCGCATGCCGGCGAAGACGTCGGAGGCCAACGCGGTCGACTTGACAGTGTTCTTCAGCCAGCCGTAACCGATGCCGGCGCCGATGAAGGGCTTGATGCCGCCCGTGGAGTTGAGTTCATAGGTGTACTCGACGATCGCGGTGCGGGCGGTGGCGTCGACCGGGTCAGCGGTGACAATGTCACGGGTGCTCAGGTTGAGGCCGAGGTGGGAGTTCTCGGTCAGGTAGGTGCCGATGCCGAGGCCGACGACGGAGGTGTTGTCCGCGGCGGTGCCGGTGTTGAGGGGAGCGTTCGGCTTGCCGTAGCCGAGCTGGACGTCGAGGGTGAGGGCCTGGGCGGCGGCGGCCATCAGGGGAAGGGCCGCGAGGGTGCGTAGGGATTTCATGGGGAGAACGGGTCTAAGGCGGGCGGGCGGGTCTGTAAAGAGGGAAGCCTTATTTGGCTCCGACGAGCTCCACGCTGGTGATTTCCACGCGTTCCGTGGGGGTGGAGCCCTCCATGCCGACGCACTGGACGGCGGCGATCTTGTTGAGCACTTCCTCGCCGGCGACCAGCTTGCCGAAGGCGGTGTATTTGTTGTTCAGGAAGGAGGCGTCGCCGTGGCAGATGAAGAACTGGCTCCCTGCGCTGTCCGGGTCGGCCGAGCGGGCCATCGAAAGGACGCCTTTGACGTGGGCACGGTTGTTGAACTCGGCCTTGACCTGATAGCCGGGGCCGCCGGTACCGGGCACGCCGCGGGCCCCGATCTTGGAGTTCGGGCAGCCGCCCTGGATCATGAAACCCTTGATGATGCGGTGGAAGGCGGTGCCGTTGTAGAAGTTCTCCCGGGAGAGCTTCAGGAAGTTGTCGACGGTGCGCGGAGCGACGTCGGGCCAGAACTCGACGGTCATGTCGCCGTAGTTGGTGTGGATGATCGCCCGGGGGGTCGGGGCGGCGGAGGCGGGGTCTTTCATTTGTTCTTGGTTATTGCAGGAAGAGGATGCGAGGGCGGCCACGACGGCCAAGGCGGACAGCAGGCATAGGCGCAGGGTTCTCATGACTTTCAGCCAAGCCCGCCCGCCCGCCCCCGCAACCCCAAACCTCCGCTTGCCAGCCCGCCCGTCGCGGGACAGGGTCGTCCGCACATGCGCGTGACCGTCAACGATGAGCCCCAAGAGACCGCCGCCCGGACGCTGGCGGACCTGCTCGCCGAACTTGGGGTGGCCCATGAGCCCGCCGTGGCCGCCGCGGTCGACGAGCAGGTCGTGCCCCGCTCCCGCTGGTCCGCCCATGCCCTCGCCGAGGGCGCCCGCGTCCTTGTCATTCGCGCCGCCCAAGGCGGCTGACCTCCTCTCATGTTCAAGTTCATCAAAGGTCTCTTCGTCAGCGAGCCGGAAGCCCCGGCCCCGGAGAACCTCGTCCTGCTCACCCCCAACGACGGGAGCTGGGACCCCAAGGTCGTGCGCCGCCTCTTCGACGCCGGCCTGAGCCGGCTCCACGTCCAGGTCCGCAAGGATTGGGAGCTGCGTCACTACGAACAGTTCCTGCGCGGCCTGCCGGAAGCCTACCTGCCTCGCATCGTCCTCGGCGAGGAGCCGGACCTGGTGGAGACCCGCGGCCTCGGCGGCTTCCAGATGCACCCGGGCGAACGCGTCCCGCGCCGCTGGCCGAAGCACGCCGTGGTCAGCGCGAAGTGCCACGACTATGACGAGCTGCGCTCGACCGACAAGGCCTGCGGCTACGTCTTCCTGGCCCCGATCTTCGAATCGGTGTCCAAGAAGGACCATCGCCCGCGCCGCACGCTCCGCGAATACGAGGTCATCCTCCGCCGGTGGAAGGCCGAAGGCGGCGCGCCGGTCCACGCCCTCGGCGGCATCACGCCGAAGAACGCGGCCAAGGCCCGCGAGATGGGGTTCGACGGCATCGCTTTCATCGGTTCGGTCTGGAAGCAGCCTGACCCGGTCCGCGCTTTCCTCGACCTCGAGCGCGCCTGGCATGGCAAGGAAGCCCGCAAGCTGAAGCGCGCCTACTAGACGTGTTCCCGCGCCTGCAGTTCCTGACGCTCGACGCGGCCCCGCGCACGCATCGCGAACAGGCCCGCGCCGCGCTCGAAGGCGGCGTCCGCTGGATCCAGCTGCGCGCGAAGGGCCTCGCCGCCGAAGCCTGGCTCGCCGAGGCGCGCGCCATCGTCGGGCTATGCCGCGACGCCGGCGCGCTGTTCATCGTGAACGACTCGCCGGAGATCGCCCTCGCCGCCGAAGCCGACGGCGTGCATCTCGGCGGCGACGACGCCGCGCCTGCCGCCGCGCGCGCCCTCCTCGGCGAAGCCGCGATCGTCGGCGTCACGCTCAACGAACCCGCGCACCTCGCCCGCTGCGCCGGCGCGCGCGTCGATTACGCCGGCGTCGGCCCGTTCCGCCATACTCTCAGCAAACAGCGGCTCGCCTCGGTCCACACCGCGGCGTCGCTCGCGGCCCTCGTCGGCGCCGCCGCGCCCTTGCCGTGCTTCGCGATCGGCGGCGTGACGGCGGCCGACTGGCCCGCCGTCCGCGCCCTGGGCGCCCACGGGATCGCCGTGAGCGGCGCCATCGCCCTGGCGGACGACCCGGTTTCGGCCGCGAAAACGTTGGTCGAAGCCGTCGGCGGCTAGGTTTCCCGAGGCGAGGGCTGGACAACCCCGGAGAGTCCCGGATTGTGCAGGCTCCGATGTCTCCCCTCCGTATCGCCGACCGCGTCTTCGCCTCGCGCCTCCTCACGGGCACGGGCAAGTACGCCTCCGCCGCGCAGCTCCGCGCCGTGCTCGACGCCTCCGGCGCCGAAGTGGTCACGATGGCCGTCAAGCGCGTGCGCTTCGGCGCGGCCGACGACGGCATCCTGTCCGCGTTGGACCCGAAGAAGCATCTCATCCTGCCCAATACGTCCGGCGTGCGGACCGCGAAGGAGGCCGTCTTCGCCGCCGAGCTCGCCCGCGAGGCGCTCGGGACATCCTGGCTCAAGCTCGAGATCCACCCGGATCCGAAGTACCTGATGCCCGACCCGGTGGAGACCCTCGAGGCCTGCCGCGAACTGGTGAAGAAGGGCTTCACGGTCCTGCCTTACATCCACGCCGATCCCGTCCTCGCCAAGCGCCTCGAAGAAGTCGGCGCCGCCGCCGTCATGCCGCTGGGCGCGCCGATCGGCTCGAACCGCGGTCTGCTCTCGCGCGACTTCCTGCGCATCATCATCGAACAGGCGCGCGTGCCCGTGATCGTCGACGCCGGCCTGGGGGCGCCTTCGCACGCCGCCGAGGCCCTCGAGCTCGGCGCCGACGCGGTCCTGGTGAACACCGCGATCGCTTCCTCGGGCGACCCCGTCGCGATGGCCCGCGCCTTCCGTCTCGCGGTGGAGGCCGGCCGCGCCGCCCGCGAGGCCGGTCTCGGCGTCGGTTCCGACAAGGCCGAACCGACCTCGCCCCTCACGGGCTTCCTCGACTGAACGATGGCCGCGAAGCCCGGCAGGATGCGCGCGGACGAACTGCTGCTGAAGCTTTCGCTCGCGCCGTCCCGCTCGGTCGCCCAGGCGCTCATCCTCGCCGGCAAGGTGCGCTCCGGGCCCGACGCCGTGGTCAGCAAGCCGTCGCAGTCCTTCCCGGAGGACGCGGTGCTCACCGTCGACCAGCCGCCGCGTTTCGTCTCCCGCGGCGGCGAGAAACTCGCCGGCGCGCTCGATCATTTCAAGATCTCCGTCGGAGGCCTGCACGGACTCGACGTGGGCGCGTCGACCGGGGGCTTCACCGATTGCCTGCTGCAACGCGGCGTCGTCAGCATGACGTGCGTCGACGTCGGCACGGCGCAGCTGCACTCGAAGCTCCGCAACGACCCGCGCATCAGGAACCTCGAGAAGTTCAACGCGCGGGAGATCAATCACGTCGAACTGCCTCACCCGACCTATGGCATCGTGGTCATGGACCTTTCGTTCATCTCGCTCGGCCTCATCCTGCCGATCGCCTGGCAGCGGGTAGGGCAGGGCGGCCATCTCGTGGCGCTCATCAAGCCGCAGTTCGAGGCGACCAAGGCCGAGGCCGACAAGGGCCGGGGCATCATCAAGGACCCGGCCATCCATGCCCGGGTGGTCGACGGCCTGACCGCCGTCGCCCAAGGCCTCCCGGGCGCGCAGGTCCTCGGGGTGATCCTCTCTCCCATCGAAGGCGGGG
>Ga0315904_10011585_pt1 | contig 11231 bp, 6 predicted proteins | sample LakEriMetagenome_6_FD_203529 | JGI IMG/M metagenome (GOLD analysis project Ga0315904, IMG submission 203529) | Freshwater fungal communities from buoy surface, Lake Erie, Ohio, United States - Buoy 12 MA120 | ecosystem: Environmental > Aquatic > Freshwater > Lake | place: USA: Lake Erie, Ohio... | reverse complement strand
TAACCCCGTCACCTGTAGCATAGATTTCAGTTCCAATATCGGCTGTGAAATCGAGTCCCGTGTGCATTTTAGCAATTTTGTAAATGGGGTGAATTCTCATTCCAAAACCGGAGGCGAGTCGTTTGAGGTCCTTATTGGATACCGGCTGAATGGCCGGAATGCAGCCCAACATAGTGTCTTTGGATTTAGCTAGCTCGTACACTTCTTCGTACGATTTGCTCTGAGCAACCAGTGCACGCTGTAGTCTATTGATTCTTTTTTGGATTTCGATTATGTCCTCGCTGTTATCATATCCTTTAACAGCCTTGTATCGGTCGCTTCCACCAACACCGCTTCGTCGCAGGTGATCCGGAAAGGGTTCTGCTCCGAAAATGCTTCTGTAAACATTATCGTCGCGGTCTTGCAAATCGGAGGCAAATAATTCTAATGTGTCAATTTGCTGGTTGAGGTCTTCTATTTGATTTTTCAGGAATTTCACTTCTCGGCTTAAACGAGCTGTTTCCGGATCTTTGAAGAAGGAAGCATAAAGAACTACGCCGATAGCTCCAATTACGAGGCCTGCGAATAGGTAGCGAAGTGCACTCAGGGTATAGTCCCGAATACCATAGCTAATCTTCTCGAAGTTGAGCGTGCTGGGGTTGAATTTGTATTTGAGGCGCGGCATTTAGTTTCGCGAATGTAACCAAAGTAATTCGTTTAAAAAAGTGTCAATTTTTCTTGCTTTGAATTGCTTGGAAAACAATGTTGCTTTGGTGGTGGCGTGCTACATTCGCGCCTGATATGACAAAGATTACTTCGCGACAAATACGCCAGCAATTTCTGGATTTTTTTCAATCGAAAGGACACGTAATAGTGCCATCTGCTCCTATGGTGGTAAAGGGTGATCCTACTCTCATGTTTATTAATAGCGGCATGGCCCCGTTCAAGAATTGGTTCTTGGGCAACGAAGCAATTAAATACCCTCGTGTGGCTGATACGCAGAAGTGCTTGCGTGTAAGCGGAAAGCACAATGACCTGGAAGAGGTAGGTGTTGATACATACCATCACACCATGTTTGAGATGCTGGGTAACTGGTCATTCGGTGATTACTTTAAGCAAGATGCCATAGCGTGGGCCTGGGAGCTTCTAACCGATGTCTATAAAATTCCGACTGATCGTTTGTACGTCACTGTCTTTGAAGGTGATGCGTCCGAGAATTTGGAGTTTGATCAGGAGGCTTATGATATCTGGAAGGAGCGCATTTCGGAAGATCGCATCTTGCGTGGCAACAAGAAAGATAACTTTTGGGAAATGGGCGATACGGGTCCGTGTGGTCCTTGCTCGGAGATACACATTGACATTCGTTCGGATGAAGAGCGCGCCAATGTGGACGGTAAAACGTTGGTGAATAATGATCATCCGCAGGTGGTAGAGATATGGAATAACGTGTTCATGCAATTTGAACGTCGGGCTGATGGTTCTTTAATTCCGCTGGCTGCGAAGCATGTTGACACAGGGATGGGTTTCGAGCGTTTGTGCATGGCCTTGCAGGGTGTTCAGTCGAATTATGATACCGATGTTTTCACTCCGCTCATTCGCAAAGTGGAAGAAATCAGCGGAAAGAAATACGAGCGCACAGCTGAGAAGCGCGATGTAGCTATGCGCGTAATTGCGGATCACGTGCGTGCTGTTTCATTTGCGATTGCTGATGGACAGTTGCCATCCAGCGGAGGAGCGGGTTATGTGATACGTCGAATTCTTCGCCGAGCCATTCGCTATGGTTACAGTTTTTTGGGGTTGAAAGAACCTTTTATCTGCCAGTTGGTGCCGGTGCTTGCGGATGAGATGGGCGACTTTTTTCCGGAAATTAAGAACGGACAATCCCTGGTGAGTAAAGTGATTCGCGAGGAAGAAGAGAGTTTCTTGCGTACGCTTGATAAAGGAATTCAGTTGCTCGATGAGATTATTCGCAAAACGTCGGGTGATGTAATTGACGGTAAGGTGGTTTTTGAATTGTACGACACCTTTGGTTTTCCGGCTGACCTTACTGCGTTGATAGCGGGGGAAGGCAAGAAGCGAATTGATACAGCAGCATTTGAAGCAGAGTTGCAGAAGCAAAAGGAACGCAGTCGTGCAGCGACTAAGTTGGAAACAGAGGACTGGGTTGTATTAGCAGAGGGAGATTCGGAATTTATTGGTTACGACGAACTGGAGTGTGAGACGCGCATTCTAAAGTATAGAAAGATAAAGGCGAAGGGCAAAGAGTCCTTTCAACTTGTATTGTCCAAGACTCCTTTCTATGCCGAAAGTGGAGGTCAGGTTGGTGATACAGGACGACTTATTTCGCCCAATGATGTGGTTGTGATCACCGACACACGCAAGGAGAATAATCTTGTGGTGCACTTCACCGATGCTTTGCCTGAAAAGGTTGAAGGGAATTTTACAGCACGGGTGGAGGGAGAGCGCAGAGCGAATATCACCGCTAATCACAGCGCTACTCACCTGCTTCATGAGGCGCTCCGTGAAGTATTGGGAACGCATGTGGAGCAGAAGGGGTCTTTGGTGAGTCCTGATTATTTGCGATTCGACTTTTCTCATTTTGCGAAAATGACGGACGAGGAAGCGGCTCGCGTAGAGCTGTTAGTGAACGAGCGTATTCGCAAAAACTATTCGCTCGAGGAGAATAGGAGTATGGCTATTGAAGACGCGCGTAAGACAGGAGCCATGATGTTGTTTGGAGAGAAGTATGGCGATGTGGTTCGTGTAATTAAGTTCGGAAACAGCGTTGAACTTTGTGGGGGAACGCATGTGCGAAGCACCGGCGAAATAGGTATGTTCCGGATACAGAGTGAGGGAGCTGTAGCGGCCGGTGTAAGGCGTGTCGAGGCCATATCAGGCAGCGGAGCATTTGAATTCATCAATTCCGAATTGGAGTTGTTAGATCAAATTCGCCAAACGTTGAAGGCGAAAGACGTCATGAAGTCAATCACAGATTTGCAGGCACGCAATAGTGAGTTGCAAAAACAAATTGAAAAATTCAACAAGGAAAAGGCAGCTCAGGTAAAGCAGGAGCTGAAGTCGAAGATCACTCATGTTGGAGATGTAGAATTTATCGCTGAGCATGTAGAATTGGATGCTGCCGAGTTAAAAGACGTAGCATTTCAGTTGAAAGGAGAGCACGCAAAATTGTTTGGCATGTTTGCATCGCAATCGAATGGCAAGGCTACTATCACGTGCGTTATTTCCGAATCGCTGGCAGCAGAGAAAAATTTGAATGCCGGAACCATCATACGCGAGTTGGCAAAGGAGATTAACGGTGGTGGTGGTGGTCAGGCATTTTTTGCTACAGCCGGTGGCACGAATACCGGAGGCTTGCAAATTGTGCTTGATAAGGCCAAGAGTTACATTTCCTAAATCAGATTACTCTATTATCTGTGATGAAGCAGGTAAGAAACACACCAACCAAACAACTCATACTCGGCCTGATATCAGAGGCGGGCAGGGCTTTGTCGCAGTCGGAAATTCAGGAGCAGACGGAAGGAGTGTGCGATCGGGTCACTGTGTATCGTGTATTGGATCGGCTGGAGAATGAAGGCGACATTCATCGTGTTGTTCACTTGGATGGAGTTGTTCGATATGCCAGATGTAATTCGTGCGAGGGCGACGGACATGCGCACGTTCATTCGCATCATCACGTTCATTTTCATTGCACGCAATGCAATGCGGTAACATGCTTAGAGAGTGTTATACCCGAGTTCAAGTTACCACGCAATTACAAAGTATCAGAGACGAATTTTAGCGTGAGTGGGATTTGTCCGTCATGCCAGAAATAACCTACAGGCACAATGTTCTACCACCGTCGACCGGCACATTGATTCCATTGATGTACGATGCAGCAGGGGATGCCAGAAAGGCAATGGCATTGGCTATTTCCTGAGGTTCAGCCAGTCTCTTCATGGGCACCTCTTCTGCCATTTCATGAGTAACATTTTCTGCCGTAGAACCCATTTTGGTCGCCTTGTTTTGAATGATTTGTTCGAGTCGCCCGGTTTGAGTGGCGCCCGGCAAAACGTTGTTTACAGTAATGTTGAAACGGCCCAATTCCATAGCGAGCGTTTTCGACCAGTTCGCTACTGCGCCTCGTATCGTATTGCTCACACCCAAGTTGGGGAGCGGCTGTTTTACCGAAGTGCTAATCACATTTATAATTCGTCCATAGCCTGCTTTTTTCATTCCCGGTACCAATGCTTGTGCGAGAATCTGATTGCAAACCAGGTGTGCGTTGAATGCTTTACGAAAATCGTCGATATGCGCATCGATGGCCGGACCGGGGTTAGGGCCACCCGTATTGTTGATGAGGATTTGGGCCTCGTCGTTACCAGTGAATTTTTGAATGGCCTCTTCGACTGATTGTGGATGAGCAAAGTCGGCCACGAGGTAGGTGTGATGCTGACCTTGTTGCGCGGATAATTGTGGCAGGCAGGCTTTCAACTTTTCTTCATCACGCGCAATTAAAACAATGCGAGCGCCCATCATCGCTAGTTCTTGAGCAGCAGCCCAGCCAATTCCTTGAGTTGATCCGCATACTACTGCGGTTTTTCCGGTGAGGTCGAGATTCATGGTGCTAATTTAAGGGCGAAGTGCGAAGTGCGATGTGCGAAGTGCGAAGTGCGATGTGCGATGTGCGATGTGCGATGTGCGATGTGCGATGTGCGATAATCTAGGGGGCCAAGTTAGTCACTAAGTTAAATGCTTTGCACTTCGCACCTCGCACCTATCATGATATATTGCTCCAGTCTGTCTTTTTCTTCTTGATCTTTTTGACCTCTTCCACAATGCATCTGTTTTTTGGCATTTCCATGTTGGGGTCTTCATCGAGAATTTCGAGTGCCAGTTCGCGCGCGGCGGAGAGCATTACTTGGTCTTTGGCCAGATCAGCAATCTTTAAATCGAGAAGGCCACTTTGTTGTGTGCCCGATAAATCGCCTGGCCCGCGTAACTGCAAATCGACTTCTGCAATTTCGAATCCGTCGTTGGTACGGACCATCGTCTCAAGTCGGGTACGACTATCCTTGCTGATTTTCACGCCAGTCATGAGAATGCAATAGCTCTGTTCTGCACCTCTTCCTACACGCCCGCGCAGCTGGTGCAATTGGGAGAGACCAAAACGTTCGGCGCTTTCGATAATCATAACAGAAGCATTGGGAACATTAACGCCAACTTCAATCACCGTGGTTGCAACAAGAATTTGAGTTTTACCTTCTACGAAGTTTTGCATTTCGTAATCGCGCGCTTCCGCTTTCATCTGGCCGTGCACAATGCTTACCCGATAGTGAGGAAGTGGGAAGCGTCGCACAATCGACTCGTATCCGTCTTCCAAGTCTTTGTAATCCATGGCTTCGCTCTCTGCGATGAGCGGATAAACGATATAGATCTGTCGTCCTTTTCGAATTTCATTTTCCATGAACTGAAAAACTTCCAACCGCTTGGCGTCGGTTTTCCAATCGGTTTTAATCGGTTTACGTCCGGGTGGTAACTCATCAATTACACTGATGTCGAGGTCGCCATAAAGTGTCATAGCGAGGGTTCGCGGAATGGGTGTTGCGGTCATTACAATTACATGAGGCGGCAACGCAGCTTTTTTCCAGAGTGATGCGCGTTGAGCCACACCAAAGCGATGTTGTTCGTCGATAATGCAAAGGCCAAGATTGATGAACTTCACGGTTGGTTCAATAAGGGCATGTGTCCCGATAATGAAGGGGAGTTCACCCGATTCGAGTTTTGCGTGAATTTTTTTGCGTTCCGATTTGGGAGTTGAACCTTTCAGTAATGCAACCTCGACTCCGGTTGGTTTTAGCAATTCGCTGATAGATGCGAAGTGCTGCATGGCCAGTATTTCGGTTGGAACCATGAGGCAAACCTGATAGCCGTTATCAATAGCGAGTAGCGCAGAAAGCAGTGCAACAATGGTTTTTCCGCTTCCCACATCGCCTTGAATCAATCGGTTCATGTGATGACCACGCGCCACGTCTGCGCGTATTTCTTTTATTACTCGCTTTTGCGCACCTGTCAGTTCGAAGGGTAAATACCGGTGATAGAATGCGTTGAAAATTTCACCAACCTTTTCGAATACGACACCACGCTCTTGTTGCGTGTTACTGAGCTTTTGTTTGCCGAGTTGTATTTGAATGTAAAACAGCTCTTCGAATTTGAGTCGTCTGCGAGCTGCTTCGAGCAGCGGAAGCGTTGAGGGCATGTGCACCTGGGCTACAGCCTCATTGCGTGGCATAAGTTTGAAGCGCTCAAGAATGTAGTCGGGCAAATTTTCCGGTACAACGGGTTTAGCATCTTCAATGAGCTGCCGTGTAAGTTTTGCGATGCCATTGCTGTGTAGGCCTTTCGCGGTGCATTTCTGAGTAGTGTTGTAGACGGGCTTGAGTTCGCTTCCCTGTGTGATGCGCGCATCTTCCAGTAACTCAAGCTCAGGGTGTGTTATATTATATCGTCCTTTGAATTCGGTTGGCCGACCGTAAAGAACGTATTGCTGATTTAGCTTTAAGCTTTGAGTAAGCCACTTGAGTGCTTTAAACCAAACGAGTTCAATGTCGCCGCTCTCGTCACGGAAAATAGCAGTAAGTCGTTTGCCATTGCCCACACCGATTTCACGAGTAGAAATGATTTGACCGATAAGTTGAACATTGGCTGCATCGCTTTGGACATCAGCTATGCGGGTAATTTGCGATCGATCGATGTATCGGAACGGGAAGTACTCCAAAAGATCTTCCCAGGTTCGTATGCCCAACTCGGCCTTCAGCACTTCAGCGCGCTGTGGCCCCACTCCTTTTAGGTAGAGTATGTCTTTATCGAGCATGCGCCGAAGGTAGTTACACCCTGAATAATCGCACAAGCATATTCTTGTCTTTGCTTTAAAGAAAGGGCATATTATTCCTTCGCTGCTGAGTCCATCCAGATGGTGACGGGCCCGTCGTTGATGAGTTCAACGTCCATCATAGCGCCGAATGTTCCGGTTTGTACCGGTGTCGCTGAGAGAATATTCAGTTGTTCAATAAAATGGGTATAAAGAGGAATAGCTTTTTCGGGACGAGCGGCGCGTATGAAGGAAGGTCTGTTACCCTTTTTCGTTTGTGCGTGGAGCGTAAACTGGCTTACTACTAGTATTTGGCCGCTTGCCTGTGTGATGTCGAGGTTCATTTTGCCTTCCGAATCTGAAAAAATACGCATCGCCATGATTTTCTGAGCGAGCCAAATAGCGTCTTCTCCTGTGTCATTCTCTTCGATTCCTACTAAAATCAATAGGCCTGTACCGATAGATGAAGTGACAGACTCTTCAATGGTAACCGATGCTCTTTTGACACGTTGAATAATGACCCGCATAGTGATTGGAGTTGGATAAAGGCGGAAAAGTAATTTTTTTTTGTGTTCCGTGAACCGTTCGGGGCGTTAGTTGGTTTCATATGCAAGACTCTTCCCAACTCAAGTGGGTAGGTTTTGGTTAAAGGTTTAGTGACTTGGGGCTGCCAATGGGCAGCCTCTTGTTTTTTTATAACGGCGTGCAATTCGAAGCGCGACTTTGTAAGTTTGTTGAAATCAAACCAAGACGACTATGAAAAAGCTGTTCGCATTCCTGTGTTTCCTCGTTGTGGCTCAAAGTGTCAAGAGTCAGTGTTCTGCTTATCTGAATTTTGGAGGAACGGGATCCTATGTGACAGTTGAATTTGTGGCAAGTGGCGCACTTAATCCGCAGTACGTGATTGACTGGGGTGATGGGACAATTGATACGGCATCAACACCCTTTTTTGAGCACAACTACCAAATTGTAGATCAGTATGTGATTTACTACTACTACAACGATTTGGATAATCCTAATTGCTATTTCTTTTCGCTTGACTCCATTATTCTTACAGGTGGATCCTGCATAATGGATTTCACTGTTCAAACGGTTGAGTACGCCGCGGCATTGCAGGCTTTTAGCGATAATACCTCAGTTCCGATTTATACCATTGATTGGGGCGATGGAAGTCCTGTTGTCACAGCAGACGCAGCTATGCACGTATATGGCGCGCCGGGTATCTATAATGTTTGTGTGCAGATGTATGATGCCGATCCGACCTTGCCGTGCGAATTGTTTCAATGTCATGAAATAGAAATTTTCGGCGAAGGAGTGGCTTGTGATGTTGATTTACAAGTTTCGTTGAATAATCAAACGGCGACCGCTATCATAAACGGTAATGCAGCGTCGGATGTTCAGTACATCATTAACTGGGGCGATGGTTCGTTTGATACTAATCCTGTAGCTCAACATACCTACGCCAATACAGGCTTATATGAGGCATGTATTTACTATGGATCTGCTGCTAATAGCGAGTGCCAAACGAGCAGTTGCATAGAAGTAAATGTTGACCCATTTGCGAGTGATTGTGTATTCAATTTTGTTCCCACGGTCAGCGATTTAGATGTCACTATTGATGTTCTGGCGGCGGGTGCTGCAGATCCTGAGTATTATTTTACCTGGGGCGATGGTTCAGAGGGCGATTTTGGTTTGCCGGCGCAGCATACATATGTTGCGGCGGGAACATATGAGATCTGTGGAATTTATACCGACCTGAGCAATCCGATCGGCTGTCAAATAACTGAATGCACAACCGTTGAGGTTGCCAATGGATCCGGCCCTTGTGCTGTGGATCTATCCATAAGTCAACTTGGAAATGAAGTTTTTGTCACGTTGTCGGGAACCGGAGCAAGCACTCCCGGCTATTTTCTCGAATGGGGTGACGGCTCATTACCCTTAACTAGCCCAACCGGATCGCATACATACGCGAATCCGGGGCCGTATGAAATTTGTGCAACTTATTATGATGAGATCATTTTCGGATGCAGTGCAACTGAGTGTGAGACGATACTGATTACCGATGTAGAGGAGTGGGACGGAATTGCATTTATAGAGGCTTGGCCGCTTCCGTTGGATCAGCAATTGAATATTCGACTGCGGTTAAATGAACCAGGAGAGGTTCAGTTCCGAATGTTTGATGCCGCCGGTCGGGTTATTCGAAGATTCGCACCCTACGGTCTTTCAAATGGTGAACGCATGCTTTCACTTGAAGTTGATGAACTCCCGAAGGGGGTGTATTTTCTGGAGTGTTTAACGGAGAAAGGCCATCGCACGTTGCGTATCATCAAGTAGCTTACTCAATGATGAGTCGACATATTCGTGTTGATTCGCGATTGGCGAAGCGCAACAAATAGACACCTGCCGGCAGCTCGGAGATGTCGATTTCTGAGAAAGATTCTTTTGTGTTTTCAGTTATCTGTTTGACAATAGAGCCTCTGCTATCGAAGATTGAGAGCTGATTCCAGTTGAATCCCTGGCTATCGATGCGAATAGAAGTATGTGCAGGATTTGGAAACACAGCGGGACTACTCTCGTCCATTTTGTTTTGAGCTGCAAATTTTTCTGCTTGACTATCTTCTTCCGGGAATGCTGATACCACATTGATTGGAATCACAACGATGTTGTTGTTTTCGTTGCTCTCTGAAATGACATTATTCACATCGGCGATGAGGAAAAGGTATCGTTGGCCAACCCCTGTAGGGATTGGAAAAGAGAAGTCTTCCGGGTCATCAGCGTCACCACCGCCAAGCGAGCTGTAATCGATGCCGAGTAATTGAAATGTAGAGGAGTAATTGGGCGAGTTCCCCCAGCGGTATTGAAGTAATACATCGGTTGCCGCTATGGATGCAATAGAAACGTATTGAAGACAGGAAAGCGTAAAGATGCTGCCTGCAGCAGCTGATGAGGATGATACAGCCACATTTGAAATTCCGACATCGGGTGTTGTTTGAACATTCGAAACGGAGATTGCTATCGAAGCGATATTATTAGCCTCGTTTGACTCATTGACCATGTTGGTAGCATCTGCGATAATCAGAACAAAATAAGATGCTGAAGGAACATTGGGCGCGGCAAAAGAGATTGTTTCAAGCTCGAAGGGAGTAAGCGGGCTAAGGGTGGCACTGCCAGATCCGAGTAATACATCATCAGAAGAAAGAACTGCGTCGGTAGACCAGCGATATTGAATTTGCAAAGGATAGGCAGTAGCACCCGGATTAGTCATTTCATATCTGCAGTTCAATACGATGCTTTGGCCGGATATAGCATTAGAGGTGGAGAGTGTAATGTTCGAGGCAAAGACATCGGGTAATGTGGCTGCAGCAGCAATCGTAATGGGAATAATAGACACGTTATTGTTTTCATTCGACTCGCTCACCACACCGCCTGCATCGGCCTTGATTAGAAGATAGCGTGTGCCTATCGAGTTCGGTATCACATACGCGATATTTTCTGCTTCACTCATAACAGCAGCACTTAAAGTTGATACGTCACTACCTATGTAGGTGTCGGTGCTCTGCCAAATAGCATCGGTGCTTAAGCGATATTGCACGCTGGGATAAACAGTCGTAAGTGAATTCGTGATTGTTTGCGTGCAATTAATTGTGATAGATTGTCCTACAACTACTGAGGCAGTGGACACGGTTGCATTTATAAGAGTGATGTCGGGGAGTGCCGGCGAAGCGGGCAGTGTAAGGGCAATTGTAACCGTGTTATTGTTTTCGTTGGATTCATTGACCGAAGACTGCGCGTCGGCTCTGATGAGAATGTATTTCGTTCCCGAACCCGAGGGAATCGTGAATGTTATGTTTTCAGTTTCAGTGCCAACGTTTCCACCTAGTGTTGATGCATCTGTTCCGATAATAATATCGTTTGACGACCACGAGGCATCGTTGGAGTATCTGTATTCAAGGACCGGGTAAACTACATTTCCGTTGGCGGGAGTGATTTGTTGAATTGCTGAAATGGTAATGACTTGTCCGACCACCGGAGTAGTATTTGAAACCGTTGCTGAGGTAGTTGTAATGTCTGGAATACTTGTGTTTTGGGCAATACACAATTGAATGGCGTCTCTCATATTTACTCTGCCATAGCCTAGTTCGTTGCTCCAGGTACTGTGCGGGTAATTGCTATTCGTAGTGTATGAAAATCCTCCGACTTTCTCACACGATTGAGCCATGTATTGTTTCACTTGGGCTTCGGTAATCTGGTCGTTGGCGACAATCATTAGCGCGCCAACCGATGCGGCTACCGGGCATGATGCGCTGGTGCCGCTAAAGAACGTGTTGTCGCCTGTGTTGTATCCTTCAGCCCCGGTAATGTCGGTTGTTGCAATACTGCTACC
>Ga0315904_10011584_pt1 | contig 11232 bp, 7 predicted proteins | sample LakEriMetagenome_6_FD_203529 | JGI IMG/M metagenome (GOLD analysis project Ga0315904, IMG submission 203529) | Freshwater fungal communities from buoy surface, Lake Erie, Ohio, United States - Buoy 12 MA120 | ecosystem: Environmental > Aquatic > Freshwater > Lake | place: USA: Lake Erie, Ohio... | reverse complement strand
TGGCTCCGGAGCGATCAATCTGAGCAGCGAAAAAAGCTTCGCGGCGGTGCTCAAGAGCCGCACCTCATGGGATCGGGTGAGCGGGGTGGTTTTGGAGAAGCGAATGCCGCCCGCCGATATGCCCCAGCCCACCGATGCGGAGCGCAAGCGCATGGGCAACACGCTGGAGAGCCTGTTTTCACAAGCGGACTGCCAGATCAACGACCCTGGCCGTGTTACCATGCGCCGCCTGAATCGCGCCGAGTACAACAACACGATCCGGGACTTGCTCGGGGTCAATGTGCGCCCTGCGGATGACTTCCCCAACGATGATGTGGGCTATGGCTTCGACAATATCGGGGACGTGCTCTCGCTCTCGCCGCTGCTGATGGAAAAGTATCTGAGCGCCGCCGCCAAGACCGCTCAAGCCGCCATTATCGCTGCCGAAGACAAGCCGCGCCTCCAGAAGTTTCCTGCGGGTTTGCTCCAAGGCCCTGGCAGTATCTCCGCAGAAGGCTACCAGCTTGCCACCAACGGCGAGGCCACGATCGAGCACACGTTCCCAGTTCCCGGCACCTACACGATTATCGTGCGAGCGGGCGCGTCCACGTTTGGCAGAGATACCCGTCTGATCGCCAAGGGCAAGGACGGTAAACCCGATAAAATGGGGCCGGAGCCCGCGAAGATGGCGATTCAGTACAAAGGAGCCGCCATCCGAGGCTTTGATGTTTTTGCCGGCCCCAACAACCAGCAAGACTACAAAACCCCGATAGTGATTGAGCAGGCGGGTAAGCAGAAAATCGGGGTTGCTTTCCTCAACGATGCCTACGACGAAAAGCTCCCTGAGGGCCGTCGTGACCGTAATTTCTACATTGAGTCTGTCAGTATCGAGGCATCGCCTGAGGTGATCAATAGCACCGCACGGCGCGAGCTGCCTTTCTCCCACCGCAAGATCGTGATTGACACGCCCGACGATACCAGCGATGCCGAGTGGAACCGTGCCGCCAAGGCCGTGCTGGCTCCGCTGGCCCACCGCGCGTTCCGTCGGCCTGTGACCGAGGCAGAAGTCACCCGCTTGATCGGGCTCTCGCGGCTGGCAAAGGCGCAAAAGCAGTCTTTTGAAAAAGGGATTCAGCTTGCCCTCCAGGGAATTCTCGTCTCGCCGAGCTTTTTGTTCCGCCCCGAGCCCGATGCCAAGCCTGATGACCCCAGCTACCGGCGGCAGCTCAACGACCATGAGCTAGCCACGCGCCTCTCGTACTTTTTATGGTCGTCTTTGCCCGATGACGAGCTACTAGGGCTGGCGGATCAGAAGAAGCTCCAAAGCCCGGGGGTGCTACTGGCCCAGGCAAAGCGCATGCTCAAAGACCCACGCTCCCGTGCACTTGCGGAGAACTTCGCTGGGCAGTGGCTCCAGCTGCGTAAAGTGAGTGTTGTGCAGCCCGACACCGCGCGTTTCCCCAGCTTCAACGACCCGCTCCGCAACGCCATGCGCACGGAAGCCGAGCTTTTCTTCTCGGGTATCGTCCAGGAAGACCGCAGTGTCCTAGAGTTTTTGGACTCGGACTACACCTACCTCAACGAGACTCTGGCCAAGCACTACGGCACGCCGGGAGTTCAAGGAGAGGAGTTCCGGCGAGTAGCCCTTCAAGGAGCGCAGCGCGGCGGCGTGCTTTCCATGGCTTCGGTGCTGACGCTGACCAGCAATCCGGGGCGCACCTCGCCGGTAAAGCGTGGCAAGTGGGTGCTGGAAAATCTTCTGGGAACACCGCCCCCACCACCGCCGCCTAATATCCCCGCTCTGGACGCTCCCGGCAAGCCGATTGAGGCCGAAAATCTCCGAAAGCGCCTGGAAATTCACCGGAGCAACCCCGCTTGTGCCAGCTGTCATGCGCAGATGGATGCGATTGGGCTGGCGATGGAAAACTACGATGCGATTGGCAAGTGGCGCACCGACGATGCGGGCAAGCCCATGGATGTCAGTGGCACGCTCCCCGATGGCAATAAGTTCACCGGCCCCAAGGAGCTCAAGCGCGTGCTACTGGGCAAGAAAAGCCAGTTCACCAAGGCGATGACTGAGCGCCTACTCACCTATGCTCTGGGGCGTGGTGTCGAGCGCACCGATAGATGTAACCTAGACGCGATGGCAAAGAGCGTCGCAGCAAAAAACCACAAGTTCTCCGCGATGGTGGAGGCAGTGATCACCAGCAAGCCCTTCCGCGAGCGGCGCGGGGATGAATCCACCTCCCCCCGCCGCTGAGACGGCGACCCGGGTACCCTCCGGGTGCGGCAAGCGAAGGGGATACAACTTCAAGTATAATTGGAAAACACCATGAAAAATGCAAACATGACACGACGGACGCTCTTGCGAGGAGCGGGCGTGGCACTCGCTCTGCCTTACTTGGAAGCGATTGCCTTTGCCCAGACGGGAAAGAGCGAGGGCGAAGCGCCTCTGCGAATGGCGTTTCTGTTCGTGCCCAACGGTATCAACATGGCGCACTGGACCCCGGAAGCCGAAGGTGCTCTGGGAGCGCTGCCTCATGCACTGGAGCCTCTGGCAGGGCTAAAAGATCACTTCAATGTGCTCACCGGCCTCACCCAGAACTGGGCCTTTGCGCACGGTGATGGCGGCGGCGACCATGCGCGCTCGGCGGCGGCGTGGCTGACAGGCTGCAAGCCGGTGAAAACCAGTGGTGCCAATATCAAAGTGGGGCTCTCGGCGGATCAGCTTGCGGCAGCCAAGCGTGGCTCTCTCACTCGCTTCCCCAGCCTGGAGATCGGCTGTGAGCGCGGCGGGCTGGCAGGCGACTGCGACTCCGGCTACTCCTGCGCCTACTCCAACACGATCTCCTGGCGCACCGAGAACTCACCCGTCTCAAAAGAAACCGACCCGCGCCTCGTCTTTGAGCGGCTCTTTGGTGGAGAAGATGTGAATGAGAGCGCCGAGGCACGCGAGCAGCGCAAGCTCAACAATAAGAGCATTTTAGATTTTGTGCTGGAAGATGCCAAGTCGCTCCAGGGACGTTTAGGGGCGCACGACCGCCACAAGATGGACGAGTACTTCACGGGGATCCGCGAGATCGAGCGGCGCATGTCGTTCTTGGAGAAAGCGGGCAAGGAGACGGGGGTCAGCGGCGAGGCGCTCAAGGCCCGGATGTCCGGCGGGATGCCCGACTATCCAGACCACGTGCGCTTGCTTGGGGACATGATGGTGCTGGCCTTCCAAGCCGACATCACACGCATCTCGACCTTTATGTTTGCCAACGAGGGGTCGAATCGCGCCTACAAGCAGATCGGCATCAACGACGGTCACCACGAGACCTCGCACCATGGCCGCAACCCGGAGAAGCTGGAGAGTCTTAAGAAGATCAACCGCTTCCATGTGGAGCAGCTTGCCTATATCCTCCAGAAGATGCAGAGTGTCAAAGAGGGCAAGAGCACACTTCTCGACAACACCATGCTGGTCTACGGCGGCGGGATCAGCGACGGCGACCGGCACAACCACGACGACCTGCCACTGCTCATCGCAGGCGGCGCGGGTGGAACGCTCAAGGGCGGTCAGCACATCAAGTATAAAAATGGCACCCCGATGACGAACTTGCTCATCACCATGCTGGATCGCTTCGGCGTCCCCGGCGAGACCCTCGGCGACTCCACCGGCAAGGTTCAGCAGCTCTTTTAGAGAGCCCTCCTCCCTTCGCTTCGCTCTTCCCTCCTCCCAACCCTGGGAGGAGGGATCGGTTCGCGCGGTTTCGTGTTAAAATACAGCTCAATGGCACGTAAGAATCGGCTGGCCGAAGCATTTAAGGAGAACTACAACGTCGTCGGGCTGGCGGGGGCTGCGGCTCTCTCGGCAGCGCTTCTCAATCCTCTTCCTCTACTTTTTGGGGTGGTCGCAGAAGCGGCCTATCTGCTCTTTGTCCCCGACTCCCGCTGGTACCAGCAGCGCCTCGCCCACCGCTTCGATGCGGAAGTGACCGCGCGGCGCAAGAAGCTTAGAGAGGATGTCTTTCTGGTGATCTCGGAGAATGTCCAAGAGCGATTCACGCGCCTGGAGGATATTCGCACGCAGCTCGATGGCCATGCGCTCTCCAATGAGAACTGGATGCGGGAGGTCTGCCGCAAGCTGGACTATCTGCTGGAGAAGTTCTTAATGTTTGCCCGCCGCGAGGTGGAGTTTGCGCAGTATCTCGAAAATGTCTACGCCGAAGTGGTGGTGGGACTGAAAAGCAAGCGGCGCGACAAAGATGGTCCGCCAATTCCCAACGAAGACCGCGCCCGCCGGATGGTGACCACCATTCAGGAGCGCTTCGACGATGAGATCGCGCAGATCGAGGGCAAGTTGGAGGAAGACTCCAACACGCAGGCTGTTCTCGACAAGCGTAAAGAGGTGCTGACCCAGCGCCATGAGTATGTCGGGCGGATCGGGCGAATCTTAACGAACTTGGGCCACCAGATGCAGCTCCTGGAGGACTCGTTTGGCCTGATCAACGACCAGATCCGCGCAAGGCCACCGGAGCAAGTTCTCGCGGATATTGAGGGCGTGGTCACGCAAACCGATGCCATGACCAATCTTTTGGATGAAATCGCGGCCTACGATGATATGTCACGTCGCTTTGATCTATGATCTATGATTTGTAAGGTAAAACAACTCTATGCCAATTGCTGATAAACTTCGCAAAGCTGTCGGGCTTTTTGTGGTGATGCCCGAAAGCGAGGAAGAAGAGCCCGCACCGCGCAACTTCTCAAGTCCCATCCCCACCTCCGCCCCTGCTCCTAGCGCGGAGATGTCGGACTTAGACAAGAAGCTTGCCGATATTGAGAAACGCTCCCAGGCGATTGCGGCAGGCCCTCAGACCATCGAGCAGCTTGTGCGGCAGAGTGATGGCCCCAACCTAGACGAGATCAAGGTCTCCGCCGAGCAGACCTCAGGCGCACTTCTCCCCGATGGCAACGTGGATGTGCAGGCGATCTACGCCGGTGCCAAGCTCCCCAGTGTGTCTTTCGGTGCCGAGCAGACCCGCGAGCTCTTGGGCAAGCTCCCCGCCGGGCTCTCCCTAGACATGCAGCGCCAGATGGTTGCCGCGACTCTCACCACGATGGGTGCGACCATGGGAGCCAGCGCCGAGACCATTGTCGCCGATGCCTCCCGCAAGCTCGCCGCCCTCTCAGCCTATGTCACGGACTTGCAGAAAGTCACCTCAGAGCGTGTCAGCTATGCCCAGGCCGAGATCGAAGCTCTCCAAGCGCGGATAGAAGAGCAAAAGGCCATTGTCGCCAGCACCCAGCAGCAGCTCGCGACTGCACAAGCCCAGTGCGAGGCCGAAGCCGATAAAATTGACGATATTTTAGAGTTTTTCAGCCTGGATACCGGCCCCTCTAAATACAGTAACTCAGCGGCCCCTGGCCTCCAGGAGCGCCCCCTACGTCCGTAGTAGTTCCGCAAGCGCCCGTGCAGATTGGATGAAATCGGGGTCGTAAAAAAGCTCACGTGAACGGGGCCTCGGGTAGGAGACGGTGAAGTCCTTAAGGATGCGGGCGGGACGGGAAGAGAAAACTAAGATTCGATTTGCGAGAAAGAGTGCCTCACTAATATCATGGGTAATGAAAAGAATGGTACTCTTCTCGCTCTCCCAAAGGTCTAGAAGCATCTGCTGCATCTCGCCACGGGTCTGTGAGTCAAGCGCTCCAAAGGGCTCGTCCATCAGGAGAATCTTTGGACTGACTGCCATGGCGCGCGCGATAGCCACTCGCTGCTGCATCCCCCCGGAAAGCTCACGCGGGTAGGCCCCCGTGCGCGCTGCAAGGCCCACTTTCTCCAGATAGCGCAGAGCCACTTCATCGCAACTCTTTGCGGGAAGTCCTTGCAGCTCAAGGCCAAAACGGACATTTTGCAGAACCGTTAGCCAGGGAAAGCATGTATATTTCTGAGGCACTGTCACCGTCTGGCCATTGGAGTGCCCTGCCGAGTGCCCGAGCACTTGAAGCTCCCCCGCGGTCGGTGCGATCAAGCCAGAGATCATGTTGAGCACCGTGGACTTCCCACACCCTGATGGCCCTAGTACCGCGACAAAATCACCACTATCATTATTTTCAATACGAAGATCCAGTGGAGCAACCGCTTCGATCTTCTCACCACGAGGCCCTTCAAATACCTTCGACACTCCTTTGAGAGAGATGATCGGTTCGCCTACCATTTAAATAGCCTCCTACGCAACCGTTGCATGCCGAAATCAGTCAAGGAAGAAATAATCGCGATAACTATCAGTACTCCAAACACTTGTCCTGCCTGATTAGTCCTCGAAGCAATGTTCAATAAATAACCTAACCCAAGATTCTCTTCATTAGAGTTAATGAACTCTGCCAGGACAATATAAGTCCACATGATTCCATTGCAGACCACAACTGCTTCCCATATAGGAACTAGCGCACCAGGAAGAAGTATTTTCATTAGCAACTGCCACGATGTGGCTCCCATATCATAGGCAACTTTCACATAGTCTTCGTCTACAGACTGGATAGCACTCTTGACTAGCAGGATCATGTAAAAGATTGCTCCCAGAAACAAAAAAACTATCTTTGCACGCTCCTCAATGGAGAACCATAGAACAATCAGGCCCACGATCCCGGTCGTCGGGATGCTCTTGGCCCCGTTGACTAGCTTCCGCAGCGCAGCATCTACTGGAGCAAAGGCTCCCATCAGAACCCCAAGCGGTACTCCTATCAAGACGACTAAGGCCAGTGCCTTCAAGACTCGGCTCAGGGAGCCTAAGAGTGCTGGAACAAGCCAGTTCTTCTGGTGGAGAGCGACCAGCCCCTCCCAGATTCCTGTCGGCGAAGGAAGAAACAGGGGACGAATCCAGCCAGAGTAGGTAACTAAGCACCATACAAGGATCAGCACTCCCAGTGCCCCCAGCCCAACGGTAAGGTCCACCCGTGGGCTTAGGCGTCCACGAACACCAAATGGCCCTGTCATTATTTTTCTAGTACCACGATATCGGTACGACGGTTCTTCGACTTGCCTTCTGCCGTCGTATTGGGGCCAAGTGGCTTCGACGCGCCGTTGCCCTTAGCGATAAAGCGTCCCGGCGAGAACTTATATCGTGCGACTAAGTAGTCAACCACTGCCTGGGCGCGCCGCTGTGAGAGAGCAATATTAGCATTAGGATCACCTACACTATCCGTATTTCCCTCCACACGAATGTAGGCATTGGAGTAGGTCTGTGCCGTCAACGCCACGCCATCTAGCACAGACTTTGCATTGGCATCAAGCGCCACCTGCCCCGTACCAAAGTAGATATTAACGGGACGTGTGAATAGAGGCTTGGCTTGCTTCTTGACCTCAGGAGCCTTTGGTGGGAACTTAAACTCTTCCTGACGGGTAACAGGGCGCACGTCTTTAGGCACGGCATCGTAGAGAGCCTTTAGAAAAGTGGTGTCCTTGGCAGAAGCCGCTGATGTCGTCGTCGGAATATAGCCACGCCGCACCCAGGACTCTCCTGCTTGTGCAAAGATGCGATCAAAGAGAGGCTCAGAGCCATCCAAGCCAAACATCTTGGTGTTGTCCGCAAGATCTGCCCAGCGTACTGCGGAGAGCTGCTCACGGGTTGCTTCTTCCCCAAGCTCTTTATAAAGAGGCTCGTTTTCCATCAGTACCTGGACCGCTTTGTTTGGACTACGATTTGCCTCGGCCGTTCCTTCAAACCACCCTGCCACGAAAGCCTTGATGACATTGGGGTTTTTCTGAATAAAGTCCTCACGAGCCACCATAACATCCGAGATAAGGTTCGCTGCTGTCTTAGTCGAGACAAGAATATGAGAGTTCGGGCGCTTGGCGAGTGCCTCTGCCACATCAGGCTCCCAGACCACTGCTGCATCCACTTTCCCCGCGACAAAGTCTAAGCGAGCATCCGGCGAAGCATTTTTCCCCACGAGGCTCTTAACAATTTTTTCCTGCTCGCTCTCATCTAAGCTTGAGTTTTGCAGACTGTATTCCAAAAGCCAGTGAGAAGGTGTAAATAAAGCAAGAGAAATTTTCTTCCCTCGAAGATCTTCAATCTTTTGGATGGACTTGTCTGCGACAATAGCATCTCCCCCACGTGACCAATCTACTTGCATGACCGCTTTAGCCTTAACTCCATTTTTGATAAAGCCAGGAAGCTCATTTGCCCAAAAATCTACCGTAGACCAGACGATATCAACACCGTCTGCCCCCCCACGTGCAAATGCCTTCCCACGTGCATCAACATCTTCCATCAGTAAAAATTCGACGAGAAGCTTGTGATTATTCCAGTAGATACATTTTTTATTTGACTTAAATCCACCATTTGCAACTAAGCCCCCTGCATATCCAGGCCAAGTAACTATACCAACACGTAGTGGTCTTCCTAAAATGCCTTGTTCCGAACTCTCTATCGAATTCACTGTCGAAAATGCTCCGCTCCCGTTTTTCCCTTGTCCGGAAAAGTAGCGATAGCCACCAAAGACAGCACCTGCTACCAGCAGAAAAATTGCTAATTTGCCAACAGGCGTTAGTTGCGCCATATTTCCAGTCTCCTCATAAGGACAAAAATGTCTCGCCAGAACCCAGAGGGATAATACTCACTTTCCCTCTCTCTGTCAACAAGATCCCTCAGTTCTCCTAAACAGACACCCCGTTACGCTCCGGGTTGCACTCTCTCTTTTACTCCGGGACTCACGGGCAGGAGAAATAAGAGAATTTGTCGAACTCAGACAGTATGAAGCGACGATATTTTCTGATGATGGCAGCCCTGGGGGCACTGACGCTCACCGGGTGCCCGAGTAGCAACCCTCCGGCAGCGAGCGGGGGCGACAAGCCCACCGCCGATGCGCCCAAGTCCGATGTTAAGATTGGCTTTGTGGTCAAAGACTCCGCCGAGCCCTGGTTCCAGACCGAGTGGAAGTTCGCCGATGAGGCCGCGAAAAAATACGGCTTCACGCTGATCAAGATCGAGGCCAAAGACGCGGAGGGGGTTGATAGCGCGATCAACAATATCGCCACGCAGGGCGCTCAGGGCCTGATTATCTGCACCCCCGACACCAAGCTGGGTGCGACAATTGTGGCCAAGTGCAAAGAGAAGAACCTGAAGCTACTCACCGTGGACGATAGGCTTCTGGGCCCAGATGGCAAGCCCCTCACCGATGTTGCCTACCTCGGTATCTCCGCCTCTGAGATCGGCAAGAGCGTGGGGACAGCCCTCGCCGAAGAAGCCAAGAAGCGTGGCTGGAACCTAGCGGAAGTCGGGGCGGCGGTGCTCACGGTCGACGAGATCGAGTCCTGCAAGCAGCGCACCGATGGCGCGAGCGAGTCTCTCAAAGCGGCGGGCCTGCCGGAGAAGAACTTCTTTCTCAGCGCCTGGAAAAAACCACAACAAATGGAAACAGCGGTTAATGCCGCCAATATTATCCTCACCCAGCACCCCGAGATCAAGCACTGGGTCGCGTACTCGTCCAACGACGATGGTGTGCTGGGCTTTGTCCGCGCCACCGAGCAAAAATCTATCGCGCCCGAGAATGTGATTGGGATTGGGATCAATGGCACCAGCGGCAAGGACGACCTGAAGAAAGCCAAGACGGGCTTCCATGCCTCCGTGCTCCTCTCCGCCCGCACCCACGGCTTCTCGACGGCGGAGGCGATGTACAACTGGATCAAAGACGGCAAAGAGCCCGCCAAAGAGACCTACACCAAAGGCACACTAATCGACCGCGCCAACTTTGCCGAGAAGCTCAAAGAAGAGGGCATCGAGCCGTAGAGCCGCCGATTAAAATCGGCGGGACACGATACATCATGCTCGAATTCCAGAATCTCTCGAAAGCTTTCCCAGGCGTCCAGGCGCTCTCCGATGTCTCGTTTGCCGTCACGGGTGGCAGTGTCCATGCGCTCTGTGGCGAGAACGGGGCGGGCAAGTCTACGCTCCTCAAGATTCTCTCCGGGATGTACAAGCCTGACATGGGGCAGCTTGTGCAGGAGGGCCAGCCACTGCGTTTTGGCTCGCCGTTTGATGCCATAAAAGCCGGTATCGCGGTGATCTACCAGGAGCTGCACTTGGTTCCCGAGATGACCGTGGCCGAGAATGTCTTTCTGGGGCACTTGCCTGCCAAGACGGGCTGGGTGGACAAGCGGAACCTGGTGACGCAGACGGCGAGCAAGCTGGAGGAGCTGGGAATCGCGCTTGATCCCAATGCGAAAGTGGGCGAGCTCTCGCTGGCGCAGCGGCAGATGGTGGAGATCGCCAAGGCCCTTTCTCGCGACGCGAAAGTGATCGCCTTTGACGAGCCGACCAGCTCGCTCTCTGCCCGTGAAGTGGAGACGCTCTTTGCGATTATCGAGAAGCTCAAGCGCCAGGAGAAAGCGATTCTCTATGTCTCGCACCGCATGGATGAGATTTTCTCGATCTGCGACACGGTGACCGTCCTGCGCGACGGCAAGCACATCGAAACCATTCCCAGCGCCCAGACCGATGCGGCGGGCGTGGTTAAGAGCATGGTAGGCCGCGATATCGCCGATATCTACGGCTGGCGACCAAGGAGTATTGGAGACACGGTGCTTACCTCCCCCCTGCCCCCCTCCGGCTCCGCGAAGGGGGAATTAGTTGTTCGTAGTGGCGAGATATTGGGAATCTTTGGCCTCGTCGGGGCGGGGCGCACGGAGCTGCTCAAAGAGATCTACGCTAACCCAGCGCAGAGCATCAAAAACGGCATCTGCCTCTGCCCCGAGGACCGTAAGAAAGAGGGCATTGTCCCGGTGCGCTCGGTGGCGGAGAACATCAACCTCTCGGCACGGCGGCGCTTCTCCACGCTGGGCTTCTGGATCAACGAGCCTGCGGAGCGCGAGAACGCCACCCAGCAAGTCGAGGCGATGCGGGTCAAGACCCCGAACTTAGAGCAGCAGATTGGCCTGCTCTCGGGGGGGAACCAGCAGAAGGCGATTCTGGGGCGCTGGCTGAGCGAGGACGTCAAAGTGCTGCTTTTAGATGAGCCAACCCGCGGGATTGATGTGGGAGCGAAGCGTGAGATCTATGACATTTTGTATGATTTATCGGAGCGAGGGGTGGGCGTGGTAATGGTGTCGTCGGACTTGCCAGAAGTGCTCGGCGTGGCAGATCGGGTGCTGGTCATGCGCCAGGGCCAGTTCTCGGCGGAGTTTACCCGCGAGGACGCCACACCGGAGAAGTGCCTCGCCGCCGCACTGCCCTCCTCCCAGAATCCCTCCTCCCAATCCTGGGAGGAAGG
>Ga0315904_10011582_pt1 | contig 11233 bp, 8 predicted proteins | sample LakEriMetagenome_6_FD_203529 | JGI IMG/M metagenome (GOLD analysis project Ga0315904, IMG submission 203529) | Freshwater fungal communities from buoy surface, Lake Erie, Ohio, United States - Buoy 12 MA120 | ecosystem: Environmental > Aquatic > Freshwater > Lake | place: USA: Lake Erie, Ohio... | reverse complement strand
CGGCTGGCAGGAGATCGTCGGCTACGTGCCGCAGTCGATCTACCTCGTGGACGCCAGCATCCGGCGGAACGTGGCCTTCGGCGTGCCGGAGCACGTGATCGACGACGAGGCGGTGGCCCGGTCGCTCACGGCGGCCCGCCTCGACGATTTCGTGCGCGGACTGCCGGACGGCGTCGAGACCGTCGTCGGGGAGCGCGGGGTGAGGCTTTCAGGCGGACAGCGACAGCGGATCGCCATCGCCCGGGCGCTCTACAACGACCCGCAGGTGCTCGTGCTCGACGAGGCCACGAGCGCGCTCGACACCGACACCGAACGGGACGTGATGGCCGCCGTCGAGGCGCTGCATGGCACCAAGACGCTGATCATCGTGGCACACCGCCTGAGCACCGTGGCCCAGTGCGACGTGCTGCACCGCGTCGAGGGGGGCCGGATCGTCCGTTCGGGCGCGTTCGCGGAGGTCGTGGGAGCCGGCTCCGGCGACGCGAGCGCATGACCATGCCCGCGCTGAAGAATCCCGCCCCCCCGCGCAGGGCAAACGGCTTTTCGGGCGAGTCGCCCCGAGACTCATCGGCGGCGACCGCGGCCGAACTGGTCGATTGAAACCCGCAGGCATGGCATACTTCGGGAGGCGGGCAGGAATCCGCCGGGCACCGAGAATCTGAGTCGTCATGCCGGAATCGCCACACGTCGCGCTCATCACCGGCATCACCGGGCAGGACGGCTCCTACCTCGCCGAGTTGCTCCTCGCCAAGGGCTACGAGGTCCACGGCCTGATCCGCCGATCCAGCACGTTCGGCACGCAGCGGATCGACCACATCTACCGCGACGTGCACGAATCCGGCGAAAACCTCACGCTCCACTACGGCGACATGGCCGACGGCAACGGATTGGCCCGTCTCGTCCGCGAGATCCGCCCCACCGAGGTCTACAACCTCGCGGCCCAAAGCCACGTGCGGGTGAGCTTCGACCAGCCCACCTACACGGCCGACGTGGTCGCCGTCGGCACGCTGCGGCTCCTGGAGGCGATCCGCGACCAGCAGGACACCCTCGGCCGCCAGATCCGCTTTTATCAGGCGTCGAGTTCCGAAATGTTCGGCAAGGTGGCCGAATCGCCGCAGTCGGAGGCGACTCCGTTCCATCCGCGGAGTCCCTACGGCGTGGCCAAGCTCTACGCCCACTGGATCACCGTGAACTACCGCGAGAGCTACGGCCTGCACGCCTCCTGCGGCATTCTCTTCAACCACGAAAGCCCGCGCCGCGGCGAGACGTTCGTGACGCGGAAGATCACGCGGGCCGCCACCCGCATCAGGCTCGGACTGCAGAAAAAACTCTTCCTCGGCAACCTTGAAGCGAAGCGGGACTGGGGCTTCGCCGGCGACTACGTCGAGGCGATGTGGCTGATGCTTCAGCAGCAAGAGCCCGATGACTACGTCATCTCGACCGACGAGACGTTCACGGTGCGGGAGTTCTGCGAGAAGACGTTCGGCCGCCTCGGGCTCGACTACCGTGAGTTCGTCGAGATCGACCCGCGGTATTTCCGCCCGGCGGAGGTGGATCTCCTGCTCGGCTGCTCCACCAAGGCCCGCGCGACACTCGGCTGGAGGCCCCGCGTGTCGTTCGACGAACTGGTGGCGATGATGGTCGATTCCGATCTGGAGCTCGCCCGCCGCGAGCAGGTGCTCATCGAGGCGGGCCACGAGACCGGCCTGCCCAATCGCTGACGCCAGGATGACCGATTCATGATGGACCTGGCCGCCAAGCGGATCGTGGTCACCGGCGGCGCCGGATTCCTGGGCACGGCCGTCTGCCGGGTGCTGCGGAATCGTGGCGTGCCCGCCGACCGGATCGTGTCGCCGCGGAAGCGGGACTTCGACCTCACGATCGAGGCCGACGTGGCCCGGCTCTACGAGGCGGCCCGGCCCGACGTCGTCATTCACCTCGCCGCCGAGGTGGGGGGCATCGGGGCCAACATGGCCCACCCGGGCCGGTTTTTCTTCGCCAACATGGCGATGGGGCTGCACCTCGTGGAACACGCCCGGCGACGCGGCATCGAGAAGTTCGTCCACACCGGAACGGTGTGCGCCTATCCGAAATTCTGCCCAATTCCCTTCCGCGAAGACGACATCTGGAACGGCTACCCGGAGGAAACCAACGCCCCCTACGGCGTGGCCAAGAAGGCGCTGTTCGTGATGCTCGACGGCTACCGGCGGGAATACGGCCTCGCCAGCGCCGTCGTCGTGCCCGTGAACCTCTACGGCCCGGGCGACAACTTCGACCCGGCGACCAGCCACGTGATCCCCGCGCTCATCCGCAAGTGCGAGGAGGCCCGCCTGACGGGGGCCGGCTCGATCACCTGCTGGGGCACGGGCTCCGCGACGCGGGAGTTTCTCTACGTCGACGACGCGGCCGAGGGGGTGGTGCGGGCCGCCGAGGTGATGCAAGAGCCGGTGCCGATCAATCTCGGCGGCGGCACGGAGATCTCGATTCGCGACCTCGCGACGAAGATCGCCGCGGCCTGCGGCTTCACGGGACGGATCGAGTGGGACACGTCCAAGCCCGACGGCCAGCCTCGTCGCGGGCTCGACACCTCGCGGGCGTGGCGGCTCCTCGGCTGGACGCCGAAGCAGGATTTCGACGACGGCCTCGCGGAGACCGTCCGCTGGTGGCGGAAGATCACCGACGGCGTCCGAAGGTAGCCCCCGAGCCGCCGGCGAGCATCAGAAGCCCAACCCGCCGCGGCCGGCGTTCTTGGCCTGGGACTTGATCGCCTGCGACACGCCGCTGCCAGTCATACCGGCACCGCCCCCGGAGCCACGTGCCCCGGCCGACGCCGTCGCCGCAGAGAATCGCCCGCTGTAGCGGCTCTTCGGCGCGGATGCCGATCCCAGGGCCGGCCCCGGCCGACTCGGGCCGAGCCTCGACATCATCGGCGCGGACGATCCTGCCGACGATCCAGATCCAGCCCGCATGCCACCGAGCCGCTGATTCGGCGCGCCTGGGACCCCGATCCCTTGTGCTCCCGCATCTCCCGTCGCCAGCATTGCTACGCAGACGACAGCCACCCCGACCACGGCAATCCGGACTCGCATGACGTGTCTCCCAGGAAAAATCCCGCGAATAACGACTCCGGCAGTATGCCGCTTTTTCGACCCCGAGGCAACCGGCCAGTCACCCCGGCTCGCGGGGCGGATCCCGGGGTTCGCGTGCGGCCATCCGGGCGGCGTGAGGCCTGTGTTAGCATCCCCGCATGCCCAGCCCGAAGCCCGAGCCCCTTTCTCCGCCGCTTGCCATCTGGCTGGTCAACCCCTTGGACGACATCCCAGGCGAGGGCCTGCCGGCGATGCGTTATTGGTCGCTGGCCCGCGTGCTCGCCGCCCGCGGCCACGACGTGACCTGGTGGAGCGCCACCTGGAGCCACCGACGCAAGGCCATCCGGACGCTGCCGCTCGGCCTCCACGAGGACGAGGGATTTTCCCTGCGACTCGTCGCCGTGCGGCCATACGAGAAGAACGCCAGCTTCGCCCGGATGGGGAGCCACAAGGACTTCGGCCGCACCTTCGAGCGGCTGGCCTGCGAGTCCGTGGCCGCCGGCCAGCTCGAGCGGCCCGACCTGATCGTCGCCAGCCTGCCGCCGCTCGAAGCCCCCGAGGCGGCGCTTCGCGTCGGGCGGAAACTCGACGCCGCCGTGGTCGTGGACGTGCTCGACCTGTGGCCGGAGACGTTCGCACGGCTCGTGCCCGGGCCCGCCTTGTTGCGCGGTCTCGTGGCCCCCTGGATCCTGCGCGGGATGCGCGACCGGCGTCGTGCGATCCTCGCGGGGGCCAATGCGGTCAGCGCCACCACCGCCTTCCACCTCGACGCCGTCGCGTCCGAGATCCCGGCCGCCGCGCCGCGCCATCTCTGCCCGCTCGGCGCGTATCCGCAGGAGTTTCCCGACACGCCCCGGGGCGTGAGCCACGTGCCGGAGACCGGCTCCGAGTCGGCCGCAGCCGCGCCGCTCGAATGCGTCTACTCGGGGTCGCTGGAGACGAGTCAGGATCTCGATGCGCTGGTGGCCGCGGCCCGCAAACTCTCGGCCGACGGCCTGGCCGTCACGATCCACGTGGCCGGCACCGGCGGGCTCGAGCCCATGATCGAGCGGGCCGCCGCCGGCCTCACGGGTTCCTGCCGGCTCGTGCACCACGGCCTGCTCGGCCGCCGCGACTACGTGCGCCTCCTGGCCGCCTGCGACGTGGGACTCGTCTGCGTGCGGCCCGAGTCGCAGATCGTGATCCCCAACAAGGCCTGCGACTACGCCGCCGCGGGCCTGGCGATCGTCAACTCACTGCCCGGTGAACTCGAACGGCTCGTCGCGGACTACGGCGCGGGCGTGGGCTACGTCGCCGGAGACGGCGCGTCGTTGGCCCGGGCGATCACCGCACTGGCCGCCGACCGGCGGCAGCTCGCGGCGCTGCGCCGCGGCGGCCGCCGGCTGGCCGCCGCCGAGTTCGACCGCGAGCGGCTCTATCCGCGGTTCGCCGACTGGCTGGAGACGATCTCCGCCTGAGCGCCCGCCCGCCGGGCCTGTTCGCCCGCGAACGCCCTGTTTTCCAGGGTTTTTTGCCGCGGTATCTGCTGTTGTGGCGGTTCGCGCCCGCCATCATCATTGGAGCCGCAGGACGCGCATGGCAGACACCCACCACCACCCCACGAAGCGGCCCATCACGCGGCTCGCGGAGACGCTCCGCATCGAGCGGCGCGACATCTTCATCGTCGTGCTGTTCGCCGTCGCCGTGGGCATCCTCTCGCTCGCCACCCCCGCGGCGATCGAGGCCCTCGTCAACACCGTACAGTTCGGCGTGCAACTCTGGCCGGTGTTCGTGCTGGCGGGCGTGATGCTCGCCTTCCTGGTGCTGGCGGCCGCCCTGCGGGCCATGCAATTGTTCGTCGTGGAATGCCTCCAGCGGCGGCTCTTCGTCCGTACCGCCGACGCCTTCGCCGACCACTTCGCGCGGGCCGAGATCGCGGCCTTCGACGGAACCAACCCCACCGACATCGTCAACCGCTTCTTCGAGGTGGCCAACGCCCAGAAGGCGCTGGCCACGCTGCTCGTCGACGGTGTGGGCATCGCCACGCTCACGGTCGTGGGCCTCGTCGTGCTCGCCTTCTACCATCCCTACCTGCTCACGTTCGCCGTGGTCACGGCGGTCCTGATGGTGTTCCTGCTGTTCGTGCTCGGGCTCGGCGGCGTGCGGACGAGCATCGCCGAGAGCTACGCCAAGTTCGACGTCGCCGCCTGGCTCGAGGAGCTGGCCAAGTGCCCGCACACCTTCCGCTTTGGCCGCGGCGGCGCGCTCGCCTACGAGCGGGCCGACGCCCTGGCCGGCGCCTACGTGGCGGCCCGTCGCAACCACTACCGCGTGGTCTGGCGGCAGACGCTGTTCGCGCTGTTGCTCGAGGCCGTCGGCATGACCGTGCTGCTCGGCCTCGGGGGCTGGCTCGTGATCAACCGCCAGCTCACGATCGGCCAGCTCGTGGCCGGCGAGCTGATCGTGGCCCTCGTGCTCACCGCGCTCTCGAAGATCGGCAAGTACCTGGAAACCTTCTATGACCTCCAGGCGTCGCTCGACAAGCTCGGCGTGCTCGACCGGTTGCCGCTCGAGCGCGAGGGGGGCGAGACGCTGCCCGAGTCCGACCGCCCGCTTGCCGTGGTCGCGGAGTTCACGTATCGGGGCAAGCAGCGCAGGCTCGAGGCACGGGCGGGAGAGCGGGTGGCCGTCGCGGGTCCGTCGGGCAGCGGCAAGACGTTCCTGCTCGAGACGCTCGGACTCCTGCGGCTGCCCGCGGAGGGGCTGCTCGAGTTCGACGGGCTCGACGCCCGCTCACTCGACCGCGCCAAGACGCGGCTGCAGCTGGCCTACGCGGGCCAGGTCGAGACGTTCGCCGACACGGTCGCGGAGAACATCCGCGTGGGCCGGGCCGACCTCACGGCGGCCGACGTCCGCCGGGCGCTCGAGATGGTGGGGCTCGCCGACGAGGTGGCCCGGCTGCCGCAGGGCGTGGGCACACCGCTGGGCTCCGACGGCCGGCCGCTCTCGGCGAACGCCATCGCGAGGCTCTCCATCGCGCGGGCCATCGCCGGCAAGCCGCGGCTGCTGCTCATCAACGGCCTGCTCGACTCGCTCGACACCCGCGACTGCCCCGAGCTCGTCGAGTCGCTGTTCGACCGCTCAGCGCCATGGACGCTCGTCATCGTGACCGCCCGGGACGACATCCGCCGGCGCTGCGACACCACGGTGGACTGGACATGAACGCTCGCCCCCACACCGAGACCGACGCGAAGGCGTCCAAGTCGGCGCTCGCCGCCGCGGCCACGCCGCGGGTGGTGCGCGTCCTCGCCCGCCTGCTCCTCCTGCTCTTCCTCGCCACCCCATTTCTCCTCGCCTTCGTGCCCTGGCAGCAGACCGTGAACTGCCGCGGCATGGTCGTCGCATATTCCCCCGTCGAGCGGATGCAGGTGCTCACGGCGCGGGTGTCGGGCCAGATCCGCACCTGGCACGTGGTCGAGGGAAGCCGCGTGAAGATGAACGATCCCGTGGTCGATATCGAAGACAACGATCCTGAGCTCGCGCGGCGGCTGGAAGACCAGCGGCGGTTCCTGCTCGGGCGGCTCGAAGCCGCCAAGGACGAGGTGGCGGAGCTCACCGCGGCGGCCAAGGCCCAGGAGGGCGCCCGCGACGCGGCGGTGAAGGCGGCGGAGGCGAACCGTGACGCGGCGAAGAAGACGATCGAGGTCGCAGAGCAGGCGGGGGCCAACGCCCGCTTCGCGCTGGGATTCGAGAAGAATCGCTTCGAGATGTTCGACGACCTGTTCACGAACCCGCAGTTCGGCGGGCTCGAGAGCCGGATCTCGCGCGACGAGGCCCGGATGCGGTCCGACCGCGCCCAGACCGACGTCGACAAGGCCCTGGCCGAGATCCAGCGGGCCCAGGCCGCCCTGCTCACGCAGGAGTCGCTCGTGCTCCAGGCCGACGCCGCCGGGCTCTCGGCGATCGCCGTGGCCCGGAGCAACCTCCGCAAGTCGGAGCAAAACCTGTTCTCGATCGAGCGCGAGCTGCAGGAGATCGCCAACCGCATCGAACGGTTCAAGGCCCGGATCGTCGTCGCGCCCTGTGACGGCACCGTGTTTCGCGTGTCGGCGAACGTCGGCCAGGGCGGCCAGTACGTAAAAGAAGGCGACGAGCTGTGCACCATCGTCCCAGACACCAACGACCGGGTCGTCGAGCTCTACCTCGACGGCCTCGATGCGCCGCTGGTGCGGGCCTTCCGCGACCAGAACAAGAACAAGGAGTATCCGCACGTGCGGCTGCAGTTCGAGGGCTGGCCGGCGGTGCAGTTCTCGGGCTGGCCCGAGCTGGCGATCGGCACGTTCGGCGGCAAGATCAGGCAGATCGACTCGGCCGCCACGGCGGAGGGCAAGTTCCGCGTGCTCGTGGAGCCGGAGCAGCGGCTCGAGGGCGACGTCTGGCCGGATGCGGAATTCCTGCGGCAGGGCAACCAGGCCGTGGGCTGGGTGTTTCTCAATCGCGTGCCGCTGGGCTACGAAATCTGGCGCCGGCTCAACGGCTTCCCGCCGGTGCTCGCGCCGGGCGCGAAGGCGAAGGACAAAGGCGACGACAAGGGCGCGAAGCCGCCCAAGATCAAGGTCGGCTGAGGTCGCTGCGGGCGACGTTCATCGTGGCGGTGCTGGTCGCGCTGGCCTGCGGACAGGCTGCGGCGCAGGATGACCTCCAGCCGTTGCCGACTCCCTTGCCGCTGCCGATGGCGCAGCCAGGATTCGAGCCCGGCGTCGTGAGTCCGCCGCTGACGACTCCCGAGCCGCTCGCTCTGCCGGCACCCGTGACGGCCCCTCGGCCTGCGGCCGATCTGCCGCGGATCGACGTCTTCGACCCCACGCCGCTGCCGCCGTCGGCCTCGCTGCAGATCCCGGGCCTGGCCCTCGACAACCGGACGGAGCCGCTGACGCTCGTCGAGGTCTTGCAGAGCGTGCTCGTGCACTACCCGCTCCTTCAGGCCGTCGAGCGGGAGCGGGGGATCGCCGCCGGCCGCCTGACGAGCGCCATGGGCGCCTTCGACACCAACGTCAACATGGCGGGCAACGCGCTGGCCCCCGGCACCTACGAAAACTACCGCTCCGACCTCGGCCTCTCGCAGCAGTTCATGACGGGCGGCATCAGCGCCTTCGGCGGCTTCCGCACGGGCTTCGGCGACTTCCCCACCTACAACCTCGCCCAGAAGACCGCCGCGGCCGGCGAATGGCGGGGTGGCCTCACCATTCCCTTCGCCAAAAACCGCGAGATCGACCGGGCCCGCGCCACCCGCGCGCAGGCGCAACTCGACATCGCGCTCGCGGAGCCCGTGATCGAGCGGAGCCGCCTCGACTACATGCGATCGGCCGCCCGCGCCTACTGGGCCTGGCAGGGCAGCGGCGAACGCTACTCCGCCAGCGAACGGATCCTCGAATACGCGGTCGACCGCGACGAGCAGATCGAGCTCAAGGTGCAGGCCGGCGCCGTAGCCAACATCGAGCGCATCGACAACCAGCAGAACATCGCCCTGCGGAACGGTCTCGTGGTGCAGGCCGACCGGGCCGTGCAGCAGGCGGCGATCGACCTCTCGCTCTACCACCGCGACGCGTCGGGCCGGCCGCTGCTCGCCCGCCGCGCCCGCATGCGGACGCTGCCGCAGCCGGTGAAGCCCTCGATCGAACTCTACCAGCAGGCCCTGTCGCGGGCCCTCGCGGCCCGGCCGGAGTTCCAGCGACTGTCGCTGCAGCGCGAGAAGCTGATCGTGGAGCGGAAGCTGGCCGCAAACCAGACGCTGCCGGGCATCGACGGCCAGCTCCTCGGCAATCAGGACGCCGGCTGGGGCAAGAGCCCGCTCTCGGGGCCCGAGGGCCTCGATCGGCAGGTGCTTCAGGCGTCGGTCGTGTTCCAGATGCCCGCCCAGCGGCGCGACGCCCGCGGCAGACTGCAGACGCTCGACTCGCAGCTCATACAGCTCGACCGGCAGCTGCAGTGGGCGCAGGACCAGATCACGGCCGAGGTGCAGGACGCCTTCTCCCTGCTGGAGCGGGCCTACGAGTTTCATCGGCAGGCGCTGCATCGGCTCGAGCTCGCGAAACTCGTGGCCAACGCGGAGCGCGAGCAGCTGCGGCTGGGCCGCAGCGACGTGCTCCGGGTGACGCTTCGCGAGCAGGCGAAGTTCGAGGCCGAAGTGGTGGAGATCGGCGCGCGGCAGGAATTCTGGCGGGCCGAGAGCGACCTGCGGGCCGCCGACACCTCGCTCGGCCCGGAGAGCCCGGGCCTCCTCGCACCGGCCCCGGCTGCACCGGCCCCGGCTGCACAGATCCCGGCTGCACAGATCCCGGCTGCCCCGTAGGCGACCGCCGGCTGCCGGGAAGCCCCAAGCGCCAATATCGATGTTGCGCGTGTGGCGAGCGACGGTGGCGCATCCCGCTCAATTCGCAGGCCACGCGGCGGTCCTGCTCGGCATCCCTTGTGCACAGTCTCCCTCTCCCTCTGGGAGAGGGCCGGGGTGAGGGTGCAGGGGACGTGCGCATCTTCACACGCACCCTCACCCGGCCTGCGGCCGGCCTCTCCCAAAGGGAGAGGCGAGATGGGCGGCTCCGGGACATGCCGCGCGCAACATCAATACGCGCCAGCGCGGGGATTGCGGGTCGCCACCTCGCTCGGCCACCGCGGGGCACGTCTGCTACGCTCCCGGCATGTCGTCCGATCCCCGTCCCGCCGTCCGCCTGGGCTTCACCGGTTTCTGGGATGCGTTCGACCCGCACGACAACTTCTTCACGCGACTGCTCGCGCCGCGCTGGCGGCTGGAGATCGTCGACCGGCCCGACTTCCTGATCCACAGCTGCATCGGCCGCCGCAAACACGACCATCGGCGGCACGACTGCACGCGCATCTTCTACACCGGCGAGAACGTGCCCCCCGACTGGCACTCCACCGACTGGGCCTTCACGTTCGAGCACACCAACCACCCCCGGCACTTCCGTCTGCCGCACTGGGCGTTCTACTTCGACCCCGCCCGTCTCGTGAAGCCGCCCGACTACGACCCAAACGACGTGCTCGCCCGCAAGACGAAGTTCTGCGCGTTCATCGCCTCGAATCCGCGGTGCCGCGAGCGGAACGACTTCTTCCGTCGGCTCTCGACCTACAAACCCGTCGACTCCGGCGGCAAGGTGCTCAACACCCTCGGCCGCCGCGTGACCGACAAATACGCCTTCCTCGCCGATTACAAGTTCACGATCGCTTTCGAAAACGAGTCGCATCCGGGGTACACGACCGAGAAGGTGGCCGACCCGATGCTCGTCGACACGATCCCCATCTACTGGGGCGACCCGCTCGTGGGCCGCGACTTCGACACCCGCAGCTTTCTCTCGGCCCACGACTCGGGGTCGCTCTCCGACCTGATCGACCGTGTGATCGCCGTGGACAAGAATCCGGATCTGCACCGGCAGCTCCTCGCCCGGCCGTGGTTCCACGGCAACCGCGTGCCGCGGTGCGCCGACCGGCAGGCCCTGCTCGACCAGTTCGAGCGGATCTTCACCACGCCCGTCGACCGCGTGTCGCGGCGGCGCGGCGTCGCCCGGGCGCTCGGTCTCGACCGCGTGGACGCGGAGCTCGGCAGCATCCGCCGCCGGGTCGTCAGCAAGTGGCGGAAGGCCACCGCCGATGCAGGCCCCCTCTTCGAGCCCGACGGCGAAGGCCAGCACGCCGCCCCGTGACCGAGACGGCGGGCGTCCGCTCAGCGATGGCGGCCACCGCGGGCCGCCGCGCCGACCTCAGCGGATCGGCACAAGCGGCGGCGTACCGGGGGGCAGCGCCGGCGCTCCGGGCATCACCGGCAGCGCTGGAGCGGCCTGCGACCCCGGGATTGGCGACATCGGCATCGTGATCGGCTGCGCGGCGCTCGGCACTGGAGACGCCGCCGGCACCGCAGGCGAAATCGGCGACATGGGCATGGTCGTCGGCTGCGTTGCGATCGGCACCGTCGTCTGCCGCTCGAGCGGCTGCAGGGCCCCGGTCGCCGCAGCGGCCGGCGGCACCGTGGCCGGACGCGTGCGGCCGTTCAGGTCGTCGATGAGCTGCTTCACTTCCTGGTGGAACGCCAGGCCGCGGGCCTCGAAGACGTCGGCCGGCGTGACGCCGAAGCGTCCGTAGAGCATCGAGTT
>Ga0315904_10011576_pt1 | contig 11236 bp, 11 predicted proteins | sample LakEriMetagenome_6_FD_203529 | JGI IMG/M metagenome (GOLD analysis project Ga0315904, IMG submission 203529) | Freshwater fungal communities from buoy surface, Lake Erie, Ohio, United States - Buoy 12 MA120 | ecosystem: Environmental > Aquatic > Freshwater > Lake | place: USA: Lake Erie, Ohio... | reverse complement strand
AGTCCCTGCATAGGTTGATCTGAACCTATTAACGGAAAGTAACTGCGTTTTCGCAAGAAAGGGTGGAGAGCAACTGGAAGTGAACAATCGGTCCGCAGGTTAACGAACTCGATTCGGCCTGTCGTTGTGGCGAGCCCGCTTGTGTAGGGCGAAGCCCAAGATGCCATCGTCCCCAGCACACCGGGTTACTCAGGCAGCAGATGGTCAGTCCTGGAGGACAACAGATCGAACCAGCAACAACGGGGGGTGATTGGGAGGCAGAACGATTGGAAGGTCAAACACAGGAAACAGGGAACCGCACGTTACGTGGCTGGTATGAATACTTCAAACACAGCTGGAAAACGATCTTCCCCGACCTCGACAGCTGGGTGCGAATGCGATTGCGCAGCATCTTGTGACGGAGATGCGGACAAGAGGGACGTGGTTCGCGGATCTCGGAGAGCAAGCTCTAGGGGAGCCGCAATCCAATGCGGCTTCCCTACCCCTATTAAGGACTTATCTCATTGCCTGTCCTTGAATTTACTCATGCTAATCGTAACCGCGTCGCCGAATCGCCATGCGCTGGGTAATCCTCATGAAGGCTGACGCTTGCTGAGCAGCGATTCCTCAAGGTGCTTGCGATAATGTTCGATCGGCGGCGTTGTCAGTCCTGGAACTTTGGCGGTTTCGTCGAGACGCCTGAGTTGGATCGCGGCTTGGAAATGAGGATGTTTTTCAAAGTGGGCGGCTTGGGTGGGTGTCATGGGGCCTCCCTGCAGCGCGAGGCTCTGAACCGAGGGTGCGCTAAGTTTGGCAAAGTATCCGGGATCGGCATAGCACAGATACCGTTTGGCGGCGACGTGCAGGCGGACCGGTTCGACCACTTCGGGAACGAAGTAATCGATCAGCCAAGTGGCCCCGAGTTGTTCGTGTTCGTCATCGATATCGTGATCGGGAGCATCTTCCGGGAGATCGTGCAGCATGTGTCCGATGTCATGCAGCAAACACGCCGCGACCAATTGCGGTGATGCACCGGATTGCTCGGCAGCGTATGCCGCCTGGAGTGCATGCTCCTGCTGAGTTACTGCTTCCTTGCCGTAGTTGCAGGATCCTCGTTTGTGGAAGCAATCCAAAACGTGTGAGACGGGGTCATCGATTGCAGTGCCCATGAATGATTCCTTGTAAAGTGTGAAGCATCCGTACACAGCGTTGTATTGTAGCGTTTCATTGGATCGATGGAGGCGAGAGTGTTTGCGGCGGCACAGCCGACAAAATTCAATTTTCGTTTTCATGAGCCTGAGGCGCTAGCCGATTTTTTGCACGTCGAACGAACTCGGCTAGCGCCTAAGGCTCACGTTTTTCGGCTGTGTCCATGTCCCGTGGCCACCGTCGCCAGACTTTGAAGTTGCGCATTTTGGTTCTATCACAACCCGAAACGTAACTGAGGGATAAAGTTACGTCACTTTGGAGTGTCTTCCTTCGTGCGTCCCTCGCTCACGCTTCGGGTTATGAAAAATCTGGGGAATCGGCGTTTCGCCAGCTTCTATGGGTGGAAATCGCAACTTCAAGATCGCCAGACGATGTTGGGTTCATCGTATCAATCGCTGATTCGCTGCTCACTTCGGAGCAGTAGTTTGTTCAGGACTCTGTCTCGAGATCTCCACAACCGAGGATGCGGCAGTCTCGATTTCGGTGCGCGGATCCCCTCACCCCCCGGCCCCCTCTCCCCGCAGCGGGGCGAGGGGGAGATGGGAAGTTGCACCCTGTCGATTTGCGGACGCGAAAAACCGAAGCGGGCGGGCGGCCTCTCGAGGATCAAAAAAATCTTCAGAATTTTCTTGACATTCCAGGGGGGGGGTAAAAATTTCGGAGTTGGTTTCGACGAACATGGGTAAAGACATGACGATCCGAGTGAATCGACCGAACAAAGTTGCTTGCAGAAGAGCATTCTTTTTGATCGCATGCTTGTTGTGCTCTATCATTATCGCTGGCTCTCTTTTTCCCGTCGGCGCGATTGCTCAGTCGCCTCCCGTAAAGATTGCCACCAGCGAACATGCGATGGACAAGGAACACATCGTGCTGGGCGATGGACTCAGTTCCGATGAATCCGAGGTTGATATCGGTGAACGTGTTTCCGAATTGAAACATCGCTTTTCGATAGCCTTCGCAGGCATCGATCGCCGGCGAATGGAGGTATTGGAAATCAAATCAAGCTGTGGATGCTTGGTGTCCAGTGTTGAACCAGCTTCCGAGGAAACGGCTCAATTGGCGATCGATGTCAATATCGTACCGTCGCTTGGTGACTTTGAAAGAAAGCTTGAAATTCGGTATAGAGGAATCGAAGAGGGAGGAGCGGTCCGCTCCAAGATTCTGAAAATCAGGGGACAGGGTTATCCGATTTTGGTTGCCAGCCCAGAGGTTGTGACTTTACGGGACGAACCGTATCCGAGGAAAGTGGAGTTCGCTGTTGTCGTTGATGATAGGTTTTCGGTAGATATCGATAAGTGTGTTCTTTCTCTCCCCGAGTACTGCGGAGAGAAGCAAGTGAAGTATAGCGACAGATCCAATCAGTTAGTTGTCAGTTTCCTATTGAACGAGTCGCCCCCCTCCGGATTTGCATGCCGGGTTGATTGCTCAGGAATGTCGAAGAAGAGCGGTCTCGCCTGGTCCAATGGCGTGAACATGCGAATCGACCTCCATCGAGATCGGCTTGTCCCCAACGAGATTATCTTCCTTCCAAAGTCAGATGATCAAGATTCGTTCGCTGGATGGAAGTCTAGCTTTGTGCTTGTCGCTGGCGAGAAACTTAATCGCAAGTTTCGCATTGCATTTCGAGATGATACAGGCTCTTTGGTTTACCTGAACGCGCGAGAGCTGGTGGTAGATACCGGAGCGTCGAACGGTAAGAGAGTGCCTATCCGAGTGGCAGTTCTTCCGGCAACCAGAAATGTACAGACGTTCAATCATATTCTGATCGAGTTCGACGATTTGTCGGTCATTGAGTCGGCCTGTAAGTTCCTTGGACCAAACACGGAGAAATAGTGATGATGCGGTTTCCTGTCTTCTTTGCTCTCGTTTTTTTCATGCCGTTGGCTCTCTTCGGTCAGACACCCGTCGATCCGCTTCCGGGTCCTCCGCCATTTCCGTATGACCATGATCCGGATTGCACTGGTAGTGACGCTCCTGGAATGATAGTAGTTTGCAGCGATTTTTTTGACGAGATTACAGCGACAGCATGCCCGGCAGCTCCGTGTGATGGTTCTTTTCCAAGTGGACCCTTTCACTGTCAAAATCGCATGACGGAAGAGCATGGCCCGGTTGTTGACGGTAGTATCCTCATGTACCCTTCTGGAAATGATGTGAAGCTGGTGTCGATCGGGCACATTGTTTGCGCAACGGTTCGACCATGCGAGTGCGAGATGGATTTTGAATCTAGAGTTGCCCACTGTATTACAGGACTTCCGCGGGAAGCCCGATTACGTGGTACTGTGCCATCCGATAAGCCATGCAAACCTGCTGTCGTTCCACCGGTAGATACAATAACGGGAATTGACTAGGGTTCGTTGGAGGTTCGTGTTTGGTAGCTTCACGGCGAGAATACAATTGATGGAACTGAGGATGCGGTGAGAATTCTAAGCTTAGCTCATTGAGGTAGGATGGTGATAATACGATTTTGTTTGGCGTGCGCGGCCGTGTTGTTTATGGGGCATTTTTCAAACGCTCAATCTCCAAAGCAGAGATTTGATGCTCGCATAGACTTCATGTTCCTTCAGAAATCTCTGCTTGGGAAAACGTATCAGTTCGACGTGCTTCAGGAGGCATTCGAGTACTCGGGGGATAAGCCATGGGTTGGCGAGTGGTGCGGTTCGGTTGTGATTTGCGAGAATCCCGCTGCATATCGGGTTGACTGTACAAGTGTTGGATTGGGCGGTAGCCTCAGTGAGCAAGGGCGCCAGCACCAGTTGTTGCTTTTAGATGGATCGATAACCTGTAGCTCCATTGACGACGAGCGATACCGACGGAACGAAAAGGCTCCCGAGAAAGTTAGCTTGTATCGGCAGTCTCCATTCTCGCTCCCGAGATCTGGTTCGTTATGGGTGATGCAGGAGGTCGTAGAAAAAAAGACATCCGAGGTATTGGACTGGGAAGTGGTCGGAGTTGAAGATACGAACGTTGGTGTGGAGCGTTACTTTCTTCTCAGTCCGCGCCGATTCAGCGGAGCCATCATGACGTTTGAGGAAAAGGCTGGATGGATGCCGACCGAGTTTCAGGGCGTTAGTTCACCAGGAAAGAAGTTGATCAGCGATGTTGAAGGCTTCAAAAAGTGCGAAGTCATCGAAAAGACATCGACAAAGTGGCAGGAGAACGATGGTGAGTATTTCCCGTTGTTCATCAGCATGCAGATGACATCCGTTGCGTTGAGCAAATCTCGTGAAATAAATTACTTTTTCAGCAAAGTGACCTCGGGTGATCGGGTCGACAAATCGTTGCTTACGAGGGCATCGATGTCCGACGAAAATCTGAGGAGAGTTGACTTTGAGAGAATCTGGAACTCGCTGGATGAGCAGCGAAATCGACTGAAGGAAGTGTCCGCGCGTAAATGAAGTCAAAAGGAGCAATCGCATTCCATGTGCTGTAGCTACCGTCGCCAGACGGTGGTGGGATCCAGCGTCGCAATCGCCGTGACGCTTCAACTTCGGTGCAGTGACTTGTTCAGAAACAATTCTTGAGCGGGGCCATGGGCGCAATTCACGCTCCCGAGGTGGCTCTCGTGGCGATCGCTGAGTGTTGGCGTGCAGCGATGGTTTAGTGGCGGAAGTGCCGGCGGCCGGTGAAGATCATCGGGATGCGGTGTTCATCGCATGCGGCGATGACTTCGTCGTCTTTCCGCGAACCGCCGGGCTGGATAATTGCAATAACCCCCGCCTTGGCCGCACGGTGAATGGAGTCGGGGAACGGGAAGAAAGCGTCGGACGCGAGAATGCTGCCGTTGGATCGGTCGCCCGCTTTCGAGATCGCAATTTCGACGCTGTCGACCCGGCTCATCTGACCTGCACCGACCCCGACCAAGGCGGCGTCGCGGGCTAACACGATCGCGTTGCTCTTCACGTGCCGAACCATCTCCCAAGCGAATGCAATGTCATCCCACAACGCGTCCGCGACCGGGGCTTTGGTAACCGTCTTCCACTCGAGGTTTGCAGGGGGAAGCGTGTCGGCTTCCTGGACCAAGACTCCTCCGCGGATGATCCGGAAATCGAGTTGCATAGCCGGGGGTTGCACGCTGCCGATCGCCATCAGCCGCACGTTGTCCCGCCACTTTGGCTTGGTTGAAAGGATTTCGATCGCTTCCTTCGAGAACGAGGGAGCGACGATGGCTTCGATGAACAGTCCTGGTTGGCAGAGCAACTCGGCGGTGTCGGCTTCCACGTGCTGGTTGAACCCGAGGATTCCCCCGAAGGCGCTGAGGGGATCGCCGTTCAGGGCTTTACGGCATGCGAACGCGAGTTTGTGGCCCGAGGCGGCGCCGCAGGGGTTGTTGTGCTTGATGACGACAGCAGAAGGCTTGGCAAAGCATCGGACGATCGCATAGGCGCTGTCGAGGTCCAGAAGATTGTTGTACGACAACTCTTTGCCGTGCAGTTTCTCCGCGTTGACGAGGGAACCTCCGGTGAACGGTCTCGAGTACAAGGCAGCGCGTTGGTGCGGGTTCTCGCCGTACCGCAGGTCGTACGCCTTGGTCAACTCGAGATTCATCGTGCTGGGCATCGGCGGATGGGTCGACTCTGCGTCCGAAGCGGTTTCATTTTCAACCCGCCCACCATGCTGCATGAGATAACAAGCGATGGCCGAGTCATACGCCGAGGTGTTCGCAAAGCACTCGGCCGCCAGTTGCAACCGCAAAGCGTCGCTGGTGCCCGAGAGCGCGTCGAGTTCGTCGGCGATCCGTTCGTATTGGCTTGGGGACGTTGCAACGGTGACAAACGCATGATTCTTCGCCGCAGCCCGAATCAAGCTGGGGCCTCCGATATCGATTTGTTCGATCGCTTCCGGTAGCTGGACATCCGGTTTGGCGATTGTCTCTTGGAATGGATACAGGTTCACGACGACCAGGTCGAAGCATGCGATCCCGTGGTCGCGGAGCGCTTTCTGGTCCTCCGCGAGATTGCGGCGAGCGAGGATCCCGCCGAAAATCTTCGGATGCAGCGTTTTTACTCGCCCATCCATGATCTCAGGAAAGCCGGTGTAATCGGCAACCTCGAGGGGGGTAATTCCATGATCGTTGAGGAAACGGCGCGTGCCGCCGGTGCTGTAAATCTCAATGCCATGAGCTCGCAAACGTTTGGCGAATTCAACCAAACCGGTTTTGTCGCTGACGCTGATCAATGCTCGGCGGATCGGGGCGGGGGTGCTCACGGGAGTCTTTGCGGATATGTCCTACGAGGGATCGGGCCAGGAATTGACGCTGAAGAGTCAAATCGTCGCCGAAGGAACGAAAAACCGCAAGCCACGCTCGGTGGCAAGATCGAGATCCAGGGCTTGCGATCTTGCCTGGAGCAACTTAAAACATTTCCACGAAATGATTGCACAAGGATGTTTTTTTCGTCCTTCCGACGTGTCGCGGGTTCTCCGAGCTTCCTTTGCTTTGCGTGTTTCGCGACCGATTGAATTCTCCCCAACAACGCGAAAGCCTCCTTTCCGAGTCGATTTATGGCCAACATTGCATTAGACGAAGGCATGGTCTCCTCAGACAACGTGGCACGGGTTCTGCAACAGGCTCTCGATGCCGGCGAAGGCTTGCTCCGCTTGACCCCGACTTGGGTGCCGCGCAGCTTCCTGCATCCTGGCCGCCGCATCAAACTTCATCCCGATGATCTTTACGCATTCGGAGCCAACCGAGGGGGGATCGACGAACGCTGGTTCGCGAGCACGACCGAAGCGGCCAACGAAGGACGCGTGTGGCACGAAGGGCTCAGCTTCTGCCTGTTCGAAGGGAAGAAGTTTCTGCTCAAGGATGCGATCGCCGAACAAGGCAATCAACTCGTCGGCTCGGAAATCTTCGGCAAGTACAAGCGGTGGCCGGTCTACTCGAAGTTTTTCGACAACATGGGCCCCATCCCCCACCACATGCACCAATCGCAAGAGGATGCGGCGTTGGTCGGCCAGGAAGGAAAACCCGAGAGCTATTACTTCCCGCCCCAGTACAACAACGTCGACAACAACTTCTCTTACACCTTCATGGGCCTCGAGCCAGGGACCTCGAAAGACCAGTTGCGCAAGTGCCTAGAGAATTGGAACCGAGGGGACAACGGGATCCTCGATCTGTCGCGAGCGTATCGACTCAAGCGAGGAACCGGATGGCTGATTCCCCCCGGCGTGCTCCATGCACCCGGCTCGCTGTGCACCTATGAGCCCCAATGGGGCAGCGACGTTTTCGGCATGTTCCAGTCGATCGTCGAAGGTCGCTATGTGCCCTGGTCGCTGCTGGTCAAGGATATGCCCAAGGACAAGCACCAAGACCTCGATTTCATCATCGGCCAGCTCGATTGGGAAAAGAACGTCGACACCCACTTCAAGGATGCGAACTACATCGAGCCGATCATCGACAAGGCCAAGAGCGGACCGGGTTACACCGATCGATGGATCGTGTACGGCACGATCGACGGCAAGCAATTGTTCAGCGCCAAGGAACTAACCGTCGAGCCGGGTGCTCGCTGCACCCTGCAGGACCATGCCGCAAGCGGTTGGACCACGGTTCAGGGCAAGGGTCGAATCGGCAAGCTGAATCTGCAAACCCCCGCCATGATCCGCTTCGGCCAGAACACCGAGGATGAAGTCTTCATCGGCTACGATGCTGCATCTCGCGGAGTGGTCGTCGAAAACACCGGCAGCGAACCGCTCGTCGGCCTACGCTATTTCGGTCCCGATGCCCATCCCAACCTGCCCGCCAATGGCGCGTGGCGCAACGCCTCGTAGACCAACCAAACTCCGTCGATTCCCATTTCATAACAAGTAACTGCACCGAAGTGATACTATGAAACAGCATCCGAAACTGCACAATGCGATGTGGCCCGGGTTGGTCGGCAAGGGAGATGGGGCTGGTCAGGAGCCACCCATCTCGTTGACGCGGATGCTCGAACTGACAGCGGCGGCGAACGTCGATGGACAAAAGTTCGAAGGGATCGACTACTTTCTGTTCTTGCCCCACACCGACCCCAGTGCGAGCGACTCCGATCTGGGCAAGATCGCGGACCAAATCGCCAGCTATGGTTTTTCCGTCGGTTCTCTCGTTGCGCCGGTTTGGCCCGGCACCGTCGGCGACTCCGCCATGGGCGACGCTGCCGCGCAAGAAAAATTTCTGTCCGCGGTCACGATGGCCTGCCGAATCGCCAACGTGTTCGAGCAGCGGGGAGTTCGCAAATACGGAGTGATTCGGATCGATAGCGCCGAGTTCGGGGTCGACAAATGGCGAGAGAATCCCAAAGCCAACACCGCCAAGATCGTGGACACGTTCAAGAAGGCTGCGAAGATCGCCAAGGATCATGGGCAACGACTCGCCGCCGAGGGAGAAATCTGCTGGGCGGGGATGCACAGCTGGCGCGACATGCTCGATGTCCTAGAAGGAGTCGGCATGCCCGAGGCACTCGGGTTCCAAGCCGACTTGGCCCACACCTATCTCTATCTGCTCGGGTACAACGCACCGGAATACGCGATGCTTGGATCGACCTACTCCCAGGAGGAGTTCTACGATGCGTACAAGAAGATGACCGACAAACTGCGACCGTGGACGATCGATTTCCACGTCGCGCAAAATGACGGCCATGTCCATGGTGCTGGCTCGCACGACAAAACCGGCAAGCACTGCCCGGCCGACGATCCGAACGGCAAGCTCGATATCGTCAAGTGCGCGGGGTACTGGCTGCAGGATGCTGCAAGTCGAGGAATCCAGCACATCTGCTGGGATGGATGCATGTTCCCCAATGCCACTCTCGAAAATCCCAAGACATGGAACACGATCTTGGCGACCATGATCGCGGTTCGCAACGCGCACGGTTGGTAAACTCAGCAAGAAGAACTCAGCAGGAAGAACCCAGCAGGAATCAAGAGCAAAGACTAAGCGACGCGGGGCGTCGTTCCACTATCCTCCATCTACCGAGCGGTAGGCACGAAGAAGAGTTACTATGAAAGAACTTCGCATTGGAATGATCGGTTACGGGTTCATGGGCAAAGCTCATTCGAACGCCTATCTGCAAGCTCCCCGTTTCTTCAAAAGTGATTACAAGCCGGTCCTCAAGGCTCTCTGTGCTCGCAACGCGGACAAGGCGCAAGCCTTCGCCAGCAACTGGGGCTATGAGTCGGTCGAAACCGATTGGCGGAAACTGCTTCAGCGTTCCGACATCGACGCGGTCGATATCTGCACGCCGAACAACATCCACAAGGAGATTGCCATCGAGGCGGCCAAAGCGGGGAAGATGATCCTTTGCGAAAAGCCGCTGGCGATGAATGCTGCCGAAGGCGAAGAGATGGTCGCGGCCGTCGAGAAGGCGGGCGTCCCCAACATGGTTTGGTACAACTACCGCCGCGTCCCGGCGGTGACCTTGGCCAAGCAGATCGTGGCTTCGGGCAAGCTTGGAAAGATCTTCCACTACCGCGCTAACTTCCTGCAGGACTGGACCATCAACGCCGATGTGCCGCAGGGTGGAACGGCCACCTGGCGTCTGGATGTCGACGCCGCCGGCAGCGGCGTGACCGGCGACTTGCTCGCCCACTGCATCGATACCGCGGTCTGGATCAACGGCTCGATTCACGACGTTTCCGCCATGACCGAAACGTTCGTCAAGGAGCGGGTTCATGCCGAGACGGGCAAGAAGCAACCGGTCGGGATCGACGACGCGTGTTCCTTCTTCTGCCATTTCACCAACGGTTCGTTGGGTCTCTTCGAATCGACCCGCTACGCGCGCGGCCACAAGGCCCTCTACACGTTGGAAATCAACGGCGAGCATGCGAGTATCGCGTGGGATCTGCACGACCTGCATCGCCTGAAGTTCTTCGATTACGCCGATGAGTCGACCGTGCGGGGTTGGCGCAGTATCCATGTCTCCGATGGAGATCAGCCTTACATGGGGAACTGGTGGGTGCCGGGCCTGCAAATCGGTTATGAGCATTCGTTCATCCATCAAGTAGCCGATTTCTTGCAATCGCTCAGTGGCGGGGCCCCCGCGCACCCGACCTTCCGAGATGCGCTCGAGACGCAGCGCGTGTGCGACGCGGTGATCGCCAGCGCTCGCGATCGCCAGTGGAAGTCGGTGTAGCAAAGCGACGATCTCTGTGTCCCAAAAGCCCGTAGCGATCTATCACGAACATCCGCACTGGTTCCTTCCTTTGTTTGCGGAACTGGAACGTCGTTCGATTCCCTACGTCCGTTTGGATCCGCGGTCGCATTCCTACGATCCGTCGGAACCGGAGTCCCCGTACTCCTTGGTGTTCAACCGCATGAGCCCGTCGGCATACCTCCGAGGAGGGCTCGCAGGAATGTTCTACACGCTCAGTTGGTTATCGCATTTGGAGCGGTTGAAAATCCCGGTCGTCAATGGCTTGAACGCCTTTCGCGTCGAGACGAGCAAGGCGTTGCAACTGACGCTTCTGGAGCAGCTGCGATTGGGCTATCCTCCGTCGCGCGTCCTCAACCATGCATCTCAAATCCCGATGGCGTCGGAAGGGTTGCGATTTCCGGTGGTGTTCAAGGCGAATATCGGAGGGAGCGGTGCAGGCATCGTCCGCTTCGACACACGCGATGGGTTGCTTCGAGGCGCTGAATCCGGTGCCCTTGATTTCGGCGTCGACCATACCGCCCTGCTTCAGGAATACGTATCCGCCCGAGATCGGCATATCGTTCGGGTCGAGCTGCTCGGCGGTAAATTCCTGTACGCGATCAAGGTCTTTGTCACTGGAGAGACGTTCAATCTATGCCCGGCGGATATCTGCCAGCGGAGCGACGGGGTGGAACTGCAGCGATCGGCCTGCCCGATCGACGCCCCCAAAACCGGGCTGCGCGTCGAGGGCTATCGGCCCCCCGACGACGTCATCGATGCGTGCGAGCGAATCATGCAAACCGCCGATATCGATGTGGGTGGTATCGAATACATGGTCGATGATCGCGACGGGCGACTCCTCTACTACGACATCAATGCCCTCTCCAATTTTGTAGCCGATGCTACCAATGTCGTCGGCTTCGATCCGTTCGTCAAATTGGTCGATT
>Ga0315904_10011575_pt1 | contig 11236 bp, 5 predicted proteins | sample LakEriMetagenome_6_FD_203529 | JGI IMG/M metagenome (GOLD analysis project Ga0315904, IMG submission 203529) | Freshwater fungal communities from buoy surface, Lake Erie, Ohio, United States - Buoy 12 MA120 | ecosystem: Environmental > Aquatic > Freshwater > Lake | place: USA: Lake Erie, Ohio... | reverse complement strand
GTCCACTGTCTTAGAGTTTTAAAAACATACATTGAATTAGCATCATTAAGGTTAATCGTGAAACTCAACGAAACGTTCATGTAAGTTGTATCCGGCTTTGCTCCTGCATAGTTTCTTTTAGCAAACTTGTACTTCTGGTTAACAGTAGAAGGATTTTTATCCAGCTGTAACCCATTAACTTTAGTAACGTGCTCTAGCAATATAGGTCCTCCAGCAACCGGTCCTGGAGGGGTAATTGTAACTTCAAATTGGTTCAGATAAACAGGTTCAAACTTGTTTATCGAAGACATCGAACTTGAATAGTGTGGTAAATTTGCCATATCAAACTATTTATCTATTTTTCTATTGCGAGCAAATTTTTACGCAAACTGTATAAATCCACCAGCTGCAATACCACCTGTTCTAGTAACAGTTATTCTGTTGATGAACTTCTGTATTCCTCTAGCTGGCTCTATTATGATGTCTATTACTCCCATATTCATATCTATGATTGCTGGAGTGTTATTAGAGGAATCCATAATAGTCTTGTATGCGTAAATTCCACCTCCTGCTCTAACACCATCTAGGTAGTTATCGACCAAAGTCTTAATCTCAAGTCTGATGGAATCTTCGTTGAAGTCGAACAAGTAGTTTGCAAGTATAGTTTCAACGTCAGTTTCTATACTGATAAGAAGATCTCTTACGTGAACAAGGTTGAATGCTGAGTTTACGGTCTGATAAGCTGTACCATTTCCGAATATAACAACACCAACTCCTTTTCTTCTTATAATAGGATTCAATCCGATTGGCTCTAGATTTCCTCTGTCCTCGTCTGTGAAGTCATACTCAACACCAACTATCGTACCTCCAGAAAGGACCCCTCTTTTTTGACCTGCTATAATAGCATAAGGTTCACCGTTAGCAAACTTTCTAACGAAGTTGTTAGATATCAAAGCGGCTGGTGGTACATTTATGTTTCTATTGTTTTCCCTTATGGTAACATAGGGAAGATAGAATGCGCAGAATTTAGCTCCATCTGCCTCAGTAGGTAAGCTGAATGTGTAGCTTGGATTCAGGGATAGATTTCCTCCAGCTGCTATGTAAGCAGTATTTATAACAGGAGCTGGGTTAGCCGCTGTCGGAGCGTCAGTAAATCTAGGATCCGTAGAGTTTTGGAACTGAGTAATAGAGGGTGCATTTATAAAAGATAAGCACTTCTGTCTCATCATAGCCAATCTACTAAGTTGATACTTAGAGTTTGGCAAAATCTGACCAGAGAAAGTATCGATTATGTACCTAAATGTGATAACATCTTTCGATGCTAGTGTAACTGCAAGATTAGTATTATACAGAACGTTTAGCAATTCGCTAATTCTAGCATCAGTGCCATTAGGTCTGTGCCTCTCAGTCATAACAAATCCTCTCAAGTAAGTAAAATCAAAAGAAGTTGTGAAATCCTCTATCGAGATAAATCTCTGAACTCTTAGAGGTGTTCCAGAATAATATAAGACCGGTCTAGCAGTAGTCACTCTATATGTTCCGAAAGTGGTTGTTGCAGAGACAGTAGATATTCTAGTCAATCTGTTCTGTCTAACCCCAACTGCATCAGCACAAATATTAAGATCTGTAGAAACTATCCAATCACCAACCGAGAGAGGAACGTTGCCGTTAGCGTCTTCGGTGATTAAGAAAGTTGTTGAGTCTATTCTTGAGGTAACATTAATAAATTCAGATATGTTACCATTCTGAGAGATGATATCTATTTTATTAGCGGAAACTGGCTGACCAACATTATCCGAAGCATAAGAAGCTCCAAAAGCAGCTATATTCTCCAAAGATGTTATGTCTCTGGACTCATTGCTATATGCTCTAGTAATATAGTAATCAAACTGATCCCTATCTGTAGCAAAAGTGAACTCTAAAAACTGATCCTGTGTACCGTCGCTATTTTTCCAAATGAGATCACCATTTTGAAGCTCGTCATATTGCTTATCTATATAAGGTAAAGACATGGAATACGAAATCAAAGAATTTGAATATCCATCAGGGAATCCTGTTCCTGTTGCGCCTGTACTACCACTGGGGTTCAAGACAGAGTCTATTCCGATCCTGTCTGCCAGGCCAAACTGATAAGCAGTTCCACCGTTGGTGAAAGTTACCTCAGCAGGATTTATTGGATCCAAATAAGGCCAAGGCTGAACTACTACACCTTGCGATCTGTAGTATGCAGTGTCCAAAGGATGACTCCAAAGTATTCTAACCTGTGAGTTTACGCTCTTAACAGTTGCTATCTTTAATTTAGTAATCTGTGTAGCTCCAGATCCACCAAAGCTATCAAGAATTCCCCCAGTAACGCCAGATGGTATAAGAACTCTACCGATAATAAATTTCTGATCAGAGGGTGAAGCTATGGTACAAAATGTCTGTAGAGCTGTTTTTTGAGATGTTGTTAATTCATTAGGACCTGTTCCAGTAACTAGATAGTGAAATCCGCTATCGAACTGGGAAGCACTATAAGTTTGGAAAGAATCAAGATTAACACCCTTATCTGTTGTTCCACCTGTTGCTCCGCCGCTTATAAAATCAAATAGAGTTCCAACGTACATTGATCCTCCAGTAGCTCCAGAAGCACCAGTTACACCTACGCTGTTTTTGGTGTAAAGATAGTCTGCGACCAAAGCCTGATCATAACTTAAGAAATTAAGTCTAGGAGTAACTAGGTCTCTATCTGATGTTAACTCATCAATAAGATTATGGCCAACCAGATCTATCTGATAATCACTGTTACAAATATCATCAAAAGCTTCCTGGTCAATCGCACAGAATAACCCGTTTTGAGGTGTTTGTGAATTTATAAGGGTTTGTATGTATTGGTTATTACCATTTAGATCAACGAAATCTGGAATAATACATCCAGTTTGGCTGATAACGATGTTTACATCAGGGTCAGAAAGGAAAGCGTCGATCTTATTTTTAACAAATCCATTTGCAGTGAAATATCCGCTACCAGTGATCGGGTTATATCCCCATTTTGGATCCAAAGCAAGAACCGGATAATTAGTCCAATCACCAGACACCGCTATTACATCAATGAAATAATCCTGCATGTAATCATATGGGTGAATAAAAGTTGGAACGTTCTCAGCACCATACCAATCTATAGCAAAGACGTTATATCCCTTTATAGGGGTAACTGAGTCAGTAGACTTTCTAACTATAGCACTCATAGCCTGCTGACCAAGATTAACAAGGCTAAAAAGCTTTCCTTGGTCTGCAACGCTTAGTGTTGCTAGGAAATACTCAGGAGACGGGAACCAGAATCTTTCCTTGTTATAAAAAGAAGAATATAATTTTTCAGTCTCAACACCATTGGCTTGCTCAGTATTCAAAGAGAATGATCTATAAACTGTAAGATCCGCAGTTGCGCTGTCTATATCATCATCAAGCTTCAAGAGGTTTAAAGCAAAAACAGGTCCAGCATTTAAGCAGGTTAGAATCGATCTTTGGAAGAAAGATCCTCTGTTTTCTAAAGATCTGTCTATATCGCCGAAAACCGCAATCATTGTAGTAACATCTGGAATATAAACAGGTGTATTGAAAGGTCCCTTATTAGAGAAACCCACAACCAATCTGAGGGTATTCGAGGTTAGTATGACGTTTTGTGAAGCGTCAAACTCCAGTGTATAAACACCAGATGCCTTAAATTGCGAGAAATCTATCTTAATTTTTTGTGCCATTATTATTTATAGGTTATTTTGCTTCTTCACCTATATATATCGACACGAATAAGAAAAGCAGCGCTTTACATTAGAGAGTTAAAGTCGCTGTATCCCTTTGCATCTTTAGAATAGAAAGTCTTGCCGGTTCCTAAAAATGGATCGTTCTGAGCAGTATTAGTTTCACCCATTTTAGATAAAATCATAGTCTTATAACCATTGTCCATAATATCAAAAAGTTCACCCGACAATTGATAGAAGGATCCACTCTCAAAAGCAGAAGGTAAATTTACTAGAGACATAGCAACGTCATCGTGACCAGTTTGACTAGAATATGTCCCCCTGGAATTTAAGCCAAAAGTGAATAGCTCAGGTACGGTCCAGTTCTTCTCGTTTACAAGTATTCTTTGTCCCCCTATTAGAATCCTAAGTTCGTCGCAGTTCTTCATCTTATTTTTATCGTTGTACTTAATTCCTATTTTTGCCATCTTAGATGCGTCGGTGTGTTTGGTGTAGACAAATAACTCGTCGAATAAGTCCTCGTCAGATAAAAATTTATCGATGAAAAGCTCGCCTTTATAATTAACCTCCAGTGCTATCCTTGTATTTTCAACACCAAATACATCCTTTGTTAATATCCTGGTCATTTTAACAACCTCTTCGAGCTTTATCTCATTGTCTCTGAGTATACCAATTTGAACCAGGCCAAAGAAATCTGACTCGTCGTAGAACTCGTCTATGTACTCTATCCTAGATTTTGGGAGGGGTGTAACCTTAAATATGTTGATAACTGTGAAGTCACCCTTGTTTCCACCTGAGAGATCTATAGAAAGAATAAATTTCTTATTCACGTCGGGCAGTGAATCAACTTCAAATTTCGGATGCCATATCAGATTCTCGTAATTCAGACCAGAATCATGCAGGTAGTCAATCTCTCTCCATTTATACTCGACGCTATTCTTTCTTATGCTTTCAAGTTCTTTCCTTCCTAAAAGAAGAGTGGATGAACTCAAGAATTGGTTTCCATACTCTTGGTTAAATAGCTCCTCCGATCCAAGGTTGGCTATCTCGTTATTTCTCCATTTTTCATCCCTACCTGGAACTTGCCACCAATCAACCCTAATTGGATTAAATGTATTTTTGGAGTTTAGGGCATCCATGTACATGTCATAAAACTTGTTCATCCCATTAGGTGTTGAAGTTATTATGATTCTAGATACCTTAGAGGAAGATACAGTGGGATATGTAGATCTAAAGAATGACTCCATGAAGGAAGGATTGATATGGGCAAACTCGTCCATGTATAAGAAGTGAATAGTAAAACCGATACCGGATGTCTTGGTCGTTGTCTTTGACATTACCCTACACCCATTATCAAACCTCATCGACATGACGTTGTTGACCAGCATACCAGGTTTGAGAAAAAATGGAAGTCCCTTTATTATTGATTTGATCTTGTCCATAAGCTCCTCTGATGTGCTACCAACGTTAGCCAGAATCATCGCATTCTTATCGTGGTTAAAAAGTAGATACCAAACAAGAAATACCGCTGACATAATGGATTTACCAACCTGTCTAGGGGCTAAGAAGATGTTGAATCTGTTGTTTTGGAATTCTCTTAAAACAGAATCCTGATAATCTCTCAATCTAATATAAGCAAGTCCTTCATCGGTCATGACCTGGCAAAACTTGGAAAAATAAATCACATCTTTAGCACACTTCTGGATCTCCAATATCTCCTCCTTTGTGTACTCAAAAAGTATATTTGCTCTCTTGAACTCCGGATCGTTATCATGAAAAGGATTGTCTACTCCTTTAAAATCAAGACCTTCCTCATCGGCTTTACGCATGAGTTCATTTACCTTCTCAGTGTTCCAATAGTTACCATTGCCAGAATCATCCTGGCCGTTCTTTAATTCTTCTGCTTTCATAAATAAATCAGCTAAAGATATCGTCCTCTATTTCATAATCGCCAGAACTATCGGGATCAACACCAGATTCCTTAGCATGCAAGGAATCTAGCTCTGCCTTTTTTCTAGCATTCACTACAGAATTTTCATTTGTTATCTCGACTGGATTAACGTCGACTATATCTCCGCCTAGAATCCCTCTTAGTCCTTCCATAAGTCCCTTAGTTCCTCTAGATTTAATTCCACCATTTTCTGTTATAGGACCTCCAAAAGATCCCTCAGTCTCACCTGGAGGTAAAGCTATACCACCGTTATAATTCTTATCATCGACCTGATCCTTCATGTTCTTATACCCCTTCTCCATCTTATCAAGATAAGTCTGGTGATCCTTCGACATCTGCATTATCTGGCCCTGAAGCTGAGCTAGCACCTCAAACAATCTGGGGTGCATATTTCCCATATCAATTTCTTCTAGCAATTTAGTTATTGCATGCTGGCCGGACTTAAGCTGAAACATCATCGATGAGATGTTCATAGAGTCTATCTTTTTTCTATACTCTAAATAGGCATTCTCCTCTATTGCGTCACTATCAAAGTAAAATTTAACTAAGGAGTCCAATAGGGTTTTAGCCTCTGATGCTGAGCTGTTCTTCTCGCCAGCAAAGTCCATCGTCACGGACGTCTTTAGTCTAGGTAAATCTGAAGTTCCAGTTTCTAAAGAATCCAGATTCTCCTCCATTATTATAGAATCCAGGTTTTCTTTTATCTTTTCCTGGACCACCTTTTCCATTTTAGGCTTTCTTCTTGGCATAAATATAAAAATTATCTGTTCCTAGCAAATCTTGGTGCATTGAACAGTGGTTTAGCGTTATCTATTATGTGGGCAAGTTGCTCGTCTCTAACTATATTTTGATTAAGTACAGTAGATTGATTGTCTGTATCTATCATGTTCTTAAATAATCTAACATTACTCAAAAATAGCGGGGAAGTAAATATTTTATAAGAATTCTGGTCAGTTTTATAAAAAGGGCTGCTTGTTTGCAGGTCAATATTCTCAGGTGCATCAAAAATTATACTATCACTTAGCTGTCTGACATACTCGTGTACTTTTATCAGCTCGCTAGATTGCTGTGAAGGATTCACGGGATCATATGACATCTTCCAAGCCTGTATAGAAAGCTGCTTGTATTTATTGGAAACGTTCACGACAAAAGCATACCATTCACCGTAGTCTATCTTAAACTGAAGAGGCGAATTTATCTCTATGTTGTTAGCTTTCAAAGAGAAACTTCCCTGTCCTATAAAATTAGTCACCTCTTGTTCCATAGCGCCAGAGTGAATCAAATCAAACCTAAATCCCTTCATGGTCTGGTTTTGATCAATATAAAGGCCACTTAAGAAGTTCCGGGATTGAGCTTTTTGAGCTTTCCAGTTAGTTATACCAGGATCAAAAATATTAGAGTTGTTTACTACGGTAAAAGTGAAATCATCCACAACAGACAAAACCCTATATCCCCCGCTGTGGGAATAGTCGCCTTGTATTGCAACATACCCATCAGGATTATCAGCATAAGAAGTCCAGGGGGTTAAGTAGTGCTTATATGGCTGAGTAGAGTACGTAACCGTAGTGTCTGTGTAAGAGACTGTAGTAAGAGGCAGAACGGGGTAGCCTATCTTTTTAAGTTTAGTGTTATCGTAGGCATTTCTAAGACTAAACCAAGATGTCAAAGACAACTCTTCTTTTTCAAGAAGTTTTGGCCTTACCTTATATCTTATCGCGTTTCTATTCTTGAACGGATCATAAGTAAATTCTGCATCATCAACGAAAGCAGCCTCGAGATCGTAGTAGTTATTTAATACTATTGTCCAGTTATTGTTTAGATCATATCCTATAATCGGAAGCTTTCCATATACGTAGGATCTAATAGGATCTTGAGATCTAACATAGGTAGTGGTAGCATATTGCTGAGGTTTGGCTATCTTTTTCTCCTCCTTGTCTAGATCCGCACCAAATAATTCTTGTGTAGTTAACCCAACACCTTCTAACTCTTCCTGGTATGCTGGATCCTGGAAGAAAGTATTACTCTTAGGCTGATACTTCTTGAGTTCTATCTTAAAATAAACAGGGGCGTTCATAAAATCTCTAAACAAATATGTCGAATTTATCTCGTATATCCTGTTTGTTAACGGAAAGTAAATAATATCTCTCTTTCTAGGCTGTGATCCATTACCAAAGATCTCCCCGAAATATTTACGATCTATCTGGATCTCAAAAGGCTCTTCAAAGTTAACACCAAACGGATCGAAGTTATTCCTGTTGTCCGGAAATTGGTTATTTTGCACCATAACCTTTATACACTTCTCATCAACAACATCAAATAATGTGTATTCTCTTAGAACAACATCTTTACCTCTAGCTTGGGGTTGTACTGAGTAGTAATTAACTTCAAATCCAAATATCTTATTCACAATCTTACTCAGATCCTGGTATAGATTCAGAGCTCTATTTACTGCATAGGGATTAAAAGTGTACCCGCAGTCATTGAAAACAACGGGTCTATTAGAAACCTCATCTGAACATCTTGGGCTAGGCCTGATTATTTTTTCACCTATGCTTAAAGAATCTATATAGTCCTGGTCATACTCTAAATCTAGATCAAAATCTGTTATAACAACACTAGGGTCAACAACACTATCTGGCTCATAACCTAAGCTACCATCAGGGTTAATCAGTACGGAGGTAAATCTAAATTCAGGATAAAATTTGTCAGTTGGATCAAGATCTATCGAGTAGATGCTCGCTTCAGTGTTAGAGAAAGTATCCAGAGCAGTACCAACAGTAGTCCATAAAGACCACGTCTCTCCGTCTATAGAATATCTAAATTCAACAAGGACATCATTTGGTACAATATTAAATCCTTCATTAGCACTATCTGTAGCATCAGCAAGCCAGCCATTGAATTGGGTAACACCAAGAAATGGCTGATCCCATGTTAAGATCCTATAATTTCCTATGTATTGGAAATTCAGGGCAGACTCTAACTGACTTCTTCTTTTCGCATAAAAATCAGCGGATTCACAAGGTCTATAATACTGAACACCCTCTACCGTTACTGTGTGATAACCACCACAGCCTATTTGCTGTGCTCTAGCTTCAGCAGCCTCAGTAGTAGCAAAATAGTCATCAGTGGAGCTATTTGGATATTTCCTCGTATTCTCTAATCCATCCGCAGTAGTGTACTTTGGATCTGTTAGATTATACTGGTCACCACTTGAATTTGTTACTTTATTCAGCGGCTTGGGAAATCTATCTTCTGGGTAAAACTTCATTATAGGTCACTTATATCGATGTATTATATATCGAAGATAAAAGACCCTAAAAATCAAGCACTTTTATAGAAAGCACCATTAGGAATATCAAGGTCTCCCTCACCGTATTCCCCCATTATACGATCGAAAATTCTTTGAAGATCCTCCTCTATAGAGATAGCTGATTCTATCATCCCTTCTATATCAGAATCCATATAAGAAATCTCTTTTTTAATTTTCTCTCTTTCTATACACTTAGAGGATATTTTAATTTTTAATGTATGATACTCATTATTGAGCTCAATCAGCCTATCCGCCAATTCTTGCGGTAAAGAAATCTTGGTTTCCATCTATGTAGGTAAATTTATTATTTTTTGAGATCTGTCTCTCTACTGCGGCTATGACAGTATCAGAACTTATCGATTTTGTACATTCAAATTGTCTTTCGGTGTTCTTGTTGTCGGGACACCACATCCAATCCCCTTTATCAAAATACTTTCTAGACCAGCAGCCGTGACAAACGTTCTTGTTTATAATTCTCTCGCAGTTTGTAGAAAACTCTATGCTTGGATCGCTGAAACCAGAGATTAAAACAACTGGCTTTTTCAAAGCCCAAGCTGCCCATGATAGGCCGCTTCCAAGTCCAATAAAAACCTCACAGTGCTTAATATCATTCAGTACTATATTAAGATCCAATCCGCTCCTGTCAACAAATCCTCTAAGTCCATTTATGCGTGAGGAATAAGCGGGATCGTTTGGATTTTCTTTAGAAACATAGAAGACCTCATATCCACTGTTATTAAAATGATCAACTAGTTTTTGCCAGCCGTCAGGATTATTCCAATATTTAGCCTGTGATGTTGACTGAGGAGCTATACAAATATACTTTTTATCTGTTGGTCTTCCCATAGGTGGCACTGTAACATCAGCAACTACCTCTTTGTAATCTACACCCAAAATAAGTGCGCACGTTTCTTGTAGATTAGTTTTAAATGGGTCTTTCGGGTGCTTACTTGAGTCATATCCACCCTCAGTATACCAATATCCTATATTATATTGAGCATATATTCCGTTTACAGATGATCCGGGATTTATGAAATTTAGATCAGGATAGCTGGGAGAAAGTATACTGTTATGAAAAGTGGAAACAAAAACCTCACACCCTTTTTCTTTTCTGAATTTTTCTACGATCGGGATCCATGCTATATTATCACCAAGGGAAGAGCTATCAAAAGCAACCAGAACTTTTTTACCACCTAGGTTTGTTTTCTTTTCCGAAACAATATTCCCCTTACTGTCCTTTAGAACAATTCTCCAATTAACAAAATATTGAATAGCAGGTTTTGCCCAGTGATTATTTTTCAGATCAGCGGAATACACTAAATTACCATTATCATCATTTATGAACTCTATCCTATATGAATCAGAGCTGTTTGTTCTTAAACAAGCGTAACATCCCAATATAAGATCCTCCTCTATTGAGTATTTTTTAGTTATCTCCCTCTTTCCTCTGTTAGGGTTTACTATGGTATCAGCTAAACAGTTAAGAAGAATCTTAGAAGTTAGGCTAAAATCAGAATCCCTTTTTATTGCTAAGCAAAGTGAATAACTATCTAAAAGGTACCTTGATATTTTAGACCAATCCCATAATTTTCTAGCAGATTTGGTTTCATCAGCATAATAATCATAGTTTTCTATCACTTTTCTTATTAAAGATTTGATCTGATCCTTGTCCCTATTACATTTAAGCAATCCTCCTATTTTTTTAGATCCCTCATATGTACATATTGTTGGTAATCCACAAGAGATAGATTCAAGTATAGTTAAATTAGGATGACCTGCCTCGAGATTAGAAGCGTTTATAAATATAGAATGACTTCTATATAAATCTAGTATCTCTTCCTCGGAGGGATTATTGAATACCAAATTCAGACCTTTATATTCTGTGATCTCTTTGTGGCTTTCAAAAAACTTTTTATTATTTTCAGGTCCTGCTATCGTTATAGGAATGTTCAGTTCTCTAGCAGCCTCTATTGCTGGGATAAATCCCTTTCTGTCTATAGAGCTGTCACCAGCAAGTCCATTATTAGCTAAACAAAGGATACTATGTTCTTTTTTTACAGAAGATGCTAAAGGTGAAAAGAATTTAGAATTTACTCCGTGTGGTAAGTAGAAAAGCTTATCAGTTTCATCGAAAAAGTCAATCAGAAATTCAGCATGGCAAAAAGATACTACCGACCCCTTCATAGCCTTTAAGTTCTGTTTATACAGATCAGAATTTTTTCCCCAGTGAACAACATGATGATCATGCAAAGAAAAGAT
>Ga0315904_10011573_pt1 | contig 11237 bp, 5 predicted proteins | sample LakEriMetagenome_6_FD_203529 | JGI IMG/M metagenome (GOLD analysis project Ga0315904, IMG submission 203529) | Freshwater fungal communities from buoy surface, Lake Erie, Ohio, United States - Buoy 12 MA120 | ecosystem: Environmental > Aquatic > Freshwater > Lake | place: USA: Lake Erie, Ohio... | reverse complement strand
TGTTTGTGGTGGTCCTCGTGCGAGATCGACATCCCGATCTCGGCCAGTCGCGCCGCCCAGCCCAGCAGCGCGCGGTCGGCGGCGAGCAGCTCGGCCGGGCCGCGGGCGGCCTGACCCAGCATGGCCTGCGCGGTACCGGCCACCCGTGCGGCGTGCGCCGGATCGGCGCCGTAGCGGGCGGTCATGCGCGAGACCGTGATCTCGCGCATGTCGGCTCCGGCGTCGCGTCCGAGGAGGTCGTAGAGCAGCCCCTGGCGCAGCGCGCCCGGGCAGTAGCGCAGGGTGCTCAGCTCCAGCTCGTCGAAGACCGCGGTCATGACGGCCAGGCCGCCGGCGAACACGGGCCGCCGTTCGGCGCGCAGGCCTTCCAGGCGAACCCGTTCGGCGCTGCCGGCTCGCAGCAGCTCGTCGGCCATGGCGCGCAGCAGTTCGCGATCGAGCTCGGAGCGGCCCCAGTGCGCGCCGGCCACCTGGGTGAGCGCGCGGGCGGTGCCCGAGGTGCCGACCGCATAACGCCACCCCTCGCGCCGGTAGGCCAGCGCGATGGGGGCCAGCGCCGCTCGCGCTCGCAGCACCGCGCGCTCGAATCGGGTCGGGTCGATCTGACCGTCGGCGAAGTGCTTGCGGGTGATCGACACGCAGCCGGTTCCTACCGATTCGGTCAGGAAGGGTTCGTAGTCGCGACCGACGATGCACTCGGTAGAGCCGCCACCGATGTCGACGACCAGGCGGCTGTCGCCGTCGGCGGGCAGCGCGTGCGCGGCGCCTGCGTAGATGAGGCGCGCCTCCTCGAACCCGGAGATGATGTCGATCGGAAAGCCGAGAGCCGCCTCGGCGGTGGCGAGGAAGTGCTGAGGATTGCGGGCGCTGCGCAGGGCGGCGGTGGCCACGGCTCGCACCGCGTCGGGGCTGAACGAGCGCAGCCTCTCGCCGAACCGGTGCAGGGCTTCGATGGCGCGCTGGCGTGCCGGCGCGTCGATATCGCCGTCGGGCGTGAGTCCGGCGCCCAGGCGCACCGGCGACTTCAGGCTGTCCAGGGGCTGGACCTGCACGCCGGCTTCGGATTCCTCGACCCGCCCGATCAGCAGCCGGAAGCTGTTCGATCCGAGATCGACGGCGGCGAGGAGGCGACGGTCAGGCATACGATCGGGAACAGTGTGCCGCACAATGGCGCAGGAAGGGCGGCAGGATGGCAAAGAACGGCGGCGTCATCAAATCGCAATGCGGCGTCGTGACCATGCCGGTCATGAACGATCCCGCTCGTGCACCTGACGATGCGCTCGCGCAGGCGTATGCCGGGTTGCTCGACCGCGAGCAGGGCATGCTGGCCTTCAACGAGCGCGTGCTGGCGCTTGCCGACGACGGCGACGTGCCGCTGCTCGAGCGCCTGCGCTTCCTGACCATCGTCTCGAGCAATCTCGATGAGTTCTTCGAGGTGCGGGTGGCCGAGTTGCGTGCGATCGCCGACACGCCGCACGCCGAGGCGGCCGCCGCCCGCCGCAGCCTGCTGGCGGTCGCCGAGCGCGCCCGCCGCCTGGTTGCGCGCCAGTACGTGCTGCTCAACGAGGCGCTGATCCCGGCGCTGTCTGCCGAGGGCATCGTGTTCCACATGATCCCGAGCTGGACGCCGGCGCTGCGCGCCTGGGCCGAGCAGATCTTCCTCGCCGAGATCGAGCCGCTGCTCACCCCGATCGCGCTCGACCCGGCGCATCCGTTTCCGCGCATCCTGAACAAGAGCCTGAACTTCGTCGTCGAGCTTGAGGGCATCGATGCTTTCGGCCGACGCGCCGGGATCGCGATCGTGCAGGCGCCGCGCGCCCTGCCGCGCGTGCTGCGCGTGCCGCGCGAGGTCAGTGGCTCGCCGCATGGCGTGATGCTGCTCACTTCCGTCGTGCAGGGCTTTGTCGGCCGACTGTTCCCGGGGCTCGACGTGCGGGCGGTCCATCAGTTCCGGGTCACGCGCAACAGCGAGCTCTTCGTCGACGACGAGGAGATCACCGACCTGCGCAGCGCGCTGCAGGACGAGCTGCGGCAGCGCCACTACGGCGACGCCGTCCGGCTCGAGGTTTCGGCGGCCTGCTCGGTCGCGGTGCTGCAGCGGCTGCTCGACGAGTTCGAACTCGGGCTGGACGACTGCTATCGCGTTGCCGGTCCCGTCAACCTGCATCGGCTGGGGCAGGTCATCGATCTGGTCGATCGGCCCGACCTCAAGTACCCGGCCTTCGAGGCGCACGTGCCCGAGGCGCTCGCCGGCCCCGACCTGTTCGCGGCGATCCGCCGGCGCGATGCGCTGTTGCACCATCCGTACGAATCGTTCGGTCCGGTCATGGACTTCCTGTGCTCGGCGGCCACCGACCCCAAGGTGGTTGCGATCCGCCAGACCATCTACCGAACCGGTACCGACTCGGCCCTGATGGAGGCGCTGATCGAGGCCGCGCGCATCGGCAAGGAGGTCACGGTGGTGGTGGAGCTGATGGCGCGCTTCGACGAGGAGGCCAACATCGGCTGGGCGGCGCGCCTCGAGGAGGCCGGCGCCCACGTTGTCTATGGCGTGGTCGGCCACAAGACCCACGCCAAGATGGCCCTCGTGGTGCGTCGCGAGGACGGGCGGCTGCGCCGCTACGCGCATTTGGGCACGGGCAACTACCATCCGCGCACCGCCCGGGTCTACGAAGACTTCGGCCTGCTGACCGCCGACGAGGCGATCTGCGCCGACGTCCATCAGCTGTTCCGGCGCCTCACCGGGGTGGGGCGCGCCGACGCCCTGGCCCGGCTGGTCCAGTCGCCGTTCACGCTGCACGAGATGGTGCTGGCCTCGATCCGGCGCGAGGCCGAGCATGCGCGGGCCGGCCGCCGCGGCTACGTCTGTGCCAAGGTCAACGCGCTGCTCGAGCGCGCCGTCATCGAGGCACTCTACGAGGCCAGCCGGGCCGGCGTCACCATCGACCTGATCGTGCGCGGCGTATGCGCGCTGCGTCCGGGGGTGCCGGGGTTGTCCGAGAACATCCGGGTGCGCTCGGTCGTCGGGCGTTTCCTGGAGCACAGCCGCATCTATCACTTCTGGAACGACGGCGCGCGCGACGTCTGGCTGGCTTCGGCCGACTGGATGGACCGCAACCTGCTGCGCCGGGTCGAGGTGGCCTTCCCGGTGCTCGACGCGCGCCTCAAGAAGCGCGTGCTCGAGGAGGGCCTGCTCGAGCATCTGCGCGACAACGCGTCGGCGTGGATCATGGACGCGCAGGGGGGCTATCAGCGGCGCCGGCCGCGGGGAGCGCGCCGGCGAGTCTCGCAGCAGCGGCTGCTCGCCCGCATTGCCGGCGCCTGAGCGGCGCGGCTCAGGGCGCGGCTCAGGGCGCGGCTCAGGGCGCGGCTCAGGGCGCGGCCAGCTCCACCCGATTGCGCCCCGCGCGCTTGGCCCGGTAAAGCGCCGCATCGGCGGCTCCGACCAGGGATTCGGGCCCGCGCAGCGCCTCGTCGCCGGTGTCGGCGCTCGCATCGGCCTTGGGAGCTGCCATCGAGGCCACCCCGAGGCTGATGGTCACCCAGCCCGCCGTGGGCGAGCCGGCGTGAGGAATGCGCAGCGATCCGACGTCGGCCAGCACGCGCGCGGCGATTTCGCGCGCCTTGGCCGCGCCGCAGTCGGGCAGCAGCAGCGCGAACTCCTCGCCGCCGTAGCGGGCGATCAGGTCGCCTGGCCGGCGGGCGTGCCGCGCGATGGTGGCCGCCACGTCGCGCAGGCAGGCGTCGCCCGCCTGATGCCCGTAGAGGTCGTTGAACTGCTTGAAGTGGTCGATGTCGGCCATCAGCAGAGCCACCTGCTCGCCGGCGCGGCTGGCGCGCGCCCACTCGCGGCTCAGCCCGATGTCGAAGGCGCGCCGGTTGGCCACGCCGGTGAGCCCGTCGAGCATGGTCAGCCGGCGCAGGTGATCGGCCTGCCGCTTGAGCGCGAGGTAGTTGGCCACCCGGGCGCGCACGATCTCGGTGTGCACCGGCTTGTGGATGAAGTCGATCGCGCCGGCGGCCAGCGCCTGCGACTCGGCCTGCGCATCGCCATGGCCGGTGACGAAGAGCACCAGCACGTCCTCGGTCTCGGGGTCGGCGCGCAGGTCCCGGCACAGCGTGAGGCCGTCGGCGTCGGGCATCTCGAGGTCGAGCAGGACGAGGTCCGGTCGCGCCGAGCGGGTGAGGGCCATCGCCTCGCTGCCCCGGGTGGTCACCAGGATGCGGGCAAGATCGCGCAGCAGGTTGGCGAGCACGCGCACCGCGCCCGCGTCATCGTCGACGATGAGAATGCAGGCTTCGCGGCGTTCGCCCGGGCTGGGGATCACGCGGCATCTCCGTGCTGGCCGCCCCCCGCCTTGCCGGCCTGCTCCCGCAGGTATCGAGCGGCTTCGGCAAAGCGCAGGCCGTCGATCGCCTCGGCCAGTTGCGCCGCGAAGGCCGGTCCGAGCAAAGCAGCGATCGCCGGGCGCATGGCCTCGTGCCTGTCGATCGCGCTCGCCTCGTGTGCCTCGAGCAGGCCAGCCAGCGCAGTCAGCGCCGCGGCATCCAACCGACCGGCAGGCGGCGCGGCCGCCGCGGGGTCGGCCGGTCGTGCGGCGATCGCGGCCATCAGGGAGTCGGTGGCCGCTGCCAGCCGATCGAGGCGCACGCCGGGATCGGTTTCGTCGGGGTCCCGCAGGGCATGCTCGGCGCGCACCGCCAGACCCAGGGCGTCGCGCGCCCCGAGATCGCCGAGCAGGCTCTGCAGGCCGTGCACGCAGCTTGCCGCGGCCACGCGGTCGCCGCGGGCGAGCGCGCCCCTGGCTTCGGCCAGCGCATGGCTGCACTGGGCACCAGCCTGGCCGAGGAGGAAGCGGAACAGCGCCACGTTGCCGCGCAGACGCTGGTTGGCATTGCCGGCGTCGATACCGGCTATGCCCGCGAAGCTGGCATCCGGCACTGGCGGCTCGTCGGCCCCGGCAGGCCGCTGGGGCGCCGCGGCCATGGACTCCGAAATTGCGCTCTGCCGCGACGGCGCCGCGCCGCGCATGGCCGCGGCCGGTGCAGGTGAGCCGGTCTGTGCTGCCAGCACTTCGAGCAGCCGCGCCAGGGTCACCGGCTCGCGCAGCAGCGCATCCCAGGGCGCATCGGGGGCGCCCTGGAGCAGATCCGCCTGCGCGTCGGGCTTGGAGACCACCACGAGGCGCGGGGCCGGAGCGATGGCCCCTGCGCTTGCGAGTGTTCGCACGCGCCGCAGCAGCGCGAGCCCCTCCTGCCAGCCGTCGGGGCGGGCTTCGAGCAGCACCACCTCGAAACCGTTGCCGGGATCGGTGCCTGCGGCCGCCAGCATCGAGAGGGCCTGGTCGCCGGTCGCAGCCGAGCTCACCCGCATGCCGCCTTCGGCCAGCGCGCGGGCGAGCCCGAGGCGCGCGTTCTCGACCGTGTCGACGATCAGCACGCGGCGTCCACGCAGCGCGTCGCCCTCGGCTGTGCCGCGATCCGCTTCGTCGGTGGCCACCTGCAGGGTGATCGCGAAAGCGAAGGCGCTGCCCTTGCCCGACTCGCTTTCGAAGTCGAGTCGGCCACCCATCTTCTCGAGCAGGCGCTGGCTGATCGCCAGCCCCAGGCCGTTGCTGCCGGCATGCAGCGCCGGCTCGCCGTCGGCGAGCCGGGCCGCGGCTCCGGCGATCGCAGCCTGCACCCGCTCGCGATCCTCCCGGGTGATGCCCGGACCGGTGTCGCGCACCTCGAAGCGCAAGCGCACGGTGCTGCCGCCGTTTTCGCGCCCGGAGCCATCGGCGACGCCTTCTGATGACGGTGCCGCGGCGCTTGTGTCGGGCTGAACCGACACGACGACGCTGCCCGCCGCGGTGAACTTCAGCGCGTTGCCGACCAGATTGTTGAGCACCTGGCCCAGGCGCAGCGGATCGCCGACGAGGCGTCGCGGCGTCGCGGGATCGATCAGCGCGCTGAGATCGAGCCCGCGGGCGCGCGCGCTGGGCGCGAACACGTCGACCACCTTGCGCAGGATCTCCTCGACACCGAAGGCGAGCGCTTCGACCTGGACGTCATGGGCCTCCATGCGCGAGAACTCGAGGATGTCGTCGATCAACGCGAGCAGCGCGCGCGACGATCCGTGGATACGCCGCAGGGCATCGGCAACCGTGATCGGCAGGTCGGGTTCGCCCATGCCGAGCGCGGCCAGCCCGACGACGGTATGCATCGGCGCGCGCAACTCCTGGCTCATCGCGGCCAGGAATGCCGACTTGGCGCGGCTGGCCGCCTCGGCCTGTCGCCTGGCTTGTTTCAGTTCGTGCGTCTGCTCGTCGACGAGAACCTGCAGACGGCCGCGATGACCTTCGAGTTCGCGGCGCAGCGCCTCGCGCTCGAGCAGATTGCGGATGCGCTGGCGGGCGATGCCGAGGTTGATGGGCTTGTGGAGGTAGTCGGCACCGCCAAGCCGCAGACCCTCGATCTCGGCTGCCATGTCGACCACGGCCGTGACGAAGATGACCGGGATGTCGGCGAGCGCCGGATCGGCCTTGAGGCGGCGGCAGGTCTCGAAGCCGTCGATCACCGGCATCATCACGTCGAGCAGGATCAGGTCGGGTCGCTCGGCGGCCGCCAGGCTCAGGCCTTCCTCGCCCGAGGCGGCCAGCTGCAGGGTGAACTCGTCGGAGAGCGCGCGGGCCAGCGTGGCGAGGTTGGCCGGGTTGTCGTCGATCGCGAGCAGGCGTGGACGGGGCATGGGGGTGGTGGCCAGGGGATTACCTGGATGGTAAGGGGACGAGGTGGAGCCGCCATTCGTCGAGCGCCCGTTCGGCGCGCGCGAAATCGAGGGTTTCGAGGGCCTGCGCCACCGGGTCGAGCCCTGCTTCGAACGAGCTGCCGCGCACTGTCTCACGCAATGACTCGAGGGCGCTGAGCGCATCGAACAAGCGCCGCGCGATGAGCGATTGGAGATGCGCGACGCGCTCGTCGAGAAGGCCTTGCGGGATATCGGGCGGCTGGGCGTCGAGCGCTGGGGCTGCCGCAACGCCGGGGGGCGCGTCGTCGGCTGCAGCCGGCAGCCACCGGGCCAGCACCCGTCCGAGCTCGGTCATGAGAAGCGGCTTGGCGAGCACCTCGTCCATGCCGGCATCCAGACATTCGCGGCGATCCTCTTCGAATGCGTTGGCGGTGACTGCCACCACCGGACAGCGGCGCAGTCCCTCGTGGGCCTCGCGCTGGCGGATGCGGCGCGCCAGCTCGATGCCGTCGATGCCCGGCATCCGGACATCGAGCAGGACCGCGTCGAAGGCGGGCGCGGTGGTCAGCGCGCCGAGCGCCTCGTCGCCATCGATCGCGGCCTGCACCGTCAGGCCCATCCGCTCGAGCGCCCGGACCAGGAACTCGCGGTTGGCCTGGTCGTCCTCGGCGACCAGCACCCGGCCGGCGAGGCGCGAGATCGTCGCCGGTGACGGCGCTGGCGTCGCGCCGGCCGGCGGCGTGCGCGTCGCGCCGGCGGCTGCGCGCAGCGAGGGCGCGGCGACCGGTGCGTCCGCGCGAGCCACCGGCTGCACGGGGACCTGGAACCAGAAGCGTGAGCCCGCACCCGGTTGGCTGTCGACGCCGACCTCCCCGCCGAGCAGCTGCGCGAGCCGCGCGACGATCGACAGGCCCAGGCCGGTGCCGCCGTGGCGCCGGGTCGGCGAATCATCGACCTGCGAGAACGGCTGGAACAGGCTTGCCTGCTGCTCGGGCGCGATGCCCATGCCAGTGTCGGACACCGAGAACTCCAGCGTCACCCGATCGACGCCGCGCGCCCGCTCGCCGGCCTCGAGGATGACCTCCCCACGCTCGGTGAACTTGATCGCGTTGTTCACGAGGTTGAGCAGCATCTGGCGCAACCGGAAAGCGTCGGCGAGATAGATCTGGTCGGCCGGACCGGCCCAAAGGACCTCGAGCCGCAGCCCCTTGCGGCGCGCCGACTCCTCGAAGAGCGCGCGCACGTCGGCGAGGATGTGGTCGGGGCGACAGGGCGCGAGCTCGACCTCGAGACGTCCGGCCTCGATCTTCGAGAAGTCGAGGACGTCGTTGAGCAGGGCCAGCAGCGCCTGACTAGAGCCGAGGATGGTGCGCGCGTAGGCGATGCGATCGGTTTCGCTCACCCCGGGCTCGGCGAGCAGCTGGGCCATGCCCATCATGCCGTTCATCGGGGTGCGCAGCTCGTGGCTCATGGTGGCCAGGAAGCGGCCCTTGGCGAGATTGGCCGCCTCGGCCTGCTGGCGCGCGTGCACGAGTTCGGTGATGTTCACCCGGAAGCCGACCGAGTAGCCGTTGGGGGTGCGCCGTTCGGTGTCGCGCACCCATGAGCCATCGCGCAACCGGCGCACGATGGTCTCGCCGGCCTGATGGCGGGCGAGCTGGCGCTGCAGCCAGGTTTCGAGCTCCTGTTCGCTGCCACCCGGGTAGTGCCTGCGCCACCACTGAGTGGCCATCTCGGTGTAGGTTCGGCCAGGCTCGAGCACATCGTCGACCGCGAGGAAGAACTCGCGGAACCTGCGGTTGCAGTAGACCAGACGGTCCTGCGGGTCGTAGATGACGAAGGGATCCTCGATCGCGTCGATCGCGTTGCGAAAGCGCTCCTCGCTCAGCGAGAGCTGCTCGGTGCGCTCGGTCACGCGGCGCTCGAGCTGGGTGTTGATCTCCTCGTAGGCGAGCAGGGCGCGGCGCAGCGTGCGCGACAGCAGCCCGATCTCGTCGCCTTCGTCGTCGGCCGTCGGGGTGGCTCGCCGGCCCTCCGAGATCGCCTGGCAGTCGGCCACCAGCGCACCCAGCCGGCTGGTGATGCGCTGGGCCCGCACACCTGCCAGCCGCCAGGCGAGCGTACCCAGCACCAGCGCGAGCAGGGCCGCCCCCGCCAGCCGGCGCAGCACCGGCGTCACCCAGGGGTTGTCGTAGTCGTGCAGGCCGATGGCCAGTTCGCCGTCGGCAGGGGCCTCGCCGAAACGCAGGGAGAAGCTGACCGGAAAGTAGCGAGCCGCCTCGGCGGGGTTGATCGCCATCAGGACCTTCGTGTCCTGCAGCAGCTCGACACCGGTGGTGGTGGGCAGGCCGGCCGTGCGCAGGCGCATCAGTCGGGCGATGTCGATCGAGCCCGCCAGCGCGCCGATCGCGTCGTTGGAGTACGGGTAGATGACCGGGTAGACCGCGAGGATCTGCGGCGCTCCCGCCGCGCCGAGCACCCGCAGCTGCGGCTTGCCCTCGGCCATCGCCTGCTCGACCGCCTGGGCGATGGCTGAGGGGTCGAGCGCCTCGGGCAGCTGACCCAGCAGCAGCCTTCCGCGGTAATCGGACAGGGTGACGGGCATGCCGTCGCCGGCGCCGGCTCGCGCCTCGAGGAAGGGCCGCAGGTAGACGTCACGTCCGGCGGAGTCGGTCAGGCTGGTCCAGACCAGCGAACTGCGGCTGAGCGCGCGCAGGTTGCCGACCTGATTGTTGATGTCGCTCGCCAGGGTTTCACCCAGAACGCTTGCGGCGGCCTGATGGGCACGCGCGCGCTCGGCCGGAATCTCCTGCACCGTCAGGGCGAGCATCACCGCCAGCAGCGTGCCGATGGCGAGCATCGTCAGCGCGAAGGAGGTCCGCCGGATGCGGACCGCCAGCGGCTGTGGCGGCGCCTGGGGGCTCATGGGGCCGGTTTGCCGGGGCTCGATGCCCTGATGGGGATGAGTTCGTCGTTCGAGTTGTAGCGAGCGAAGAAGATGTTGCGCGCCGACAGCGCCTCGTGGCGCTCCGGGGTGAACGGTACCGGGTAGCGCTGCACCAGTCCGTCGTAGGGGCCGAGGCGCTCGAGGGCGTCGCGGACGCGGCGGCGGTCGGCGCTGCCGGCCTTGCGTATCGCCATCGCCAGCAGATGGGTGAGGTCGTAGGCGTGCGCGACCCCCACCGGGCTGCGGATCTGGCTCGCCGACGCGATGCCGTAACGGGTCTTCAGCGCCTCGAGGATGCGGCGCGCGACCGGCCCGTTCTGGCCGATGAAGCTGTAGGTCTGGATGACCGCGAAGTCGAGCGTATCGAGCGCATCGCCGCACATCGCGGCGAAGTCGCCGCCGGTGACGCCCCAGTGGCTGACGATGGGCAGCCTTTCGGCGGGTGGCAGCGCCGCCACCTCGCGCACCAGGATGGCTCCTTCGGTTTCGTTGGCGACCAGCACGATCGCCTGGGCGCCGGCGGCCCGCAGGGCCTGGTACTGAGCGATCAGCGAGGTGTCGCCCCAGTTGTACCAGCGCTGGCCCACGATGGTGACCCCCGCTGCGGGTGCCGCGACGGCCTTCTCGAGCGCGGCCCGATTGCTGCGGCCCCAGGCCGTGCTGGGCAGCAGGACGCCCACGCGGCTGGCCTTGTGCTGCTCGCGCGCGAAGCGGATGAACGCCGGCGCTGCCCATTCGTCCCTGAGCGAGAGGCGGAAGGTGTAGCTGGGCTGGAAACCGTGGTCGATGATGCCGTCGGCCGAGCCCCATGGGTTCATGAGCAGCACGCCCAGCTGGTGCGCGGCGGGCACGCTCTCGACGTAGATCGGGCTGAACTTGCCCCCGAATACCGCAACCAGGTCGGGCAGGGCGGCGAGTTCGCGCAGGTTGTCGACCCCCACGGCGGTGATCGACCGGTTGTCGCGGGTGACCAGCTTGAGCGGCCGTCCCCCGAGCACACCGCCGGCGCGGTTGATCTCGTCGATCGCGATTTCGATGCCCTGGCGCACCGCCGTCGCCGACGTGCTGGTGCGGTGGCCGAATTCGGCGTCCAGGCCGATCAGCACCGGTTCGGCGGCGCGCGCCGGCCCGATGGCGAGGCAAAGGCCCAGCAGAAGAACGGCCAGGGCAGGAAGTTTCGGCATGGCAGGGTGGTTGCTGGCTGGCTGACTGCAGGCGGGGCGCGGCGGCCGTCGGTCCAATCCGCAGCTTACCGGGGATCGGGCCACCGATGCATCGCTGTCGGTGATGTAAGGCTTGCGTCGCATGAACGTCTCAGACCCCGGCGCCCGCCACGGGGGCGGGGCCAGGGGTGCTCGCGCGGCCGCGTCGCGTCGCTTCCCGATCCATTACCCATGCCGGCAGGAAACCATGCGCGCGCTCCTCAAAGGGCTCTGGTACATCGAGGCGACGATCTGCGTCGTCGCATTCACGCTCACCGCCACGGCCCTGATGGCCGATGTCCTGGCGCGTGAGCTCTTCGGCAACGGCATCTTCGGTGCGCAACGTTTCGCGGTCTGG
>Ga0315904_10011572_pt1 | contig 11237 bp, 11 predicted proteins | sample LakEriMetagenome_6_FD_203529 | JGI IMG/M metagenome (GOLD analysis project Ga0315904, IMG submission 203529) | Freshwater fungal communities from buoy surface, Lake Erie, Ohio, United States - Buoy 12 MA120 | ecosystem: Environmental > Aquatic > Freshwater > Lake | place: USA: Lake Erie, Ohio... | reverse complement strand
CTAAAGCGCCTTTTATTTTTTTACCAAAATCAATCTCGGTCGCTTCCATCGCGTCTTGCCTTGCTTTGTCAATATCAGCCATCTTGGCAGCATACTCTTCAAAGCTTACCTCGCGCTTCGCAAGTGAAGTACTGAGGTCGGTTTCTTCTTGGTCAAGCGCTCCAAGTTTTTCGGCTCTTATAGCTTCATTCGCTTCGCGCTCTTTTGCGATGCGCTCGGAGTTGAAGACGTCGAGAATGTTAGTCTGAAGCGCGGTCGTAAGTTGAAAAGCGAGCGTGCTTTCTTCTTCAGCTTTTGCGATTGCCTTTGAGCTATCGGTTTGATATTTCGCAAGCCTTGAAGTGAGCGTATTGATACTCAATACATTCCGTTGTATTTGCGCGTCGAAGCTTTCAGCTGCTTCGATATTGCCACTTGCAAGCGCTTCGGTCTTAGCTTGTTCTATTTCCGCGTTCTGAGACTTAATAAAGTCGAGATACTTAGTCACTTGGCTTGTATTCGCATCGAGTGCTTCTTGCGAAGTTGCGAACGCTTTTGGAATAAGCGCATCTGTATTTTTCTCTATATCCTTTACTGCAGTTTCAAATCCTTTAAGCTCGTCTTTGAAGTCGGGTAGTTTCACCTTCGGCTCAATTACCGTAATCTTCGATAGCTTATCCATCTCTTTGAGATAGAATGTCTCAAGGTCAAGCATTTGCTTAGGAGTTGCAGGCTTAAGCACTGCATTAAGTTGTTCTTTGTTAAGCAATACACTTGCGTCTTTTACTCTTCCTATCTTATCATTAAGATACTCTTTAAGTTTATCTTGTGCTTCAATATCGAGCTTAGTTTGTAATTTCTTAAGCTCTTCACCTTGAAGTCCTGACTCTCGCAAAGTGCGAATATTATCATTCTCAATCTCTGCGGCTTTGCCTGCGTAAAACCTTTTAAGCTCATCGAGTTTTGCGAACGCTTCAGCCTTTTCACCCGCTTTTGCGGTTGCTACTTTTTTGGCTGTTGTGGTTGCCGTTTTAGTAGCCGCTTGTTCTTCAGCTGCTTGCCTTTCGGTCTCAGCTTTCTTCTCGGCTTCGCGAGTTTGATTTATTGCATCTTTTGTCGAGTTGAATCCTTTATCATAAGCCGTTGAGAGCTTATCCCCAAATCCCGTAAAAGCTTCAAGCGCTTTCTTAAGATCGAATTGAGTGATAGCATCCCAAAATTGTCCTATCGTAGTCTTGACTTGTATAAACGCCTCTTTTACGCCTCCGATAGTGCCTCGTATATTATCAAATGCAGTGCGAAGCGTATCGACAAAACCCTTAGCTTTTTGAGTCTCTTCACCAGTGCCTTTGATAGACTTGGTATTCTCATCATTCGTGGACATCCAGCCGCCAATCGAGCGAACTATGTCGGCAATTACTTCGATACCGGTCTGAATCGGTGTGATAAGAAATTCAACAAGCAATCCGCCGAAGTCGGCTACTATTTTCCCTACTTCAGTGATAATTGTCGTAACCGTTCCGAGCGCATCTTTGAAGATTTGTAATACATCAATGCCTTGCTCCATTCCACCACCAGAGCCGAATAAGCCACTTATTGCATCGGTAAGTGGAGCAAAAGCATTCACAATAGCATCAAAAACGGAATTAAATATATCACCAACAATTGTTACCGTGCTTATAGCTATATTAAAAGCAGGCACGATAGTACCAATTATTATCCCTCCAATTGCAGCGAGTATAGGCTGTATTACTGAATAGATATTCTTGAATACATTAGCAAAAGTATCACCAAACTGATCAAATACGGGTCCGAGCGTTTCATTAAAGATATTAAGCACTATGCCAGCTACCGAATTGATAGCTCCAACCACTGCAGCGCTTGACTTCTCAAATGCAAGCGACAAATTACGACCAACCGCATCGAATGTAAGATACTGACCTACGGCATTTTGAGCGGCTTGCCCTGCTTCGGTTGCTTTCTTTGTAATTTCATCGGTTGGTATTGGAGCGCCGAATAATTTATTATACGCTTGTACTCCAATATCTTCGGCGGGCGTTCCTGCGACGGCTACTTGTAATTGAGAAGCCATAGCCTCGGAGATTTGACCTGAATCAAACGCGGTCTTAATTGACTCGCCTGACTTGGCTAAGAACTCTTTAATCGTAATTTGCCCGCTCGATGCGAGTTTTTCAAGATTGCCAAGAGTGCTACCAAGCGCGGCGGGTAACTGATCTTTAATATCCGTAAAAGCCTTTGCCGTATCACCAGCTTTAAGCCTGATTTGAGCTTCTTTAATCGAGTCTGCAATCTTATCGGTATTGAATAAGCCCTCTTGGCCTGCGACCACTAAAGCACCCGTAAACTCTTCGGCGCTGAAGCCCGCCTCGTCAAGTAATTGAGAGTATTCTGCGAGCGTATCAAGTACATCGTCTTGCGAAGTCTTGCCCTCTTTTGCAGCAAGTGCGATAAGGTTGAACGCTTGATCTCCATCAAGTCCGAATTGCTTAATAAATGGAGTTGACTTTGCAATGACTTCATTAACATCTTTGTCGTACAAACTACCAAGCGCTTGAGCGCGTGCGGTAAATTCTCCGATTTGCTCGGTAGGGAGCGCGTCTTTGAGCACTACCTTAGCATTGCTTATGATCTTAGTCGCTTCGGCTACGGATTCACCGACCCCTCCAAGAAACGCATCATCTGCTTCTTTCTTAAGAGCTTCAAATTCCGCGCCCGTCGCGCCCGTCTGAGCTTGCAAATCACCTTGAGCCGATATCAAACCCCTTCCAGCATCTACGACCGCGCCAAAGCCATCTATGATAGCTCCTACACCAGCCTGAACGCCTCCCGCGATACCACCACCGATAAGACTACCTATTAAACCACCTGAGAACGCATCGGTTAGGCCCGCTTGCAATCCGCCGAGGATACCACCCGCACCCTCAGCGGCTTCGCCTACCCCATCAAGTGAAGCCGCGAGCTTGTCGGCATCAGCCGCCGCGCCTGCGAAGTTGGTATCACCTACCTTATCGAGCGCTTGCTCGGATTGCTTTGATTCGCCTTGTAATTGGTTAAGTTCGCTCGTGACTTTATTAAGCCCTGCGAATAACTCGGCGGCATCAAGCCCTAACTTAATTTTGATATCATCGGCCATGTATTCTGCGCTCCATTTTACGGCGTTCTTTGTGGTAAGTAATTAGATAGGCATAGGTCTTGATTACATCTACTCTCGGAGTATCATAATAAAGGCGCAAATACGCTGCGGGGTCACCGTTCGCCGCGCCTTTGAAGATCCAGTATTGCCCGCTCAGCTCGCCAAGATAATAAGCGCTCCCATCTCCATCAGTCTCTTCATACTCGTCATCGTCGGGGTCATTGAATATCACAAGCTCCGACAAGTAATACTCACATAATGCGGACTCTTCGGCATACTGTTTCACGAAAAAACTTGAGAGAGTCCAAGATGCCGTCTAAGTCTTGGCCTTGCCAAAATTCAGAATCTACTTCGCTTTGAATACCTGCTAAAAGTTCACCGTTTTGCACTTTGGGGTGGTCAATACAAGTCTTTACGAATTCAAATATCTTCGGGATCGTAGTCGCATCGACATTGATAACCTCAAAGAGATTAGAGCGAACTTTCAGATATGCAGTCTTTACAATTTCTTGGAATGCGAACTCTTGCATAATGTCTTTGAAGGCGTCCTGCCCTTTTGTCAAATCAATTTTACTTGCAAGGCTTTCATTCAAAAATACCTTATCCATAATCTCCTGCTCGGCTGCGGTTTGAGCGCCTTTGGTTTGAGCTAGTTCACTCAAAAGAGGCGTAACTTTGTCATAGAGTGCGGGTGTGAGTTTCGTATGTAAAGGCACTTCATGCGCGGTGTCGTTTAGATATAATTTCATGCTATCTCCTAGTTAATAAATGGGGCGGCGGTGAAGCCGCCCCTTGTGATGTTTAGACTTTTGTGAACCAAACTTCTTTGTATCCAATCTTCGCAGGAACTGTTACATTTGTCGCGCCTGTTACAAGATTAGTACAGAACAATGCTGAACTTACTTGAATATCGTATTCAGGATTTACCACATCACCAGCAACTTTTGGCTTAGTGTACTTACCTGATTCTTGATCAAAAGCGCCTGCATCTTGTGCAAGTTTGCAAAGCATCAAGACTACTTTACGCTTACCGGATCCAGTATCTACTCCACCGTACACGATTTGCAAAAGTGTATCGCTTGTCGCTTGTGATGAGTTAAACTTTGTACCGTCTTCGTATTCACCAGTATCAGGTGTTACTGTTGTTGTTGGTGCGTACTCTTCCAAGAATGCAGTAAGTACCGGATTGTCTTCGTTTTGATCTACTGTAAAAGTAGTACGAGTCAATGATGTCTTAATCTTGCGATTCATTGAGTAAATTGGAGTAGCTCCTACTTGAGCGGCTGGGGTCGTTACGAGTTCATTCGCTGTGAAGAACACGCTGAGATTACTTCCACCTACTACCATGATGTTACCTCGTTTTGTTTTGTTTTAAGATATGAGAATGTGTTAATTAAGTATTGCCAATTTCGGTCTGACTTTTCGCGAGTGTATTCGCGGATCATCAGCTTTGCGTTCCGTTCTGTTTTTTTGTATATCTCTTCTTTTGTTTTGCTATATCCGTAGTGGAATAAGACTATATCCGTATCACCGATTACCGAATCTCTATTTTCGATGTCTAGCACTTCATGGCATATTGATTTCCACTTGATACCAGATGCACGGCGCTTAATTCTCATGCTAGACCCTGCATATCGATTTCTTGCATACTTAATTCGCTCATCAATATCAGGATTAGTCCCTGCAATGGTGAGCATAGCCGCGTCGGCATCGCTATCGTTAAGCTCTTCGATATAGTTCCAAAAATCATCGTGAGGACTGCAAAGCCTTTCATCGCTATCCATGTGCAGTATCCATTCACCAGTCGCATATTCATCAAGTTTGTTACGGCAATATGAGAAGTCAAAATAGTCTTCTATGTTAGGCACTTCCCATGACAAAACTGTATGACCTTCAATGCGACCTACTTCGGTAAATATCGGCTGTTTGAGTCGGGAATTTACGGTTATTTGAAGTGCAACTACTTCGATATTGTCTTCCGGCAAACTATTTCTCCAATCTCTCAAATCTTCCCCTTCAGGAAAGATTACACATGCGCTTACTATCACTTTTCACTCCTATAATAAACTACTCTAAAAGTCATGAAGTATATGCCTTTGGTTTCATCATCATTGTATGTCACTGCTTGTGCATCAATGAAGTGAACTGGGGCAAAGTAAGTCAGCTCAAAGTCACTCTCATACTCTGGCGGTTGGTAATTTGTCAATTTATTCTCGATCGCTTCGGCGTAATCTGCAAGGTTTTCGCGAAGCACGGCCTTTCCTGCGGTCGAGTTCTTTTTTACTTGCACTCCGACAAGCAAGTACATATCTATTTGCCCTTTATTTGCAAACGCCGAGTCATCTTCAAGGCCTATCACCTCGCGAGAATCCGACCCGCCAAGAATACCAACAAAAGGGAACTGATAAGTATTCCATTTGTCTATCATAACTTGGTCATATACTCGGACTCCGCTCATTGTGCGAAGTTGATCGGCTACTGATTGGAGCGCCGCTGATTCTCTTGCCATGTTTGTATTCCTTGAATAATCGCAGATCTCACTCCGTCTGCATATTTGTTGTCTTGTCTAAATCTTTGCACGGCGGGCGCGAAGTAAGGACGCGCTGGTATTTGCACCCCGCCGACCCGTCTCACTTTTAGAGCTATATTCCGAAAGTACGCTACTCCCGTCTCACGATAGCGATTCCAAAAGTAGCCTTCCATCTTGCCCTTAGTACGAATGAAGCCGCCTGTTTCTTGAATGCGAGCGTATGGCAAATCAGAGCCGTATTCTAGCTCAAATATACCACTACTTTCTTGCACTTTGTAAACATTTCCCTCACTACCACGCGCAAAAGATCGGAATAACTTACCGGTATTGATTGCGAGCTTTGTGCTTGTCGAAGGTGCTATCCTTTCCTTAAGTCCACTGCGTTCCATTTGCGTACCTATGAAGGCTTGCATAACGAAAGGGAAGCGCAAGAGCTGATCGTTTATAATCGGTCTTAGTATTCCTTGCAGTTGAGCTACATCAAGCATCTTACACCGTTGGTATTACGAATTGAGCAAAGTATTTATGCCAATCAATATCGGTCTTGAGGCTATTGGACACATTCTGACCCGCTCCTCCAGTCGATACCGAGTTAAGCCCAAACCAATTACCGCCTTGAGGCGATTGCTTATAGCATAGAGCGCTCATTTCGGCGATGCCTTGCAAGATTGTATATGGCATATTAGCGTCGGTATATCCCGTGCTAAGAGTCGCCTTAAATTGTCCGTTTGTTCTATCCCTAAATATGATATAATTCGCATAGGGTTCTGCATTCCATGCGAAGTTACCTGCATCATACGCGGCATAAGTTGCAAACTCATTTTCACGCCATTGGAGCGTCGTAAGAGTCGTACCTGCATTATAGGGTATAAACTTCCATGAGTGATTAGCTTCGAGTCCTCTTTGAGCCTTTGAAGCGTAAAACTGATAGTTTACACTCCCAGTACGAAGAGGCTGACCGCAATAGCCTTCAGCCTCGTCGTATGAGATTTTTATCAGTTCATCAAACCAAGTGTAAAGCGCCGTATCTTCGGTAGTCGGGTCGCCGTTTACTTCCAAATTAAGAAAGGTCATGAGAGCCGCGAACGCCCTCGGATTTGCGCTTGTATATGGCATGTTATTTACCTGTTTTCTTGGTTTCTACTTTTACCGGCTCGGGCTTTACTGCAGTTAGCGGCTTCGCCTTGCCGTCTTTGATAAGAGCCTCGGCAATAGCTGCGGGGAGAGATGTCTCATACCCCGCAGATACGCCTTTATACGGCTCGATTAGAATTACATCTACGAGCATTAGTTCACCTTAATTAGGTAGTTGAAGTTTTGAGAACACCGATCGCGCTTGGAGCTGGGAATGCAAAAGCTACGCGCTCAACAACTTCGATACCTTTTTGATGAGTACCACCCAAACCAGTAGCACCAAAGTACTCTTTGTATTCGTTAACTGTTACATCTTCGCGAACTCCCATCACTGTGAATTGATTGAAGTCGCAATAGAATGCAGACGCTGTATTTGCGGCTGAAGTTGGGAAGAGTGAATCAGGTACAACATGCATCGGACGGCCTGTAGGTGTAAAGTAGCTATTACCTGCAAGCGCTGTAAGTCCGATTGATGTGATCTCGATAGGTCTTACCATGTCGAAGATAGGACGGCTTCCGCCTGTTTCTTTCATCAAGTATCCGAAGACGCTTTGAGGAACTACGAAAACGCCATTTGCACCAACTCCAGAATTTACACCGAGGCGCAAGTTCCAAAGGTCAGTCCATGAGATTTCAGCGAATGTATCCTTACCTGAGTTATTAGCACCACCTTGGCGAACTGTTGTAGTACCAGAGATACCAGTGATACCGGTAAAGTTTGGAGCGTTCCCATCACCATTGAAAAACTGCTTGTCTTCAGTTTCAGCAAGAGCGCGGCCGAGACCGTTTACGACATAATCTAAGAATGCAGGAGTTGCATCTTGAAGCTGCTCTTCAGATACGATAGCACCGGCTACGATCTTGCGAGCTGTCATTGCAGTTGCTGTGAAGAAGTTTGTAGAGTCAGTCAAAGTCAATCCAGAACCTTCAGCAACTACGGCACCAGTGAAAGCACCTGAAGAAACGAGGTTTTCTGTCTTGCCTCTCATTGGGTAGATCTTAGCAAGTGCTCTTGCATAACCGAACTGATCAGCAAAAGACATGATCTCTTCAACCCAGAATTGAGGAACGGCTGCACCACCTTGAGCGGTTGTACCTGTATTGAAGTTTGCGCGTGTGATATACTTGTTATTTGCAGCGCGTGCAATCTCATCTGCTTGACCGTCGCGGCCTTGGTGCTTAGCAAGAATGTAATCAGCAACTACGCGAGCTTGGTCACGGCGTGAATCGTGATCTGCTTTGATAGATACCAAACCTCTAGCAGGTGATGGATTGTTTACTGGGTGCAAAGTGCGAAGCTGATCTGCGACTTTGCGGTCTACAACTTCTTTGAGTTGGTCTTTTGTTACGATAATGTTTTCCATTAGGTAATATCCTTAGATTAAATTGATTAAGTCTTCTGTATTAAATTTCTTAGGCATGTTCAAAGTGATAGAACGGCCTGCTTCAACTCCGATAGCTTGCTTGATCTTCTTGTAACCGGTTTGAATCATATCCATACCTTCATTGATTTGCGCTTGTGTGGAAGCTGCAATTTTCTTTCCTACTCTTACTTCAGGGCTTACAAAAGATGCAGTTACTTCCTCTTCAGCTACTACCTCAACTGGAGGCTCGGCTGCTTCGGGAGCTGGTGCTACTTCAGGCTCAACGGCTGGTGCTTCGCCTTTCAAAACTGCAAGCATAGGAGGCACGCCTGCGGTGATGAAAGCATTAACGGATGCTTCGGCTTCTTCAGGTGAAAAACCGAGATTAATCACTTCGGCGATGAATGCTTCTTTGATAGCCGGAAGAAGCTCATCAGCGATCTTTGCTTCGATCTCTGGGGTTAACATTCGAGTTTCCTTTTTGTATTTATTAAGTGAGTCTTTGATAAGATTCTTCAGTGATTTCTTAAGCAGTGCTTGACGGTTCGCCGGAACGCTTACGACGCTAAATTCTACAAGCTCTGACTTGGTATATACTGTTACTTTATTTCCGTCGATAGTTTGCTCTTCATATTCGGTCGGAATGATACCAACTGATACGGCTTTGACAAAACCTGCATTAATAAGTTTTGTAAGTTTCTTGCCCTCTTCAGTTACGCACTCAACTTGAATAGTAGCTTCCAAGTTTTCGCCGTTCATTGCAAAACCTAAGCAGCGACCGATAGGCCACTGATCCGAGTCATGCTGGGCAAGTACAATCGGGTTGTTTAGATATGCCGTATAATCTATACCTGCAGGAACTATGATAGTACCATACCGATCAACTTCGGGAGTTGAGACTACGAAGGTGAAGAGGTCATTCTCTTTCTCTTCATATTCTTTCTCTCCGTTCCCTTCATACTCGTAACCATTTCTGGTCTCGAGTACGAGTTCTCTAGTTATTAAATTCATATTAAATCCTGTATTTTTATTTACTCTTCAACTGGGAATAATTGGCATCTGCAATTGATAGCATTTGAGGCGCTTAATCCACGACCTAGAGGGCGGTCTGTAGTCTCAATTGTCGTAGTGATATTGCCTTCGGTATCCTCTTCTTGATTCTCTACCGTAAATTTGCCTTTACCGTCTTGGAATGAGCCGTCAAGTCTTGCATGTGAAGGTCTTACTTTGCTATCGCGTTGAGTAAGCCACATCATTTTGAAGCCAAGGTCTTTATAGACCGTATGCTGCATTCCGCTTGTAACATTCGCGGCGGTCGTATTTGCTATCATTCGAGCTCTTGATGTCTTAAGAGAAGTGAATTGAGTTTTAAGCATATCAAATAGCTCGTCTTTGGTCTTGCTTGAGTTTGCTATAAGCGTCTTTTGTACATCCTCTTTAATCACTCCGATAGACTCGCGTATCTTATTCGCACTTTCAGTAGTCAAGGCTTGTATCTCTTGCCCAACCGCGCCGCTTAAGTCTTCGGTTCCGAGTGAAAACTGAGTAAGTAGCTCTTGCTTGACTGTTTCGCACGCCTCAAAGATTGCCTCTTCAAAGTCCACAAGCTCATCAAGTGATACCGTAACATCGCTCATGCTAATTGCACCGCTTTCGATTTGCTCAAATACTTGATCCTGAATAGTCTCAATCATTTGCTCTACTATCGGAGTGATATTATTACTCGCGATTGTTGTAAGCCCGTCGTAGTTTCTCCAAAACAAGTCTTTGCTCTCGGCTGTTATGAGAGGCAATTTCGCGCGGTTCACTACATTGTACCCTCTTTCGAGTTTTCGAGCCACCACGGGCGCGGGGGCGGGGTTTGCGACCGATTGGAGCGGAGCGTATCCACCTGCAATAAGTGGAATGTTGCCATCTTTTATCGGATCGTATCCACGATCGGCTCGCGCTTCGTTAATTGTCTTGAGTCCCCATTTAAGCTCGAACTCTTCTTTACGCATATCAGCGTCGGGGTCAGCATATTCGTACGGCTGCGCTTCGATTAAGATATCCTCTTCCCAGCGTCTGAAGTGTCTTGTAAACTCTTCAGCGATGTAGAGCGCTTCGGGGTCGATTGTGTTTTGTCTAAAAATTGCCCATTGTACATCTGCAGTCGCACGATTTTGGAAAGAGCCGTCTAGCATACCGGGAGGCACGCCAAAGACTTGAGCGATTTGAGCGCGTGTATCTTTGCTCACCGCTTCATAGCTAATGGATAGCTCTCCTTTTGGCGGTAATTGCAATTGCATACCACCACCAAGCAAAGCGCGGAGCTTGTAGTCTGGGAGTTCTTCATTCCATGCGGCCTTAAGTTTATGCCATTCATCAGCATCGAACCTTTCAGGGAAAGTAGCTACCAAAGGAGGCACGGTATTATTCTCGAATAGCCTTGCAAGATACGCACTAACTTCGCGGTCAATAAAAGCATATTCAAGCGCGGCTGATACGAGGCCGACACCGAAGATATTCATACCGATTATCTCTTCAGGACGCGCGCCCGGATGGATCTTCGCAAGGTGAATAACCTCTTTCTCTGGTATCGCGATATTCCCCTCTTGAGCGGACTGATAGACATACCCTTCGATGAAGTTGTTATCGCCTTTGATAACTCGCATGCGGGTCGGATTAAGCACCCACATTTGAAGAGGCACTCGATAGCCATTTGTCGGAGTCCAGATGAAGGCATTGCCATTGATAGAGAGCCAGTTCTCAATATAGCTGAACACCTGCGAGCGGGTGAAGTACGGATTAGGATTATTTAAGAGCTCATTTGCCCAGTGACCTCGGCCTAGCTCTTCGCGCTTCCAATTCTTCTCGGCATAGGTATCAAACTTCACACCAGTCAAAGCGTTCGCTCTATGCTGTAAACAAGCAAAGACCGTGCCTCGAAGCGAGGCCGCGAGTTCTCCACCAGTTTGAGTCGCACCTATATTACGGCTACCACCACTGCGGATATATGGCCTATCGTTTTTACGCGGTGCAACTGCGGCCGCGATTCTATCTCGAAGTTGGTCAAGTAAACTCATACATATATCTG
>Ga0315904_10011568_pt1 | contig 11239 bp, 8 predicted proteins | sample LakEriMetagenome_6_FD_203529 | JGI IMG/M metagenome (GOLD analysis project Ga0315904, IMG submission 203529) | Freshwater fungal communities from buoy surface, Lake Erie, Ohio, United States - Buoy 12 MA120 | ecosystem: Environmental > Aquatic > Freshwater > Lake | place: USA: Lake Erie, Ohio... | reverse complement strand
ATATTCAAAATCTAATGAATGCTGCAAGAAATCCACTTCACAAAATCAAAACCATGATTAAGTGGTTGATTAAAGGGGAAAGCATTGACAGAAGTACCTACATGACCCACCCAGCAATGACAGGATTGGGCGAGCCGTATGATTTCAGTGAAATGGATTATGTAGATCGCATGGTTTTTCAGGAAACTTTTGTTGATACCTTGCCATCTATTTTCCGTGATTTTGACCGTGCAGGTATGATGAATAGTGTTGAAATCCGCATGCCATTTATGGATTGGAGATTGGTGTCTTATATATTCTCATTGCCTTTTGAGAGTAAGGTGAATCATGAATTTAACAAACTTGTGCTGCGCGAAGCCATGAAGGGTAAAATGGCAGAAGGTATTCGCACACGCAAACACAAAATAGGTATTGGAAGTCCTGTGGAACATTGGTTTAAGACAGACTTAAAAACCTGGGCTTTGGATTTATTGCATTCTCAATCTTACAGACAAAATCAATACACCATTGATTCTGCATTTATTGAAAACCTTGAAAATGCATATGCGAACAATACAGTCAATAAGGAATTAGTACACAAGGCTTGGCAAGAAATTAATTTACATATAATAAAATGAAAATAGGAGTTTTAGGTCTAGGATATGTTGGCATTGTGAATGTAGCATGTTTAAGCAAATCTGGATATACGGTTTACTGTACAGATGTAAAAAAGTTCAAAATACATCAGGTTCGTGAAGGAAAAAGTCCAATTGGAGAGCCTGAAGTGGATGATTTACTTAAATCAGGCATTCTAAATAATTTTATTATACCCACAGAGAACGTAGGCGAATTGGTTGATAACAGCGATATTCTGATTGTGTGTGTAGGTACACCTAGCAAGCCTGATGGGGAAGTAAATCTGAGCTATTTGAGCAATGCAATGATGGAAATCGCTAGTTTTTTGAAACCAAATGACAAAAAGTATATTGTTTTCAGAAGCACTGTTCCGCCAGGAACCACAAGTGAAATTTGCAATAAATATCTTAACGATACATTCCCCGGGGTCGTGCCCGTATTTTATCCTGAATTTCTGCGTGAAGGTTCGGCGGTTAAGGACTTTTACAATTATGGGAGGTTTGTAATTGGCAAAGACGAACAGCATAATATTGAAGAATTAATTTCATTGCTGCACGTAAACCCAAACAAACCAGCGTTTGTTACTGATTTAAGAACAGCTGAGTATTCCAAATACATCGATAACAGTTTTCACGCATTGAAAGTGGCTTTTGCTAATGAAATATTCGGACTTGCATCTGATTTGGAGGTTAATGTTTCAATGGCACACAAAATATTCATAGCAGATGATAAATTAAATATATCCAGTTATTATTTTAAACCAGGATTGCCTTTCGGTGGTTCTTGCCTTCCAAAGGACGTACGTGAACTGCAGTATCTAATGAAAAAGTCAAATAGAACCATGTCCGTTATGAAAAACGTGATTCCAAGTAATGAATTATTTATTAAAACCTTGGAAGACAGAATTAGGCAAACTGGTAAATCTAAACTCACATTCATTGGATTCACATTTAAAAACCATTCTGATGACTTAAGGGAAAGTCCAATGTTAAAAATAGTCAATTCAATTTCTTCCGAGAATGATTTCGATATTAAAATATGGGATGAAGACTTGAATACGGATAATGTTCGTGTAGATCATGCTCATCTGTATGCATGCCTTTCTGATTTTGAATCGGCCATCAAACATGCTGATGTTTTAATAGTTTCGAAACGTTATTTACCCTTGGTTATTGAAGAACGAAATCAAACCCAATTGATTCTTAACTTTTCAGATAATCAAGGCGTTACGGCAGAAAAACTGCAAAATATATACAATTGAAACTAGCATATATATTTTTAGGCGGAAGTTTTTCAGGATCCAGCGTGCAGAGCAAAATCATTTGCCAAATAACCCAATTGAGAAACAATGGATTTGATGCAGAAGGTTGGTTCTTTTCTCACTCAGTAACTGAAAAAGTCATAATCAATGATTTTATTTCAATTTACCCATTGTTGCCATACAAATCCGACCGAAAGTATTTCAATAATTATTACGAAAATCAATTTTATTACAGTCAAATAAACAAATTTATTTCAAAAAATGCTGTAGATTGTATTTTCCTCAGACACGGCGCTTCAGGTTCAGAGTACTTTAAATTGGTAAAAGAACACGCCAATAAATTATTTGTTTATATTCCTTCCAATACAATAGGAGAAAATTATGCCGAAAGAAAGTATGCACCCCAAAGTGGTTGGATGGGATTGGCTTTCAGGTGGTGGGAATATTTCAGATATTTTTATATTTATGAGAAAAAGTTTATTAAGAAATATTTACCTATTATCAAATCTGTGGTGGTATTTACTCCAGAATTCGGTGAAATGCTGAATAAAATTGCCAAAGGTAAAATTAAAGTTATATATAACAGGGATGGTGCAGATTGCCAATCAGTTCTAATGAGAACGCATGAATACAAGTCAGGGAAAATCAAATTGTTGTTCATGAAAGGCAGCAGCATGCAGCAGCCTTGGTCAGGTTTGGAAAGGCTGATGCGAAGTATTGAAAATCAAAATCCCGAAAGGTTTGAATTGTACATAACTGGCAATGTTGTAGAAAAAGAGTTGTACCAAAAGCCGTTTGTGAAATTAACGGGCAGGTTGAGCCATATAGAGCTTGAGCAGCTTGTGAACGAAGTGGATTTGGGTGTGAGCAATCTTGCCAATTATATTATTAAATTCAATGAAACTACCAATTTGAAAAGCCGTGATTATTATGCGCGTGGTTTGCCTTTTATTCAGGCTAATTCCATGCCTGATATTGATGGAACTTCTGCCGAAGAGTATTACCTGCAGTTGCCCAACAATGATACAGATATAGACATGCAGCGGGTATATGAATTTGCCATGCGCATGCGCAAGGACAACTTGCATACTGCAAAAATGAGACAATTTGCAGAGGAACATTTGGATTGGAAAGTAACCGTTGCCGAGTTATCAGCAAGTTTGAAGAAAGCCTTACAAAATTGAAAGTACTGTTGTATTTTGACGACTCTGCCGAATCTGATTTTGGATATAGAGATATGGAACTGCTGTCGCCTGCTTTTGATAAGTGTGTGGTGTTTCCTGATGTAACCGTTGCAGCAAAAAAGTACCCTCCGGCATTTACCATTACTTCAAATTACATTCAGTGGAAACAGTGCAACCCGATGAAAATCATGTGGGAAAATGCACTTTATTTTTTGAGCATACTTTTTTTATCTTTCAATGAAATTCGATTTTCACCTAAGCGCCTTTCAGAGGCATTAAAAAAACTTAGCAGCAATTATTTCAAAGCGCAACAAGTTGTTCAATATATATACCGTCATAACCTACAAAAAGAAGACATCACCATTTATTCCTTTTGGCTGTATGATTCGGTGTATCTCGCGTTCATTAAGAAACTGCTGCCTTCAGTGTTAATTATAAATCGTGCTCATGGTGGTGATATTTTTGAAAATCAACCTACTTTGAAAAACAGAGTGTTGTTACGCAAATTTCAATTTCAAAATATTGATAAAATCATTACTGTTTCAAAGGATGGTGCAGACTATCTTAAAAAAAAGTATCCGCAATATTCAGAAAAAATATCTACCATTTATTTGGGAACAGCTTCGCACAATGATATCAATCCATTTCCAGTAAAGGGTTTTACTATTGTAAGTTGCAGTCATGTTCGGAATGTAAAACGGGTAGATAAAATTGCGGAAGTAATTCTCAATTTGCCATTTCAGGTTAATTGGGTCCATATTGGCAGTGAAAATATATATGACCGAAACACCGATCAAAGCATTGATAAATACTTGAAAATTAAGGAGCAAATAGCACATTCGGACAATGTGAAATTTGTGGCAATGGGGACCGTGGCCCACGAACAAATCATGGACTATTATAAAATAAACCCTGTTCATTTGTTTATCAGTTTGTCTGAGACTGAGGGTATTCCGGTAAGTATAATGGAGTGTATTAGTTTTGGCGTTCCAGTAATGTGCACAGATGTAGGTGGATGCAGAGAAATAGTCACGGAACAGACAGGAATTTTGTTACCGTTGGAAACTGAAATTTCTGAAATATGCGAGAAAATATCGGCATTTAAGCAACACAGATTGAACACTGCAGATGCGAGAAATGGCATCAAAGCTTATTGGGAAAAGCACTTCAATCAAGTCAGCAATTATCAGCAATTAATTACATCTATAAAAAAGTAAATCAATACAATAACACATGAGTGTAGCAGCAAACAACAACAGCAAGCAAGTTCAATATTACAATTATGGTCCTGGTGCTATTAAGCATTTGGAAGGACTTTTAGAAGGGCGTGAAGGGTATAAATTGTATGTAATCGATCACTATTTTAAGGATAAGGATTTGAGCAGCCAATTGCCAATACAAGCGGAAGATTATGTGCTTTGGCTCGATACAACACATGAACCCAAAACAGATCAAATTGATGGTTTTATGGCACAGGTTAAGGAGTTGAAACAAGGCATGAAACCACCTGTGGTTTTGGGTATAGGAGGAGGGTCTTCTCTAGATACCGCCAAGGCGATGGCCAACTTGTTTAACAATCCGGGCAAAGCGGAAGACTACCAGGGTTGGGATTTGGTGCAGCATCCCGGGATTTTTAAAATTGGGATTCCCACCATTTCTGGTACCGGCGCTGAAAGCAGCAGAACCTGTGTAATGACCAACGTAAGAAGTGGTTTAAAACTGGGAATGAACAGCGATTTTACCATCTATGATCAATTGATTTTGGATCCGGATTTAACGGCTACTGTTCCTCGTGACCAGTATTTTTATACAGGTATGGATAGCTATATCCACTGTATTGAATCCTTAAACGGAAGCCATAGGAATGCCATTGGGGATGCGTTTTCTGAGGAGACCTTGAAGTTGTGTAGGGATGCTTTTTTAGGAGAGGATATGCAAAGCGATGAAAATCGCGGAAAGTTGATGGTAGCTTCTTACCTAGGAGGATGCGCCATAGCCAACAGTTATGTGGGTGTTATCCATCCGTTTTCAGCTGGACTCAGTGTGGTATTGGGCACGCATCATTGCATCGCGAACTGCATTACAATGATGGCAATGGAGGAGTTTTATCCTGCTGAGTATGCGGAATTCAACAGAATGGCAGCAAAACAAAATGTTGTAATTCCAAGAGGAATCGCCTCGAATTTATTGGATGAACAATATGTGCAATTGTATCAGTCTACGGTGATTCATGAGAAGCCGTTAAAGAATGCATTGGGTGAAAATTTCAAAGAAATATTAACCCTAGAAAAAGTTACGGAAATTTTCAAAAGAATGTAATTCGATTACGAAAAACATTTTAGGAATATCGGCCTATTATCATGATTCCGCAGCTGCAATACTGAGGGCTGGATCTATTATTGCTGCTGCACAGGAGGAGAGATTTACGCGTGTAAAACACACCGAAGTATTTCCTGAAAAAGCAATAGCCTATTGTCTTAATGCTGCAAACATTACGATTCAGGAATTGGATGCCATTGTTTTTTACGACAAACCCTTGCTCAAGTTTGAGAGGTTGTTAGAAACACACTATGCATTCGCACCAAGGGGTTTTCGTCCATTTTTGCGTTCTATGCCTATATGGTTGGATGAAAAGTTGTTTTTGCGAAGTCGTATTCAAAAACAATTGGTACAACTGGGTATGGGGAAAAAGTCAAAAACGCCTTTGTTGTTTTGCAGCCATCACTTGTCTCATGCAGCCAGTGCTTTTTATGCTTCGCCATTTGAAGAAGCAGCAATTTTGTGTATCGATGGTGTGGGTGAATGGGCAACCGCGACGATTTCGCATGGCAAAGGTGCAGATATAACGATGCTTCAAGAAATGCGATTTCCGCATTCGTTGGGTTTGTTTTATTCTGCTTTTACCTATTTTTTAGGATTTAAAGTAAACTCTGGAGAATACAAGTTGATGGGCTTAGCACCTTATGGAAACAGCAATTTGGCCATGGTGGAAGCTTTGGAGAAGACCATACGAGACACCCTAATTCAGATTTACGAGGATGGTTCCATTTGGCTCAATCAGGACTATTTCAGCTATGCCACTGGATTGAGAATGGTGCGTGACAGTCAATGGGAGTCATTATTTGGAATACCGGTTCGCAGACCTAAAGATGCGCTTACAGATACACATTTTGCTCTCGCCTTGGCGGTACAGCGTATTACAGAAGATGTAGTTGTTAAGATGGCTGCAACGGCAAAAGCTTTGACAGGTTCTGAAAACTTATGTATGGCGGGTGGAGTTGCGTTAAACTGCACAGCCAACGGGGTGTTGCGCAGAAAGAAGCTATTTTCAAATGTGTGGGTGCAGCCGGCTGCTGGCGACGCGGGTGGCGCATTGGGAGCCGCATTATCTGTGCATTACCAGTATAACCGCAATGAGAGAATAACAGAAGCCCATGATGCTATGCAAGGTGCCTTCTTGGGACCAAAATTTAGCGATGAAGATATAAAAAACAGTTGTGATGTATTGGGTGCTCAGTATCATTATCATACTACTACTACTGAAAGAAATCAGGTGCTTGCGGAACTGTTACATCAAGGGAAAATAGCAGGGTGGTTTCAAGGACGCATGGAGTTTGGCCCCCGAGCATTAGGCAACAGGAGTATTTTGGCAGATGCAAGTAATCCTAATATTCAATCGATTCTCAATCATAAAATAAAATTTCGCGAAGGCTTTAGACCCTTTGCTCCTATAGTTCTTGAAGAAGATATGGCGCTGTACTTTGAAGAAGTTGAAGCCTCTCCCTACATGCTATTTACAGTAGTAGTAAAAACTGAGAAAAGGTCAGAAATACCGGGTGTAACGCATGTTGATGGTAGTGCCAGGGTGCAAACAGTAAATGAAAATACACAATCAGAAATCTGTAATTTACTCCATGAATTTAAAAAGGTAAGTGGCAAAGGTGTATTGGTAAATACAAGTTTTAACGTGCGTGGTGAACCCCCTGTGTGCACACCTGAAGACGCCTACCAATGCTTTATGCACACGGATTTAGATGTTCTTGTAATGGGTAATTATTTGTTAAAAAAGGAAGAGCAGAAACCAAGACAACAGTCTCTTGGAAAAAGACTTGTGCTTATAGAAGATTAATACCATGAATGGACTACTGGAATTATTTAAGTTCATGAAGCAGCGAAAGAAATTTATTCTTTGGCCTGTGATTATTGTGCTTATACTATTAGGAATACTATTGGTTTTGGGTGCAAATAGCGCAATTGCACCATTTATTTATACCCTATTCTAAGTGCAGAACGCAAGTAAAATATACCAATCTTGTGGTGTGGTGTTGCTAAGTATTTTGGCAGTATCCATATGGAAATCCTTGCAATGGCTTACCTATTCGGGATTGGTATTGGGTATCTTGGTATTGTGGTTTCCCGCTATCGCTAAATCCATAGATTATGTATGGATAGGTATAGGTAGAATCATGGGAAAAGTTATTTCTCCGATAGTATTGGCATTTGTATATTTTGGTATTCTATGGCCTATTTCTTTGTTCTCAAAACGCGCCAGAATACATTTAATGTTGGATAAAAAGGAGAAAAGTACATTTATTAAAATAGATGAAAGTATCAACAGGGAATTTTTCGAAAGGACCTGGTAAAAAACAAAAAATATGGAATTCAAAATAAACTTTAGCGGCACCGGACACCGGTACACACCAGAGGAAGTTGAACTGGTAGGGAGGGTAATGAATGAAGCAGACCCACTAACGCAGGGAAAGTACAGAAATGAATTTGAAGCAAAATTCAAGGCAATGATGGGTCTTGAGCATTGTTTCGCGGTGCACACAGCCACAGCTGCGTTAGAATTATCTGCCCAACTGTGTCAGTTTCACCCCGGCGACGAACTTATTGTTCCATCACATACCTACACGGCATCGGTTTACCCCTTTGTTAAAAAGGGAGCTAAAATAGTTTGGTGTGATATCGATTTGGCTACCCGTGTCGTAAGTGCGAATGAGATTATTCCTCATATTACCCCGCGCACTAAGGCGGTGTTGGTTCCACATATTTATGGTTACATGGCGGAAATGGAACCCATAATGGAACTGAGCAAGAAGCATGGTTTCTTCGTTATTGAAGATGTTGCCCAGGCTATGGGTACAGAGAGAAATGGTATTCAAGCGGGTGCCCATGGGCATTTTGGTATTTATTCTTTTCACTCTCATAAAAACATAACTACGCTTGGCGAAGGTGGCATGTTGGCTTTAAAAGATCCAGCTATGGCAAAGATTCTTCCCGCATTGCGACACAATGGCCATTGTCCATGGGATTTTAAGCAGTCAGATTATTGGGTTCCTGCAGGAATTAACGTGGATTTGCCGCAGCTAAATGGGGAATACATTCAGCCCAACAATTATTGTTTGGGTGAAGTAGAATGCGCATTGGGAATAAAATTGCTCGACAGATTGGATGCGATTAATGATGAAAAACGTGCACGCGCAATCCGATTTATTGATGCAATGAAGGATTTTCCAGAAATTGAATTTCACAGAATTGATGACCGCCGTCACAATTACCACTTGCTGGTATCTCGCATTACCAATGGCAAAAGCTATGATGTGTTGAGAAAAATGGCGTATGAAAAACAGATAAAATGTGTGGTTCAGTATTACCCATTGCACCGTTATGATTATTACAAAAAGAATGGATTTGGCTATGCCAATGTGCCGAATACCGATATGTTTTACGACAATATGGTATCATTTCCTTTCCAACATTGGATGTCTGAGGATGAAATTGCATACATGCTGAAATCCATTCAAGAAGTACTGTTGGACTTAAGAAAAAGCAAGGCATGAAAAGCACCTATATCATTGGTGAAATCGGGCAGAACCACAATGGATCTATGGATGTTGCAAAACAGATTATAGATGTAGTTGCACGTCCTGTAGTAGAACATTTATTCAATATTCATGTAAAGGGCATGGATGCGGTAAAACTTACAAAGCGCGATTTGAAAGAGGAGTTGACCGACTCAGCCATGCAACGCCCCTATGATTCACCGCATTCTTTTGGACCTACCTATGGCGAACACCGCGCATTTTTAGAACTTTCAGATGAGCAGCATTTTGAATTGTATCAGTATGCCAAATCTTTAGGATTGGATGTAGTGGAGACCTTGTGCGCTACTGGCTGTTTGAGCATGTTGAAATTGTTCTTACCTGATAAACTTAAAGTAGCCTCACGCGATCTTACCAATTTACCCTTGTTGGAAGCCTTAGCTGAAACAAAAATTCCGATTATTCTATCTACAGGCATGGGCGGTAAATCTGAACTCGATGATGCCTTAGAAGTGATTACCAAGCACCATAGTAAGGTAGGAATATTGCATTGTATCAGTGAATATCCTGCGCACTATAAGAATATTAACCTCTTAACAATTAAGTGGCTCCAGGCCAATTATGGCAATTACATGATTGGATATTCTGACCATTCTATAGGAATTGATATTCCTCTTGCTGCAGTGGCCCTAGGCTCGGAAATATTGGAGAAGCACATCACCATTGACCGCAACATGAAAGGCACGGACCAAGCGGGTTCTTTAGGACCAGAAGGCATTTACCGTATGGTGCGCGACATACGCTGCTTGGAGTTGGCCATGGGCGAAGAGAAAATAGCTGTTGACCCAGCTGTTGAATCCGCGCGCATCAAGCTTGAACGTTCGATAGCCAGTAAGCGCGCCATTGCTAAGGGTGAAGTAATCTCTGAAGAAGACTTGCATATGCTGAGTCCTGGTGACGGTTTTAAATGGAAGGCAAAAGCAGAAGTAGTAGGAAAAGTTGCAGCTACAGATATTCCAGCCAATGAGATTATTTATCAGAATATGATACAATAATTAGAGATAATGGCCATGAAAATAAAATTATTTTTAACAGATATTGACGGTGTTTGGACTGATGGGGGTATGTATTACGACCAACAGGGTAATGAATTAAAGAAGTTTAATACAGCAGATAGTGCTGGAGTTTTATTTTGTAGATTATTGGATATAGAAGTGGGCATTATCACAGGAGAAGACACTGCTATTGTGGCGCGACGCGCAGAAAAACTGAAAATAAAACAGCTGCATCAGGGGGTTAAAAATAAATTACAAAAAGCAACTGAAATATGTGAAGAATTGGGCATAGACTTACAGGAGGTGGCCTATATAGGGGATGACATCAATGACATTCTTTTATTAGACGCCGTAGGCATTGCAGCTGCTCCGCAGAATGCGCCTGAATATGTAAAAGACCATGCTTCAATGGTGATGAAAAGTAAAGGAGGAGACGGTGCCTTTCGCGAATTTGTAGAAACCGTGCTGAAAATGAATGGACTTTTGGAGACTGCCTTGCAAAAGTATTTAGAACAACAAAAAGGATTGGAACAATAACAGATGACAAAAGTTATAGCCGAGGTTGCCAACGTGCATGAGGGCGACACCGCGTATATGAAAGAACTGGTTTCTTTACTTCCTAAAACGGGAGTGAATGCCGTTAAATTTCAGTATGTAATTCCTTCTGAATTCGGGGATCCGGGTTCTGAAAATTATATAGAATTGGATCGATTGAAATTTCAACACGAGGAATTTCAAGAATTGTTGGATGTACTTCCCAATGAATTTACGGTGTATTATGATGTATTTGCCGAAGGCTCTTATAGCAGGGTGAAGGACTTGAAGGAGGCAAATCAACGCTTGAATATTGCAGGTGTAAAATTACATGTTACCAATAGTATGGATTTTGAATTGCTGAAGGCGGCATGTGATGATTTTGAAACCGTATTTATTTCTGTAAGTGGCCTTAATGCTATAGAAATAGATAAGATAATTCGATTTACTATTGCGGAGGGAATTTTTCATAAAATAGTACTTGTTTATGGGGTTCAAAATTACCCTACAAAGCCAAAGAGCATCAAATTGAACAAACTCTCTGAGTTAAAAAAGGTTTTTGGTGTTGCAGTAGGGTTAAGTGAACATTTGGACGGAGACAACATAATTGCAGCTGATACTATAGCGTATTCCTATTTATTGGGGTATGATTATATAGAGAAGCATGTGACGCTGGATAGATCCAGAAGATTGGATGATGACCATGCTGCCTTGAACTTGGATGAGTTGACACAGGGAATTGCCAAAATGCACATGCTCGCATCT
>Ga0315904_10011566_pt1 | contig 11239 bp, 6 predicted proteins | sample LakEriMetagenome_6_FD_203529 | JGI IMG/M metagenome (GOLD analysis project Ga0315904, IMG submission 203529) | Freshwater fungal communities from buoy surface, Lake Erie, Ohio, United States - Buoy 12 MA120 | ecosystem: Environmental > Aquatic > Freshwater > Lake | place: USA: Lake Erie, Ohio... | reverse complement strand
AGAAGGCAGTCGAGGCGATCGAGCGCATTCTCTCCGAAGAGGGCCTGCGTGCGCTCGGGTGGCGCAACGTTCCCGTCAACCCAGATTGCCTCGGCAAGACGTCGCGTTCGGTGATGCCGTCATTCCGGCATCTGTTCGTCGCCGACGCGGCGGGTTCCGCTGCCGGAATCGACCTCGACCGCAAGTTGTTCGTCGCCCGCAAGCGCATCGAGCACGAACTCCCTGCCGAACAGCGCACGTACTTCCCGTCGTTGTCGTCGCGCACGCTCGTCTACAAGGGCATGTTCACCACGCCCCAGCTCGGAGCGTTCTTTCCCGACCTGGCCGACGAGCGCGTCGAATCTGCTCTTGCGCTGGTGCACAGTCGCTTCAGCACGAACACCTTCCCATCGTGGCCACTCGCTCACCCGTACCGCTTCATCGCCCACAACGGCGAAATCAACACGGTGCAGGGCAACCGCAACTGGATGCGCACGCGCGAGTCGCTGATGCACAGCGATCACCTGCCGGGACTCGACCGTGCGTATCCGATCTGCACCACCGGCGGGTCCGACTCGATGTCGTTCGACGAGGTTCTCGAAGTCATCCACCTCGGTGGACGCTCACTGCCGCACGCCGTTCTGATGATGATTCCCGAGGCCTGGGAAAACAACGATCGCATGGACCCGAAGAAGCGGGCCTTCTACGCGTACCACAGTGCGTTGATGGAGCCGTGGGACGGCCCGGCGAGCGTCGCGTTCACCGACGGAACCGTCATCGGCGCCGTGCTCGACCGCAACGGCCTGCGTCCCAGTCGCTACTGGGTGACCGACGACGATCTCGTCGTCATGGCGAGCGAAGTCGGTGTGCTCGACATCGACCCGGCGAAGATCGTGAAGAAGGGTCGCCTGCAGCCGGGTCGCATGTTCCTCATCGACACCGCTCAGGGTCGCATCATCGACGACGACGAAGTGAAGGCCGAACTCGCAGCCGCGGCACCTTACGACGAGTGGCTGGCCGACGGAATGGTGTCGCTCGACGAACTGCCCGAGCGCGAGCACGTGATCTACAGCCACGACAGCGTCCTGCGTCGCCAACAGGTGTTCGGCTACACCCACGAGGAACTGAAGATCATCGTTGCGCCGATGGCGAAGGCCGGCGCCGAACCGATCGGCTCGATGGGAACCGACACGCCGATCGCGGTGTTGTCCAAGCGCCCGCGTCTGTTGTTCGATTACTTCCAGCAACTTTTCGCGCAAGTGACGAACCCGCCGCTCGATGCGATCCGCGAAGAAGTCGTCACCGCGGTCAGCCGCACCGTGGGCCCCGAGGCGAACCTGCTCGCCGACGGCCCCGACGCCTGTCGCCAGCTGGAACTGCCGTTCCCGATCATCGACAACGACGACCTCGCCAAGATCATCCACATCAACGACGACGGCAACTTGCCGCACCTGGCATCCGCCGTCATCAGTGGCCTGTACCGCGTGGCCGGCGGCGGCACCGCGTTGCGCGAGGCTCTCGACCGCGTTCGTGCCGAAACCGTCGAAGCCATCGACGCCGGTGCGCGCATCATCATCCTGTCCGACCGCAACAGCGACGCGGCAAACGCCCCGATTCCGTCGCTTCTGCTCACGAGTGCGGTGCATCACCACCTCATCCGTCAGAAGAAGCGCACGCTCGTCGGCCTCATTGCCGAGTGCGGTGACGCGCGCGAAGTTCACCACATGGCGCTGCTCATCGGATTCGGTGCCGCTGCCATCAACCCGTACCTGGCATTCGAGTCGATCGACGACATGATCCTCAACGAAGGTGGGCTTGGTCTGCATGGCCTGGGTGGCATGGACCCGGCAAAGGCACGCAAGAACTACATCAAGGCCGCCGGCAAGGGCGTGCTGAAGGTGATGTCGAAGATGGGCGTGTCGACCGTTGCGTCGTACACCGGCGCACAAATCTTCGAAGCGATCGGATTGTCGAGCGACCTCGTCGACGAGTTCTTCACCGGCACCGTGTCGCGTCTCGGCGGCATCGGCCTCGATGAAGTCGCGGCCGAGGTCGCATCGCGTCATGCGACCGCTCACCCGACACGGCCCGCCGAGCGCGCACACCGCAAGTTGGAACTGGGCGGCGAATACCAGTGGCGCCGCGAAGGGGAGTTTCACCTGTTCAACCCCGAAACCGTCTATCGCCTGCAGCACGCCACGCGCAGCGGTCGTTACGACATCTTCAAGCAGTACACGGCCGCGGTCGACGACCAATCGCGTGAACTCGCCACCCTGCGTGGTCTCTTCAAGTTGAAGACGGGCACTCGCCCGGCAGTCTCCATCGACGAAGTCGAACCCGTCAGTGAAATCGTCAAGCGCTTCTCGACGGGCGCGATGAGCTACGGCTCGATCTCGGCCGAAGCGCACGAGACTCTCGCCGTTGCGATGAACCGCCTCGGGGGAAAGAGCAACACCGGCGAGGGCGGTGAGGATGCGGAACGTTTCGTTCCGTTGCCGAACGGCGATTCGAAGCGCTCGGCAATCAAGCAGGTCGCTTCGGGTCGTTTCGGCGTCACGAGCGAGTACCTCGTCAACGCCGACGATCTGCAGATCAAGATGGCCCAGGGCGCAAAGCCCGGTGAAGGCGGTCAGCTGCCCGGCCACAAGGTGTATCCGTGGATCGCAAAGACGCGGCACAGCACGCCGGGTGTGGGTCTGATCTCGCCGCCACCGCACCACGACATCTATTCGATCGAGGATCTCAAGCAGCTCATCCACGATCTGAAGAACTCGAACCCCACGGCACGCGTGCACGTGAAGCTCGTCGCCGAAGTTGGCGTCGGCACGGTTGCGGCGGGTGTCAGCAAGGCAAAGGCCGACGTCGTCCTGATCTCGGGTCATGACGGTGGCACCGGCGCATCGCCGCTCACCTCGCTGAAGCACGCGGGGGCGCCGTGGGAGCTCGGCCTTGCCGAGGCGCAGCAGACGCTCATGTTGAACGGCCTCCGCGATCGCATCGTCGTCCAGGCCGATGGCCAGATGAAGACCGGCCGCGACGTGGTGATCGCCGCACTGCTCGGCGCCGAAGAATTCGGTTTCGCCACCGCACCGCTGGTGGTCAGTGGTTGCATCATGATGCGCGTCTGCCACCTCGACACGTGTCCGGTCGGCGTTGCCACGCAGAACCCGGAACTGCGCAAGCGCTTCACCGGCAAGCCGGAGTTCGTCGTCAACTTCTTCGAGTACATCGCAGAGGAAGTCCGTGAATACCTGGCGGCGCTCGGATTCCGCTCGATCAAGGAAGCCGTCGGCCACGTCGAAGTCATCGACGCAGTCGAAGCGATCGACCATTGGAAGGCGAGCGGTCTCGACATCTCGCCGTTGTTGGCCGTTCCGCAGAATCCGTACAACCAGACGCTGCACCACAGCGTCGGCCAGAACCACGAACTCGACGCGGCGCTCGATAACCAGCTCATCGCCGAATGTCAGCCTGCGATCATGGACGGCAAGTCGGTCGAAGTGAAGGTGCGGATCAACAACGTGCACCGCACGGTCGGAACGATGCTCGGCAGCGAGGTCACCAAGAAGTGGGGAGGCGCGGGTCTTCCCGATGGCACCATCAAGATCCACTTCACCGGCTCGGCCGGACAGTCGTTCGGTGCGTTCGTTCCGAAGGGAATCGAGATGCGTCTCGAGGGCGACGCGAACGACTACGTCGGCAAGGGCCTGTCGGGTGGACGTCTGATCGTGCACCCCGACACCAAGGCCAAGTTCGTTGCAGAAGAGAACGTCATCGCCGGCAACGTCATCGCCTACGGCGCAACCGGTGGCGAGATATTCCTGCGCGGTGTCGTTGGTGAACGTTTTTGCGTGCGCAACTCGGGTGCAACCGCGGTGGTCGAGGGCGTGGGTGACCACGGCTGTGAATACATGACCGGAGGTCGTGTCGTCGTGCTCGGCCCGACCGGGCGCAACTTCGCGGCCGGCATGTCGGGCGGCATCGCCTACGTGTACGACCGCGACGGTGAATTCGCATCGCGTGTGAACTACGAACTCGTTGAGATCGAGCCGCTCGATGACGACGATCTTGCGTGGCTGAAAAAGACGGTGGAGGACCACAAGCGTCACACCGGGTCGGCGGTTGCCGAGCGACTTCTGAACGGATGGAACGTCGAGATCTCGAAGATCCGCAAGGTCATGCCGCGCGACTACCGCAGTGTGCTGAACGTCATTGCGAAGGCGAAGGCGGATGGCCTGAACGAGGACCAAACCAACGAACGAGTGATGGAGGCCGCCCGTGGGTGAGGCAACCGGTTTTCTCAAGTGGGACCGCAAGGGGCCCCAGCGTCGCGAAGTACCAGTTCGTCTGCGCGACTGGAAAGAGGTCTACAAGCCCTTCGATCGCGACGAGTTGAATCACCAGGCAGGGCGTTGCATGGACTGCGGTATCCCGTTCTGCAACAACGGTTGTCCGCTCGGCAACCTCATTCCCGACTGGAATGACCTCGTGTACCGCGGTGCGTGGCGCGATGCCATCGACCGCCTGCACGCCACGAACAACTTTCCCGAGTTCACCGGTCGCCTGTGCCCCGCGCCGTGCGAGTCGGCGTGCGTTCTCGGCATCAGTCAGGACCCGGTTGCCATCAAGCAAGTCGAAGTCGAAATCATCGACCATGCGTGGGACCAAGGTTGGGTGACCCCGCAGAAGCCGACGGTCACCACCGGCAAGCGCGTCGCTGTCATCGGCAGCGGCCCCGCCGGCCTTGCCGCTGCGCAACAACTCACCCGCGCCGGCCACGACGTCGTCGTGCTGGAACGCTCCGACCGCATCGGTGGTCTCTTGCGCTACGGCATCCCCGAATTCAAGATGGAAAAGCGCCACGTCGACCGTCGTCTCGATCAGATGAAGGCCGAAGGCACCGAGTTCCGCACGAACGCCATCGTGGGGGAGAACATCGACATCGACATCCTGCGTGCCAGCAACGACGCGATCGTTCTCGCTTGCGGTGCAACCGCATGGCGCGACCTTCCCGTTCCCGGCCGTGAGTTGAAGGGAATCCATCAGGCGATGGAGTACCTGCCGATCGCGAACAAGGTGCAAGAGGGCGACCTCGACAATCATCCAATCGACGCCAAGGACAAGCATGTCGTCATCATCGGTGGCGGCGACACCGGCGCCGACTGTCTCGGCACGGCACTGCGTCAAGGTGCGAAGTCGGTGACCTCGCTCGAGATCATGCCGCGCCCGCCCGAGCAGCGTGGCGGCAACAACCCGTGGCCGCAGCACGCAATGGTGTATCGCGTCGCCAGCGCACACGAAGAAGGTGGCGAGCGCATCTACAGCGTGAACACCGAACGCTTCGTCGACGACGGCAACGGCAACGTTCGCGCGCTCCTCATCCACGAGGTGCAGATGGTCAACGGCAAGTTCGAAAAGGTCGAAGGTTCCGACCGTGAACTGCCTGCCGACCTCGTGTTCCTCGCACTCGGATTCCTCGGCCCGGAAAAGGGCAGCTGGCTCGACCAACTGGGCGTCGCGCTCGACGAGCGCGGCAACGTGAAGCGCAACGACGACTACGCCACCAACGTCGACGGCGTTTTCGTTGCAGGCGACATGGGTCGCGGTCAAAGCCTCATCGTGTGGGCGATCGCCGAAGGCCGCGCAGCCGCAGCCGGAGTCGACCGCTTCCTAATGGGCGAAACGCACCTGCCGAAGCCAATTCCACCCACGGCCCGCCCCCTCGTCTGACGCGGTTCGGGCAGCCACGTCACCTACGCTGACGGGGCAATGAAAATCGGCCCCCGCATCACGACCATTGCTCTCGGCGTCATCACCGCGCCGTTGCTCGTGCTCGGCATCTCCGCCTGCGGCGGCGACGTGGGGGGAACCGCGACGACGGTGGTGCCCATTGCGCCCACCGACTTCGCCACCATTCCACCGGTCATCACAACTGCCCCTATGTCGAACACGACGTTGCCGCCGGGTTCGGTTGGTGTCGAGCAAACGTACGTGGTGGAACTCGGTGACTCGCCGATCAAATTGGCGACGCTCTACGGCATCAGCGTCGAAGAGTTGTTGATGTACAACGGATGGGTCTCGGTGACGCAGTTTCCGTATCCCGGACAAACGTTGCGCATTCCTCCAACCGCGAAGACCACGACCGACATGGCGATGTCGCAGACAACTCTCACGCCGCAGGGCCCCGCCGGCCAGGGGTGTGGTGCGCGTCCCGCCGGCACCTACGAGGTCCAACCCGGTGACTCGCTGTCACTCATTGGCTCGAAGTTCTGCGTGAAGATCGCCGCGCTGATGGCGGCAAATGGCTGGATGGATGCGAACGCGGTTTCGCTGTTTGCCGGTCAGTCGATTGTCATTCCTGCGGTTGGCGGCTGACGGAGCCGTTAGATCTTTGACGCTTTGTCCTTGAGAAAGGCGAAGTAGTCGGCGTCGTTCACGGCGTGTTCGCCGAGCAGCGTGTTGTAGTACAGCAGCTGGTTCACGATCATGATCAGCATGACGCGTTCGTCGAAGACTTGATCCTCAGGCAGTCGCGACTTGAGGTTTGCCGCGAAGTCCTTCATCACCTTGAAGCGCGCTTGGGCGATGTCCTTCATTCGTGCTTCGAGAACCGGATTGGTGGCTGCGACCGCGAGAATCTGCAGACGTAGGCGACTGTCGGAGTTCTTTTCGACATCGCTGGGTTTGGGTGCCAGCGCAACGATCTGGTCGATCGTGACGGGGCCCTCGGCGGGTATTGACGCGGCGAGTCGTTGCGCAGTTCGATCAAGGATTTCTTCGTAGAGATCGCCCAGCACCTGGGCGATGAGACCGTCGCGATCACCGAAGTAGCGGTAGATGATCGACACGGAATAGTGGGCGTTCGCCGCAACTTCGGCAACACGCAGGCCAAGAATGCCGTTCTTTTCGATTTCGGCACGCGCACTGCGCAGGATCATCTCGCGCGGATCTTCTCGATTTTCACGATCTGAGTTGCGCGGACGTCCCACGCGCGAACCCTAGACGCGTACCTCTTGACCCAAAAGAGAAAAGAATTCTCTTTTCTTAATTTCCAATGTCGGGCCAGCGGCGCTTCTGGCGACGACGTTGACCGGCGACGCCTGTCTTGCGGTGTTCGTAGAGGGCCCACTGCCTGCGCCAACCCGTGTAGTCGGGGCCGGTGAGTGGCGTTGCGTTGCCGTTTGCGGCGCGACGACGCGCAGTCCAGAAGTCGGTTGATGATTCGTCGCCGAGCAGCGTGACGGCGCGTTCGATGCGATCGTTGAAACGCCGTGTGTTCTCGTTTTCTTCGGGGAACAGCGGCGCGCCGAAGACGACTCGTGTGTGGCCGCGCTTCGGGCGCTTCATGCCCTTGCCGAAGATTGCGCCCGTGCCGTCGATGAACACGGGAACAACAGGTGCACCGGTCTTCGAGCTGAGGTATGCCGCGCCGGCCTTGAACTCCTGGCCCCAACCGTCGGGCGAACGGCCGCCCTCGGGGTAGATGACAAGGCTCCAATCGCGTGCGAGGAGGCGGCGAAGCTCGTCGGAGGACTTGCGGCTCGTGGTTTCGCGGTCGATGGGGATCGCATTCAGCGCGATGGCGGCAATGGTGCCCTTGATGCGCTTGTCGAAGAAATAGTCGGCCGCCGCGGCGACGACGAGTCGGTCACGCCACGGCTTGGGTACCGCGGTGACCATGAGGGGAGTGTCGAGATGGGAATGGTGGTTCGGCGCAAAGATGACTCCGCCGATCGCATCGTTGTTCGCAAGGTCGCTGAGACGGTCGACGCCTTCGACTTTCGGTCGCGCGAGGAATCGCACCATGCCATTGACGGGTCCGGCGACGAGGAGTCGACGCACGAAGCGAGACCCGGGCCCGCGTGCAAAGTCGGTGTCGAAGTCGGCGCCGAGCGTCGACTTCTTCGCGGGCACGTCGACGCCGCGCGGGATGCTCGGTGCGCGGTAGGGGAAACCCTTCGTGCGCCACAGCTTCACGGGCCTCATCGCCAGGCCTTCGAGGCCTTCGGCGAGACCCGCGGCGCGTTGCAGAACGCGGCGAGAGACCTCGCTGCGTGTCTTCTGCTTCGGGTAGTCGCGGGCCATGGGAGTCGGTTCCTACTTGACGTCCGCCACCATGATCGGCGGCGTGTGGAGATGGGTGATCGTGGGGCTGCGGCCAACCACGTCGCTGGCGATTTCAAGTGCATCGTTCAACGTCGACGCGGGGGTGAATCCGAGACGGCGCACGGTGGGCGCGTCGCCGCCCACGATGATCACCTTGCCGCAGTGCTGCAGGCCGTGGCTTCCCCAGTACCACATGTAGAAGGGGTGCACGCCGTGGTACGCGTAACTCGTGCGGTAGAGGTGGCGGTACCAGTCGTCTTCGGCGAACCGCTTCTCGAAACGGGCCTCCAACTCGTGGGGCACCGTCGTCTCGGTGAGCACTTGTTCGAAGAAGTCGATGTAACTCGGGTGGTGAACGGGGTGGAACTCGTTCGTCGTCGGGTGGGTCATGATGACGACCCCGCCTTCGCGTACCAAGGGCTTGCCGCGGTACAGGTTGAAGAAGTAGCCGAGGCCGGTGCACATCACCAGGATCGGGTTCATGATCGAGTTCACGTTGTAGGGGCAGATGAAGGGAATGCCCATCGTGAGGATGTCGGTCTGGCCCTGCACCTCGACGAGTTGCTGCTTCCACACGTTCTCGGTGGTGACCTTGTGGACCGCCTCGACCTCACCGCACTGGATGCTCGTCATGTTGTGTGGCGCTTCGATGCCGTGGAAGATGTTCCGCGCCATGCGGGCCGGTGTGCGGTTGAGACCCGCCTTTGCGGCGACGAACTTTGCGCGGTCCCGGCCGTTCCATTCCCACTCGCGCTTGGCGAGAAAGTCGAAGGGCTTGGGGAACGTGTCGTTGTTGACCGTCGTTTCGATCTGGAAGATCTTCGGGCCGTGCTTGCGCATCACTTCGCCCATACGCCAGTTGCTCTTGTGCAGTTCGCTCTTGTGGGCGTCCATGAACGAACGGCTGTTCTGCATCGTGTGGGTGTTGTGGTGGTGGCGCAACGACCTGTACGAGGCGAGACCCGTCGCGGTGCTCTTCCATCCGCCGTCCATCGCGACGAGGTTGATGTTCACGTACACCAAGAGGTCGCTCTCGGCGGCGCGCTTGTTGATTTCGACCTCTTCGCCGTGGGGTGTCTCGCCGAGCAGGACGAGATTGTCCGGGTCTTCCGCGTCGTGCTGGTACAGCATTCCGCGTGGCGCGAAGGCGTCGTAGATGCGGTCACCGAGTTGGTGACGCAGTTCGTCCTCGGTCATGCGGCGGTGCAGTGCGAGTGCGGCGATGATGTGCACGTCGTCGACACCGGCCTCGGCGGCCATGTCGAGAACGGCCTCGATGATGCGCTGACGGATGTCGGGGCGGGTCATCTTCGGCAGGGGAAGGCTGATGTCGTCGAAGGCGATCGTCAATTTCATGCCCGGAAAGAGAAGAGTGGGCAGCGGATCCATGTCGATCGGGTTCAACAGCGAATGGCGGATCGCGCCATCGATGTCGTCGATGACCTTGTGCGGTTCGGGGGCGTAGATGATTCGCGACCGGTCGGCGGGAAGCTTCTCGAGCGAGAAGTTCTCACCTCTCCAGAAGAGAATCGGTGGTGTCGAGCGGTCGACTTCGAGGACGAAACCCGGGCGTGGCATCAGTGCTGCCCCTCTTTCTTCGATGTGGAGTCTTTCTTCGATCGTTCACCGCGGAGGTCGAAGGCCACCTTGATGGCACCACGGGGCCCTGCCTCGGCGGCGTGACGCAACGCGTGTGAGTAGTCGGAGAGTGGGTACGTGGCCGACAACAGACGTTCCGTGCGGAACGTGCCGGCAAGATCGATCGCGAGGTCGAAGGTGCGGCGGCGCGATCCATCAGGGAGTGTTTCGGTGCCGTAGGTGTAGGAACCCTTCAGTTCCGTTTCGCGGTGCCACAGACCGGTGAGGTCGACGTCGACCTGTGCGGGCATGCCCATCAACACGACGCGACCGCGCGGGCGGGTGATGCGAATGGATGTTGCGATGCTGTCGCTGTTGCCGACGGCATCGATGGTGACGTGCGCACCAGACGACAGGTAGTCGCCGACGACGTGGCAGCCCACCACGTGGCGTACCGTGCGGGCGAGTTCGCTCGACTTCACGACCGTCGTGGCACCCAGTTCCTTTGCCGCGCGCATCTGGGCGGGGTAGCGGGCGCCGACGACCACGTGGGCGTGGGGTGCGAAGGCGCGCAGGCCGGCCACCGCGCAGAGTCCCATGGTTCCCGCACCCTGCACGGCGATGACGGGTGACTCGACTCCACGCACCGACTCGATCGCCTGGAGTGCCGAATGGATGCCGCCCGCGAGTGGTTCGATCAACACCGCGCGTTCATCGCTCATGTCGTCGGGGATGCGGTGGATCTGTGATTCGTGCGCGACAAGCTCCGTGGCCCACCCGCCGCCCGTGGAGTTGCAAAAGCCGATCTGGATGCCGGGTTCGAGCGGAGGCAGTGCCAGGTGCGCGTAGTCGTCGCCATCGCCGGGTGCGGCATTCTCGAAGGGAAGTGCGTGTCCGCGTGCGGCGTGTCCGAGCACCGGTTCGATGACGACCCGTTCGCCTGATTCCAGTTCGCCGACGATCTCGTGGCCGGGAACGAAGGGGAAGCTGACCCAGTTCTCGAAGTAGGTCGAGGCATGTCCTTCGACCGTGGCGAGGTCGCTGCCGCAGATGCCGGTGAGGCGCGGATACACGCGATGCCAACCGTTGCCCGGAAGGGCAGGTGCGTCGTCGTCACCGAGGGTGAGAGGACCGATCTTTGCGGCCGAACCCGTGTCGATGCCCGAGACCAGACGCGCGAGCATGAAGCGACCGGTGTTGCGGTCGATGCGAAGAGCCTTCATCGCTGACGCTCGTTCATCATCGGTGCCAACGGAAGAAGCTTCTTCGGCGCGCCCGCGGCCTTTTCCCACTCCTCGACGAGCCAGCCACGCTTGCGGGCGATCGCGGCGAGTCGTGTTTCGGGGTTGACCGCAACCGGGTGGCCGACGGCCTCGAGGAGCGGCAGGTCCGAGGTCGAGTCGGCGTAGGCGACGCATTCGTCGAGTGAATAACCGTTCGCGTCGCAATAGTCGGAGAGAACCTGCGCACGCGTCTCGCCCGTCGGTGGCACCTTGCTCAACTGCCCGCTGTAGGTGCCGTCGGGGCGAATCGACATCTCCGCGGCAACGATCTCGTCGAAGAGCGGACGCAGGGA
>Ga0315904_10011565_pt1 | contig 11240 bp, 15 predicted proteins | sample LakEriMetagenome_6_FD_203529 | JGI IMG/M metagenome (GOLD analysis project Ga0315904, IMG submission 203529) | Freshwater fungal communities from buoy surface, Lake Erie, Ohio, United States - Buoy 12 MA120 | ecosystem: Environmental > Aquatic > Freshwater > Lake | place: USA: Lake Erie, Ohio... | reverse complement strand
CAACAGCCCCAAGCGCACGCCGGGCCATCCGACCAAGTCCCACATCGTCGTGGCCAAGGAAGGCTCGAAGGTGAAGACGATCCGCTTCGGCCAGCAGGGCGTGTCGGGCTCGCCAAAGAAGTCCGGCGAGAGCGCCTCCTACGCCGCCCGGCGCAAGTCCTTCAAGGCGCGCCACGCGAAGAACATCGCCAAGGGCAAGATGTCGGCGGCCTACTGGGCCGACAAGGTGAAGTGGTGAGGTGCCGGTTGACGCGCAAGGACATCCAAGAGTGGCTGGAGGAGCGTGAGATCTCGACCCTCTTGGCCGACGGTCTGGACGACGCCTTCATCGGCGTGGACCTGACGGGGGACGCGCCGCGGGCGGTGTACTCGATCGACGACTGCATCCGCATCCTGTCCGAGGACATGGACGGGGACGACGCCGAGGAGTACTTCTGGTTCAATGTCGCCGGCGCCTACGTCGGTCCACGGACCCCGCTTTTCATCCAGACCCTATGAAAAACCTGATCAACCGACTGCTGCTGCGTTTCGACCTGCAGCTCATCAAAGCGACCGACCGTAGCTCCCCCCATCTGAACACCCAGTTGGAGGCTTCGCTCATCGAGGCGCAGGAGAACAACCGAAAGCTGCGGCAGCTGATCGCCCGGCTGCAGGCTTCGACCTATTACTACCGCTCGCGCTACCGCGAGCTGAAGGGCCTGCCCAAGCGCCGCAAGGCGTACGAGCGGCTCAACCTCGATCAGTTGACCACCGGCTCGTAGTACGCGTCGGAGCCGACTTGGTCGGCCAGCTTGACGCGCACCATCGCGTGGACCGGGTGCGTGGTGCCCCGTTTCCACATCACGGCCCGGCGGTGGTCCGGCAGCCGCACGACCAGCATCCGCGGATTGGGCGGCTGCCCGACGATGACGACGTCGGTCTCGGCCGGCCACTTGCTCTCGATGGGGGCCGAAGGCGCGGCGGGCGACGTCGGCAAGACCGGGGCCGGAGGCTTGGGCTCGATGATCTGCTTCATCACCTCATCCGGCTCGGCCACCACTTCGGGCGGTGCGTCGGCATCAGCGGGCAAACGGATGTCGAGGATGTCGATCCCCCACTCGTGCGCGCGCTTGCCGGCCTCCTCCACCTCACCACGCACCAGCAAAGAGCGCAGGATGTTGCGGCGGTTCACGTTTATCTGGTCCACTGCTTTTCCCTTTCGGCTCATATCACGTCCTCTGGTTTCAGATCCAACGGGATCTCCTCTTCCTCCTCCACCTTGGGTTGGGTAGCGGGCTGATCCATGGGCGCCGGCATCAGCGCGGCGATGATCTCGTCACGACTCTTGTCCCCGTAGTTGTTGACCTGAATGTTCACCTGCGCCGCGCCAACCTGCGCCCGCGCGTCCAGCGCCCGGCGTTTGTCCTCGGTGACCGAGAAGATGAACCCAAGTTCACCCGGCTTGAACTCGTTGGCGTCCACCTTCTCCTCGATCCGCCCCGCGATCTTGTCCGAGATCAGCGCCAGCTTATGGGCCAGCCGCTGGTTGAACTCGTCCAGCGGGAGACCCAGCACCCGCTCGATCCGCTCGCAGTCCATCTTTGACGGGGGGTTCTTCTTGAACACCTTCGGCAGGATAGGCTTCCCGGTCAGGGCCCGGTCCACCGCGGCTTCGATGGCCTGCTCGGTGTCCACGGGTTTGACGGGCACGACGTACCCCTTGGGCCGTCCGGCCTTCTTCGCATTGCTGAATCCGCCTCTCACGGCTGCAGTCCAAAAACCTGTTGAGCGGTTGTCAAGGTTGGGCTAAGGCCCGGGGTATGAACTTCCTCCGGACCCAGACCCTGCAGCGCATCGCCGACGCCCTGAAGCTCAAGCTCAACGGGATACAGTGGAAGACCCAGTCCAACTTGGACATCGTGGCCGGGCGGAACATCGTCTTTACACAGACTGAGTCCAAGGACGTGACCAGCCTGACGATCAGCGCCGGGACTGCCGGAGTGTTTGGGTGGTGGGGGTCGTTCTGGGACACGACCGACCAGACCGCCGCCAACACGACCACGGCTTATGTGGTGGGGCTCAACAACGCTGACCCCAACAACGACGGGGTGTCAGTGGTATCGGGCAGTCAGTTAAGGGTAGCCAACGCAGCGGTGTACCGGATCAGCGTCTCGTACCAGTTCGTCAACACCGACACACAAGCGCATGACGTGGTGTTCTGGTTCCGCAAAAACGGGGTGGATATTCCCGACTCTGCCTCCAAGGTGACCGTCCCGTCTACCCATGGCGGCGCTTTGGGCCACCAGATCACCATGGTAGAGATCGTGCAGACGCTGGCGGCGGGCGATTACGTCCAGTTGGTGTGGAAAACGGACAACACCGCGGTCAAGATCGAGACGTTACCGGCCGGAACGACGCCGGTGCACCCCCAGATCCCCTCGGTGATCGTCACGGTGAACCAGATCTGAGTGCCACGCGATCCGATTCCGAACGCGTGGCGGATTTTTAAGTGCGTAAGTGCTTGAGTTTGTGAGGGGTTGGGGCGGTTTGGGGGCATTTCGCACTGCGGATTTTCACTTATGGGGGTGAAACGATAATACGCGCGCCCCCGCGCTAGCCCGAGACCCCCTCCCCCCCTCACTTTAGGGACGCCGATTGGGCTCATCTGGGCAACAGGTTGTGCACACCAACCCGTTGAGCCTCAACGCTTTATGAGCTGCCCGGAATACAATCCCTATTATGTTAAGTCGCCGCGTAAACCTCTACGCAGCAACACGTTGGCGGCGTCTACTTCGCCGGTTCGCTGGGAGCGAAGATACCGATTCTTGTCAACCCACGCACTCCGCACGCCGCGACGCCTCGGTGCCCCGCAACAGCCTGCGCCGCACCGACTTCTCGACCAGCGGCCCACCGAATAGGTCACGACCGCACCGACCGCACCGGGCGGCGACGCTCTCCACCGGAGCCACCCGACCGCAGCAGCGGACGCCGAGGGGCTCCGCCGGAGGAAGCCGCTTGCGGCGTCGGGGCGTCGGGCCGATGACCAAGCGGGCAACGTGTTCCTCCGGCGCGCCGTGCGACCAGAGGACAAGCGCCCTCCGCAGGTGCCGGGCGAGGCTCCGGCGGGAGGCGCACCGGCTGCAGCGTGCCGCGCAGTTGCCCACGCCGACCGAGGCGCCGCAATCCACGCATCGCCAGAGGTGACGGCACCGACGGCGCCAGCGGCTCGCCGGTGTGCCAGCCGTGTGGGCTGCGATGCTTTCCCCCTCGGTCTGCTCCGGCGTTTTCTCGTATTCATTTTTCCCCGTCAGAACAAAAAACATAGCAGCCCACACCGTTGGTCACGGGCCCCGACGGCGACAAGCGGCAACGGCGATTTTCAGAGGGAAAGTGACGTTTTTTGTAAATCGGTGCTTGACCGGCGAACGTGTTTCGCCGATAAGGGCGGCTCAGTTTTTTGACATACCACCGCAGCGGGCCGACCGGGCCCCACGGCGATGCCGACGAAACGTCTGCCGCCCGACCCGGTCCCAGCCCGCAGCGACCCACCCTCAGCCGGTGCCCCCGAAGGGCGACCGGCACCGACCAGCGACCCCGCGGGAGAGACACCCAACGGGACCACGGCGCTGGCGGCCCTCGGAGTAAGCTCCGGGGCGGGTGGGGGACGGCAGGTGCAGCCACGGGGCTGCCGCCGGTCACGATAAGGGGTTGCCGCCGCGAGAGCGACTGCACCCCGCCCGACTCACTCACCCGTTGCCGCCGTCGAACGCTGCCGGGGCCCGGGGGGCGCGATGCCGACGAAACGTCTGCCGCGTGCCTTCGGGGAGTCCCTCCCGTTGCCGCCGTCGAACGCTGCCGGGAGGTTCCGCCCTCTGCGATGCCGACGAAACGTCTGCCGCGGGGGAGCCGGATGGGCGGGGCGCAGGGTAGCGGACGGCGCCCACGGTCCCCCAGAGAGGGGAGCGGATGGAAGCGGGGAGCGCCCCGCGAGGGTCTCACGCCGTTAACTCGGCGGGGAGGTCCGCCGCCTTGACCGTTCCGCCCTCGGCACCGAGGGACGGAGAAAGCGCGAATCTCCACCCAACCCGCCGATGCCACGGCGGGAGAAGTGAATGCAGCCACCGCCGCCCATCGCGGCCGGTGCCGGTCACAAGCCCGGGCCCGCCATCGCGGGATGCAGAGTGACTTCCTATGACCCCGCATCCGATGACCCTCAACACCTTCAAATTCGCCGTCGCCTGCAACGCCGACGTTTGGCTCCCCGCCCACGGCGGCACCGAGACCGAATTCACCGCCCGCACCGGCAAGCGCCTGCTCTACTGCTACAACCCTCGCCTCGGTCGCCACGCCTACCTCGACCTCGGCTCCGACATCATCCTGACCGACGAGGAGGCCCTCGTCGCCCTCGGCTACGTCTGACCCAACCCGACAACCCGTTCCCCCGATGTACCGCCTCCCGCGCCGTCCCACCGTCGCCCAGCGCCTGCTGGGCTTCGCCCTGCTCTTCGCCGCCGCCCTCGTCGGCGTCGGCCTCTTCTGGGCGTTCCTCGCCTTCGCCTTCTCGTTCTGACCGTCCCTTTGTCCGTCAACCTCAACCCAACCGTCTGAAAAACCTGTTCGTCCTATGACCTCGACCATCGCCTCGTACCTCGCCTCGCTCATCACCGCTCGCAAGAGCGTTCTCTTCGTCGGCCCGCCGGGCTGCGCGAAAACCGCCCGCGCCGCCGCCGCTGCGGCTGCTGCCGGTCACGACCTCATCGTCTTCCGCGCCTCGCTCGCCGAGCGTGTGGATCTCGGCGGGTGCCTCGTGCCCGACACCGCCGCCGGTGTGACCCGCGCCCTGCCGCTGGAACTGCTGCACCGGCTCCGCACGACGACCAAGCCCACCGTGCTCCTGCTCGACGACCTCGGCCAAGCGCCGACGGACGTGCAGGCTGCGGCGATGAGCCTGTTCGACAAGGGCGCGCTGCCGCCGCACGTGCTGATCTGGGGCGCCACCAACCGCCCCGGCGACAAGGCGGGCGTGTCCTCGCTCTGCGAGCCGCTGCGCTCCCGGTTCAAGCTCAAATTCGCCATCGCGACGCCCGGCACCGCAGACAAGAGCGACGGCGCCGTCATCCTCGCCCCGTGGAAGGACGAGGTGGACAGCTGGTGCGATTGGGCCGGTGACGAGGGCTTCGCCCCCGAGATCATCGCGTGGCACCGCAGCACGACCGGGCGCACGCTGTACGACTGGCGCCCCATCGCCGACCCGGGCGTCTCGCTCCCCGACTTCCGCGCGTGGGAGACCGTCGGCCAGCTGTGGAACGACGGGCTGCGTGACTTCCGCACCGTCGCCGCTGCGATTGGCAAGGCCGCCGCTGCGGAGTTCATCGCGTTCGCTCAGCTGGCCGACCAGCTGCCCACGCCGCAGCAGGTGTGGCTGGATCCCGACGGCGCGCCGGTGCCGTCTGACCCGGCGGCGCAGTACCTCATCGCCTCGATGCTCGGCCGCGCGGCGGAGCCCCGGTACGCCGACGCCCTCGTGCGCTACTTCTCCCGGCTCGACCGGGTGCAAGGCGCCTACTGCGCCCGCGACTCGTACCGCCGGCTCGGTGCGAAGCTCGCCGGCTGCGCCGCGTGGCAGCGTTGGTGGCTCGCCAACCGCCAGCTGTTCGAGGCCCACGGCTGACCCTGCGGGGCGCCCCTTCACCGGGGCGCCCCTTTCTCTTCTCCTCCCTGTAGCTCAACCCAACCGACTGAAAAACCTGTTACTGCAATGTCCTCCATCATCGCTCGCAAAGCTGTCATCGCCTCGTTCGACTCCGGCCAACCCCGGTTCAAGGTCGTCAACCGCGACGAGTCCAAGCTCGTCAACCTCCGGCACCATACCTCCAACGTCGCGCAAGTGTTCGTCACGATCTGCGACCACCCGGCGCTCGCCGAGGCCGGACGCATCATCACCGCCGCCCGCGCGGACCACTACCGCCTGACCGTCCCGGCGGCGGACCGTGGGATGCGCCTGCTCCCCGGCGCCCGCCAGCTGGAGCACTCCTCCACGCTGCAGGCCCACGCCGTGAAGTTTCAGAGCGCGGTCGCCGACTTCGTCCGCGAGTACGACACGATCCGCGCCGACGCACCCGCCCGGCTCAACGGGCTGTACGTCCCCGAGCAATGGCCCGACGTGGACTTTGTCCGCAACGCGTTCCGCCTGCGCTGCCGCTACCTCCCGGTCCCCTCGCTCGGTCAGTGGGACGAGTGGCTCGCTGAGTCTGCCAGCACGGCGACCGATGAGCTACGCGAGCGGATCGGCGAGGCGCTCCGCGCCTACGCCGCCAAGCTCGGCGACGGTGACAAAATCTTCCGCGACTCGCTCGTGGAAAACCTCCGCGACATCGTCAACCTCGCCGAAGACTTGAACGTCGGCGGCGACAAGGCGGTGGCCGACCTCGTGAAGCAGGCGCGCGACCTCGCGCAGCCCGACCCCGACCAGCTGCGCGAAGACCCGACGCTGCGCGCCGACACCGCCGCCCGCGCGGCTGACCTGTGCTCCCTGTTCTCCCTCTGACCGCAACCCAACAACCTAGTCCCACGATGACCTCGAAAATCAAAATCGAACGCGCCCGCTGGTGGGCGCTCTCCAACCCGGCCGCCGTGTTCTACGGCAGCCTCGCCGCCCATCTCGTCGATGTCCTCGACGAGTCCGTCCCGACCGCCGCCACCGACGGCAAGCGCATCCTCTGGAACCCCGCGTTCCTCGACTCGCTCACCGACGAGGAGGTCCGGTTCGTCCTGCTCCACGAGGCGCTGCATTGCGTGTACGGGCACTTCTGGCGCCTGCCCCTGACCGACGACGGCAACCGCGCCGGGGACTACGCGATCAACCGCATCCTGTCCCGCATCCCCGGCATCTCGATGCCCAAAGGCGGCCTGCTCGACCCGAAGTACGACGGGCTCGCCGAGGAGGAGATCCTCGCCATCCTCGGTCGCACGCCGCAGGCCCAGCCCGGCAACGGCAAGCCCTCGTCGCAGCCCGGCAAGCCCGGCAACGGCAAGCCGCAGCCCGGTGCGGGTCAGCCCGGCAAGGGCAACGGCAAGCCGCAGCCCGGCAAGGGCAACGGCCAGCCGCAGCCCGGCGCGTCGGATCCCGGCGGGTGCGGTGGCTTCATCGCCCCCGACGCCTCGCCGAACCCGAACGGGCAGACGCTCCGCGAGAAGTGGGAAGGCGCCGTGTTGCAAGGTGAGTTCCTCGCGAAGAGTCTGGGGCAGGGTAACCTGCCCGCCGACCTCGCGCGGATCGTGCAACGTGTTCGTGCGGTGGAGGTGAACTGGCGCGAGCAGCTGGCCGACTGGACCCGCTCCATCGTCGCCGACCGCGCCGACTGGAGCCGCTCGTCCCGCCGCCACGCGACGGCGCCCTGCATCTACCCGCGCCGCAAGCGCGACCAGCTGGGCACCATCGTCGTCGTCCGCGATACGTCGGGCTCGATCGACAAGGCCCTGTGCGATGAGTTCAGCGCGCAGGTCACGCAGTTCTCCGCCGACCTGCGGTGCAAGGTCGTCGTGCTCGACTGCGACACGCGCATCCACGCCGAGTACCATCTGGAACCCGGCGATGAGTGCCCGCTCGACGCGCGCGGCGGTGGCGGCACGGATTTCGAGCCCGCGTTCGACCGTGTGGCGCAGCTGCTCGACGAGGGCGAGACCATCGCCGGTCTCGTGTACCTGACGGACCTCGACGGCAAGTTCCCCGCCGATCCCGAGGAGTACCCGGTCCTCTGGGCTGCGTACAACACGACCGGCGCGGCGCCCTTCGGCCGCACGATCCACGTGAAGAAGTAGGAGGTTTGACCCTCTGCCCCTGCCGCCCTGCGGCGGGGGCAGCAGTCAGCCCTTCGGCTGAGAACAACAACAACCCAACAACGTATGACCACGACAACCGAACCCACCGCCCTGCTCAAGAAACTCAACTTCGCCCCGCCCTGCTACGGCTGGACCCGCCCCGACCCGCGCGGCAGCGACTACGGCAGCTGGCACGCCGTGCCCAAGCACGGGCACGAAGGTGTGTACATCGCCGCCACGTTCTACCCGGCCAGCCCGACGTCGTCCCTGTTCACCCTGCACTTCGCAACGCCCGCCGATTTCGAGCGGTGGGTGGCGCACGCCTTCTGACCACAACCCAACAACCTATGCCCACGATGACCATCATCAGCCTCGACGAGGTCGCGACCCGACCCGAACCGTTCCGCCTCGGCTTCGCCGACGGCTACGCGCTACAGCCCAGCCGCGAGCACGACCTCGCGTTCCGCACCGCCCGCGAGGCGTCGCAATACCGCTCCGGCCACCGCGCCGGGCGCAAGTTCTACGCCGATCAGAACGACCTGTGACCCAACCCAACAACCTATGCCCACGATGAAAATCAAAGTCACCCGCCGCCTGCGCCCCAAGGGCAAGCAACACCGCTACGTCGTGACCTGCGATCCGTCCCCGATACTGAGCGCGACGCGGGCCAATAAGACCCGGGGCGACAGCCTGCCCGAGGCGATGGCCCTCTGTCCCGCGTGGGCGTTCCCCATCATCGACCGCGCCCTCCTCCATATCCGCGACGCCCGCCCGTGGAGCGTCGCCGACGACACCGTCAGCCTCACCATCGAGATCAAATAAACCATCAACCTATGTCCACGATGACCACCATCACCCTCAACCCCGACCTCCGCTCCGCCCTGATCGAACAAGGGTGGGACGGCGACGAGCAAGGCCCGCGCCTGCTGATCGTCGGCTCCCGCTACGGCAACAAGAAGTACCGGCACCTGTACTTCGAGACGCTCTCCGCGAACAAGGTCCGCCTGTACATCCACCCCAACGTCCGCGCCCGTGTCCCCACGCTGAAGGCGCAGACTATCAATGCCACCCAGCGCAACTGGGCGAAGAGCCTGACCCGTTGGGTCTCGGTCGCCTGCTTCACCCTGCAAGAAGTCTGGCAGAAGGAAGACGACCAGAAGGCGCGCGATAATCTGCGGGAGCGCCGCCGTCAGGAGACGCTGGCCGCGCTGCTGGAACCCGTCGGCGTCACCCCTGAGGAGTTCGATACCATCGCCAAGGTCGATTGGAATTGGATGAACGAGGACGACATCCTGACGGACACGCCCGCCGTGACCGGCGTCACGGTGCGGAGCATCTGGGGCCCGGCGACCGTGGATTGGGACGGGGTTACGCGCGTCCGCAAGACGGCTCGCCTGCTCACGTTCCTGATGCAGGAGGGATGGCGATGAAGCGCCTGTCCCCGAACCAGTACCTGCTCGTCGTCACGGTCGCGATGTTCGCCGTGATCTGGGCGGCGCTTCGGTACATCGTGACGCCGCTGATCCTGCGATAGGTTGCCCGGTTGATGTCACGCTGTGGTGTTGACATCGGCCCGCGTTGGGTGAGGTTCGCGCGACGGGGTCAGGTTCCCCGTTTTGTCTGGTCATAGTCGCAAAAGGTTGAGCCCCCCATCGCGTGAGCGGTGGGGGGTTTTTGCTTTACAGCCTCCGCGCTACGTGCCCCTTTGCCCTCGCCCCGACGGACCTCAACCTGCCGCCGGGCGCCAACCTCAACCTGACAATCGCCGGACCGTTGCGACTCTTGCCGCGCCGCGTCCGGTCTGGAACCATACGACTATGACACGTTACTTCGGCGGCGAGCCCGCCAATATGGGCGTCGTCCGCGCCCTGCCCTACTCAACCTTCGCCGAGTTGGTGGAAGGCTACCTGCGCGAGCCTGTCCTGTTGCCCGTGACCAAGGCCGCCCTGCTGGCGATGCCCAAGGCTGAGGCGATGGACGCGAAGCGCACCCGCTACCTCGTCCCCGCCACGTTCAAGGCCGACCCATCGCAGCGCCGCACCGAGCACGCTGTAGCGTGCAACGTGTTGTGCATTGACGTCGATGCGCTCGACGACGCGCGCCACTTGTTGGACACGGGGCTCGACGTGGTGCTCGGTGACCTCGCCGCTCTCGTCCACCACACGGCACGCTCCGCGCCCGACGCGCCGCGCCTCCGCATCATCGTGGCAACCGATGGTGTACCTGTTGCCGCCTATCCCGATGCCGTGCGCCAGCTGGCGGGGCAGCTGGGGATCGGCGAGCCGAACCGGGAGTCGCTCGTCCCGGTGCAGCCGATGTTCCTGCCAACCTGTTTTCTCGATGACCCATCCGACCCGGTCATCTACGCCAACCCGACCGGCCAGCTGTTCGTGCACGCGGCGCCCGGCCCGGCCGCCCCGGCGGCGGCCGCATCCCCGGTGGATCTCAGCATCTCCCCGCTGGAGCACTTCCGCCCGCCGATGGAGGGCGTTACCATCGAGGACATCCAGCCCGCCCTCGACGCGATCGATCCCGCCTGCTCGATGCAGCAATGGATCGAGGTGGGGATGGGGCTGAAGCACCAGTTTGGGGACGCCGGGTTTGCTGCGTGGGACAAGTGGTCAGCGGGTTGCCCCGATAAGTATCCCGGTGCGGACAAGATCAGGCGGCGGTGGGATTCGTTGGCCGGTCAGACCGGGGACCGGGTGCCCGTGACCCTGCGTAGCGTCGTCCGCGTGGCCGAGGAGGCGGGATGGAAGAGCACGGGGATCGGCGAGAACGTCTACGGCAGACTCGTTGACTGGATCGGCTCGACCTCCCGCTCCACCGAGGAGTTGCTCGACCACGCGGTGCCTCGCATCGCCGGGATCTCCCCGCTTGTAGGCCCGTTGAAGCAGGCCGCGCTGGTGGGCACGCTCGCCCGCATCCTCCGTGCCCGTGGCATCGCTGGGGTTACCGCCTCGTCGCTCAACAATGCGGTGAAGGACAAGCTGGCCGAGGCAGCGAAGGCCAACGCCTCGTCGTCCGCCCCATCGTGGTCTTCGCAGATGGTCTTCATCACTGCGAGCAACCTGTTCTACCGATACGGGGATAACCGGAAGATGAAACCGGAGGTGGTTGATCTGGTGTACCGTTCGCCCGATCCCGAGAAGCGACCACGTGAGTGGTTGGTGCACGACGCGAAGATCCAAGTGGTGGAGAACCTGCGCTACGATCCCACCACCAGTTCGTCCATTGTCCAGTACGCTGGCGTGCCCTACTGTAATACCTATCGCCCCTCGTACCCGCAGCCTGACCCGTCGCAGATGCAGGAGGTGCTCGACTTCTTCATGCCCCATTCGCACGCCCTCTTCGGCGCCCAATGGGCCAACGTGATGTGGGATTTCGGTGCGTACATGGTGCAGAATCCGGGCAAGAAGATCCGCTGGGCACCGCTGGTG